>Ga0116223_10001758_pt1 | contig 21569 bp, 13 predicted proteins | sample Sb_taG_3_FD_90092 | JGI IMG/M metagenome (GOLD analysis project Ga0116223, IMG submission 90092) | Peat soil microbial communities from Weissenstadt, Germany - Sb_50d_a_PC metaG | ecosystem: Environmental > Terrestrial > Soil > Wetlands > Peat | place: Germany: Weissenstadt | collected 2010-09-21 | reverse complement strand
GCACCGGCCACCAGTCTCCTATAGACCGGTTGCCTCAACTGCACCGCGCGCGGCTCTGCAATTCCCCGGAAACAGAAGTATAGCAGCACAAAAAACTGCTCCCGCTATGACGGCCACCACATCGCCGGCTATCTGCCGCGCGGCGGCCGCGGACGAAACTGAAGCACATAAAAGCCGCCGATGAGCAGAAGCACAATGCCGCCCCAGAGGCCCGGATGATATTGCGAGAGAAGCGCGGAAGACGGATGCGACCACCCCGTGATGGAAGTGGTGAGAATGATGATGCCGTAGGCGGTGAGCAGCAACCCGATAAAGAACCAAACCGGTAGCATGTGGTGGCGTTCTCGCATCGTCTTGAGATCCTCCCTGGATCGATCGTTCGGTTATTTTGCCGCCGTGGAAACCGCCATAACGGGTGCCTTGAAGCTCACCCACCAGGAATCTCCGCTTTTCGCAGCCTCAGCTTCCGCCGGATGCTTTCCATTCACTTCCACGTCCGAAGCCCGTGGCTGATTCGCAAAGGGTCCAAGGCGCATGGCCACCGGTCCCAATTCCTGATTCGCTGAAATCTTCAGATTCATCCGTTCCTGTACGCGCTCGAGCGTGTAGCGCAAAAGCACAGTCTCCATCTTGCCTTCGCGCTCAACAAGCACCGGGTACTTCTCAACAGCGATCTCCGTCCAGCCAAATGGCATTCGGGGCATGATTCTCATGCGCTGCGGCTCGTTATCGTCCACGCCCACCAGGATGCGTAGGATCTTCACGATCTCCGCTTCCTGAACGCCGTTGCCCAGATCGCCGGTGGAATACCAATACTTCCCTGTGGGATCGAGTTGCTCTCCTTCAGGCGTAATGAATGAATTGATGCGCGGATCGTAAATCTCCTTCGCCGCCCAGTCCAACATGGTTGTGACGTCTTTCATGCGGTCGAGTAGCAGCGCTGCCTGCGTTACGAATCCCTGCCCGTAACCCATCGCCCAACCATAGAATCCAAGCGGCTTGTAGGTGTCGATCAGCCGCTGATACGCCGCCTCATTTGCGGACCGCCAAGCCGGATCGTCATCCTGCGGCGCGAATCCCTTGTAGTCCGCCAGAAAGATCAGTGGGCCGAGCACTGTGCTTTTGTTGGGCCATCCCGCCGATTCAAGCGTCCACACGCGACCGTATTTTGAATCGTCGATCAGATATCGCGCGGGAATTGCCTTACGCATCTTCTCCGCAGTGCTCCGCCAAAGCTCAGCCGATTGCGTTTCGCCGATGGAATCCGCCATCTGCGCTAGCGCTTCCAGCGCGGTCATGCAGATGGCATCGGGATACACTGAATATCCTTTGCCGCCGGCCGATTCTCCGGTGGTATAGAGAACTCCGTTCGCCGCACCGGAAATCTGCGGATGATCAAGCTGCCACGGGATCCAGTCGCCGGCCGCCTTCACGTCGGTCCAGTGAGTGCGCAGCCACATGTCGCGGTCCGGCATCCGCAACCAGAGCTTGTAGATGAATAGCGAAATCAACCCGTGTCCGTCATTCTCGAAAGGCTGCGCGAAATCCGGATGATCGATGACCCGGCTCCAGTGCGGCGGCAGCGGCGAACCTTTGTAGGTGAGTGCGGGATTTTCGCTCCACGACCGTGCCGCGCGCAGCGCAAAATCCGCCGTATGCGATGCCTTGTCCACGTAGCCAAGCTCGGTCAGCTCCTGCAGGCTGCGCCCCAGATCCCGCGACCAAGCCTGGCTGTAATACACGCCAACATCTTTGCGATATGTCCCGAATTCGCCACCCGCCGATCGCGGATCGCCTGACCACGCCAGCGCATTCTTGGTCGAGGTGTGAAAGACTCCGTCGGGATCGACCTTGTCCAACATGTCCAGCACGTTGGCGTAGAACGCGTTTTCGAGAATGCTCGCGTCAACCGTCCCCTTGAACGTAACCTGCGGGCCTGAATATCTGGTAGGAATTCGCGCGGCAACCGGCTGCTTGTACTCCGATGCAGTGTTGTAAAGCTCCGCGCTCAGTTCTGCGAGCTGCTGTTTCGATTCGGCCTCGCCCGTTCCCTGCTCCCGCAGCGGCTTCTCCTGGACGAACTTCTGGAACTCCGGCGCGAAGGCGTTGGCCGGAATCGCCGTTGCTCCCGCGATCCTGGCATCGGGCGCCGTCTCCACCGTAATGCCTGCGATCACCACCGAACCCTTCTTGCCATCGTTGTCGACAATCTCGATGCGTTCGAGCGGCGCGGCTTGGGGTTCGATCACCGCAACGTACTCGCCATCGTCCACCGGAGCGGCAGGGTAAAGCCGAATCGCCCTCGCAAACGCATCCCTCAATCTCGCATCGCTCGGGAACGGATCCTGCGTCTGCTCAAACGGCAGCCCAAACCACACGCTCTCGCCCAGGATCAGCGGATACTCCTGCGTCGAGCCACCAGCGTAGTGCAGGCGAATCTCTCCCAGGTTGTCCCCGACAAAGTACCGTGCTGCATAACTCAGCGGGTCCGACCACGCGGAAGGCCGCTGCGTCTCTGTCATTCCAAGAAGAAAGATCCTCCTGGCCGCGATTCCAACATTCACTTGCAGAGAACCGCCAACCGGTGCGTGCCATGCAGTTTCAAGAAACGGAACGCCGTACTTGTAGAGCATCTTTGTGCACGGGCACGATGCCTCAGCTTTAGCAACCGGAAGAGCGAGAAAACGGTCGTGAGCGTTTTGCGCGGCGTCTCCGGTTGACGCAAAACATCCCGGCGAAATCGCGAACAGACAAAATACGACGGAACAAAATACCGAGAACTGCGTCACCCTTTTTCGATTCATCCTCGTCCTACCAGAACATCCACTGCAGCACGCCAAAAAAGATCGCCACGCCGACCGCCCAGAACACCGGCTTCTTCCATAACGGCATCGGCTCTGATGGCGGCATCTTTGTATAGCTCCAGACAAGATTCTCCAATTGCTCCTTTGACTTTTTCTTTGTGAACAAACTCACGATAATCGTCACGAAAACGCAGATCAGGAGCGACCAGAGGGCGCGATACAGATTCTCGGCCATGTCCTTCGCGTCGGGCGAAAGCGCAACATAGCGGATCCACGCCGGGTGAATCTTGACCGCCGTGTACATCGCCACCGACGAGCCGGTTCCGGCAAGAAGCCCCCAGAAGCCGCCTTTGCCCGTTGCGCGTTTCCAGAGCATGCCGACGACCACCGTGCCGAACAGCGGTGAGATAAAGAAGCCGACCAGCGCCTGCATGTAGTCCATGATGCTTTTGAAGCTGGTGACAAAATATGCGGTACCGATACTCAGAATCACGCCTAGAATCGTGCACCACCGCCCGATCTTCACGTAGTGCTCATCCGACATTCCTTTCTTGATGTACGGCTGGTATATGTCGTACGTCCACACCGTCGCAAACGCGCTCACGTTCCCGGCCATGCCCGACATGAAGCCCGCGATCAGCGCTGTGATTCCCAGCCCAAGCAGTCCGGGCCCCGCGTAGCGCGCCAGCATCAGGGGCAGAACTTCGTTGTAACTGTGCATTCCCGGCCCGGCAGCACTTTGCGGAACGAGTTTGTATGGCAACACCGCAAGCCCCAGTAGGCCAGGAAGAATGACGATCAACGGGACCACCATCTTGAAATACGAAGCAATAATCGGCGCCAGTTGCGCAGAGCGCAGATCCTTCGCCGCCATGGCGCGCTGGACGACCAGGAAATCCGTCGTCCAGTATCCGCAGGCGATGGCGCCGCCGAGCCCGAAAACAACTCCCGTCCAGTGCACGCCCATGGGATTGGAAGAAAAGGAACCGAGGGTGCTCCACAAATGCACGTAATCGTTAGTGTGCATGCGCTCGTAAATCTTCGCGGTAAGCCCGCTCCAGCCGCCTACTTCGATCAGGCCCAGAATGGGGATGACCAGCGCACCCAGCCAGATGAGGAAGAACTGAAGAACCTCATTGAAGATTGCGGAGTATAAGCCCCCGAGGGCCACGTAAACCGCAACGGTCAGTGACGATACCCAGATGCTGAAGTGAATATTCCAGCCCAGCACAACCTTCATGACCAGCGCCATGGCGTACATGTTGATGCCCGACATGAGAACGGTCATGAACGCGAATGAGATGCCGCTTAGCGCGCGTGTCGCTTCACCGTAGCGTAGCTGCAAATAACCAGGAACCGAGTGCGTCTTAGAGATGTAGTAGAACGGCATCATCACCAGCGCAAGGAAGACCATGGACGGGAACGCCGCGATCCAATAGAAGTGGGCGGCGAGAATTCCATATTCGTAGGTGGAACCGGCCCAGCCCATCAGCTCGATTGCGCCCAGGTTGGCAGAGAGAAAACTCAGCCCAGCGACCCACGCGGTCATCTCGCGGCCGGCCATGAAGAAATCGTTTGATGTATTCGCGTAGCGCCGGAGATAGATGCCGATGCCAAGCACCATTACGAAGTACAAGGCGATAATCAGCACGTCGGACGGCGCAAGAGAGATGATGCGGCTTACGCCCGACCGGAGATATACGGCAACGAGAGAATACGTAATTGCCATCGAACCGTCCTTGTTGAGCTTTGACCTGAGGTTCCGGGGGGTTAGGGAATTCTACGAATCTTCATTGTGATCCGGATGATCCGACTTCAAAAATCTTCTCCATCGGCACCCATTTTTGGCCGGGCTTTGCACCAGGGAGAGGCTTCTGGTACTTCCACATCAACTCTTCCCACTTTTGCATGACGGCGCTAGCTCTGTCAGCAGCGCTTTTCGCATTCAGCGAGAATTCATCCGTTGTGTGAAGGATCATGAAGAGCCGGTTGCCCGCCAGGTAAATCTCTTCGCTCAAAACGCCATGGTGAAGGACCGAATCAAGCACCTCGGGCCAGATGTGCTCCTTCTGGTGATAGCGCTTGTACTCCTCGATAAGACCGGGATCGTCGTGCAAATCCAACGCAAAGCAATAAGTCTTCATGAGAATGGTCAGTGGTTAGTGAAACGCGGCAATACAGCCCCGCTTTTTTGCCGGCCGGGGCCCCCGGGTGCCCCATCCAAGCTGCTTGGGTGGGGAATGAAGTCAGGCGCCCCACCCTTTTCAGGGCCACCGTCGCGACCGAAAAGGTGTGAGCACGAAACCCTCCGTTACTCGGCGAGCACCAACTCCTCGCAGTCACGGAAGTAGCGGATGCTGGTCGCCACGAGCGCATCCAGCTTGGGTTTATTAGGCTTGCCATGCATTGCGGGATAAGGATCGCCGCCCGGCCCGAGTGGCTCGAAGGTGACGAACCGGTCTCCCTGGTTGTATCCAATCACATAGAGAGCACGAATGATCGTGGCCAGATCCATCGATCCCTCGCCCATGGCGCACCGGTTGCTGTCTGCCATGTGCAGGTTCAAGAGCTGGTCGCCGGCATCCAGAATCGCATCGCCGATGTGCCGCTCTTCCGACTGCATGTGATACACGTCGCCGTTGATATGGCCCACTCCGCGATGATTCACTGCCTTGAGATATCGCTTCGCATCCGCGATTGTGTGCACCAGGCTTACTTCCGCCGAGCGAATTGGCTCAATCGCAGCCTTCACGTCATGCTTCACAAACAGGCCGCCGCACATCGCGAGCGTCTCCGCCGAGCGTTCGAATTCCACGTCATCGTAGGCCTTTGGCCGTCCCACCGCGCCCGGAACCACCAGCAGGTATTTGCCGCCTACGGCTTGCGTGAAAGGGACCTCTCTGTTCAGGTAATCGATGGCTGCCTGCCGGTTCACCGCGCGGTTGCTGGCCATGTCGTTGTCTGCCGAAAACATGCCGCAAACACCCGAAACCTTCAGGCCATGATCGCCAAGAATCTTCAGTGTTTCTTTTATCTGGTAGCCGAGATCGGGGCCGTAGTGATTGCCATGCAATTCGATATACGGTACGTCATTCCTCTCGAGCCTCGCCGACGACTCAGCTAGCGGCTCTCTGCCGAACCCCCAGTTGCTCCAGGAGAGCTTAAGGCGAGTCTTCAGCTTCTTCGGAGATGCTTTCTTCAGTTCGCGGAACCGCGCCCGGATTTTCTCGTTGCTTTCCTCAAAATGCTGCTGCCGCATCTTGCCATCCTCCCGTTTTCATCCGGTGTTTTCAGGCGGTCCTGGTTTCGTCCGCCACGGCGGATGAGACCTCGGACTGCACGGCACCCGCGGTCAGAGTCTTAGCTCGCCCGCTGGTGATCTCCCACCTTCGGCATGTTCTTGTGCACCTCTGGCCCGAAGTAGCGTAGTGTCACCAGGGCATCGGTCTCGGAATGGTTCTCGAAGGTCACTCCAGCCGTCGCTGCTTCATGCGAGATGAACACCTCATCCTGCGTCATCTGGCCGAAGCGAATGATCGACGGGCAATCGACTTCGAGTTTCCCAATGCGCCCATGTCCCTGTGTCACAATTACGCCGCTCGCACCAGCATCGCGAATCGTGCAACGCGCTCCGGGCATCACCGTTAGTTCGCGGGCGCTGAATTTCTGCTGGCCGTCGACAGTTCCATAAACCACCCACTTGTCCACGTGGCCCTCGCTCGCGGTATCGGCGACCGGAATCGGCTCCAGATAGTGATGCTTCTTGAACTCGAAATCCAGGTTGGCCGGATAGTCGACGAGATTGGCAAGGAAGTCCAGATCGAAGTGCTTGTCTTCAGGAACATCCTGGGTCAGCAGGCTTCGCGGCACGGGGCGCCCTTCCACCATGGATTGAAACATCGCCAGAACATCGCTTCCCCACTGTGGCTCATACGTCAACAGCGAGCCTGGCGCGTGCAGGATCCGCGGCGGCACCAGCCAGCCAGTGCCCGGCTTTAGCCGGTAGGCCTTCGAATAATCAAGGATCCCATTGTCGCCCGTGTCCCAGCGGTCCAGGCACTCGCGAACGTCTTCGCGCGTCGTGCCCGGTTCAAGGCCGAAATAGGTATGAGGAAAATTGCCGAATGTCGCATTCAGTTGCGGCGGGAAATAGTAGCCCTCGGGCTTGCCTTCGCGGCCCACCAGGCTGGCCTGTTCTTCGCTTTGATGAAGATGATGCATGATGGGCCCAGAGTTGTCGAAGAACTTGCTATAGACCGGCCAGCGATGATACTTCTCCCACATCGCTTTTCCGATCATTCGGGCGCCTTCGGCCTCCACTGCCTCTTTGAGCGTAAAGCGATGGCCGTTTGAGACCACGTAGCTGAGGCCTTCATCGGGCGTCCTGTTGTCATTCATCGCCGGCGTTGTCGATGCGAACCAACGCTCATCGATTCCTCCGCGGTGCGCGCCAAAAGCATACAGATCGCGTGAATCAAGCTTCAACCTTCGCCCGGGCTGCAAGTAGACTCTCGGCACCCATGTCGGCGCCAGCCTCAGAACCCCCTCGCCCGCCTCCAATGCCTGTCTTGCCGCGGTGTTTACCGCAGTAACGGTAGCCATTCTCTTCTCCGTTCCGCGCGATTCCGAATCGATCCCAACACGGCCTAAGGCACCCCGAGGGCAACAAGGCCAGCAACCGGTCTCGCAACATAGTCGCAAAAACCTTACAGCCTTCGTCCTGTCCCCGTCAAGCACTTGCCGAACCAGCTGCCAGTGTCTGAAACTATAGTATTTGTTTTCAAATAGATGCCGGACTTGCAAATTCACCTGGATCGCGGCCCACTCAGCGCCTGATTTGCAGAGACCGCTCACGATGATCAGTTTCCAGAGACTTACGACTCGCAAATTTAAACACATGAAAGCAAATTGGAAATTTGCAAGATACCGAGTTCTCTTAGTTTATTGACAACCACAAATTGTCGCACTTAGAATTCGCCCGTGCCGGGTGAAGCAGGAGAGAACCGCAGGCGACGCAGAGATAAATGCGCGCTTTGGAACCAATGGAGGGTTTCGCCCAGGAATCGCAACGCCATTCCCGACCTCGATACACTGGCCAACATGCAGAAGCGAAACGGTCCCAGCCGGAAAAGACATTGAGCCCATCCAGAATCACTCGTCGCACATTCCTCGAAGGCTGCGCAGCCACTGCCTTCGGCACCAACCCGCTCGTCAAAGGCTTTGCCGCCGCACCGTCATCGCCAATTTCTTCGAGTGCGGTGCAGCGTATCGTAAACCTCGATGCCGGCTGGCTCTTCGGTGGCAAACTTCAGCCCTCCGCGACTGATCCGGCTTTTGACGATGCTGCCTTTGAACAAATGAACCTTCCTCACACTGTCGCGCCGCTATCGTGGCAAAACTGGGATCCGGCGGCATGGGAAGATGCGTGGATTTACCGGCGCCATTTCACCTTTCCAGCCGAACTCATGAACCTCCGGCTCTTTCTTCATTTCGATCGCGTGATGGCGGCCGCTACTCCATTGATCAACGGCCACAGCCTTGAACCGCACATGGGCGGATTCCTGCCCTTCGATCGCGAGATCACAGGCCTCGTCCGCGATGGCGACAACGTTCTCGCCGTCGCCGTCGATTCCCGCTGGCTCAACGCGCCGCCGTCCGGCTCGCCGCGTGGCCCCGTTGCCGTCGACTACCTCCTTCCCGGCGGGATCACCGGCTCAGTCCAGCTTCGCGCAGTCCCCACCATCTTTCTCCGGGAGGTCTTCGCCAAGCCCATCAACGTCCTCAACGCCAGCCGCCGAGTCGACATCACTTGCCGCATCGACGCCGCCGGCCAGTTGCCCGCTGCCGTTCGCCTAAGCGCAACTCTTCGCCAGGGCTCACGAACACTGGCCACGGTCTCACACAGCGCACAAGTGGAAAAACCGGACCAGGAGCTGAACTTTCAGCTCGATCGCCTTCCGGGCATCGAACTCTGGGACCCGGACCATCCCCACCTCTACGACCTCGACGTCACGCTTTCTCACGGCGATCAACCCCTCCATCGTTACTCCACGCGCATCGGCTTTCGCGACGCACGCTTCGATCTTGACGGCTTCTACCTGAACGGGAAGCGAACGCAACTTTTCGGCCTCAATCGCCATGAACTCTATCCCTATCTCGCCTTCGCCGCGCCCACTCGCCTGTTGCGCCGAGATGCCGAAATTCTGCGCCGGCAGTTCAACTGCAATGTCGTTCGCTGCTCCCACTATCCCCAATCCGAGGCATTCATCGACGCCTGCGACGAATTGGGCCTGATGATCTGGGAAGAGCTTCCAGGCTGGCAGTACATTGGCGACGAAAGCTGGCAGGATCTCGCCATTCGCGACGTCGAAGCCATGATCCGCCGCGACCGCAACCATCCCGCTGTGATCATCTGGGGCGTTCGCATCAACGAGTCGCGCAACGACCCGGAGCTTTACCAGCGCACCCGGGCCCTCGCGCACTTGCTCGATGATTCGCGTTCCACCTCCGGCACCATGACACCTAACTCGCGGAAAGACTGGGAGACGCAGTGGGCGCAGGACGTCTTTGCCTTCGACGACTATCACGCCGATCCCGATCATACGGTCGGAATTCTCGATCCGGTCGAGGGCCATCCCTACCTCATCGCCGAAACCGTCGGTCAGTTCAACTACGGGACCGGCCGTGCCTTCAACATGAAATACCGTCGCGCTGGTGACATGGGCGAATTAACGAGCCAGGCAATTTATCACGCGCAGGCACACAACCGGACGGCTGATCATCCGCGTATCGCGGGGGCAATTGCGTGGTGCGCATTCGATTACGCCAGCCTCGTCAATGCGTATAACGCAGTCAAGTGCCCCGGCATTGCCGACGTCTTCCGCATTCCCAAGCTTGGTGCTTCGTTTTATCTCGCGCAAGTCGCGCCCTCAGTCCGCCCCGTGATCGAGCCGGACTTTTACTGGGACTTCGGCTCACAAACACCGTCAGGGCCGGGCCAGCACGCCGCCATCTTTTCCAACTGCGATCGTCTTGAGCTCTTCATCAACGGAGAGCAACACGCCGTTCTGAATCCCGACCGCGCCGCGTTCCCGCATCTTCACTACCCGCCGTTCTTCGTTGATCTCAAGCTTGATGGGTCCACCCATCCCGAACTCCGTATCGACGGCTATATCGGCAACTCTCGCGCCATCTCCCGCTCTTTTTCCTCCGATTCTTCTTCGGATTGCCTCCAGCTGCATGCCGATGACGTCGAACTTATCCCCGACGGATCTGACATGACCCGGCTCACCTTTGCCGTCGTTGACAGGTTCGGCGCTCCACGCGCCTACGCCGGCGGTGCAGTTTCGCTCCAGATTCACGGTCCTGGCACCATCGTCGGCGACAATCCCTTCGCGCTCGCCGAGAATGGCGGGGCCGGAGCCGTCTGGATCAGAACCATCGCCGGGCGCACCGGGACGGTTCGCGTGGATGCAGAACACTCGTCGCTCGGGAATCAAGCTGTCGAAATCCAGGTCAAATGAACATGTTGGGTTCCCCATCCTTTCGTGCTTTTTGCGAAAGAGTGGGATTTCCTCGACTGTCGATTTGCCGCTTTGCCACCTCGTTCCCTTGTGTTCCCTGTTTTCAGGTGACCGGTCTCTCAGCAATCGGTTATAATGAGAACTCGTAGTCTCTATTCGCCGGAACGTTCCGTCGAATCAAACCAGCCAGCGACAATACAAAGTCCCGGGCCCCAGCAAGATACATCTGAATCGCGCAACGGAGTAGAAATGCCTAATCCCCTTACCCCCGGGAAACAAGCTGGGTTGAAGTCGATTTCAGACCAGCGCGGAATTATTGCGGCGCTCGCCCTAGATCAACGCGGGATCCTTCGCAGCGCCATCGCCAGGGAGAAAAACGTTGAAGACGTTCCCGCCTCCGAAGTCGAAGAGTTCAAGATCCACGTCACGTCGGCGTTGACCGGCTATGCGTCGGCCATTCTGCTCGATCCTGAATATGGTTTGCCTGCGGCGAAGCACCGCAATAACGCCGGCCTGCTCGTTGCTTATGAACAGTCCTGTTATGATGCCGCTCCTCCGCGCATGCCGATCCTCTACGACCGCTGGTCGGTGCGACGGATGAAAGAAGCCGGCGCCGATTGCATCAAAGTTCTGCTGCACTACACGCCCTTCGATCCGGTCGAGATCAACGGCGTGAAGCGTGCTTTCACCGAGCGTGTTGGCGACGAATGCCGCGCCAACGACATTCCGTTTGTGCTCGAGCTTCTTGGCTACGACCCCGATGGCAAGGAGAAAACCCGCGAATACGCGCGCATCAAGCCGGAGATTGTCACCCGTTCCATGGAGGAGTTCAGCCGCGACCGCTACGGCGTCGATCTTCTCAAGGTCGAGATTCCTGTGCAGATGCGCTTCGTCTCAGGGACACAGTTCTTTTGCGGTGAACAGGCTTGCACCCGGGCTGAAGCCAAAAGGCATTTCGCGGCAGTTGCCGACGCGACTGAAAAGCCCTTCGTTTATCTCTCTGCGGGCGTGAGCAACGCGCAGTTCATTGAGACGCTAGAACTACTTGCCGAGAGCGGCAGCCGTTTCAACGGCGTGCTTTGCGGCCGCGCCACCTGGCAGGATGGTGTCGCGGTCTATGCGCAAAAGGGTGCGGCCGCCCTGGACGAGTGGCTGGAAACCACCGGCCGCGAGAACATCACGCGCGTGAACGCAACGCTCGAGACGGCGCAACCATGGCACGCACAATTCGGCGTTCCAGTCGCCGCGTCACGCTAGCTCGCCTTGACCCGATCGAGCCATCGAATCAATTTCCTGATCCCTGATCCGTACTCTTTTCTCTACAAATGGATCCATCCGCTGCGGATCAGCGACAGCGATCCCACGGCCACGACGATCCATAGCAGAACCCCCTGCAGGAGCGGGCGCACTCCGACCTGGCGCAGTGTCTTCGTGGAAAGCCCTGTGCCGATCAAAAACAAAGTCGCGGTGAGGCCGATGACGCCAAGGTGCTTCAGGATCGGGTACGCCGGCTGGAAGGTGCGCACATAGGTATTCGCGACCGCCGCAAGGCAGAACAAGAGAATGAACCACGGCCATTGCACGCGCGCGCTGCTTTTTCTCGCCATTGCCGTGGCCACTGAGATGGGCACAATCCACAAGGCGCGCGCCAGCTTTACCGTTGTCCCCACCAGAAGCGCGAGCGCGCCATATTTGGCGGTTGCACCCACCACCGAGCTTGTGTCATGAATGGCCAGCGCCGACCACAGGCCGAACTGAGTTTGCGACATATGCAGCAGCAGACCGATGGCGGGAAATGTGAGCAGCGCAATTGAATTGAGAACGAAGACTGTGCCGAGTGAAACGGCGATCTCCTCATCGCCGGCTTCGGTGATGGGCGCCATGGCAGCAATGGCGCTGCCGCCGCAAATGGCTGTGCCGGCCGAAATGAGGAACGACGCCGTCGGCTGAACCTTCAGGAATCTGCCCAGCGCCCACCCCAGCAGCAAGGCAAAGCTGATGCTGGCCGCCGTGTAAACAAACCCCGACCGGCCGACGCGAATGACCTCATGCAAATTCATTCCAAAGCCAAGGCCGACAACTGAAGCTTGCAAAAGAAACTTGGAAAGCCGCCTGGCCTCCATGTTGAATGGATGCGCGAATGTGAACCCGAAGGCGATGCCGCCGGCCAGCGCGACGGGCGGCGAAATGAGACCGGTTGCGGCGACGATCAAACCAAGGAAGAAAAGGTTCTTCGACACACACAAAGTGTCGCGTGCGAAGGGCCACGCGGTCCAAGCAGAAGTTGTGATGACACATTAAGGGCTTTTATCGGGCCGCGGACGTTTTTGCGGCGCCGTGCTGGACGCCTCTGCCCGAACTTCGCTGCGCACCGGCTCGCTCGGCTAGAAACTTCTGGAACTCGAGAGCCCGTCCCTCCGGCCCAGGCCCCTTGGCGGTCACGGTCAGAAAATCGCGGTGCATGCGCAATCCCTTGATCTCGACGATTTTGAAGCTGTGGCCGAGGCGCAGGTCCTTGGCGATTGCCCACCGCGAGACAAATCCAACACCGAGGCCGGCTTCCACAGCGGACTTGATAGCCTCGGTGGAGTCGAGCTCCATGACGATACTGAGCGCGCGCCTCTTGATTCCGTGCCGTTCAAGAGCCATCTCGAGGATCCGTCTCGATCCGGAGCCGCGTTCGCGCATGAGCATTGGAGCACTGGCAAGATCGGCGCAGGCGATCGATGGTTGCTCGGCCCACTCATGCGCCGCTGGGGCGATGAGCACCAGTTCGTCGCGCAGAAACGGCTCGGTGCGCACATCGCGGCTGCGCGGCGGCCCTTCAATGAACCCCAACGCGACGCGCTGCTCTTTGACGGCTTCGACAATGCCTTCGGTGTTGCCGCTGATAAGCGCGGGAAACACACGGGGATTCTTCGCACAAAACTCGCCGAGCAGGCGCGGCAAAACGTACTGCGCGATCGTTGTCGAGGCGCCAAGGAGAAGACGGCCGGCATGGTTGCCGCTGATGGCGGCGATTTGGTGCTCAGCGTGAGCCAGCAGTTTGAGCGCGCGCCGCGAGTAATCAAGCAGAACCGCCCCGGCGGGCGTCAAGCGAGCGCTTGCTCCCGAACGGTCAAAAAGCTGGACGCCGAGGTCCTTTTCGAGCGCCTTGATCTGAAGACTGACGGCTGGCTGGGTAAGATAAAGCTCCTCGGCGGCCTTGCGAAAGCTGCGCTGCTCGGCGACGGCACGGAAGACCACCAATCGAAAATTTTCAAGGCTTGCCATTCCACCATTAAAGCATCCGCTTGGGGTGGTTCCCATCGTTTCAAGCATTTGTCATCGACGCCGTCAGTTTCCGCTCGTGCTTCGCATCGCCTCGCTCTCAATCTCTTCGAGCGTTTTGCCACGCGTCTCGGGAACAAACTTTGCGACGAAAACGAAGCCGAGAAAGCACACTGCCGCATAGACCAGAAACGCGCCCGAGGTACTAAATTCGCGGTCGAGAAACGGGAATGTGTAAGTGAGCCCGAAGGAGGCCGCCCACAACGCGGCAACCGCCGTTGACACGCCGAGGCTGCGCAGGCGATTGGGAAAGATCTCGGAGATCAGCACCCAGGTGACTGGCGCCAGCGTCATGGAATAACAGGCGATGGCCGCAAGCGTCAAGAGGAGTACGGCGCTGCCGTGCCAACCCGCATGATAGGCAAGGCTGGCGCCGAGATGGCAGAGGCCGACGCCTGCGCAACCAAGAAGCATCAGCTTGCGGCGGCCCAGACGGTCAACAAAGGTCATGGCCACCACGGTGAAGATGAGATTGATGGCGCCAGTGATGACGATATTGAACATGATGCCGCTGACGCCGTAGCCGGCGCTCTTGTAAATCTCTTCGGCGTAATTGAACAGGATGTTGATGCCGCTCCACTGCTGCAGCGCGGCAAGCGCGATGCCCACCCAGACAAGTTTGCGTACTGGCCCGTTGAACAGATCAGCCCAACCTGCGCGGCTTGCGGTCGCGGCGTACAGCGCGTCTTCTATAGCGGCAAGCTCCGCGGCTGCGTAGGCTTCGCCGCCGATCCGCGCCAGCACTTGCTCTGCTTCCCTTGGCCGCATGCGCCCGGCCAGCCAACGCGGGCTCTCGGGAATGGCGAGCGCAAGAAGAAAGAAGAGGATTGCCGGTGCCGCAACCGCGGTGAACATCCAGCGCCAGCCATATTGCGCGTTCCACGATTGCGCAAGAACCATCGCGCCTGTCGGAACTTTCTGTGCGATCAGCCAGTTGGCGATCTGTGCGGCAAGGATGCCGATGACAATGGCCAACTGGTTGAGGCTCACGAGGCGTCCGCGCCATGCCGCAGGACTGACTTCGGCAATATACAGTGGAGAAATATTCGACGCGAGGCCGATGGCGACACCACCCGTGATCCGCCACACGATGAATGCTGCAAAAACCGAAGCCCAGCCGGTGCAGAGGGATGAAACCGCGAACACCAGCGCGGAGAGGAGCAGCACTTTTTTGCGGCCGAAACGGCGACCGGCCTCTCCGGCGATCAGCGCGCCCACCAGGCAACCGATGAGCGCGCAACTGTTGGCCCAACCGATGAGATTCGCAGAGCTGAGATGAAAATACGCCTCGTAAAACGGCTTGGCACCTCCAATGACGACCCAGTCGTAACCGAAAAGAAGGCCGCCCAAGGCCGCAACCAGCGCGATCCACCAAACGTAGGCGCGGTGAAGCGCCCCAGTCGAGGATTGCGACGGATTCGCGTTGTGGATGCCGGTCTGCATTCCTATTCCAAGTTCGCGATCTCGCGCAGAAGATCGATTTGCTCCAAGAAATCTGCCGCGCCCGCGTGATTCAGGTTCAACTCGAGAACTTCGCCCATCAGTTCTTTTGCGTCTCCGGTTCTTCCCAGGCCGAATAAGGCTTGCCCACGCAGGTAAAGGGCTTCGATCTTGTTTCTTTTTTCAAGATCGTCCTCAAACAGGAGCATGGCAGGCAGCGAAGTGGCGAAGTAGTCGATTGTCGGCGTCTGTTGTTCGAGTTGTTCCGAGTAGTCGAAAACGACCTGAAGCATCGACGCAGCTTCGCGTTGCTTGCCGAGGCAATGGCTGGCCATGGCGCTCCAGAATGTCATGTCGGAGACTGATCGGAGGCTCATCTCGCAAAAATCGCCGCGCTGTTTTGAAGCGCGAAGCCAGCAGGCTTCGGCTTGCGAACGTTCGCCGAGCTGCGAGTGGCTTGCGCCCAGCCAGAACCAGACGTCGCTTTGATTGGCGAGCAGGTGCTTCGCTTCGCCGAGGTTCTGTGGAGGATCAAGAACCGCTTCGAAGGATCTTCGGGCCGAGGTTGCGTCGCCCGTGGCGAGGGCACTCGCACCAAGGAGAAGATGGGCTCGCGTGAATTGCGCAAGCACCAGGCCTTCTCCGCCCTCCCACGGCTGAAACTTCCGCGAGAGCAAAATCTTCAATGCCCGCTCGGGCAGGCGGAGCTGGTTGAGCAGCGTGGCCAGCTCGACTGTCAGGTCGTCGCGATGATGGCAAAGTTCGGTGTGGCGTTCAAATTCCTGCATACGGTGTTGCGGCTGCTCGCCAATGCGTTTCCAAAGCTGGTCGCGTTCATAAAAGATGCGCGCGTCGTTAGGGTCCGCTTCAAAGGCGCGCTCAAAAGCATCGCGGGCGCGCGCAGAATCGCCGAGTGCGTTGAAATACGCGATGCCGAGATTACGCCACGCGGTTGAAAAGTCCGGGTCAAGTCGGACTGCGCGCTCCCAGGCGGCGGTTGCCTCCTCGTAACGGCGGCGATCATAAAGAAGATTACCTAGATAGTATGGGGCACGCGTGTCTTCCGGATTGGGAGCAATTGCCTGCTCCAGAATCAGGAGCTCCTCCAATCGACTCGGAAAGCAGAGATCGGGTGGAGCTTGCGCCGCCTGCCGATAGGCTTCGGCGCCAGCTTGCGCATCACCTAAGTGTGCGCAAAGGTCGGCGATGGCATAGAGAATGATCGGCTCGCTCCCATCGCTAGCCGGGAGATTGGCGGAGCGAAGGAGCGAGTGTGCTTCTTCGTTGAAGCCGGCCCGCCTAAGGTCGAAAGTAAGATCAAGGATCTGCTGATTGTTTGCCGGTAGCTTGCCGTGAAGCAGAAATCGCGCCCATGCGTCCAGCGGATCGATGGCAAGAGTCTCATACAGAACCGCGGCCGATTCATGATCACGCCCCAGCTTACGCAGAATCATCGCGTGCAGGTTGCGCGCATTCAGATTCGAAGCATTCGCGGCGAGCGAGCACTGAAGATGGTCTAGTGCCTGTTCCCAATCTCCGCGGCAACCATCAATCTCGGCGAGTGCGTGATGGGCCGGACCGCACCATGCTGCATTCCAAGCGGCTTTTGAAAGAGCATCATAAGCTTCACCGTCATTGCCCCGGAATCGCAAAGCCAACCCGAGGTTATAGAACGGCTCACCGTCGTATGGGTTAGGATTGCGACGCGTGAGGCGGGTGATGGCGGCGCGAAAATGGCGCTCAGCTTCCACCAACTCGCCGCGGTGCAGGTGCCAAAGGCCGAGCGCGTTGTTGCATCTCGCGTCGCCCTGGTCACGCCGGAGCGCCTCTTGCCAGTAAATCTCCGGACGGCGCGTAGCGTGCCGGTACTGCTCAAGATGAAGACCCGTGAGATACAGTTCGTCATTGGACGCGATCTCTTCGGGCAGCGGTGGTTCGGTCGCGGGCCGTGGTTCATTTGCGGACGACGACTGCGGCGGTTCATAGCGAAGAACCTCTCTACTATCAGCCTCGATGTGGACAGAGAGATTTGCGGCGTTCAACTCAGGATCAATACTGACTTCGGCGCAAAACGGCTTGGCGACGGCGAGATCTTGTTTCCATTCGCGAATTAGATCGTTGCCATCCGGCAGCGTGATCCGCGCATTGGCGATCGGCTGCGTGACGCAGACGCCAACGTGTGCGCAACCGCCGGACACGCAGAGGCTGATGGCTGCATCAAGATTCGCCGCCTGTGGCGCCCCGATCTCGCGGATAGGATACCAGAACTGCGAGAAGGTTTTGGTCTCCCACGGTGCGAGAAAAGAGAAGTCGGGTTGATTGTCGGTGTGAACGCCCGCCATCAATTCAATGTATGGCCCATCATCGTCGGTCAGGCAGCGATCCCATGCGTATCCGAACTCGTGATTGCCCCACGTCCACTGCTTTTTACCTGGCGCAATTCGGTGATCGGCGACATGCACGAAGCCTGCCTGCGCAGCATGATCGTAGCCGCCAAAGAAATCCTCGTCCGTACCGAGAATCATGTAGCTCGTGGGCACGGGGATATTGGCGTACCAGCTCAGATCGTTTGCAGGGTACGAGCCATCGGGGGCGAATTGCGAAGGCATCTCGTCGGGCGGAACTCCGGAGAGCGCGCGCTCAGGGTAGTTCACGCCGTAGTAGGGGTGCCTGCTCAGCGGGAAGTTGGTAATCGCACGCCGGGCATGATCGGCCACGTAGTGGACATCGGGCGGAAAGAACGACTGGTATTTTTCGTGAACCCTGGCGGCGGCGTTCGCCCACCACAGAAACGTCTGCACGAAAGGCGTGCGGTTGTAGAGACGGACCTTCAACTCCACAAACGCGCGGCCGGGATGAAGACAGACGCCATGCATTCCCTTCATGCGCGTGAGGGGGTCGTGATCGGAGCACCAAACCGTGACCGATCCGTCGCGGCCGCGCTCGATCTCAACTTCGACGGGCATGAAGGTGGCCGGGCGATGATGCTGCGGCCAGTTGAACTCGACGCCGCCCGAAATCCACGGGCCGGCAAGGCCAACGAGAGCTGGCTTGATCACATTCTGGCGGTAGAAGAAGTCGTAGCCGGCGATCTTGTCGTAGCCCACGTGAATGCGGCCGCCGATCTCGGGCAGGATCATCAGGCGAATGAATTCGTTCTCAATGTGGACGGCTTGCCATGTGTGGTCAACCGGCTCTGTTGCGATGCGGTCGATGAATGGGAGCGGGTACACGCGGCCGCTGCTGCCCTGATAGACGCGCCGTTCGAGAAACATTGGATTGCGATCGGGAGGCGCGGGGAGGTAGGTCCGCATCACCACAGGCTGCTGCCATGCCTTTACGGTTCCAGACTCCGAAGCAGGCGCGTCAGGAAGCACGAGACGCGCTGAAGCTGATGTTTTCCGGGCAATTTGCATGGGGCTTAGACATCCGACGGCAGCATCGGCCGATCTGAAGATGCATTAGAGTAATCCTATGTCATCGCGACGGAAATTTCTTTCTACGCTGCCGGTGTTGGGCGCTGGAGTTGTGCTTGCGCATGGGAATGCAGCGGCGGGACAGGCTGCGAAACAAATGCCGCAATCGAACGCCGAATCATATCCGCTCAAAGACGGATGGCAGTTCAGGCTCGATCGAGAGGGTACAGCGTCGGCCGCCGAGATCGGCAGGAACGGCGACGGCTGGGAGGCAGTCAGCGTTCCGCATACATGGCAGACGCTGGGGCGCGAGCCGGAGTTTGTCGGAGTTGCGTGGTATCGGACGGAGATTGCGGCGCCGGAAGAGTGGAAGGACAGGTTCGTCCGGGTTGAGTTTGAGGCGGTCTTTCACACGGCGCAGGTTTATCTGAACGGTCAGGGAGTCGGCGAGCACCTCGGCAAGGGATACACGGCGTTCCAGTGCGACCTTTCGCCGGGATTGCAGATTGGGCAGGCGAATCTGCTCACGGTTCGGGCAGACAATACCTTCTCAAACACCATGCTGCCGAGGCTGAAGTCATTTGACTGGACCAATGACGGCGGTCTCATTCGTCCGGTGAATTTGCTAATAACGCCGCGGGTGTTCATCGAGCGAGTGGAGATTGACGCGGCGCCAAACCTGGAAGCGAAGACCGCGCAAGTGAGCGTGCGCGCGATGGTGCGGAATACGCGCTCCGATGTGGGGACGGTTCGGCTGGGGGGAACCGTGCAACGCGAAGGATCAGCGGAGAAGCAGACACGCATTCCTGAAAAGACAGTCCGCGTGGCGGCAGGAGCGACGCAAATTGTCGCTCTCGATGCAGTCACGATCGAGTCGCCGGAGCTTTGGCACTTTGATGCGCCGAATCTCTATGACGCGACGATCACTCTGGAATCGGAGAACGAGAAACATTTCCTCTCCGATTGCTTCGGGATTCGGCGGTTCGAGGCGCGCGGAACCGAGTTCTTTCTGAACGGCGAGCGCGTGCGGCTGATGGGCCTGGAACGTATGGCCGGCAGTCATCCAGAGTTCGGCATGGCCGAGCCCGCCGAATGGATCGACGCGAATCATCGCGACATGAAAGAGCTGAACTGTGTGTTCACGCGGGTGCATTGGCCGCAGGACCGGCGCGTTCTCGAGTTCTGCGACCGAAACGGAATCCTGATGCAGGAGGAGGTTCCGGCATGGGGACCGATGACGTTCTCGAAAATCGACGCCAATCTGCTCGCGCAACTCACTACGAACGGGCTGGAACAGTTACGAGAGATGATGGCCAGCGACCGCAATCATCCCTGCATTGTGAGCTGGGGGCTTTGCAACGAGGTTGATGGCAAAAACCCCAACTCGCGCGCGTTTGCGCACGCAATCGCCAAGGAGGCGCGCGCTGCTGATCCGTCGCGGTTGCTCACTTACGCTTCGCACTCTCTGCGCGAGCATCCCGAAGAGGACATGGCCGGTGACTTCGATTTCATCTCGGCGAATGAATACTTCGGGAGCTGGTATCCGGGCGGGCCGCCGGAGTTGCGCGCGCATCTCGAAGATCTGCGGCGAGCATTCCCCAACAAGCCGATCGTAGTTTCAGAGTATGGATGGTGCGAGTGCCAGGCGAAGATTCCGCCGGGCGACGAAGACCGCGTGACGATCGTAAACGATCATACGCAGGTGATGCGCGAGTCGGATGTGGTGGCCGGAGCGATTTACTTCGACTACAACGACTACCGCACGATCGTGGGCGACCACGGCACGGACGCGCTGCGGCAACGGGTGCACGGCATTGTTGACGTGTATGCCGGTCGCAAACCGTCGTTCGATGCACTGCGCACGCAGGCGAGCCCGGTGGAAGAGCTTGTACTCAGCCCGGCTGGCGACGCGTGGGAGCTGAAACTCGTCACGCGGAAGCGATTGCCGGGTTATACGCTGCGCGGTTACGCGGCGCGTTGGCTCTTCTACGGCTACGACGATCTGCCGATGGACGGCAAAATCGATCGGCTGCCGGAACTCGCTCCGGGCGCCACGATCACACTTAAGGCGAGCTCCTCTGTCGGCAATCTCAAGCGCGTTGCCGTGGAGATCCTGCGGCCCACGGGATTTGCTGCCGCGCGAATCGACCTCGATTTGTCCAAGCCGGGCGAACTGGCGAGAGGATGACCCTGTCCCACCCTTTCGCAAAAAGCGCAAAAGGATGGGGCAGCAGCGCCCCCCGCCGGGCGACGAGGTAGCCGGTGGTCAGTTGGTGGGGAGGACGTGGCGGAGGGCAGCGAGCATGAGTTCGGTTTGCCTGTCGATGGGTTCCTTGATGGCCTGGGCGTACTCTTTCAAACGCCCTTCCGGATCACGGTCCGTTTTGACCTCCGTTTCGTCGCTCTCTTCGTCGCCAGGGTCTTCCGTGCCGTCTTCGGCGGCGGCGTCCTGCTCGGGGTCGCCGGTGTCTTCGTCGGTCTCTCTGTCGCCCGCTTCGCCGTCGTCGGCTTCGCAGGCATCTTCGTCTTCGCCGCCGTCTTCGCTGACTTCTTCTTCGTCCTCGTAGTCACCGTCTTCGTCCTCTTCATCACCGGGATCGTATTGGTCGCAGATGTCAGCGCGCGGGCAGCCGCTGCACTCATTGCTCTTGCAGATGCGGAGCTTTGGGGCAAGGTCGTCCCCTTCTTTCGATTGGGTCACGGATTCTACCGACTCCACGGAGAACTCAACGTAATGGTGCTTGGCGTGTTGGGAGGCGACCTGCATGGCGTAGAGGAGGCGGCCGCCGAGTTGGGGGTCGATGCTACCGCTGAGAAGGCCGTTGGCGATCTGCGCGATGGAGAGCTGGATGGCGGCGGGATCTTCGGGGACGGGGAGCCGGATGCTGTCGAGCCTTGGAGCGCTATTGCTGGTCAGGTTATGGATTTTGGCGTGGAAGTAGCAGAAGGCGTGGCCGCGCAGGGCCGGGGACTTGCAGCGGAGCCCGTTGGGCTTGATGTGTCGACATGCCATGTACATTTTAGGGCAATAATTGACTTGACTCGCCCCTAGGCCT
>Ga0116223_10001757_pt1 | contig 21579 bp, 24 predicted proteins | sample Sb_taG_3_FD_90092 | JGI IMG/M metagenome (GOLD analysis project Ga0116223, IMG submission 90092) | Peat soil microbial communities from Weissenstadt, Germany - Sb_50d_a_PC metaG | ecosystem: Environmental > Terrestrial > Soil > Wetlands > Peat | place: Germany: Weissenstadt | collected 2010-09-21 | reverse complement strand
TGCCCCTGGCTGCGGTCGCAGTGGCAATAGCAGGGCTGCTGGTAGAGCACTTTCTTCACGCGCCCCGCCACCACATAGGCGTTGAAAATCAGCTTGTCGCTGAACAAGGAAGGCTCCATCGTTGCCGGCAGCTCGCCCTGCGCGGGCTGCGCGTGGTAAGCCGGCACGGGTTCGTCGGCGGAGACGTGCTGCATCCCCGGCATCGGCGGGGCCTGCGACGAAGCAAATTGTGGACCCAACAACAGGGCCGCGGCGGTCAGCAAAAGCGCGCTACACGTAAGCAGCTTGGCAAAATGTCGCATGGAACCCCTCTCTCCGGCTGAGACGGTGCATTCCCACTGTACGTGGCCCTGCGGCGAATTTCCAGTTGCGTGCCGCATCCGGCACTGGCTCCGCGCTTCCCATTGCGCTGTTCTCCCCCTCTGTCTTCCCGCCCGCCCGCCGTCATCCCGAGCAACGCGAGGGATCTCTCTGCTCCCTTGGGGTACGCCCCTCTTCTCCTCCCTATTCGGGAACGAACTGCTTTTTTCTTGCTCGCGCCGTGGGAAGCGCGCCCCGCTTGTTCCTCGCGCACCGGTGAAGGTATATCGGTCTGGGGCGGGCGGCAACTGGCGGCTTGCCAGTGGACAGGCTCGTCTCACGTCCGCTCGATCCGTTCAGTGTGCCAGCCGCCCGGGCAACGGCCAGCTCATTGAGAGTGTAAAAGATTCTCAAACGGCGCAAGAACCCCATCTGTTCGAGCAGCCTCCGCAGACGTAAAATTGTCGGGTGTTTACTGCCTACTATGACGAGAGTGGCTCTCCCGAGGAGCATGCCGTGGCCGTCGCCGGCTTTGTGGCCACGGACGAGAGCTGGAAAGAGTTTGAGAGGAACTGGAGCTACACCCTGCGTCAGTTCGGCATCTCGCAGTTCCATGCAGTGGACTTCGCCCATTCGGTGGAGATTTCGCCAAGTGGAAGGGCCATAATAAGGCACCAAACCTGCGAGATGAACGCCAGTGGTTTCTTCGTCAGCTTCTCGCGCACATCAAACTTAGAGCATGGTTTTGCTGCTCTCACGTCGTTCGTATGGAGGACTATCGAAAGGTCAATGAAGTTTATTTCCTAAATGCAGTTCAACCATACGCCCTCGGGGGCCGGACCGCGGTGAAGAGTGTGACTGACTGGGCGGGCCGCAACAAGATTCCCGAGGCTCAGATAAAGCATGTTTTCGAGGATGGAGCCAAACACAAAGGTGTTCTTCAAAAACGTATCATCAAGGACAAAGGGTTCGAGCCAACATTCAAGAAGAAAGGGGAGGCAGTACAGCTGCAGGCGGCTGACCTGCTTGCCTACGAGACACCTGCAGCAATACGAGCCATTTTTGAAAAAGGTGTCACGGACTTCGACGACCTGCGGTATTCGTTGCGGATGCTCGACGAAGTTCCCCACCGTCTGGTTGATTGGGGAACATACAGCGAGAAGGACCTTGAGATTTTCTGCGTGAACGCCGGAATACCGAGGCGCGACTCAATTGATAAAAGGGATTTTGAGGGCATGACGCGCGAGGAAATCGAAGCTGAGCTGCTGCGACGTTGGAGCAAGCCCTAAATAAGATAAGACACCATCTTCGGATGTACCCAAGACTAGTGGAAATTCAAACAGGGACTAAGACAAGCCGCCGCTAGCTATGCGACCGCAGTTGCGGCTGCCTCGCTCTCGATGATGCGCGGGTCAAAGACATGTGAGAACGTGAAGGCCGGAGCTGCTGCAAAAATTCGTGCCAGATTGTTCCATCCCTCGCGCAGGAGCAGAACAGCGACCCCGAAACCACTAACAACAATTAGCAAGGGCGAGCCAAATACGACTCGTCGCGCAGCACACTGCATCGCACGCTCATGAAAGCTGGCCAATTCTTCTCGTACTTCGTCGGTGCGTATGTTTTTAAGGGCTCTGTCCCATTTCACGGACCAGTCCTGTACTGAACTCCTGTCCACTAGTCTCATCCTGCCCATTGTTAGCGCGATTCGGAAAAAGGTGAGTTGGTGCCCATACCTGATGTAACCATTCATCATTTGACGCAGAAGCCTGTAAGCAGGGCTATCAAACTCGATTTTGCCAGAGGCGGCATAGTCAAAGAGTTCGTCCCTGACGATAAACATTTCTTGCCTAAATGCGTCCAGACGGGCATCGGACCAGAATTTGAGCAACAAAACTCCGAGAAGTGCGATGCACACCGCGGATTGGAGAAATGTAACTATTTCAGGAACTCCTATCATTGGTCCTCCTCTCTGGTCAATCCCTCCGGGGTGAGTAGGCTGGAGGTTCTGCTTGGGTCGATCTTGAGCTCCAACTGTGTAATCCGGGCCGTGAGACGCTCCCTAGTCTTTCGATGCAGGTTTCGCTCTCTAAGATATAGGGTAATTGAAAATCCCGTCAGAGTCAGGCTTAGTTCCCAAACGATACTGACTTGGGCCAGTAATCTGAATGTGAGGTCCGCAAAAGACGATTTGCCGGCATAGGCAATCAGGACCTCTCTGGCTTCGTGGCCGAGGTAGGCGATGCAGGACCAGATAACTATCGTCCCGCCGAATCGTCGGAGTAGATTGAACATGTTTCCCAGGACGTAGCGGGAAGTCGAAGGCTGACCTACCGGTGCGGCAGGCGCGGGTTGGTTTTTCTTGGGTTTGCGCATATTAGGGAAGATAAATTCTGTCTTATCCCCTAGACCTCAATTTACTGGATAGTATCACAATGCCGTAATGGCGAGCAGCGGACGAACCAAGTTTGTGGATCGCCTAGCCTTGGCCCCCAAGACGCAACTGGCTGATCTGCCTTTTTTGGACTATGCAAAGGGTGCCCCCCTCCTCGTACCAGTTTCGAAACTAGTACCCACTAAATAATAGTATACAAACGGTAAATAACGTGCTATGCTTCCCTTGTTATGCTGAGGGGACGCTGCTCTTGTGCCATTTCGGAGCGTTCCACAGCCTCGTTTTTCGCCCTTCCTTTGCTCTCGTGCCCCCTAACTCCTTTGTTTCCCCTTGATGCAAGCCATTCTCCCGTAAGCCCTTTGTTTCCCCTACATACGCAGAAACAGGGGGGTACCCCCCTCCTCTGGTATGACCAATCGTTCCATTTCGGAGTTTTCCTCAACCCGGTCTTCCCCCTACGCTTCCCCTGTCTACCATCCCTTCCCTGTGCTCTCCGTGTCCGGCGCCTGTCCCGACCAGGTCGGGATGGTGCGTCTTCTTTCCGCCGATTCCCCTTGCTCGCCCCTCGTCACTCACCACCATCTTCTGTTATTCCCGGAGGTTCCAACCGGCTGGAGAATCTTGCTCCGAACTGTAAACTGTCGGCTGTGAACTGTAGACTTTCTCCACTATCTCCAATCATTCTCGCACCATTGGCAACCGCTGCCCTACGAGTCGTACCCTCGCCAATAGTTACCACTACATCACGTATCCATGTCGGCGCGCCGACAATTTTGTTTCGGGAACGGACTACTGCAAGTCAGCAATTCCCGGATCGCCGCGCAATGCTTTCTTCCAACTGTGTACTGTTAGCTGTCGACTGTGAACTGCTTTTCTCCCCTAACTCCAATCATTCCCGCACTTACGAACCACCTTCCCGTAAGTCCAATTATTCCCGCACATACGCAAAACAGGGGGGTGGGGTATCCTAATGGTAACGTATCTAAAAAATGCCGGCGCGCCGACATTTTCGTTTTGGGCGCGCAGCCTGCGTCACGTCGCGAAACGAGAGGGCCACCTGAAGGTGGCCGCTACACGAACTTTCAACCTTCAACTCTCAACTCTGATCCGCCCTTTGCCGGCTCGGGAAACATTTTGGGAGGGGAATGCGTATTATCGGACAGAGGCGCGCAGGGGTGTCTGCCGCGCCGAGGTCGAAGTGAAAGGGGTGCACTGTGCTGACCCTGCTTTTCCTGGTTTTTCTGTATTTCCTGCCGAGCATCATTGGGCGAGATAAGCGCGATGCCGCGGGAATCATCCTGCTCAACGTGTTCCTGGGATGGACGGTGATCGGCTGGATGATTGCTCTCGTGTGGGCCTGCACGGCGGAGCCGTATAGTCCGGTGAGGCTGGTCGCGGTGCCGGCCGGCGGACGGTTCTGCTGCCAGTGCGGCACGTTTGCCTGTCCAGGCGCGCACTTCTGCACCGCGTGTGGCCGGACGGTTTGATACTCTGAGGTCATCGCAAGGCAGCAGCGAAGAGTTTCCTCAGCGGCTAAAGCCGATTCTTTGAGGATTCGTGATGTCGGAGCTGAAGCTCCGACCCCCTAGGAAGCACTCTTGAGATGGCTTGTAGGACGATGACCAACACACAGAATCTGCGCGAGGAGTTTAACCGCTGGGCGGAAGCGGGGCGCGGCGACAGTATGGAAGAACATCACCTGCCGATCACGCTGCCGGTGCTCGAGAAGATGCGGCTGGAGCCGGTGGACAACGTGCTCGACGTAGGCTGCGGCGCGGGCTGGCTCTCGCGGCGGATAGCGCGGATGGTGCCGGAAGGGCGCGTCGTCGGAATGGACATTTCCGACGAGATGATTCGGGTGGCGCGGCGCGGCAGCGTGGAACACGACCACGTGCTGTACGTGACCGGCGAAGTGGACGAGATTCCCTGGGAGCCGAACTTCTTCACGCACGCGATTTCGGTGGAGTCCGCGTATTACTGGCCCGAGCCCGCCAAGGGCGTGAAAGAGATGTTTCGCGTGCTGCGGCCGGGAGGCAGGGCGTGGATTCTGATCAACTACTACCGCGATAACCCGCATTGCCACCACTGGGGCCCGTTGCTGGCGGTGGCGACGAAGCTGCTTTCGGCGGAAGAGTGGAGCGGGCTGTTTGGCGAGGCAGGATTCGCGGAGATTGCGCACGAGCGCGTGGCCGATCCTTCTCCTTCACCCGAAACGTATACCGGCCGGTGGTTCCGCGACGCCGCGCAACTGAAGGCGTTTAAGGCGGAAGGGGCCCTGCTGGTTTGCGGAAGGAAAACGTGAGGCCGTAAAGTCCATCTCGTGGATGCTTCGAGCGACGTTCCCGCGCACCTCAGGGGTTAAAACCCCTGGGTTTGTGGGGCGTTTCGGCACGGCTGAAGCCGTGCCCTCCCAGGAGCCGCCTACGAGATGGCTCTAGATTTGGCGGCCGAAAAAATCGAATTCGATATTGCCTCTTTAGCGCAAATCAAGCGGACCATCGCCCGTCAATCGAAAACCCCCTGTTAAATTGGAAGGAAGCCCGCTCCAGCGTAATCAGGTGAATTGCGCGCGGACGGAGCTTCGCGCGGCGACAATTGCATGAGTGCCTCTGCCCCCAAATACGAAGTGCTGGTAGTTGACGATTCGCCGGTGTGCCGGAAACTCGTCGAGCAAGTGTTGTGCTCGGAGCCGTATTCGCTGCTGTTTGCGCACAACGGCGAAGAAGCGCTGCGCCTGTTCGAGGAGCACGCTCCCTGCATCGTAATCACGGACTGGATAATGCCCGATATTTCCGGGCTGGAATTGTGCCAGCGCATACGCGCGGACAAGACGCAGCCGTACACTTACGTGATCCTGATGACCAGCAACACGGAAAAGGGCAACGTGGTGAAAGGGCTGCAAGCGGGCGCGGACGATTACCTGACGAAGCCGTTCGATCCCGGGGAAATGCTGGCGCGGATCGGCGTGGGAAGACGGATCGTGGACCTGAACCGCGAACTGGCGGCGAAGAATGAGAAGCTGGAACAGGCGGCGCGCACGGATCCCTTGACGGGTTTGCCGAACCGGCGGGCGATCGAGGAATGGGCGTCAAAGCAATTGCGCGGGGCGGCGCGGCACGGCTACTCGCTGTGGGTCGTGATCGGCGACATTGACAACTTCAAGGACATCAACGACACGTTCGGGCACGACGCAGGCGACGCGGTGCTGAAGACGTTCGCGGAAGGATTGAAGAAGAACACGCGGGCTTCGGACATTTCTGGGCGGCTGGGAGGGGATGAGTTTCTGCTGGTGGTCACGCACGTGGATACGGAGCACGTGGAAGCGACGGTGAACCGCTTCCGGGAACAGTTTGCGGCGCTGTCGTTTCCGCTGGCGGGGCAAAGCGTGGGCGTGACGGCGAGTTTTGGCGTGGCGGGATTTCAGGGCAAGGATGTGCAGGATTTTTCGGTGCTGGTGCGCCAGGCGGACCAGATGCTGTACGAGGCAAAACGCGCTGGGCGGTACCAGGTGCGCGTGGCGAATCCGATGGACGTTAAAGTAGGGTAAGATTTGCGGCAAAGCAGGAAATGCAGGTGCGCTGATGTCATTCTTGAGCGAGAGCGTGGCGGCGATCACGGGCGCGGGGTCGGGAATGGGACGCTGTCTGGCGCAGCAACTGACGGCCATGGGAGCGTCGCTGGCGTTATCGGACGTGGACGAGAAGGGGCTGGCGGAGACGGTCGCGCTGCTGGGTGACGCGCGCGGAAAGGTAACGCAGCACCGCGTGGACGTGGGAGACGCGGCGAGCGTGAAGGCGTTCGCGGAAGAAGTGGCGGCGCATCACGGGCGGGCGTCGGTAGTGTTCAACAATGCAGGCGTGGCGCTGCTGGGGAATTTCGAGGAGCTCTCGCTGGAGGATTTCCGCTGGTTGATGGATGTGAATTTCTGGGGCGTGATTCACGGCGTGCATTTCTTCCTGCCGCTACTGAAGAAGGAGAAGCGGGCGCACATCGTGAATACCTCCAGCCTGCTGGGGTTCGTGGGCGCGATCGGGCAGAGCGCGTACTGCGCGAGCAAGTTCGCGGTGCGGGGATTTACGGAGTCGCTGCAGCATGAACTGGCGGGTACGAACGTTTTCGTGACCACGGTGCATCCCGGCTTCGTGCGGACTTCGATTGCGAATCAGGCGCGGCTGGGGCAGAACGCGGGCGAAGGGCTGCGTCAACAAAGCCTGAACCGTTTTCACCGCATCACGCGCACAAGTCCGGAGGTGGCGGCAGCCAAGATCCTACGCGCCGTGGAGCGGCGGCGCTCGCGCGTGCTCATTGGACCGGACGCCTATTTCGTGGAGATTTTGCAGCGGCTGCGTCCCACAGGGTACTGGCCGACCCTCGCAAGGCAATTTAAAGACCCGTCGGCCAAGAAAAGCTAGACGGTCAGGAAAAAACAGATTCGTCGCGTAATACACACGCGATGGAGAAGATCTCCCTGCCCCATTTATCGATTGAACGGATCTCCGAATGACATTTGCTCGGAGTCTGCAGCGATCTCTTAGAGAGAGGAAGAGGCGCGGGCGGAGGCGGGGCGTTTCTTGGGAATACCCTTGGGATGGCAATCGAGGCATTTGACGAAGTGAATGTTGTGAGGGCTCTTTGTTGAGGCGAAAGTGGTGTCCATCTTTTCCACATCGAGACGGCAATTGGAGAGGCGCGGATGGCAGGTGGAGCAGGACGCGCGGGTGTGTTGGCCGTGTTTCTGATGACACGCTAAACAACTGAGACCTTCATGCACGCCGACGGGCGTGCGGTCGTCGCCAGAGTGGACTTCCATGCTGGCGAGGGGCGCGTGGCATTGGTAGCAGAGAGATTGGCGAGGATCGGGACTGATCTTCACAGGCCTCCCGGAATCAAACATCACAGGCAGAGGAAGAAGAGCGACGGAGAAATTGGCGCGCTCGCGGCGGTCGAAGAAGCCGAGGGAAGGGCGATAGAGTTCTTCGCGGCCGGCCGATTTGGCTTTGGAATCGTTGTCGTCATCCTTGTGAAGCAGGTTACCGCTGCGGTGCATGGCGTGGCACGTGAGGCAAGGGATGACGGGCTGGTGAACGACGGAGGCTGGCAAGAGCTTCCAAGGACCTTCGGTGTTTAGCGGCGCGACGAGTTCGCGGATGCCACCATCAAAAAACATGCCGTGGCAGCGAAGACAATCGTCCATCAAAAGACGGCTGCGGTTGTGCTTTTGGTCGAGGAAAACGGTTTCGTAGGTGATGCCGTGCGGGCCGTTCTGCCACTGCGCGGCTTCCTGCTGATGGCATTTCCGGCAGAGGCCGACCATAGCGTTGACGTCCAGAGTGCGGAGGCGGATGGGATCGCGGTAGGCGCCGCGAATGTGCTGGACGAGGCGGCGAGCGTTGCTCAAGTGGAAGCCGGGATCGAAGGTGAGAATTTCGCCGTGGCACGCGCCGCATGCAACGGCGCGGTGAGTGGAAGTCTGCCAAGAAGAGTGTTCTGAGCGGATTTCGTGGCAGCGGGCGCAGGATTCTCCGGCAGAATATTCGTAGTAGAGGCTGGCGGCGGGAAGGCCGAGAACAACCAGAATGCCGATGGCGAGAGCGAGGAAAGCAACGCGGGAGCGGAGAAAAGTCATGGCTAGACTTTTCCTTTCCAGGACTGCGCGAGGTGAGCGGAAGCGCGGTAGGCATTGGCGAGAATGGTGAGGACGGGATTGAAGCCGCCATTGGTGACGTGGACGCTGCCGTCAATCACGTAGAGGTTGCCGGTATCGTGGACGCGGCACCAGGAATCGACGACGGAAGTCTTAGGATCGCTGCCCATGCGGCAGGTGCCGGCCTGATGCTGGCCGCCGCTGATGCCGTTGCCGGGGACACTTCGCCAGGTCTGGATGGCGCCGGCTTCCTTGAGCCAGGCCTCCGCCTTCACGGCCATGACGCCAGCAATTTCCAAAGTGTGCGGGTGCTGATAACCGGAGAGCTGCGCCACTGGCATACCCCAAAAATCCTTGACGAAGGGGTCGAGTTGCACGCGGGAATCGAAGACCGGCATTTCCTGCGTGGGCCCCATGATTCTGATGGTGCGGCGATAAGCCTTGCGCATGAAGTCCTTATGCGCTCTGCCCCAACGGAGACCGTTCGGAGGCATGTCCACGGCCTGGTAGGGCAGGCGAATAAACTCGTTGGCAAGCATGGCGCCGCCGCGCAAGCCAGGATTGCCGTGGTTGTAATCGCAGATGGCGATGTTGGCGCCGGGGCCAATGTCGTCGTAGGTATCAAAATCAAATAAACCAGTGGCGCCGGAATAGGCGTGGCCCTGAAGGTTGCGACCGACCCAATCAAAGCGATTACCGAGGCCATTCGGAAATAGTTTGCTTTTGGAATTGAGCAGGAGGCGCGCGGATTCGATGGCAGCGCCGGAGATGATGACGAGATCGGCGGGCTGCTCCTGAAGACGATCGTGCGCGTCGAAATAGGAGACGCCGGTGATTTTGCCCTGATCGTTGGTGAGAATTTCCTTGACCATACAGCCGAGGCGCAAATCGCACAGGCCGGTTGCAAGAGCGCGGGGAATGACGGTGTTGTGCGTGCCGCACTTGGCGTCCACTTCACAGACGAAACCCACGCACCAGCGGCAACGCATGCAGGGAGGGCGGCCGTTGTAAGGAACGCTGTTGCGGAGCATGGGCAGGTCGAACGGATGGAGGCCGAGACGCTGCGCGGCGGGCCTGAGGATCTCGTACTCGCGCGTGGGAGAAAGAGGCGGCATCGGGAGCGGCCTGGCGCGCTGACCTTTGAAGGGATCGTTGCTGACGTCGCCAGAAACGCCGATTTCGTACTCGGCTTTTTCGTAGAACGGCGCGAGATCTTCGTAGCTGATGGGCCAATCGTCGAGGGTGCTGCCTTCCAGCGCGCCGTAGGTGGAACGCATGCGGAAATCTTTCGGCTGGTAGCGCCAGGCCATGGCGCCGTAAGTGAGCGTGCCGCCACCGACGCAAGCGGCGTTGTTGCTGTAGCCGCCTTCGCTGGGAAGAACGATGTGACGTTTGGCGTCGCGGTCCACAAAGACGCGGGGATTGCGCTCGTCGTCGGGACCGGAATTGTTGCCCAGGACCGAAGTGCGCTGGTTGCGGAGATCATCCTTGCGGCAATCGTTGGCGGTGTACCAGCGGCCGCGCTCGAGAAGCGCGACACGAAGGCCCGCTTCGCAGAGTTCCTTGGCGACAACGCCGCCCCCGGCTCCCGCTCCGATCACGACGGCGTTCACGCGTGGCAAGGGCATGGGACGGCGTCAACCTTTCCTGGGAAACTCGTAGTGGTCGCGGCCGCGGATGGGAATTACGGGAATGCCGAGCATGCGCCAACTGACGGCATCGCGATTCCCAGCGTGGCGGGCATCGCCGTAGAAACCTTGCATGGTGTGGGTGATGACCATGTCGAAGAAGGGTTGCAGGGAAGCGGGAAGTTGAGTGAGGAAGGTGGTTTGCGTATCGAAAGGAAGATCGGCGAACAGCTGGCCATGAGCGGCGCGGCAAGCAGCATCGAATGACGCGATACCGCTGCGGTAAGCGGACTGGAGCCTGCGGAAGTGACCCACGAGTTGGGAATCAACGTAGTAGATCGTGCCAGCCCAGGTGGCTCCGGGATCCTGATCGGCGGGAATGATCTGTTCGCAAAGGGCTTCGATGGTGCGCGCCTCACTGGAGGTGAAGAACCGCCAGGGACCGGCGTGGCGGCCACAAGAGATCAGCGCGGAGGAAGCAGCGGCGGTGGCCGCGACTTGCAGGAAGCGGCGGCGCGTGAGGCCGCTGTGTTTGGCCATGACTGGAACCTCAGGTGAAGCGCGCCGAGGCAAGGCACACCTCACAGCACGGCGCCCCAGACCTGTGGGAATGCTAGTGAAGGACGGGTGAGGAAGATGTGACAGGAATCACGCCAATGAGGGCAGCGCTGTAGCGAGGAGAGATCGAAAACAGAGAGTCAAAAATCGAAGAGGGTATCCTGGCAGTAGGAACAGCGTAATCGATTGCGGGAACACTAAAGGGTGTTAGGCTTAAGCCGTAAGGGGTCGTCTGGAATCCGGTTTCCACTGTCGCCCGGACAACCATGAGGTGAACAGCCTACAAGTCTAAGCTGTGCCTGCAGGCCGCACGTGGAGGTGCCTATGGCCTCGTCGGTACGATTCACCGTCAGCCTTTTTCTCGCCACGTTTTTTCTGCTGCTCCGCGCTTCGGCGGCGGGACAAGATCCGAAGCCCAAACCTGAAAACACAATCAGCGTGCGCCTGGGTGACCCGGTGCCGGCACAGAAGTTTGCGAATCCGCCGAAGTTCTGGATCAGCGATGTGATCGACCGTTCCGGGAATCCACAGCCCATGCTGGTGCTGAAGGAGCGCGGCGGGATTTTTTTGGACCGGCAGCCGACGGTGATCGTCCGCGAGGCGCTGGAAGAGTCGCTGAAGGCGGCGAACCTTCTGGCCACGGATGCGAATTCGGCGGATCTTCTGCTGAAGGTTTATTTGTTCCAATTCGGGCTGGCGCAAGGATCGCGGCTCGATTTTTTCGGCAAGGTGGAATTCACAGCGATGGTGAAGAATCCCAAGAGTGGAGAGTCGCTCGAAGTGAAGGCGGCAGGTACTTCGATCGCCAAGGTGGCGGTGTTGAAGAAAAACATACAGAAGAATGTGCAAGACGACGTGGAGGAGTCATTGCGGGATGCGGTGCGGAATTTCTTGCGCGGGCAGCAGTTGAAAGAGGCGGCCGGGGCGCTGCGGAAGAGTACGGACGCCGCGCCAGGGGTTGCACCCAATCCGTAAGAAGCCGCACACGGCGAAAAAGCTTCTTCCATGGACCACTGAAGAGTTTGCGTGGATAAGGAGGGTTACCCAATGCGAATCGGGATCCGTACGATGATGGTTGTATTGCTGCTGGCTTGTGCGGCCGCAGCGGCGAAAGAGAAAGATGCTACGCCGCAGTTCAAGACGGCGGAGGCCAAGCATTTTACGCAGGCAGAGGGCGTTGAGCTGACACCGGCGTTTGGCGATTACTTTTATGCGGAGCTCCGCGAGGAGCTGAAGAAAGCGAAGCTGGCGGGCGAAGTGATCGGGGAGGGCGAAACGGTGGACGACGCCGACGCAGCACAATCCATCGTGGTCACCGGAACGATCACGGAATACAAAAAAGGCAGCGTGGTGAAAAGCACCCTCATCGGGTTCGGAGCGGGATTGCGCAGCCTGAAGATGGACGCAGATGTGTTGCGAAGGAGCGACAATCAACACTTGGGAGTGGTGCGCATCCACGTGAAGATTGATCCCACGTGGAACGAAAAGACCATGGCGAAATTCGCCGCGCATCAGATGGTTAAGGACATGAAAGTGGCGCTGAAAGCCCAGGCGAAGTAGAGCGGAGCGAGGTATGGAAGAAGATATGGCACAGCGGGCCAGACGGCGGAATGCGGCAGGACTAACGCTGATGACCCTGTTTGTGCTGGCGGCGCTGGCGATCATCTGGCCAGGCTCACTCGTGGCGGGATCAAAGGTGAAGTTGCGTGGGTACGTCACGGGCAGAGCAGTTGACGGTGCGTTGTTGATACTCGATGACCGGTTGGAGATAACGCCGGCGAGCCGCGTTCTGGGGCAGGATGCTGCGGGCGAGCACCCCATGAAGGCGGAAGAGATCAGCGCCGGCATGCTGATTGACGCCGAGGGGCAATGGCTGGACAAACACAAATTCTTTGCTGAAAAGATCACCATCGATCTACGGGAAAGCGAAAAGAAAATACACGGCAAGGCCTATTTGCAGGAAGAGCCGGAGGACGCAAGCAAAATCGCCGCGGGTGAGGCGGGCGAACTCAAGTTGGATGGTTACTGGTTGGAAGTGAGCCCCTCCGCGAAGCGGGAGTGGGACGTGGAGAAGGCGGCAGGAGCGAAAACGGCGGCAGCGAACGGAAAACTGGCGGCATGCCACGTCAATTACGTCGGTATTCGAAGGAAGGATGGGAAGGTGGAGGCGGAGCAACTGGAACTGGGGCCGCCAGCCGGGGCAGATGCGTACAAGATGCCGCACGACCTGGAAGTGGTGCGCGCGCGAGATCCGCAAACGGGGATTGACATACTGGAGTTCCGGCAGGGCAAAAAGGTCCACGGTCGATTGAAGCTCCTGGCCGAAAGGAGCGTGCAGGAGTATGTCTCGCACCTGGGGGACTCGTTGCTGCCGGCCGGGGCGGAAGGCACGAGCCGGCCGATTGAGTTTCGGTTTTTCGTGATTGAAGACCCGTCCATCAACGCAGCTTCGCTACCGGACGGCACACTCTTGATCAACACGGGCCTGCTGGGGGTGGTGGAGAATGAGGCGCAGCTTGCCTTTGTGATGAGCCATGAGATGGCGCACGTGTTGCAGGTCCATTATAAACGAGAGGTGGACGAGACGCGGGGTTCGCGCGTGGGGCTGACGATTGCGGGAATTGCCGCTGGAGCGTTCATCGGCAACCTGGGAATCTTTATGGCGGAAGTGGGAATCGCTTCAGCGGTGAATGGCCACCAGCGAGAACTGGAAAACCAAGCCGACCGCCTGGGGCTGCAGAACATGATTGAACACGGGTACGATCCACGCGAGGCGGCGAATTTTTCGCGGATCATCATTGACCGGTACGGAGACCGGAGCACCAGCAAGTTGTGGTCGAACCATGATTCGAGCCTGATCCGCGGCAGCTTCCTGACGATTCAGTTGATGCGGGCATATCCGGACCGTTCGTGGGGAGACACGAAAAAGACCACGAAAACGTTTCAGACGATGAAGGAAGATCTGGGGCCTGTGAAGATAATGTGAGGGAAATTGGCGGGAGGTGGCGCAGATCGGTAGTATCGCAATTTCGGTTTAACTCCTACGCCAGCCTCCGAAGACCAATGGATCGATGGCATTTCGCGGAATGTTGCGCGAATGCTCTACAATCTAGCGACGCAGGGGGGAACGAGCTCATCCTCACAAGTGTTTCCTGCTCGCCAGGTCATGATGATTTGTTCCCGAAACGCGGCCCTAGAGTTTGCGGAGGGCAGGCGGAAGAATGCCAGCCAAGGAGTAGGAGCCTCCCCCAGTGAGGAAAAGGCCGAGCGACAGCAGGAATTGCGTGAGAGCGTACTCGATGCCATTGTTCGCAAGGTTGAAGCCGTGGGGAAGATGGACCAGGAAGATCGCACCGGCCATCACGATCATGATGCAGAGAGCGCCGACGCGGACAAGGGCGCCAGTGAGCAAAGCGAGTCCACCAGCGAATTGCGCAAGACCTACCAGGAAGCCGACGATTAGCGGGGTGTGCATGAAACCCGCAAAACCATGTATGCCGGGGCCCCCAAAAGCACCGAAAAGAATGGCGCTGCCGTGATAGAGAAAGACGAGTGCGCCGGCGATGCGGAAGATGAGCAGGGCGAGATCGAGTCGGCCGGAAACGGCCGAAGGCGAAGACGTTAGCGAGGCCATGGAACCATCCTTATCAATCCGCGGATTTGCGGGGAATGTAACAAAGGAGTAAAAGAATAGCAATCCAGAATTGGAGGAGGCGCGGAAGGAACGGGAAAGAGAGAGTTTTTGACGGGGCAAGAAGCGGGGAGATATACTCCGCGGTGAGGGATAGAGAACGGAGAGGCCCGTGGGTGTCATAGACCAAAGGTTTGAGAAGAACGTCCTGATCACATCGGTGGACTACGTCTTCAATTGGGCGAGAAAAAGTTCGCTATGGCCGTTGACGTTTGGCCTGGCATGCTGCGCCATTGAGATGATTGCGTCGACGACGTCGCGGTTTGACATGGCGCGCTTCGGCGCGGAGGTGTTCCGGCCGTCGCCGCGGCAGGCGGACCTGATGATTGTGTCGGGAACAGTGACGCTGAAGATGGCGCAGGTGATCCAGCGGGTGTGGCAACAGATGCCGGACCCGAAGTGGTGCATCTCGATGGGAGCATGCTCGAGCGTGGGCGGGCCGTTCAACGCGTATTCGGTGTTGCAGGGAGTGGACCGGATTGTGCCGGTGGATGTGTACGTGGTGGGATGTCCGCCGCGGCCGGAAGCGCTTTTTTATGCACTATTGAAGCTGCAAGACAAAATCGATGATATGACCCTGGCGAAACGGCCGACGGAAGTGCGGCTGCGGCCGGAGATGGTGGAGGATTTCAAGAAGAGCGTTATGGTGGCGCAGGTTGCGGAGCCGAGTGAATAAGCGACCAGCGACCAGGAACCCAGGATTCGCTGCGTTGACCGAGCCCTTGCGGACCGGGCAGGCAGAGAAGACTTGAGGCATAGAGAGCAGAGGAAGCAGAAGAGGCAGAGGAAGAGTCGCGATGGGATTCGTGAGGACGGCGAAGGTGGCGGAGATACCGGCAGGGACGGTGCGGGAGTTCCACATCGAAGGGAAAGCGATTGCGCTGGCGAATGTTGGCGGAAAGATTTATGCGATCAACAATACCTGCCTGCACCGCGGCGGGCCGTTGGGACAAGGAGTGCTGGAGGGCAAGGTGTTGACTTGCCCGTGGCACGGTTGGCAGTTTGATGTGAGCAGCGGAAAAGCGGCGCAGAATCCGGCCGTCGGTGTGGACTGCTACCGAACCGAAGTGCGCGGGGAAGACATCTTTGTCGAATTGTAGCTGGGCGAAAGGGCAGAAGGGGAAGCAAGAGGGCCCTTCGGGTGTCCTGTCTAGCTCTTAAATTAAAGAAAATAAAACAGTTAGGTTGGTTCTTACGGGCGAAATCCCGGCCGGTTGACGGTTTGGGTGTGGAAAATCCCTCTATCCCTCATATTTTGTTTGGTTTTCGGCTTGCAGACGTGTATATTTCAGCCGAATCTGGTGCCGATGGCAACTGTAACTTCGCAGACCCGACATTACTGGATCTTCAGCGCAGACCCGCATCACTATCACTGGGACACGTTATTCGTTAAAGGGAAAGAAATGTGGCATGGGGCGGAGTCGAAACCCGATGCGATACGTGCCCTGAAACAAGTGAAGAAGGGGGACCGCGTGCTGTGTTATCACTCCACGCCGGAGCGCTCCTTGTATTCGATCGCGGAGATCACGCGCGATCCGTATCCCGACCCGCACGATCCCAAGGGGAAAAACCTGGTGGCGGACTTGCGCGCGTACGAGAAGCTGCCGCGGCCGGTGACGCTGGCGGAAATGAGAGCGAACCCCGCGGTAAGGAAGATGAAGCTGCTGAAAAATGTGCGGCTGCTCATTTCGGCGATCAGCGACGCCGAGTATCAGGAGTTGTTGCGGATGGCGGGAATCGTGGCCATGCCGGGAATGCCGCTGCTGTAAAGCGTCGCGACGGCGAAGCCCACCGAAAAGTGACCTGTTCCACAAAAACAGCAAAACATTCGGAGCCCTGGTGCGTCTCCAGGCGAAGGTTCGGGTGTTCGGAATTTCAGAAGAAAAGCTATTCTTCGGGCTGCACTAGAGAGACTTGGAAAGCAGCCAAGTCATGAACTCGGGCTCGGCGTAGGCTTTGTCCCAGGAGTTATGGCCGACACCGGGATATTCGGTATAGCGAACATCGGCACCGGCAGCCTTGAGGGCTTCGACCATGTGGCGGGATTCGGAGACGGGAACGACCAGGTCCGCATCGCCGTGGAACACCCAGATGGGGAGCTTCGTGCCGATTTTCTTTGCGGCCTCGAGATAGGGGATGCGGTCGGAGTCGGGCTGCTTGCGGGCGTCATCGGGAGTAAGAATTCCGCCGCAGATGGGCACGACCGCGGCAAACTTGTGGGGATAAGCCGCGGCGAGCGCCCAGCTTCCATAGCCTCCCATGGAGAGTCCGGTGAGATAGGTGCGCTTGGGATCGCCCTTGAATTCTTTAGCAGCGGCGGCGAGAGCGGCGAGTGCGACTTCTTCTTCCATATCCGGCTTATTCCAACTATGTTCCTTCAAGCATTGCGGCATGACCACGATGGCGGGGAAACGCGAGCGGTCGTTGCGGATGGCCGTGGCGATGCCGACCTGGGTTTGGATGAGGCCATCGGTACCGCGTTCGCCGGCGCCGTGGAGGAAGAGGATAATGGGCCATTTCTGATTGGAGGACCAGTTGTCCGGCACGAAGACCTGATACTTATAGGTGACGCTGCGAATGGTGAGCGTGCGGTCCAGAAAACCGGTTTCGCGTTTGCGAGCGAGAGCGGGAGAACCAAGAGTGAAGACGAGAGCGAGAATCAGAATAAAACGGAAGCGAGAGATGGGCACAGGAACCTCCAAAGTACGAAATGTATCACGATTGAATGAAGAGCGGCGAAAGACGGATTGATAGCGCGGTGTGATAGCTTGAGCGAGCGAGAAAACGATGCCGGAACTTCCTGAAGTCGAAACCGTGGCGCGGGGCTTGCAGCGGCAAATCGCGGGCCGGCGAATTCTGAGGATCACGCTCGGCAAGACCGACTTTATCGATAATCCCCGGGAGATTGAAGAGGAATTGCCGGGACGTGCGATTCGCAGCGTGGCGCGTTACGGCAAATTCCTGCTGCTGCGGCTGACGCCGAAAGAAGATGCACGTGAAGCGGAGCGCGAATCCGCGCTGCTGGTCCATTTGGGTATGACTGGCATGCTGAGGCCGCAGCCCGCGGAGGAGCCGCACGCGAAGCACACGCACGTGGTAGCGCTGCTGGACGATGGGCGCGAATTGCGGTATATCGACCCGCGGCGATTTGGCAGGATGGCGTATTTTGCGGGAGAGTCGCTCCAGGAAGAGTTGCGACGATTTGGCGCGGATCCGCTGGAAGCGGGGCTGGAGGAGTTCACGGCGAAAATCCGTGGTAAGCGCGCGAGAATCAAGGCGCTGCTGCTGGATCAGAGCGTTTTGCGCGGCGTGGGAAACATTTACGCTGATGAGAGTTTGTGGAAAGCGAAGATCCATCCGAAATGGCTAGGAGCGCGGTTGCGGAAGGAGCAGGTAAAAGAACTGTACCGCGCATTGCAAAGCATCCTGGAGCGGGCGATTGTCATGCGGGGATCCTCAATCGCGGACTTTCTTGACGCGGAAGGCCAGCCGGGAGAATATCAGCGGCATCATCGGGCGTATGGAAGAGAGGGGAAGCCTTGCCTTCGCTGCAATACGCGGATTAAACGCGTGATCGTGGCGGGACGCAGCAGCTATTTTTGTCCGCAATGCCAGAAGGTGCCGCGGAGCGGAAGAAGAGACGTGCCCGGGAAAGCGAGATGAGAGCCGGGTGTTGGGGAGAGTTTCGTGAATGAAAGGTTTAGCAGGCTACTGAAAAATGCGTTTCGCCGTCATTCCGAGCGAAGCGAGGTACGATTTTCCATCGCGCGTCTTTTGTGCGATGAATCCCTCTTCGATCAGAATGCCAAAAAAAGAGAGATTCCTCACTTCGCGGACTCCGTTCGGAATGACGGATTCGAGGTTTTTCAGCAAGCTGTTAGGGGGATAGAGATGAGGACGAATCGGAAGACACTGGTTGTGGTGGGACTCCTGCTGGTGCTGGCCGGGATGCAGGTGTGGACGGCACGGGCGGCGGGGGACGACGCGAGTCCTTTGGCGGCGACGGACCAGCAAATCCTGAGCGAAATCCGGGACCACAGCGAAGTGATGGACAACCTGGAGTACCTGTCTGATCGGATCGGACCGAGGTTGACGGGCACGCCACAACTAAAGCAGGCGAACGATTGGACCGTGGAGATGTTCCGGAAGTACGGGCTGACGAACGTTCACCTGGAAGCGTATTCGATTCCGCACGCCTGGGTGCGCGGGACGGCGACGGCGCGGATCCTGGCGCCGACGGAGCATCCGCTGACGATTGCCTCCGCGGCGTGGGCGCCGAATACGAAGGGCCCGGTGCACGGCCCGGTGGTGTATTTCGATGCGAAGAAGCCGGAGGATTTCGCGAAATTCAAGGGGAAGCTGAAGGGGGCGATTGTAATTGCGCAAGAACCTCGTCCGCTTTCGCCGCCGAAACCGATTGACCGGAACGCGGAAGTCTATCACTCGATGGAAGAACCTCCAGCGCCGATTGGGCAGCCGGCGGCGCCCGACCCGTACGACAAATACCTGGCGAGCATGCAGGCGCAGATGAAGTTTCTAGCGGAGGAAGGAGCCGTTGCAGTGCTGCGAGACTCCGGGAAGCCGCACGGACTGCTGAATATGTCGAGCGGGACCACCGTGCCATTCGAACTGGGACCGCTGCCCTCGGCGTTTGTGACCGGGGAAGGCTACCGGATGATTTTCCGGATGCTGAAGAAAGGACCGGTGGAGGTAGAACTGGATATCAAGAACACAGTGAGTAAGAAACCCGTGGAGGTTTACAACACAGTTGCGGAATTGAAAGGGACAGAGAAGCCGGATGAAGTGGTGATCCTCGGCGGGCACCTGGATTCCTGGGATTTGGGAACAGGAACGACGGACAACGGAACGGGGTCGATGGTGGTGCTGGAAGCGGCGCGTGCGCTGGCAAAACTCGATGTGAAGCCGAAGCGCACGATCCGGTTTGTCTTGTTTACGGGGGAGGAGCAGGGACTGATCGGGTCGAAAGAATACGTGAAGGCGCACAAGAACGAACTGGACAAAATCTCGGCGGCGCTGATTCACGACAGCGGCACGGGGCGGGTGCTGGCGCTGGGTTTGCATGATAACTACCAGGCGCGCGAAACCGTGGATCAGGAGATTGCGCCTCTGCACGAACTGAAGCTGCTGGAGACGACGTTGGGGCGAGAATATGGCACGGACAGCGCGTCGTTTGACGAGGTGGGGGTGCCGGGTTTCTGGTGCGCACAGGACCTTGCGGAATATCCGCGGACGCATCACAGCCAGTCCGACACATTCGACAAAGCATGGAAAGACGATTTGAACCAGGGAGCGCAGGTGCTGGCTGCGTGGGCCTACAACACCGCGGAGTTGCCGGGAATGATGCCGCGGAGGCCTTTGCCGCCACCGGCCACGGCAGAAACATCGAAGACGGATACACCAAAGGCAGAAGCAGCGAAGGCCGATCCTTTAGTGGAGATGGACAAGAAGATTGTGGAACAGGTGAAAGCGGACAAAGAGCAACTCAAGTCCGACTTGACATTCCTGACCTCGCAGATCGGGCCGAGACTCACGGGGTCGCCGCAAGTGGACCGTGCGAATCATTGGACGCAGGAACAATTTCGAGCGATGGGATTGGAGAATGCGCACCTGGAATCATGGAGCATCGCGAATTCATGGACGCGCGGGCCTGCGTGCGGGCGGGTGACGTGGCCGGTGATGCATGAGTTGACATTGGCGACCGTGGGATGGTCGCCGAGCACGAATGGAACGGTGAAGGGTGAATTGGTGGCGATCGACGCGGTAAAGACAGAGGACCTGGAAAAGTACAAAGGAAAGCTGGGCGGGAAAATCGTGCTGTTCGGGAAACCGCGTGAATTGGAACCGCCCCTCGACCCGATCCTTACGCCATGGGGAGAAGGGACTCTGCCGTTGATGCATGCAAAGGATGACAAGACGTTCGATTACCAGGCGTATGCAGCAACGAGAAGGGCCGCAATCAAGATGCTCCAGGAAGAAAAAGGTGTGGCGCTCCTGTTCGGCTCGGACAAGATGTACGGCCTGCTGAACATGACGACGCTCAGCCGGGAATATCAGGCGGCGGTGTTGCCGGCCGCATTTCTGGCGCGCGAGGATTACTTGCTGCTCTGGCAGTTGCAAGCGGCCGGGACCGTACAGATGGAAGTAAACATCCAAGGCACGCTCAGCGGGAAACCCGTCGAGGTGTACAACACCGTGGCGGAAATTCGCGGGACGGAGAAGCCGGACGAGGTGGTGATCCTGGGGGCGCATCTGGACTCGTGGGATTTGGGAACCGGGGCGACGGACAACGGCACAGGATCTATGGCCGTGCTGGAGGCGGCGCGGGCGTTGCAGAAACTGGGCGTAAAGCCGAAGCGCACCATCCGGTTTGTGCTGTTCACCGGCGAGGAGCAGGGCTTGAACGGCTCCCGGGCGTATGTGGCGGCGCACAAGGATGAACTTCCCAAAATTTCGGGGGTCCTGGTACACGACACCGGCACCGGAAAAGTGCTGACGATCGGATTGATGGGAAACTACAACGTGCGGGAGACGATTGACCGCGTTGTCTACCCCCTTGCCGATACCGCGGGAATCATGGAACCCACATTGCGCAGCGAGGGAGGATCGGACCACGTACCGTTTGACGAAGCGGGCGTGCCGGGCTTCTGGTGCGTGCAGGATCCCGCGGACTACGAGAAGACGCACCACTCGCAGGCGGATACGCTGGACCGCGTAAGATGGGATGAATTGACGCAGGGCGCGGAAGTGCTGGCAGTGTTTGGCTACAACGTGGCGCAATTGCCGGAGTTGCTGCCGAGGAAGCCGGCGAAAAAGTAAGAGAAGATGCAAGAGAGACTGGATTGAGCTAGAGACTTAGCCAACTGGGGTGCAGCAGTGCTGCACCCTTACGTGAGAAATATGCGCATGGTGGTGCAGAGGGTGAGCCGGGCGAAGGTGACCGTGGAAGGCCGCGTCACCGGGGAGATCGGCGCGGGGCTAATGATCCTGCTGGGGGTGGGCAAGGAAGACACCCCGGCCGTCGCGGCGGCAATGGCGGAAAAGGCGAGCAACCTGCGAATCTTCGAGGACGAGCAGGGGAAGATGAACCGTTCGCTGCGGGACGTAAAAGGCGAGGCGTTGGTGGTGTCGCAGTTCACGCTTTACGGCGACGCGCGGGGACAACGGCGGCCAAGTTTCATCTCAGCGGCACCGCCAGAGCTGGCGAGAAAATTGTATGAAGAGTTTTGCGAACTATTGCGGGGCCTGGGCGTGAATGTGGGGACGGGCATCTTTCAGGCGATGATGTCGGTGGAGCTGGTGAATGAAGGGCCGGTCACAATCCTCATCGATTCGGACAAAACGTTCT
>Ga0116223_10001756_pt1 | contig 21585 bp, 14 predicted proteins | sample Sb_taG_3_FD_90092 | JGI IMG/M metagenome (GOLD analysis project Ga0116223, IMG submission 90092) | Peat soil microbial communities from Weissenstadt, Germany - Sb_50d_a_PC metaG | ecosystem: Environmental > Terrestrial > Soil > Wetlands > Peat | place: Germany: Weissenstadt | collected 2010-09-21 | reverse complement strand
GTTCGCGGGGTTCGTGAATGTTCCCAGTGCGGGCTGGTTCAAATCGGCATTGATGGGCATGTGACGGGCGCGGTTGCCAACGTAGCCGACGTCAATTAGCGTGTTGTTGAAGAACATGTGCTCAAGAGTGAAATTCCAGGAATAGACCACGGGCACGTCGTTCTTCAGGTCGTTGCCGGTCATGGGGATAGGCAATTGGGGAGCGGCCGCGCCGGCAGTAACACAGGTCCTGGAGGCGCTTATTGCTGATCCCGGGCAATCGGCCAAGCCATTGAACACTTCTTCAGCCAACTGGTAGGGCGTCACGCCACCCTCGAGCGTCACGTCGCTGAGAGTGTTGTGGTTGTAAAAGATGCCGGCGCCGGCACGAACCGAACTCTTGCCGTCGCCTTTCGGATCCCAGGCGAAGCCCACACGCGGCTGGAAGTTGCGATAGTGGCTTCCGATGATATTCAGGGGAAGCCCGCGCGCCATGCCGTCTTGCTGCAATTCCTTGTTGATGGTCGGAATGTTTTCGGTCGTCAAATGTTCGCCGAAGACCGCGAAGTGACCCGCTGCGTCGTTGGGAACCCCATTGCCAGGAACGGCAATACCGTTGTAGGGGTTCCCTCCCGTGATGAACCCGGTCGAGGGATCGACCACCTGCGCCACCCCGGGCGCATAAGAGTAGAACAACGGGTCAAACATGGCGAAGTTGTTCCACTTGCTCAGGTAGGGTTGGAAGTAATCCCACCGCAGACCGCCGTTAATCGTCAAGCGCCGTGTCACCTTCCAACTGTCCTGCCCGAAGAACCCGATCTGGTCGGCCTTCCAGGGGGTTTGATTGCGCCAGCCCAGTTCGGAGTAATTGTCGAAGTTGCCGAGCAGAGCGTCCGCCAAGGAAGATCCTGTGGTGTAGGGATTGGAAGCGTTAACTCAAATTGCCCATTCAGGTTATTTCCCACACCCCCGCCGGGCGAGACGCGCACCTGGTCGTGGTCATTCTCACCGTCGTGTTCCCACCAGATGCCCGCTTTGATTGTGTGGGCGCCCTGAATCTTAGTGATCACGTCCTGAACAGTATAGACGTGGCCGATGCTACCCGACGGGTACGCCAGTCCGCTGACCTGGTCGAAACCACTCATGATGAGCGTCGGAATCTTGCCGGCAATGTCCTTGCTCGCGTCGCCCCCTGGGATGATATACGGGTACGTGATGCCGAGGGAGGTGCGGTCGATGCCATTTCCGCCGGGACCGCCGCTGGGCACCGCAATGTGGTTAATGTCCTCATTGGCGCCGAGCGTGAAGTCGTTCAGCAAGGTTGGGCTGAAGGTTGTAGTGTAGTTCAGCGAGGCACCCCGGCTAGGCCATAGGTAGCCCTGATCGAGCAACGCGGAAGAGGCGCCGCTGCCCGCGCCGCTGGTGCCGACAGTGGTAGTCGAGAGGTAATGCCGGACGCTGACCGCAAGGTGGCTCTTCGAGTTGGGGATAAAATCCACCTTCACGTCCGTCATGTGGGCGTCGTTCGGGCCGTTCCAATCGTAAGTGAAGTTGGAGCCGCCTTCGTAGGCATAGGCCGCGTTCGACTGAGTGACGGTATTCGGCTGAAGGTAAAAGTGCTGGACCATCGCCGAGCCGTTGGGGCTAAACAGACCAGCGGGGATCTGATCATTCGGAAATGGCTGCCCCGCCACCAATCCATCCACTCCATTCAAATAAGCCGGAACCTTTGGGCAACTGCTGGTGAACACCGCGCAATAGTTGGACAGATCTCCTGTCCGGTCGGCTGGCGTTGGCACGGTTCCTACACCCGGGTTTCCGCTGACTTCGCGGTTCCATTCCTCCGACAAATAGAAGTAGAGGTTGTGCTTTTTCGGGATGACCGGCCCGCCGATCGAAAAACCGAAATCGTTATAGTCTAGCGTGGGGACGGTGGGCGTGAAGAAGGACCGGGAATCCATCGAGCTGTTGCGGACAAACTCGAAAACGCTGCCGTGGTACTGGTCCGTACCGGATTTCAGGCTGACGGCGAACTGGCCGCCCGCGGCGCGGGAGAATTCCGGCATGTAGCCGGTGGTCACGATGTTGACTTCGGAGATCGAATCCATGCTGGGCATGGCGACGGTAGCGCCGTTGGCGCGAGTGCGCGTCGAGGGGATGCCGTCGATCAGCAGGTTATTGGATTCGCCCGTCAGGCCGTTGACCTGTGTGCATTGCGAGGCAAAAAGGCTCATGGCCTGGAAGCTATTGAAGGAGAAGCTCTGAACCACGCCCGGTTGGAGACCAAAAAGACTGACGAAGTTCCTCCCGTTTACCGGGAGTTCAGTCATCTGCGTTTGGTCAACCGTGCGTGCTACTTGCGAGTCAGAGGTTTGAACCTGTACGGTTGAGGCTTGAACCTCCACTGTTTGCGTGACTTGCCCGACCTGCATTGTGCAGCTTACTTGTACATTGGCCGCCGGGTCCAGGTGGACACCCAAAGTCGAGCACGCCTGGAAGCCCTCCTTCTCCGCCCGCACATCATAGTTGCCGGACTGAAGGTCAGGCACCACGTAATAGCCGGCAGAGTTTGTGGAGGTCTTCGAGGTTTGCTGATTGGCTGTGTTGATGACCGTGACGGCGGCGCCGGGGATCACCGCTCCGGTTGAGTCTGAGATGGTGCCTCCGATGGTGGCCAAGACAGCGGTCTGCGCTAAAACAGGTACCGGCAGCAGTAGGACTGCGGCCGAAATAGCAAACAAGTAAATCCGAAACCGCACATTCGGCTTGATCATGCTATCCTCCTTAGGATTAGAGACCGGTTGTTAATTGTTGCGTGAAATTAAGGAGCTTAAACGACACGTACCCTGAACTAGCGTATCAGATAGTGCAAATCAACTACCAAAACCAAATTAACGCTGTATAGCTATAACTTATTGTTTTTAAAGGGATAGAATTGTCTAATGTTTCCTTTACGGACAGTGATTACAGAATACCATATATGGATTTCGGGAGTTATACGGATTTATGTAAGGCAGCCTTAGCGCTGACCTTTAGGTCAGCACTTACCGACCTGAAACGTGGATGGTCGACTACGCGCGGAAGCCGTGCTCCCCGGAGGGGAGCACATAGAGTAGCCGGGGGTGAAACCCCATATGCGCTAAGGTAAGAGCCACCTTCAGTCAATTCGGCGCTTTGGGTTGCGTCCCGCGAAGCGGGACACCGTGAGTAGCCGTAGGTGAAACCTACGGAAAATGAAGCGTCCATCAACATTCCGGCCCTGGAGGGGCCGAACTGTCCGAGGTCAACCCCGTTGGGGTTGGCCTGATTTGTGAACGCTCCTGTCATCCGCAGGTTAAAACCTGCGGCTACTTACGGTTGGCCCCATTCGGGGCCGCACGGTCAAGCCGTATCTTATCGCTTATGGGGCGTTCCCCCCGGCAACTCATGTCCAACCCCTGCGCGGTTGAGGGCTCGCGCGGTGCTCGAGGATCCTGGGCGGCATTCAGTAGTCCCTCTGCTGCTGGGCGGTTTTGTAACAGCTTCTAGTGCTTTGCAGACAAAGCGGTTGCTATGGCAGGCGGTAAGGCGGTTTTCAGTTTCGGATCGAGCCGGATCCCTTCCTCGATCTCGGAGCGCGCAAGGGCCGGGAGAGTCGATGTGCCGGAAGCCAGCAAGAGGCCCAACTCGAAATGGGCGACGGCGAAGTTGGGCGCGAGAACGAGCGCCTGGCGCAATTCAGCCTCCGCCCGGTCTTTTTGTCCTGCTTGGGCAAGGGCCAAGCCCAGGCTGAAATGGGCGTTGGCGAACCCAGGCTCGAGATCCACAGCTTTCTGGAATTGCTCGGTAGCGCCCTGGAGGTTGCCGGCAACCATGAGCGCGTTACCCAGGTTGTTGCGCGCTTTGGCGAATTTCGGATCGGCTCGGACGGCCAAGGCGAACTCTTCTGTAGCCTCCTTCTGTTTGTTCTGTTGCCAGAGCACGCCGCCCAGGTTGTTGTGCGCCTCGGCGTAAGCGGGGTGGGCAGCGATGGAAGCCCGGAAGGCGGCGGCGGCGCCCTCTAATTCGCCCGAATTCCACATTCGAACTCCATTGTTATCAGCGCCTTGTGCCTGTGCGAGCGCCTGCACCATTTGCAGCATGTCTTTGGCTTTCGCAAACTGCTTGGCAGCCTCAGCGGGCTGGCCCAAATGGCGGAGCACGGTGCCCATCCCGTAGACAGCCGGAATGGCGTCCGGTTCGTCCTTGATCGCATCTTCGAAGGCCTGACGCGCTCCTTGCCAGTCGCCTAGCCTCATGAGAGCGTTTCCCAAGTTCTGCTTGGCCTCAGGGAACCGAGGTTGTGCCGCAATAGCCTTGCGAAGGTTCTCGACCGCAGCCTGAAGTTGACCCTCCTGCAACTGAAGGTAGCCTAATCCCCCAAGGGCATTAGCATTTTGGGGGTTAAAGCGCAACACGGCTTCGGTTTGATCTTGTGCGCCCTTAAAGTCGCCGCTCCTGAAGAGCATAGCCGACAGTTCGAGCCGCGCGCCGACGCTTTTTGGATCGGACTCGACCGCCTTCTGAAAATAGCCGATGGCGTCCTTCAAAGTGCCGCCATTGATTGAAATCAGGCCCTTTTGCAACCACGCCCCTGGGAGCCGCGGATTGAGCGCCAAGGCTCGGTCTATAGCTTCCCTAGCCCCTTGTTGGTCATCGCCGGAGCGAAGCGCGATGGCGAGATGAAGGTAACCTTCCGCCGAATCCCCCTGTTCCCGGATTTCTTTCCGCGCTGCGGCCACCGCGCTTACGATTTGATCGGGCGTAACCGTGCCCAAGTCAAAGTCAATTTCACCCGTGGGACTCACATCCTCCGAGGCCATTCCTCCTTGTCCTAAAACAGGGGCTATGGAAAAAATGAAGGCCGCGAGGGCTGCGATGGCAACCACCAGACTGCGCCTAAGCCTTTTCATTTTTGTCCTCTTGCCGGAACTCATACTCGCGGTTCACGGCCAGCCGTTCGTACTTCTCTACCTGACGGTCGGGCCAGCGGATTTCAAGCTGATCAATGGACTTTGCCTGACCCAAGCCGAAGTGAAGCCGAATGTCGCTGCTACAAAGGTAGCTGTCTCCGCTTCGAACCTCATTGGTCTGCGTGAGGTTGCCCGTCGTTACCCGTACCCGAGCCCCGATGGCGCTGCGGTTCGAGCGCGTGCCAGTGAGCCGGATCCGAACCCAGTTGCCAGCCGTTCCGGAAGGCTCATAAAGAAAGGGTACCTGGTCGATGTTATTCACTACCACCCAAACACGTCCGCTATTCGCCAGGTCGCCAAAGGCGGCGCCGCGGCTGGACCATGCCTGTCGAAACCCGCTCTGGCTTTCGGGAAGGAGCTCAAACCGGCCGTTGCCAAGATTGTGCCACAAGTGGTTGTGCTGAAAATAGGAATTTCCGGCCTTGTCCGCCTGGGGATAGAGGTGCCCATTGGCCAGGAAGATATCGAGCCAGCCGTCGTTGTCAAAGTCCAGGAAGCCAGTGCCCAAAGTGAGTTTCGAAAAGTCCGTCCCAAGGCCGGCTTCAAAGGTGACGTCGTCAAACTGTCCCTTCGAGTTGCGGTAGAGCGTATTGTAGTCCTCGGAAAAGGAAGTGGTATAAATGTCCATCCAGCCGTCGTTGTTATAATCACCCACGGCGATGCCCATGGACGATTGCGGCCGCCCGTCCGCAGTCACGGCGCATCCCGCTTCCATGGCCACATCCTCAAAGGTCCCGTTGCCCTTGTTGCGCCACAGGAAATTTCGCTCCGAGTCGTTGGCAACATAGATGTCAAGAAATCCGTCGTTGTCGAAATCGAGCGTGGCCACCCCGAGGCCGAAGGAGCGGGAACTGTCGTCAATCCCTGCATCTTTAGAGACCTCGCGAAACTTGCCGCCGCCTTCGTTGTGGTAATAGAGATCGGCGAGGCCGGTCAAACCCAGGGGGCCGCACGCACACGGGACACCTCGATAAAGGCAATATTTCGCTTCCCCTGGGGGGGGGATTATGGCGCGGTCGAAATCAACATAGCGCGCGACGTAGAGGTCCAATCTGCCATCGCCATCAAAATCGCCCCAGGCGCAGCCGGAGGACCAGTTTCCGCCTTCGACCCCGGCTTCGTGTGTGACATTGGTAAACGTCCCGTCGCCGCTGTTATGAAACAGGGCGTTTGTACCGAAATTTGTGATAAACACGTCGACATAGCCGTCGTTGTCGTAGTCGGCTGCCGCAACGCCTTGGCCCCACCCAGAATTAATCAAGCCGCTCTGCTGTGTGACGTCCGTAAAGGTGCCGTCGCCGTTATTGCGGAACAATCGGCTGATCGTTCGGGGAAGCTTGGGATCATCGAGTAACTCGAAGGTCGATCCGTTGACCAACAGGATGTCCATAAGGCCATCGTTGTTGTAGTCGAAGATAGCGACGCCCCCGTTCATGGTTTCGACCAGGTAGTTCTTCCCGAGCGAACCACAGGTGTCGTGGAACGTTGTGAGGCCCGCTTTATTCGCCACATCGACGAACCATGGCCCCGGAGCCAGCACCGGCTGCCCCGGTTTGCCGCCGCTGAAGATGGGGACGACGAAGCACAATCCCGACAAGCTTTGGCGCATCCAAGTGCGCCGCGAAAGGATTCGCGATTTACTTTTGTCCATGCCAGTCCTCATCAGGGGTCGGAGTGTCTCGGTTTGATACTTCAGTGGTGAGTTTATCCCTCAACTCACGGATCAACGAGCGGCGTAAAACCGCCTCTACATCGAACTGAGATACCACCTCAGTGGTCGAGTCGTTCCAGAGCCTGCCGCTCCTTTTCCATAGTTTGCAGAACCTCCTGGCCAAACTGCGTTGAGGCCTGACGAAGTTGGTTGGATGCCGCGAGCGCGGCCTCGGCCTTGGCGGAATCGCCGATTTTCCGATACAGTAAGGCGAGGCGATAGTGCAATTCGCCATCCTGATCCTGTTTGGCCACTCGCACGAGATAATCGACGGCCTCCTGATTGTGCCCGAGGGCTGCCTCCGCCTTGGCGAGATCCAGGCAAGCCTGATAATTGAGCGTCGGGTCCCGGAGCGCGGGCTGAAGATTCCGGACCGCCGCCTCCCATTGCCTCTTTTGAACGTAGACATCGCCGAGTTCGTAGCTCGCGGCAACGAGACTCGGCGCCAACTCGAGCGCCTTCCGAAGCGGCGGCTCGGCCCGATCCCAGTCTCCGGCTATCCAGTACACCGTGCCCAGGCCGAGGTAAAGGTCCGGCAAGTCCGGCGACAATTTCAGAGCCGCCTCGTATTCGGCCACCGCGTGGGCGGTTTCGTGCTGGTCACTATAGTACTTGGCCATCATCTGGTGAGTGCGCGCCGAATTGGGACTCAACATCGATACCTTCCGGAAGGCCTCGTATCCAAGCGCATCATAGGAGCGCACCAGCCAATTCATCGCCCAGCCGTCAGAGGCCTGCGACTTGAGGGTGTGCGCCGCTACCGCTTGCGCGTTTTGGGCATCGCCTGCGCGGAGTTGCGCCTCCGCGAGTTTGTCGCGTTCGGCGCGGGAAGCCCCTGGCGCTTTGCCCAGCTTGTCCGCCAGTTGCCGGTAACATGCTTCGGAAAGCCAGACGCCGGGCCGGGACTCGGCCGCCGTGGGCGCGGCAGAACACCCCTTGCTACCGCTTTCCTGTGCGAAGGTCAAGTCAAGATCGGCGTTTTCAAGCCAGCTCTTCCAAGCCGCTCCGAGGCGTGTACGAGCCAACTCCGCAGGCATTTCATTCAGCTTCTGTTGGAGAGGCTCTCGGAGAGCCGAGGGAGGCGGGGACTCAAAAAATCGAGTCAACTCCCGCGGATTCGATCCCGCCAGAGTCCGAAGCTGCTCGAGAACATTCGTCCAGTCGCCGCGCAGGGAAAGAACGACCAGCAGCCCAAAACGCGCGTCGGGAGCCAGCGGATCGAGCGCGAGTTCTTTGCGAAACTGCGCCTCCGCGGTCTCGGGGAATCCCAATCCCAGCAGCGCCATTCCCAGGTCGGCGTAAAGGCTGGCCTGCGAGGGGCTCTTTTGCAATAGGGGAAAGAGAATGCGCAAGGCTTCGGGGTAACTGCCGTGAGCAATCAGCCTCTCAGCTTCGAGTTGAAGCCCGACGGAATCCTGCGGATGTAGCCTCACAAATTCGCCGGCGACTTCTTTGGATAGAACTCCGTAAGCCAAGCCGAGTTTATACCAAGCCTCGGCTTCGTTGGGAGTTCGCCGCAACTGTTCCTTGTATTCTGCTGCCGCCTCGTCGAGATTCCCGCTGCGGGCGAATGCATCTCCAAGCGCCAGCCGGGCCGTGCCGCTCGCAGGGTTCAGCTTGAGGGCCTGACGGAGGGCCTGGATCGCTTCGGGTAGCTTACTGAGTTCGAGTTCGTCCAATCCCTCGACGACCCAAGCCTGCGCTGGAGCGGCCGGCGCCGCAGTCGCCTGCATCGTTATGGGCGCAACGGTGCGAAGCGACTCAGGGTACCGGTGCAGCAGAAAATACAGCGTCCCGAGTCGCGTGCGAATCTCTGCCAGAGCTTGCGGGTTCATATTGGCCGCGTCAACCCTGTCCAGGAAGCCCTGGAATCGCCTTGCCGCGGTCTCGTAGTCCCCGGCTTTGTCGGCCGCCGCGGCGGCTACGAGCTCATTCTGAAGGCCAGCAGCTTGGCTCTGAGGCTGGCTGGAGGCAGGTGCGATGGCTCGACCGAGCGCCAGCATGGCCAGGCCAATCCACGCAGCAAGTTTCAGCCTGTTGAGGATTCGGAGTCTAACGGCGACGATGGTCAACCTTGCCCACTCCCAATGCCTTGGAACTCCACCTTATTGATAGCAGACACCTCGCGCGAATGGCAAGGTGTTCACCCCAATCCGCCGGTAACCGTGGGAGTGATGTGCGGTCCGTTGCCTTGCGCCTCTACGACCCACCCGGTGGGGCTCGCGAGGTGTAGGGGTAGGGCTTGCCCTACCCTCGTCCGGGCCAGCAGAAATGCGGGGACGGCAAGCCGTCCCCCTACAGCGGGGCGGTTATCGTCGGATCGGGGGCCGGCAATTCAACCCCGGAAAAATGCTTGCAGGCCTCGAGCAGTCTTTCCTGGGTCTCGACATCGCGAGACGCGGGGTGCGGCGTGCGAGAGCGCTGATGGTAGAAATACCCGCCCGTTACCATCGCAGCGGGGTCATGACTCGCTATGAGCCACACTTGAGTGACATGCCCGGCCTGAAGGTCATCGGGCGCCGCCGGGCCTCCCATCTTTGTCGGGACCCAGCCCGGCTCAACGGCGTTTGAAAGTACATCCGGCCAGTGGCGTGCGACGGCGAAAGCCAGGAGTGCGTCATGCAATTTGGAATCGGAGTACGCCTGCTGCCCCTGCCAGGGACGGTGCTCCCAGGTAAGATCCTTTAGAGTTGCGTCACCCCTCTGGTGAAGCGCGGAGCTGAGGTAGACCAGTCGCTGCGGTTTTTGAATGAGCGCAGTGAGCATATAGGGCGCGAGCGTGTTTACGGCGAACACGTGCGGCAGGCCATCTTCGGTGGCGATTCGCCGGGGCTCCTGATAGCCTACGGCGGCATTGTGAATGATGCCGTCGAATGAGCCCAACCGGTTGACCTGCTCCGCCACGCTGCGAGTCTGGGCCATGCTGGCGAGGTCGCCGATGACGACCATCTCCGCTCCCGGTACTGCGGCGAGCGCTTCCTCCCCCCGCCGGCCGTTGCGAGCGTGCAAAACCACTTTGTGCCCCTGCTCGATCAGGAGCTGAGCAGCCATTCGTCCAAGACCGTCGGAAGAACCGGTAATGAAGACACGCGCCACGTTTTCTCACCCCCTCCGACAAGCATACCAGAGAGTCAGCTTACTATGCCGCGCCAGTCGAGTTGTCGTAGTGTCCTGGTTTCGGCGTAGCGCTGGCCCTCAGGCCAGCATCTGCCGACCCTTCGCCCCGCTCAGGGCAGGCTCTAAAGGTCGGCGCTACCAGTCAAATCAGGAAACTACCCGAGTGTCGATCGAGCGAAGATTTTGCGCCGGTATCCTTCGTTCTGGTGAAAGGATTCGAGTGTATGATGGTGATGTCGGGCGAACAGAGATTACAAATACTGAGGGAGAACCGGACATGAGCAGAGGCCTCGGGACCAACCCGCGCAGCATTCTGGTGATTGATGTGGGAGGCACGCACGTCAAGGTGCTGGCCTCCGGGAAGCAGAACCGCCGCAAGTTTCCTTCGGGCCCAGGCATGACCGCCAGCCGGATGGTGCGGCGTGCCAAAGATCTCGCCAAGGACTGGACTTACCAAGCGGTCTCGATTGGATATCCCGGACCCGTCGTGCATGGACGGCCTTTGCGGGAGCCTTACAACCTGGGCGGCGGCTGGGTTGGGTTCAATTTCTTGAAGGCTTTCGCGCGCCCCGTGAAACTCATGAACGACGCGGCGATGCAGGCGCTGGGAAGCTACGCAGGGGGGCGCATGCTTTTTCTTGGACTGGGTACGGGACTCGGCTCCGCCATGATTGTCGACGGAATTATCGAGCCTATGGAACTGGCTCACCTGCCGTACAAGAAGCGCACCTACGAGGACTATCTGGGGAAGCGGGGACTTAAGCGGTTGGGGAAGAAGAAGTGGATGCGTTATGTCGCCGAGGTTGTCGGGGAGCTTCGCGAGGCGCTACAGGCTGACTACGTCGTGCTTGGCGGCGGAAATGCCAAGCGGGTCAAATCGTTGCCACCCAGAACCCGGCGCGGCGATAACCGGAACGCCTTTCGGGGAGGGCTTCGCCTTTGGGCCCGAGGCGCCGCCTCTCACCGGGAGGCGCTTGCCGAGGATCGCCGGAAAAGGTGAGCGCTCGACAACCTTCTCGACAACGGACATTCAAGAACCGCACACGCGCCTTGGAGTGCGGCAGCGAAGCTGCCGCCGTGGAATCCCGGCAAGACGGCGGTAGCTGCGGCTACCGCACTCCAAGGCGCCCATCGGTCAGAACTGTGGAGTGGCCCAAAACCACCACCCTGCGGTGCTTTTCGGTCAGTGGTGGGCGCCAGCTCATCCATATTTATCAATGACTTGCGGGGATCAGGGTTGGCATGTCAATTGCCCAAACACCACTTGACGGCTGTCTCCGAAAGGAGCAGCCCTTGTCCGGTCAGGAGGCTTGACGTGAAAAGGCTGATTATGACGTTGGCGGTTGCTTTGGCGGTGGCAACAACGGGTTTCGCCCAGCGAGGCGGCGGAGGCGGACACGGGGGCGGCGGCGGCGGGCACTTCAGCGGAGGCGGGGGCGGACACAGTTTCAGCGGCGGAGGCTTTAGCCACGGCGGCGGAGGCTATGGCGGCAGTTACCGCGGCGGCGGAAGTTATGGCGGGGGTTATCGCGGCTACGGAGGCTACGGCGGCGGTTACCGCGGCGGGTACGGCTACGGAGGCCGCGGCTATGGCTACGGCGGTTACGGTTACGGACGCGGATGGGGCTATGGCGGTTGGGGCTGGGGGGGCTGGGGATTCGGCTACTCTTGGCCTTATTGGGGGGGATATTACGGCTATCCCTACTCTCCCTACTACGGCTACGACCAGGGGTACTACCCATACGGTTCTTACTACGATCCATACGGGTATTACCCATACTACGGAGGCGGATTCGGCTTAGGATTTTACGGCGGCGGTTATTGGGGAGGCCGAGGTTATTGGGGTGGCCGAGGATTTGCCGGTCCCGGCGGCGGTTGGCATAGTTTCAGAAGGTAAGAGCCAAGCTAGCGCTTAGTTGTGTTAATAAGCGCAATTATTCTGAGTGCTGGAAGGGCGGGGCTTTAGCCCCGCCGGTACGCAGAGCACGGTTGAAGGGGCCTTTAGGCCCTGAAGCAACGCGGCTTCAGGGGCTGAAGCCCCGAGGAGTGGCCTGTTCTCTGCGGCGGGGCTGAAGCCCCGCCCTTCCGACGCCAAACGGATAAGAACGCTTACTTCTGCAAGTAAGAACTAGACTCAAGAACTCGATTGTTCATGACTCCCTCTGGGCCCACGGCAGGAAGCAGTTTGCCGTGGGCTTTTTTCTTTTTCCATACTTTAGCAATCCTGCCCTCGTTGCTCTCCGAACTGCCTGCCGCTCATTTGTAGCGGCGAGTTTACCTCGCCAGATGGCGGAGTAATGCCGCCGCTACGCCAAACTCAGACACTCCCCCAATCCATCTATAACCGCCCCGCCGTAGGGGGACGACCTGCCGTCCCCGCATTTCTGCCGGCCCCGACGAGGGCAGGGCAAGCCCTGCCCCTACACCGCTCAGGTCCAGCCGGATGCGGCGTAGGAGTCATGGCCGTGCTCCTCTTTCATTCTTGCCCATCGTTGTCGACGGCTTGAGGCTACACGTAAGGGGAAGTGCTTGCCTTTTGGGAGGGGAAAGGGGGAGAATCCCAGTTGGGACTATTTGTCCGGGGTACGGGCTCGCATGCCAATGCTTCGTTTCAGCTCGCAGCAGCCAGCAGTCACCGCAAAGCCGCAATGCGCCACCTCTCCCTGAAACCTGAATCCCGGGGCCTGAATCCTGCGTTTGAAGGTGAGCAATGCAATACGTTGACGAATTCCGCGATCCTGAGGTGATCGGACGGACTGCCGAGGAGATTCGGAGGTTGGCTGACCCCGGCCGCCACTACCGCCTGATGGAAGTCTGCGGGGGCCACACGCACGCCATATATCGTTTCGGGCTGAAGGATGTCCTGCCGTCCAATATCGAACTGGTGCACGGCCCCGGCTGCCCGGTCTGCGTGTTGCCCATGGGGCGAATCGACGACGGCCTGAGCATGGCGGAAAACTCCGATGTAATCTTCACGGCTTTCGGCGACATGATGCGCGTGCCGGGGACGAAGGGGAGCCCGCTTGAATACAAAGCGCGCGGAATGGACGTCCGGATCGTTTATTCGCCGGCCGATGCGCTTAAGCTCGCGCAGAAGAATCCGGAACGCCACGTGATGTTCTTCGCCATCGGATTCGAGACCACCGCGCCCTCGACCGCCCTCACCTTGAAGCTGGCCAAGGCGCTCGCCGTGCGCAACTTCTCGGTTTTCTCAAACCATGTCACCATCATTCCCGCCATCCGCGCCATTCTTGATTCGCCGGACATGCGCATCGACGCGTTTATCGGGCCCGGGCACGTCTCCACGGTGATCGGATGCCGCCCCTACGAGTGGATCGCGAAGGACGAAGGCAAGCCGATCGTGGTATCAGGATTTGAGCCGCTCGACCTTCTCCAATCCATCGTCATGATTCTCGAACAACTGAAGCGCGGCGAGGCCAAGGTTGAAAACCAGTACAAGCGAGTGGTGCCCTGGGAGGGAAATCGCGCCGCCTTGCGAGCCATGGCGGAGGTCTTCGAGTTGCGCCCCTATTTCGAGTGGCGGGGGATGGGCTTCATTTCCCAATCGGCCCTGCGCCTTCGTCCCAGCTACGCGGAGTGGGACGCGGAGCAGCGGTTCAGCCTTCCGGGGTTGCGTGTGACTGATCCGAAGGCGGCCCAATGCGGGGAAGTTTTGAAAGGTGTGCTCAAGCCGCCGCAATGCAAGCTGTTCGGCCGGGAGTGTACGCCCGAACGGCCCGTCGGCGCCCTCATGGTGTCCTCGGAGGGTTCCTGCGCAGCCTACTACAACTACGAGCATCGCAAGAGTTGTGCGGCCGCGGCGGTGTAGCAGGCAGCAGGGTGCGGAAAAACACTCGAACTCTGTCATTCTGAGCGAAGCGAAGAATCTCGGCAGTTTTGATTTCAAGGAACTACAGAGATCCTTCCTCGCCTTCGGCTCCTCAGGATGACACCCAAAAGGGTTCTCCTGCCGCCTGCGAGGGGCAAATCCGGATGAAATTCACCGACCCCCAAATCGAAATGGCGCACGGGGCGGGCGGGAAAGCCAGCCGCCGCCTGATCGAGGGCCTGCTCGTTCCCATTTTGTATGAGGGCGCGCCGGGGCCGTTGGGAGACGCGGCCTACCTCGAGGTGAATGGAACTCGCCTGGCCATCACCGCCGATAGCTTTGTTGTGAAGCCCCTGGCCTTCCCCGGAGGCTCCATCGGCGAATTGGCGGTGAATGGCACCGTCAACGACCTTGCCGTTTCAGGCGCACGGGCTGAAGCCCTGGTCGTCACCTACGTGCTTGAAGCCGGTCTGCCGACGGCGATCCTTGAGAGCGAGGCGAGGGCGATGGCAAGGGCGGCCAAGCGCGCCGGCGTATCCATCGCGGGCGGCGACACCAAGGTGGTCGAGCACGGCAAAGCCGATCAGATGTACGTCACTACATGCGGGATCGGGAGGCCGATCCCCGGCGTCACAATCGCTCCTTCTTCAGTTCGCGCCGGCGACAAGGTCATCGTTTCGGGGCCGATCGGCGACCACGGCATCACCATTCTTCTGGCCCGAGGCGAACTGGATATCGAGGCCGAACTCTGCTCGGACACGCGCTCTGTCTTGCCGCTCGTTGAGGCTCTGGCGCAGGCCGCGGCCCCCGGAATTCATTGGATGCGCGACCCCACCCGGGGCGGCGTGGCGACTGCTTTGAATGAGCTGGCACGTGATTGCGGGCTGTCCATTCATCTTGCGGAGGAACGTATCCCGGTGCGAGAGACAGTGCGCGGGGCCTGCGAACTGCTGGGGCTTGATCCTCTCCACATCGCGAGCGAAGGGCAGTTCCTAGCCGTGGTGGCTGCGGAGCAGGCGAACGCAGCGCTCGAGGCCTTGAGGCAAACCCCCGGGGGACAGGATGCGCAAATCCTCGGCGAGGTGCGCGACCAGCCCTCCGCGACTGTGCTCGTTACCACGGGCTACGGCGGAAGCCGGGTCGTCGATATGCTCGTGGGTGATCCGCTGCCGCGGATTTGCTGAGCGGTTTAAGAACCACGCAGTAGGGGCGGCGCTAGCGCCCCGAGTCAGAAGTTCGTTTAAGAACTGAGCCCGCGGAGCGGGCGGCAGCGAGTAGCCCACGGCGTGAGCCGTGGGTCGCGAGACCCACCCTCACCCCCGTCCCCTCTCCCGCCCGGCGGGAGAGGGGTGCCGAAGGCGGGGTGAGGGTCGCCTAATCCAGGGCTCACGCCCTGGGCTACTCTATGCCGCCCCTGCCGGGGCTCTAAGGAACGGTCGAGCCTGAGAAAGACCCTGTTAACGAATTTCTGACTCAGGACCCTAGGGCAACGATACGGATTGCCCTTACACCATGTTAGTCGACTCAAAACATCTCGTGTCCAGGATCGAAGACCAACTCCTGGAACGTAACCGAATCTGCGAAGGCTTCTTCGAGCGCGAGGCCGGCCGCCTGGCGCTTGCGTGCCAATCCATGGCGGAGCGCTTCCTCGAGGGCGGGCGCCTGCTGGCATTTGGCCGCGGCCCTTTCTCGACCGATGCGCAGCACGTCTCGGTAGAGTTCGTTCATCCGGTCATCGTGGGCAAACGCGCCCTGCCGGCTCTCGACCTTTCCGCCGCCTTCCGCCCCTGGTTGGATGGGATCGTCCAGCCGGACGACATGGTGATGGGATTTGGTCCCCCGGAAGGCGATGCCGAGGTGTGGTCAGCCCTCGAATCCGCCCGACGGCGGGGGGCCATGACTTTTGCCTTGCCTGGCCCCGAGGGCTCGTATGCTGCGGAGGCCGCCACCGATCACCCCTTCATTCATCAGGAAGTCATCGAGATCCTCTACCACACGCTTTGGGAAACGGTGCACGTCTTCTTCGAGCATCGAGAACTCGGTCACGAGGTGGGTGAAGCTGCGTTTCTCTATCCCTTCCTGGGACAGGAGAAGCAATCCACTTCGGAAGTCGTGGCGGAGGTAGCGGAATCGATCCGCATAAAGGTTCGTGATGACGCCCGGCTGCGCGAGCAGGCCGCCCACGAGACCGCCGGTCCGATTCGCGACGCCGTGCAGGCAATCCGTGAACGGCTCGAGCGCGGCGGCAAGCTGATCCTCTTCGGCAACGGCGGTTCTGCCACCGACGCCAACGATTGGGCGCTTGACTGCGTTGTGCCGCCTGCCGGCTACAAGGCTGTGCCCGCTGTTTCGCTCTCCTTGGAACCGGCTAACCTTACGGCCATCGCCAATGACGTGGGGACAGACGTCATTTTCCTTCGCCAGCTTATTGCACAAGCGCGGCGGGAAGATGTGGCCGTGGGAATCTCCACCAGCGGCGGCTCGCGCAATGTGATCATGGCCCTTGAAGAGGCACGCAAGCGCGGCTTGGCCACCCTGGCGCTCGCGGGCTACGACGGGGGCGAAATCGTAAGGCGAGGTCTCGCGGATTTCCCTCTGGTGGTTCATTCTGATTACATCCCGCGCATTCAGGAAGTGCAAGCGTCGATCTATCACATCATCCGGGAGAATCTGGCGGGAGAATCTGGCGCGAACGGGGTAACGCGGCGAGCCGCAAAACCAACTCGATTGGCGAGCGAGCCCGCGGAGCGGGCGGCAGAATGTAGCCCACGGCGTAAGCCGTGGGTTGCGTGACGCACCCTCACCCCCGTCCCCTCTCCCGCCTCAGCGGGAGAGGGGTGCCGAAGGCGGGGTGAGGGCCATCCAACCCAGGGCTCACGCCCTGGGGTACTCTATTCCGCCCCTGACGGGGCTCCCAAGAACGGGCACGTATGATAAAGACTTTCCTAAGGAGCCTCGGACACTGGAAACTCGAGGTGAGACGTCATGGCTAAAGTCGAACTCTTCGGCGCCGCAAGCTGTCCTTACACAAAGGAGATGCGCGAATGGTTGGAATTTCGGGGCCGCGAGTTTCTGGAATACGATGTTGAAGCAGACCCTCCCGCCCGCGCGCGCCTGCGTGCCCTCGCCGGCAGCCAGCGACTTGTCCCGGTACTCGTGGAAGATGAGAAAGTGGTGCAAGTGGGATGGCAAGGACGAGGCTGCGTAATTGGCGATTGACGATTGTCGATGGGCGATTAAGAATGGCGTTTTCGATTGCCTTGCCATCTCACAAACTGTCATTCTGAGCGCGTAGGGGGAGGGCTTGCCCTACCCGGTTCATGAGGGGACGGCAAGCCGTCCCCCTACATGCCGTGGTCCCTGGACACCTGGCAACTGACGGCTCGTATGAAAACTGCGTTCTCCATTCACATTCGCGGCGTGGTGCAGGGCGTAGGTTTTCGGCCATTCGTCTACCGCCTGGCGCGCGCCCACGGCCTGGCCGGCTGGGTGATCAACGCCGAAGCGGGTGTGGAGATCCACGTCGAAGGAACGGAAGAGGAGCTGCAGGCATTCATTCACGAGCTTGAGACCAAGCCTCCGCCTGCCGCGCAGATTACGTGGCTCGATGTTCAGGTGGAGGAGCCGGAGGGCCTGAGCGAATTCACCATACGCGAGAGCCTGCGACGCGATCGCCCGACGGTGCGCATTTCGCCGGACTTGCCGGTGTGCAACACCTGCCTTGCTGAGCTTTTCGATCCTCACGACCGGCGATACCTTTATCCCTACATCAACTGCACAAACTGCGGGCCGCGCTACACCGTGATTCTGGGTCTGCCTTACGACCGGCCGTTCACCACCATGAAGCGCTGGCCCCTGGATGAATACTGCGCGGCAGAGTATCACGATCCCGCCAATCGGCGCTTTCACGCGCAACCGGTGGCCTGTCCGGCTTGCGGGCCGCACTACGAACTTCGCGTGGACGCGGAAACCGTGCGCGGTGATCAAGCGAGCGTACGCAGGACTGCTGAGCTGCTCATGGCGGGAAGAATCGTGGCGATCAAGGGGCTGGGCGGCTATCACCTGGCTTGCGACGCGAAGAACGCCGGCGCGGTGCTGGCGCTGCGGGAGCGGAAATACCGCAAGGAAAAACCATTTGCCCTGATGGCGAAGGACCTCGAGGCAGCGCGTGAATTGGTCGAGCTTTCGGACGACGCCGAGCAGGCCCTCACCTCGGTGGCGCGGCCGATTGTGCTGGCCCCGGCGCGGGCGCAGTTGCCCGGAGTGGCGCCCGACTGCGACGAACTTGGCGTAATGCTTCCTTACACGCCGCTTCATCACTTGCTTTTCGCGGCCGGCGCGCCCCAGGTGCTCGTGATGACCAGCGCCAACCGTTCGAGCGAGCCGATTTGTTATGAGGATGAGGACGCGTTCGACCGCCTGGCGGGTCTGGCCGATGCGTTCCTCGTCGGGGAGCGCCCGATCGCACGGCGAGTGGATGATTCCGTAGTTCGGGCTCTCGCGGCGGGACCCGTGATCCTGCGCCGGGCGCGCGGTTACGCTCCCGGCGCGGTCGCCCGTCTGCCGGCGCGCCAGCCGCTGCTGGCCGTGGGCGCGGACTTGAAAAACTCCGTCACTCTCGTCGTCGATGGCCAGGCGTTTGTCAGCCAGCACGTGGGTGACCTCGACCATTACGAATCTTTCCAAGCCTTTACCGAAACCATCCAGGACCTGGTCAGCATGTACGGGGTCTGCTGGGAGGACCTCTTGGTGGCGCATGATGCGCACCCGGAATACGCCTCCAGCCAATATGCATTGGGACTGCCCGCCGCGGAAAAGCTCGCTATTCAGCATCACCGCGCTCACGTGGCCTCGGTCCTGGCGGAGCATGGCCAGTTTGAAAAAGTCGTGCTGGGTGTGAGTTTCGACGGCACGGGCTACGGCGACGACGGCGCCATCTGGGGCGGCGAAATCTTTCTGGGCAGCGTGGCAGGAGGCTTCGAGCGAGTGGCGCACCTGCGTCCTGTCGCGCTTGCCGGTGGCGATGCCGCAGCGCGCCACCCCGTGCAAGCGGCAGCCGGATTCCTCGCCCAGGTCAGCGACACTTACGGTTTGCCAGACCTCGCCGCGTCGCCTTTCGATTTCCCGGCGCGATTTCGCCGCGCCACGGAACTGGTCCGGAAGAACGTGCGCACATTCACAACAACGTCCGTCGGGCGCTTGTTTGACGCGGCTGCCGCGCTACTCGGGTTCACTCGCGAGGTCACCTTCGAGGGACAGGCTGCAATGTGGGTCGAGCACCTTGCCCGCTCGGTTCCAGCAGTCGAGCCTTATCCCTTTCCGTTTATGGACGGCGAACTGGACTTTCGTCCTTTACTTTTCGCCGTCGCCGCCGACCGGCTGCGAGGGCGCGATCAGCATGAAATTGCGCGCTCTTTTCAATTGGCAGTCGCGCAGGGTGTGGCAGACGCAGTGAGGAACCTCAGCCAAGCCAGGCATGTCGCTGCGGTCGTTCTTTCCGGCGGCGTCTTTCAAAATGCGCTCTTGCTGAGCGATCTCTCGGCCCTGCTCGACGGCACAGGCGTCGAGTTATTGACCAATCGTATGGTGCCGCCGAACGACGGAGGAATCAGTTTGGGACAAGCCGCGATAGCAGCGTTTCACGCCGCCAGCTCAAATGAGCTCAAGGCTGCTTCTACTGCTTCCCGCAGCTATTCTCCAGATTTGATTCATGGAGCTGGCGCGTAGGAGTAACCGTGCGAAGCGGGTATAATAAGCGTTGAAACGGGGGTCAGATGGCCGAGACTGAAATCATTTTCAGTGTGCAAGAATCACCGGAAGGCGGTTATGAAGCCCGAGCAAAGGGTTACTCGATCTATACCCAAGCTGACACTTTCGATGAACTAAAGACGATGATGCAGGACGCTGTTCGCTGTCACTTCGAGCCGCAAGACCCACCCCGACTCTGGCTCTGCCCTATAATGCCCCGCAAAAAGCCGCAGACCTAAACATCAGGTCTGCGCTACCAATTGTTGGAATGATGGCCCTCTCCCCCTTGGGGGAGAGGGTGTCCCTCTGCCGGCGCACTCATCAGCCGGAGAGGGACGGGTGAGGGGGTCCCCAGTTTCGAGCGACCTCGACCAGGAGAATTCATGCACCGCCTCAACGTTCTTTTATTTGTAACCCTGCTTGCCCCCACGATCTGGGCTAACGACGTGATTACGGTCACCGTCGACCGCGCCGCTCCCGACGGCACCAGCAATTTCACCATCGGCGTCACGCACACTCAGCCGAAATGGGAGAACGGCGCCCCAGCCGCCGTCGCCCGGGCCAAGACCTTGTTGGCGGAGGGAGTGAAATTTCAGAATCAACACCTGATGGACTGGGGCACTGAAAATCCCGAGCCCCGGCCGGGCGTTTACAACTGGGCGAGCCTCGACCATCGCGTCGCCCTGATGCGCTCCATGGGAGCCACCATCGTCATCACCCTTTGCACGGCCCCCGGATGGATGAAGACCAGCGGCGAGGACTTCCCTCACCAGACCGGGCCTGATAGCTGGGCGGACGACCGGGTGGCGGACAACCACGTGGGCGACTTCGTTGAACTCGCCCGGCAGGTTGCGCTGCGCTATTCAGACGTTAAGTATTTCCAGATCTGGAATGAGTATAAGGGTTACTGGGACAAGGCAGCAAACAATTGGGACTTTGTCCGCTTTACTGACTTCTACAACCGTGTCTACGACGCCCTGCGCGCGGTGCGCCCTGGCGCCCAGATCGGCGGGCCCTACTACCCCTTTGACGGCCCCAAGCCGAGGGATTGGGAGGTGATCGATTACTGGTTTCAGCACAAACACGGCGCCGACTTCATCTGCTTTGACGGTTGGGTGGCCGGCTATCCGCCCACCCGCGCGCGAGAAGAAGAAGCTAAGAAGATGACTTTGACCGATTACTTCGGCCGGATCGCCCGCCAGTTTCGGGCCCGCACCGAGCTTCCCGTCTGGATTTCGGAGTTTTATGGAGGCTGGAGCAGTAATCCCGACTTCACCGCCGCCAACCACGCGTCGTGCTATCTGCACGCTCTGCGCAGCGGCGTCGCCGTGGCGTTGCTGTGGGATGCGGAACTCGCGCGGTGGAATTACCTGTTCACCAGCACCAAGACTCCCGACGGCGGCCAGCCCAGCCCGCACTACCAGGTGGTGAAGCTCTTCAACACGTCCTTCGGTCCTGGTACTGAGTTGTTTAAGGCCACCTCTTCTTCCCCCGATGTCGAAGTTCTGGCCTCACGATTCAAAACCCTGCTCATCAACAAGCGGTATTCCATGGTCGACGTCCGCCTCGACGGCGCCCCACTGACTTTGAATCCTTATGAGGTCCGCCTGGTCGAGGCAGTCGAAAAGTCGAGGAGTTGAGAAGTTGAGGGGTCGAGCAGTTGAGCTGACAACCCTCTCGCTTGGGGAGAGGGTGACCCGCGACGACGCTTTCATCAGCCCGTCGGCCGACGGAGCCGGGTGAGGAGTCAGTTCCGGCAGACCAAACGGGACTATGCGGCTTACTTCAGAAAATCGGGACCGGAGGCTGGCGGGCTGAAGGACATCGCGCCGCCGTGACCTTTCGTAGCACGCTCCAGCCAGGCAAAAATGGAAGATTCGGGATAATCCATCAGCTCTCCGCATTTTCCCCTTGACAAGCCCGCTGGCCAGTACGAGATTCAACCTCTACGAACGAACCGGGTACGTTTAAAGTAGGGGCGGTTCGCGAACCGCCCCTACGACTGCGGAGATGCTTCGCCGCACTCAGAATGACAAGCTGACTGATGATTGAAAACTGAAAACTGGAGTCCCCCATGAAACGCCGGCAATTCATAGGAGCGGTAACGACGCTTCCCTTAGTCCCGAACCTACTGCATGCTCAAGAGGGGCCGCCCCCTCTCGGGGAGCGGGTTGAAAGAATGACCGCGCCGAACTGGCCCACCATCGATT
>Ga0116223_10001752_pt1 | contig 21630 bp, 21 predicted proteins | sample Sb_taG_3_FD_90092 | JGI IMG/M metagenome (GOLD analysis project Ga0116223, IMG submission 90092) | Peat soil microbial communities from Weissenstadt, Germany - Sb_50d_a_PC metaG | ecosystem: Environmental > Terrestrial > Soil > Wetlands > Peat | place: Germany: Weissenstadt | collected 2010-09-21 | reverse complement strand
TGGATATTCTTGACGGCTTCCTTGCGGCCGGGAATGTCGAGGTCGCGGCCGCGCGGCGCGCCGCAACCGACGAACACCGCATCGAAGTCTTCGGCGAGCAGCGCCTTCATGCTGTCGATGCGCTTGCTGCCGACGAATTCGACGCCGAGATCGAGAATGTAACGGCACTCCTCGTCGAGCACTTTTTCCGGCAGGCGGAATTTCGGAATCTGCGTGCGCATCATGCCGCCGGACAGCGGGTCCTGGTCGAATACGACACATTTGTAACCGAGCGGCACGAGGTCGCGCGCCACGGTGAGCGACGCAGGGCCGCCGCCCACCAGCGCGATGCGCTTGCCGTTCCCGGTCGCGGGGGGTTTGGGCAGGCGCGCGCGGATGTCGTCCTTGAAGTCGGCGGCGACGCGCTTGAGCCGACAGATCGCCACCGGCTCCTTCTCGACGCGGCCGCGCCGGCAGGCGGGCTCGCAGGGGCGATCGCAGGTGCGTCCGAGCACGCCCGGAAACACATTCGATTCCCAATTGATCATGTACGCGTCGCTGTAACGGCCGGCGGCGATCAAGCGGATATATTCAGGAACCGGCGTGTGCGCCGGGCAGGCCCACTGACAATCCACCACCTTGTGGAAGTAGTCGGGGGCCGAAATGTCGGTAGGTTTCATTCCATTCCTCTTGCACGCAGCACCCGCTCATACGCGGCGGTTGTTTGACGCTGCTGCGCGGACCGGCTTCCCTCGCGGCTTCGCTTACGTTGCCGAATCCGGCGCGGATCGTAGGCGAGCAGGGAGCCGATTTCTACCGCTTCTGCTTGTTATATCAAGGTTTTGTCTATTGTTGTCCCTAACAAAAGCGCGGCCGCAGATGCACAAGACGCAGCGCAACCGGCGCCCCGGCCGGGGCGCGCCTTGGCTAACTCAAGCCATTGAATATATTGGTAAATCAATCTCGCCGGTGAGCGGCGTGACGACATATCCGAAACGTGCTGCTACGCGTCATCCTCGTTAGCTATGGCCTAAGGTCTAACCTCTTATGCGCGATCTGTTCGAGAGCCCCTCGTCGAAAGATCCCGTGGCTGTGGCGCGCCGCGGCACGCGGCCGCTCTTGCGGCGGCGTTTCTACGACAAAGCCGCCCCCGCGGCTTGCGCCGAAGGCTACGCGGTGCGGCTCGACGACCAGCTGGTGCGCACGCCCAGGCGCCGCGTGCTCGCCGCGCCCAATCTCGCGCTGGCGCAGGCCATCGCCGCCGAATGGGAGGCGCAGCGTGAGGTGATCGATCCGGCGAACATGCCGCTGACCCGTCTCGCCAATGCGATTATCGACGGTGTCGCCGATCGCCCGGCCGTGGTGGCGGCGGACGTGGAAAAATATCTTGGTACCGATCTCCTCTGCTATCGGGCGAGCGCGCCGCGCGGCCTGGTCGAGCGCCAGGCGCAGCACTGGGATCCGATCCTGCATTGGGCCGGGCAGGCGCTCGGCGCGCGCTTCGTTCTCGGCGAGGGCGTTATTCACGTCGCCCAGCCGGCTGCGGCGCTTACGGCGGTGCGCGTGGCGATCCCGGGCGATCCGTGGCGGCTCGGCGCCGTGCATTCGGTGACGACGCTGACCGGCTCGGCGCTGATCGCGCTTGCACTCGCGCATGCGCGGCTGACAGCCGATGAGGCGTGGGCGGCGGCGCATGTGGACGAGTACTGGAACATGGAGCAATGGGGCCGCGACGAAGAGGCGCTCGCGCGCCGCGCGTTCCGCTTCGCCGAACTGCAAGCGGCGGCGACGGCGCTCCGATCGCTTGCAGAGTGAGTTTGCTCCTCGTCCGCGGCAACGAGCGGAATGTGGAGTTGGCCCACTTATCCACCGCTGATTAAAAGTGAGCTATTTTATACAGACGTAAAAAGGCGCTCGGCTCAGATTTATTAAGAACGGGCGCTTCACCCCCCACTCCCCCGACCCCCCGTGCCCGTACCTAGTATGTATGCGTGTGCGCGTACAAGGATCCCAGCCTGTGGCCACGGGCGGGGGTCTTTGGTTTTCTCGGAGCTAAATGGCCTTCGACGCCGTGTCCTCAGTTCACCAGTGCGAAAGAAGGATCACAGAGAAACGCTCATCGTGTCCTTTGACCTTTTTATGAATGACACCTGCCCGAAGTGCCGCAAGCCGATAAAGCTCGCTGTTATCGAGCAACATCCGACTCGCCGCGATCTTGCGGTCCACAAGTTCGAATGCGCGAACTGCGGCGCTGTGAAAACCAAAATCATCTTGCGGAATCAGGGCAAAGTCGCCGCCTGAACCGGCGGCACAGGCCGGCCGCTTCAGTCGGCGGTTTCGCTACGGCGGCCCAACGCGAGCGCGGCAATATTTGCTAAAATCCTACGCCAAGCAGCGGGAGCACCCGCTGCAGGATTGCCGCGAGGCAGACCAGGACCGCCAGGATTTTGAGCAAATTTGCCAGCCGTCCATCGCGCACGAATCTGTCGATGACCCAGAATAAGATCGCACCGACAACGCAGATGATCAGCACGTGAATCAATACGAAAAGCATGGTGACATTCCCGCCTTGGCCTTGGAGCACCGCTATGAATTTAGCCGACATTCCCAACTGGCGCGAACCGAATCGTAAGGCAGCAAGCGTAGGATAGGCTAAGGCGCGAAGCGCCGAGCCCACGTCTTTGCTGTAGCATCACATTCTGCGTAGGCTTCGCCTTCGCGCTCCGCGCTTCGGCGGACCCAAACCCGCCGAAGCTCGCTGAGCGAGCGAAGGCGGGCCGCTCAATCCGGCTACGCTTGCTTCGAACAACGCGATAATAGACGGCAACTTCAGGCAGCGTGGCTGAATGCCTTGGTGACGCCGGTTTTGAGCGGCTCCGTGGTCGCGAGCGTGACCTTCTGACCGAGCGCTGCCAGTTCCTTGCTCTGCTCGGTCAAAATCTCGAGTTGCTGCCGTGCATGTTCGGTCGATAGCTCAAGGAACTCCGAAGGCGACTTCACGCTCAACAGCTTTTGGACAAAGCCGAAGGCAACCTTGAAGTTTGTTTGAGCAAATTCGAGGAGCTTGTTGTTGTAGACTTGGGCGCCCTCAACCGCCGTCGAACAGCTTTTTCTGATGAGATCGGTCGCTTCAGCCGTGGCGGCGCTCATCTTCTCGTAGGCTTCTTTGGCTTGCGCGTTGCCGGTCTCGGTCATCGCGCGAAATGCCTGAGGGGCATCGGTCATTGGGGAGCTGACGGGCTTGGAAGTCGCGCTATGGGTGGTCGTAGCCATGGTGTCACTCGTGATCCTTCGGATTTAGGGCGTCCTGCTGGGTGACGTCCGAACGAGACGCCCTAAGCACTTTTCGGATGCGCCGGCGCGATGGCCTGCAGCCTTCACATAGTTACTAAATGCGTTAACCCAACATCGGATATGCGAATGAACACAAAACGTGATCGGAACAGCAGCCAGGAAGTGAAGCCGGACACTAACAAGCGTTCGCGCGACATGCTTCGGTGCATGTCGTCACTGATGCAAGGACAAATCGTTTGAGATGCGTCCTCAATTCAGTTACGTTAGCCGGCGAATCTCGCTCATCGAAGGGCGTGGCCTCGAGACACACCTGACCACGTAGCGAGTACGATTCCTGGGGCGGGGCTTGTAACCCCGCTCCCGGCGGTTCGGGGCATCGTCCCCGCCGGCATTACGACCGGCGCGCGAGGTGCATCGCTTAAGCGCGTTTGGCGGCGCGGATAACGCCGGCGTGCGGCTGTTCGCGTGAAGCGCGGTCCGGGCTGAGTCCTGGCGTTTGGTCGCCGGGACAAGAGCCGCGGTGGAGCGCCGATAGGCGAGCGGTCCCCGCTGGGATCGCTTCCGCGCTCGCGCACTTGCAGATGGCGACATCTGCCGGTGCGGCGCGGACAGTGGAAGGTGCGCCTGTCGGCGCTCCGCCTGCCTTCTTTTTTAGGGAGGCAAGTCGGAACTGGCTTCGTGGGAATGGCTTGGCAGAGCTCGGGCGCAACGCGCCGCGAGAACGAATTCGCTTATCCGCCCCCGCGAAGTGAAACGAAGCGGGGGAGAGGAACCATGCGGAGCTTGCGTAGCGAGCGAAGCATGGTTGAGGGGGCGTCCTCATGAGTGCTTCGCCTCGCCGCCGTCGCCCCTCCCACCGCTCTTCGGGCGGTCCCCCTCCCCGCTATCGCGGGGCGGGATGAAGCGAAGCGCGCTGCGAGTTCACGCGGAATGACAGAGCAACGACGAGGGAATGCCTTACCCGCCGGTCACGCTCATATGGCGGCCGAGCGCGGGGCGCTGGTGGCGGCGATCGATGATGAAATCGTGGCCCTTGGGCTTGCGCGAAATCGCTTCGTCGATGGCGGCGAAGAGAAGCTCGTTGCCTTCGGAGGCGCGCAACGGCTTGCGCAGATCGGCCGCATCCTCCTGGCCTAGGCACATATAGAGGGTGCCGGTGCAGGTGACGCGCACGCGGTTGCAGGATTCGCAGAAATTGTGCGTCAGCGGCGTGATGAAGCCGAGCCGGCCACCGGTCTCGCCGACGCATACATAACGCGCCGGCCCGCCGGTGCGGTCGTCGGTATCCTGGAGCGAAAAGCGCTCGTTCAATCGCGCGCGAACGATCGAGAGCGGCAGATATTGATCGAGCCGGCCGATCTCGCCGAGCGGCATCACCTCGATCAGCGTCAAATCCATGCCGCTGCCATGCGCCCATTCGATCAGGCGGGGGAATTCGTCCTCGTTCACGCCCTTGAGCGCGACGGTGTTGATCTTGACCTTCAGCCCCGCGGCCTGGGCGGCGTCGATGCCGGCGAGCACGTGCGGCAACTCGCCCCAGCGGGTGATGGCGCGGAATTTGTCCGCGTCGAGCGTATCGAGCGAAACGTTGATGCGGCGCACGCCGTTGGCCGCGAGCGCGCCGGCGTATCTGGCGAGCTGCGAGCCATTCGTGGTCAGCGTCAGCTCGTCGAGGCGGCCGGTGGCAAGATGGCGCGACTGCGTCGAGAACAGAGTCATAATTCCGCGGCGGACCAGCGGCTCGCCGCCGCTGAGGCGAAGCTTGCGCACGCCGCGGGCGACAAAAGCCGAGCACAGCCGGTCGAGCTCTTCGAGCGTGAGCAGGTCGGCCTTCGGCAGGAAGGCCATGTGCTCGCTCATGCAATAGACGCAGCGAAAGTCGCAACGGTCGGTAACCGAGACGCGCAGATAGCTGATGTCGCGGCCAAACGGATCGACCAGCGCCGGATATCCGGGCGCGGCGTCAAGGTCGTATGTTTTGGTGGGTTCCAATTCCACGCCCATCGGCATGCCTCTCCCGGCCCCATACGAGCCCTAACAGGGCCTTTATCGGATTATAACCGATATAGTCAGTTTTTGTGCCCCATAAAGCCCTGATCGTCCAGAGCATTTTTCACAGGTGCGAGAGCGGCGATGGCGGCGGGGAGTTCCGCAAAGGAGCTGATCACCCGGTCCGGTGCCAAACGCGCCACGGGAACGTCGGTATAGCCGAAATCCACGGCGACGACCGGCGCCTTGGCGGCGCGGGCGGTGCGGATATCGGTGATGGAATCTCCGACCATGATGGCGCGGTCCGGATCGCCGCCGGCGCGCTCCACAGTCAGGCGGAAAATCAGCGGATCGGGCTTTTGCACGCCGAAGGTGTCCTGGCCGCAAATGGCGGCGAAGCGCGGCGTCAGTTGGAGCGCGTCGAGGAGGCGCCGCGACAGCCATTCAAGCTTGTTGGTGCATACCGCCAGAATATGGCCGGCCGCGGCGACCCGGTCCAAGGTCGGCTCAAGCTCCGGGAACGGACGCGAGCGGTCGGCGATGTGGTCGGCGTAATGAGCGATGAAGGCGGTGTAGAGCCGGTCGATATCGGCGGTGGATGCGGAGCGCCCTTCCAGGATCAGTCCCCGCTCGATCATGCTCCTGGCGCCGCCGCCGATCAGCGGCCGGGCGTCGTCATAGGGGACGGTGGGCAGGCCGTGCCGGGTCAAAATGTAATTGAGCGTGGCGATGAGATCGGGCGCGGTGTCGATCAGCGTGCCGTCGAGGTCGAAGACGATGGTCAGCATGACTTTCGCGTAGCCGTGGAATGTTCGCGGCGCAAGCATCGCTTTCATTCCCATTTTGCCCATTTTGCCCTACACAGCGGCCATGGACGTCGAGGCCCACAAACGCGCCGCCGCCGCCCGCGCCGTCGAATTCGTCCGGCCGGGGATGCGGCTTGGACTGGGTACCGGTTCGACAGCGAGCCACTTCATCGACTTTCTTGCCGAACGCGTGCGCGCCGGCCTCGATATTGTTGCCGTCCCGACGTCGGAGGCGACGCGCGCCCATGCGGCACGGGTTGGCATTGCGCTCACCACGCTGGACGACATCCCCGAATTGGATTTGACCATCGACGGCGCCGACGAGATCGCGCCCGATCTGACGTTGATCAAGGGCGGCGGTGGCGCGCTGCTGCGCGAAAAGGTGGTGGCGGCGGCTTCCGCGCGCATGGTCGTGATCGCCGACGAGACGAAATGGGTCGCGACTTTGGGCCGTTTTCCGCTGCCGATCGAGATCGCGCCGTTCGGCGCCACGGCGATCCATCGCGCGGTCGAGGCGGCGAGCGCCGAGGCCGGCGCTCCGGGCCCGGCGGTGCTGCGCAAGGCGCAGAACGGGCATCCTTTCGTCACCGACGGCGGCCACTGGCTGTTGGATGCGCATTGCCGGCACATCGCCAACCCGCGGGAGCTGGCGGCGCGCCTTTGCACGGTTCCCGGCGTGATGGAGCACGGTCTGTTCATCGGTATCGCCCAGACTGCTATTGTCGCCGGTCCGGACGGGGTGCGCGTCGTCGAGCGGCCCTGATCCTAAAAGTTTGAGAGGAGTGCGATCGTCAGCATGTCCGATTACGACGTCGATCTTTTCGTCATTGGCGGCGGGTCGGGGGGCGTGCGGGCCGCGCGCGTCGCCGCGCAGCATGGCGCGCGCGTCATGCTGGCGGAGGAATATCGCGTCGGCGGCACCTGCGTCATTCGCGGCTGCGTGCCGAAGAAGCTTCTGGTCTACGCCTCGCGCTTCCGCGCCGAGTTCGAGGACGCGGCCGGTTACGGCTGGACGCTGGCGCAATCGTCATTCGACTGGCCGACGTTGATTGCCAATAAGGACAAAGAGATCGCACGCCTCGAAGCGGCCTACACCGCGATGCTGGAAAAGGCCGGCGTCACCGTCGTCAAGATTCGTGCCGCGGTCGCCGACGCTCACACGGTGCAGATGACGAACGGCAAACGCGTGCGCGCGGCGACCATCCTGATCGCCACCGGCGGCGCGCCGACGTTCGGCGATCCGATTCCTGGCATCGAACACGCCATTTCCTCGAACGAGGCGTTCCACCTGCCGTCCTTGCCGCCGCAGGTGGTGATCCAGGGCGGCGGCTATATCGCCGTCGAGTTCGCCGGCATTTTTGCCGGACTGGGCGCGCATGTGACGCTCGTCTACCGCGGCGAGAATATTTTGCGCGGCTTCGACGACGACGTCCGCGCGCATCTGCGCATGGACATGGAGAAACACGGCATCAGGGTGTTCACCGGCTGCAAGGTGGCGGCCATCGCGCGCTCCGGCTCGCGTTTCTCCGTGCAACTGTCCAGCGGCAATCAAATCAGCGCCGATTGCGTGATGTTCGCCACCGGCCGGGCGCCGAACGTCAGCCGCATCGGCCTGCAGGAGACCGGCGTCGCCATTGCCAAGAACGGCGGCGTCGCCGTCGACGAATATTCGCGCTCGAGCGTCGCCAGCATCTACGCCATCGGCGACGTGACCAATCGCGTCAATCTGACGCCGGTCGCCATTCGCGAGGGGCATGCATTCGCCGACACGGTGTTCGGCGGCAAGCCGACGGCGGTCGATCATGTCAACGTGCCGACTGCGGTGTTCGCCGATCCCGAAGTCGGCGTGGTCGGGATGACGGAAGCGCAGGCGCGGGCGCGGCTTCCGCAGACCGACGTGTACAAGGCGATGTTCAAGCCGTTGAAGGCGACTTTGTCCGGCCGGGACACGACCGTGCTGATCAAGCTCGTGGTCGACGGGCTGACGGACCGCGTGGTCGGCTGTCATATCGTCGGCGAGGGCGCCGCCGAAATGATCCAGGCTGCCGCCATCGCCGTGAAGATGGGAGCCAAAAAGGCCGATTTCGACGCCACCATGGCGCTGCATCCCACGACCGCCGAGGAACTCGTCACCATGCGGAAAAAAAGCGCCAGTTACGCCCGCGAAGCCGCGGAATAAGCAGCATTTTTGGCCCTGTCGCGGCCGCGCGGCGACGTGTATAAGACCGCCGGATTGTGGAGACAGCAGTAATGTCCAGGCGGACAAATTCAGCCAAATGGAGCCCCGACTCCTGGCGCGACAAACCGATCGTCCAGGTGCCGGATTATCCCGACCGTAAAGTGCTCGGCGAGGTCGAAGCGCAGCTTGCGAGCTTTCCGCCGCTCGTTTTTGCCGGCGAGGCGCGCAACCTCAAGCGCGCGCTGGCGCAGGTCGCAGCCGGCGACGCTTTCCTGCTCCAGGGCGGCGATTGTGCCGAAAGCTTCGCCGAGCACGGCGCCAACAACATCCGCGATTTCTTCCGCCTGTTCCTGCAGATGGCGGTGGTGTTGACCTATGCGGCGGCCTCGCCGGTGGTCAAGGTCGGCCGCATTGCCGGCCAATTCGCCAAGCCGCGCTCGGCTCCAACCGAGAAACGCGGCGGCGTCGAGCTGCCGGCGTATCGCGGCGACATCATCAACGGCACCGAATTCACAGTTGAGGCGCGCACCCCCGATCCGCGCCGGCAGTTGGAAGCTTATCGCCAGTCGGCGGCGACACTGAACCTTTTGCGCGCGTTTGCCACCGGCGGCTACGCCAATCTGTCGAACGCGCATCAATGGATGCTGTCCTTCGTCAAGGACTCACCGCAGTCGAAGCGTTATCAGGAGCTGGCGACCCATCTCACTGAGGCGCTCAACTTCATGCGCGCCTGCGGCATCGATCCCGAGGTGCATCCGGAGATGCGCACCACGGATTTCTTCACCAGCCACGAGGCGCTGCTGCTGGGCTATGAGCAGGCGTTCACGCGGGTCGATTCCACGACCGGCGATTGGTACTGCACCTCCGGCCACATGCTCTGGATCGGCGACCGCACCCGGCAGGCCGATCATGCGCATGTCGAGTTCTGCCGCGGCATCAAGAATCCGCTCGGACTAAAGACCGGCCCGACGCAAAAGCCCGACGAGCTGTTGAAGCTCATCGATGTGCTCGATCCGGACAACGAGCCCGGCCGCCTGACGCTGATCTGCCGCATGGGCGCCGACAAGGCGGCCGATCACTTGCCGCAGCTGCTGCGTGCGGTCAAGCGCGAGGGCCGCCATGTGGTCTGGTCGTGCGATCCGATGCACGGCAACACCGTCACCTCGGTCACCGGCTACAAGACGCGGCCGTTCGATCAAATTCTCAAGGAAGTGCGGACATTTTTTCAGGTGCATACAGCCGAAGGCACTTATGCCGGCGGCGTGCATCTGGAAATGACCGGACAGAACGTCACCGAATGCACCGGCGGCGCGCGCGCGATCAGCGAGGAGGATCTGAACGACCGTTACCATACGGTCTGCGATCCCCGCCTTAACGCCGAGCAGTCGCTCGACCTGGCGTTTCTGCTCGCGGATCTGCTCAAATCGGAACGTCAGGGCAAAGCCAAACCGCTGCCGGCGGTGGCCGGCCTGTAGCGGCATCTCCAGAAACACTGGCATTCGCGTCGCGCCGCGTGCGCTCACCGGTATCGGCGAACCGCTCGGCGTCCGTACTCGTGCTTATCCGGCGATGTTTGCTACAATTGTCGCTATCTGCGCACCGAGTTTTCACGAAAAGCCTGAATAAGAAGATCGAGGCCGCCATCTCGGCTGCGCGCGTCGTTTATGAGGGCGCGCCCGCATTATGTAGTGTTCGCGGACATATTGGATCATGCAACTCGATCTGCCGACGCTGATGGTCATGCAGAGCTTCGCCTTGGCCTGCGCCGGCGCGGTGTTGCTCGTTGCCTGGTCGCAGAACCGAAAGATAATCCCTTGGGCGCTATGGGGCGTTGCCGATATTATCGCTGCCGGCGGCATTCTTTCGCTGATGCTCGGATACACCTCGCATCAGCCGGTTTGGTTCATTGCCGGCGGCGTCCTCATGCCACTCCACGCAGGCTTGATGTGGAAGGCCGCCCGGATCATTGACTCGAAGTCCGCGCCCCTGGTCGTCGTGTTCCTCGGACCGGCGGTCGTGGGCCTCGGATATTTTGTGCCCGTCTTAAGGGACGCCGCCGGGTCGCTTTCCCTCACCATGGGTGCCGCATATTTCCTCGCCATCGCCATTTCCTTGGCGCGCGGCCAGAAAGAGCGGTTGATGGCCCGGGTGCCGCTGGTCATCTTCACGGCCGTGCAAGCTACGTTCTATTTGATCGGCACCTACAGCACCTTCAGCGGTTCAACCGGCCAAGAGGGTGTACCGTCGATCATGAGTCTGTTCGGCCTTATTTATTTCGAAAGCATCATCTTTGCGCTTGGTACGTCGGTGTTTATTCTTGCGCTGGTCAAGGAGCGCAATGAGGCCGCTGGAATGGCAGCGGCACGCACGGACTCGCTTACAGGCATCGCCAATCGAGCCGCCTTCATGGAGAGTGCCCAGCGGGTTCTGGAGCGTTGCCGGCACGATAACGCGCCGGTTTCGGTCATGATGTTCGATCTCGATCGATTCAAATCCGTCAATGACAGACACGGCCATGCGGTCGGCGATTCCGTGCTGCGAAAGTTCTGCGAGGTAGCCGCCGCTGCGCTGCGGCCGACCGATGTCTTCGGCCGCCTCGGCGGCGAGGAATTCGCCGTGGTGTTGCCGGGATCGAGTATCGAGGCAGCCCACGCCCGCGCCGAGCGAATCCGCAGCTCGTTCGCGGCAAGCTGTCGCTTCATCGACAAGGAGCATGTCGATGCGACGGTGAGCTGCGGTCTGGCGGTGAGCTTGAAAGCCGAGGAGACGCTGAACGCACTGCTCAAGGAATCCGATACGGCGCTTTATCTCGCCAAGGCGGAAGGCCGGAACCGGGTCCAGCGTGCCGGCCGGCACAAGCCGACCGGTGACCGGCCGAACGTGATCCGTGTCGCCTGAGGCTTCGACGGTACGCGGGCGGCGCAGAGGGCCTCAAGGCCGCTGCGTAGGGTCTGCAAGCCGCGTCTCAGCACCGGGCAATTCAAAAGACCAAAGCCAGCGTGACAGTGTCACGGCGGCGAGCATGCCGACAAACTGCGCCGCGATGAAAGCCGGGGCGGCGGAGGGCGCGATGCCGGCGAAAGTGTCGGAAATCGATCGCGCAATCGTCACCGCCGGGTTGGCGAAGGATGTGGAAGCCGTGAACCAATAAGCCGAGGTGATGTAAAGACCGACTGCAAAAGGAACAGCGGTCGGCGCTCGCGCCATGCATCCCAGAATTGTCAGCAGCAGCCCGAAGGTGGCAACGAACTCGCCAAGCCACTGTCCCGGGCCGGTTCGTACGTTCTGCGACAACTGCCACAGCGGTAATTCGAACATCAGATGCGCCGTCCAAACGCCGATCAAGCCACCCGCGATCTGCGCTGCGATGTAGGCTGTCACTTCCGGCCATGGCAGCTCTCGGCGCAGCGCAAAGGCAACGCTGACTGCCGGATTGAAATGCGCGCCTGAGAGCGGACCGAACGTCAGTATAAGGACGGTGAGGATCGCTCCGGTCGGAAGCGTGTTGCACAAAAGCGCGAGTGCGTCGTTACCGCCGGAAAGCCTTTGCGCCATGATGCCGGAGCCGACGACCGCCGCGAGCAGAAAGGCGGTTCCCAAGCCCTCAGCGATGGCTCGCCGCGCGAGTGACGCTTTCACGTCGGCTCCGCCGACTTTGCCGTCGCTCCTTTCGTGCGCCCGATCTCTTTCAGCTTGTTTTGCAGAGTCAACTGATCGAGCGAACGCAACGGCAGCGCAACAAAAATGCCAATGCGCTGATTGAGCATGCGGTAGGCATCCTTAAAGGCAAGCGCGATTTCGGCCGGATTGCCCTTGGCCTCGGCCGGGTCGGGGATGCCCCAATGCGCGGTCATCGGCTGGCCAGGCCAAACCGGACAGGTTTCCGAAGCGGCGTTGTCGCAGACGGTGAAGACGAAATCGAATTGCGGGGAACCGGGCTTGGTTAATTCGTTCCATGATTTGGAGCGATGCTGCGTTGTGTCGTAGCCAAGGCCCCGCAACAGCCTGATCGTGTGCGGATTGATGCGGCCTTTAGGCTGGCTTCCGGCGCTGTAGGCGCGAAATCGACCCTGGCCGAGCTTGTTGAGGATGGCCTCGGCCATGATCGAGCGCGCGGAATTTCCGGTGCAAAGAAAAAGCACGTTGAAAGGCCGCTCGAGCACGACACGTCACTTGCAGCAGGCTGCGGCGGTCGCCGGCGCGGCAGTCACGGCGGGAGCCGCTTTGGCGACGCGCGCCTCGCGTTCACCACTGCCGTCGCCGTAATCCGTGCTCTCGTCCGTGGTGTGGAAGGTTTCCCAGGCGATGCCGGCCGGATCGTCAATCCAGGATTTTTCAGATTTGGCATAGCAGCAGGTCGTCGCGCCTTGCTCGATCACAGTGCCGCCGGCCTTGCGCAGGCGCGCGTAAACTTCGTGCAGCTCGTTCTTGTCCTCGACCTGTATGCCGAGATGATCGAGGCCGGGCGTACGGCCACGCGTCGAGATCGCGAAGTTGACGCGCGGATCGTCGAGCATCCATTTGGCGTAATCGGGCTTGACCACGACCGGCTCGGCATCGAACAGCGCCGCGTAAAAGCCAATCGATTGCTGAAGATTTTCGACCGCGACGTGAACGTGCAGGCGCTTCACGGGGACGCTCCTCTCAGGCTGGAACTTTGCTGCGCCTTGTGCGCGCCGTCTTGCAGGCGGCCACGGGCGCACATTCCGCCGGCGCGCCGCCGCAACAATTGTCGGTCAAGTACGCGATCAAGCCATTCATCGCCTCGTAGCGCGCCGCGTAAATCATCGAACGGCCCGCCCGCCGCACGGTGACAAGTCCGGCCCCGCGCAGGCGGTCGAAATGGAAGGTGAGTGTGTTTGGGGCGAGCTTGAGCGCCTCGGCAATGCTGCCCGCCGGCAGGCCTTCCGGCCCGGCCTGGACGAGCAGGCGATAGACGTCGAGGCGATTGTCCTGGGCAAGGGCAGCGAGGGCGATGACGGCGTCTGACTTTTCCATATTTCAACGACTATCGAAATAAAGCCGCCCCGTCAAGTCTGCAAAAGACTCTCTCAAGTCGTTGAGCGATTGCCCGCCTTGCCGGCGAAGCCATTGCCGGAACGGACATTCCGGCGCTAGACATCGGCATGAACGAGCGTCCTGCCGATCGTCTGGCCATTGCCGTGGCGCAGCTCAATCCCATTGTCGGCGACGTTGCCGGCAACCTCGAGCGCGCTCGCGCCGCGCGCGCGCAGGCCGCCCGCGACGGCGCCAATATCGTCGCTTTTTCCGAGCTGTTCATCGCCGGCTACCCGCCCGAAGACCTGGTGCTCAAGCCGGCATTCCAGTCCACTTGCCGCGGCGCAATCGAGACGCTGGCGCGCGACACGGCAGACGGCGGCCCGGCGGTTCTCATCGGCACCCCCTGGGTCGAGGACAAAAAGCTCCACAATGCTTATGCGCTGCTTGCCGGCGGGCAGATCGAGACGATCCGCTTCAAGGTCAATTTGCCGAATTACGGCGTGTTCGATGAGAAACGCGTGTTCGCGCCGGGGCCGGTGCCTGGCCCGGTGAGCTTCCGCGGCGTGCGGCTTGGCCTGCCGATCTGCGAGGACACCTGGACCGACTGGGGCGACTACGAGAACGTCGTCGAGACGCTCGTCGAAACCGGCGCCGAGTTGCTCATCGTGCCCAACGGTTCGCCTTATTGGCGCGGCAAGGCCGATGTGCGCCTCAATGTCTCGGTGGCGCGCGTCACCGAATCCGGCCTGCCGCTGATTTATATCAATCAGGTCGGCGGCCAGGACGAGCTGGTTTTTGACGGCGCGTCGTTCGCCTTGAATTCCGATCGTTCGATCGCGTTCCAGCTCCCGGCCTTCAGCGAAGCGGTCGTGACCACGCAATGGTCGCGGACGGGCGGTTTGTGGCGCAGCGCGCAGGGGCTGCTTGCGGCAGCCGAAGCACCGGATCAGGCGGATTACACCGCCTGCATGCTCGGCCTGCGCGATTACGTCGACAAGAATCGCTTCCCCGGCGTTGTCATCGGGCTTTCCGGCGGCGTCGATTCGGCGTTATGCGCGGCGCTGGCGACCGACGCGCTCGGCGCCGAGCGCGTGCGATGCATTATGCTGCCTTTCCGCTTCACCTCGGAGCAGTCGCTCGACGACGCGGCTTTGATCGTCCGCGCGCTCGGTGTGCGCTACGATATCGTACCGATTGCGAGCGCGGTGCACGGGCTTGAGGCGGCGCTGGTCGGCATTTTTGGCGGCCTGCCGCGCGATGTCACCGAGGAGAATTTGCAGGCGCGCGCCCGCGGCGTTCTGCTCATGGCGATCTCCAACAAATTCGGCCTGATGGTGGTGACCACCGGCAACAAGTCGGAAATGTCGGTCGGCTACGCCACTTTGTACGGCGACATGAACGGCGGCTTCAATCCGATCAAGGACCTCTACAAGACGGAAGTCTATCGGCTGGCACATCTGCGTAATCGCTGGAAGCCGGACGGCGCGCTCGGGCCAACGGGCCCGGTGATTCCGGAGAATGTGATGACGCGGGCGCCGACCGCGGAGCTGCGCGAGGACCAGACCGACCAGGATACGCTGCCGCCCTATGATCTGCTCGATCAGATCCTCGAACGGCTGGTCGAGCGCGAGGAGCCGCTCGCCGCCATCGTCGCCGCCGGGTTCGATCGCGACATGGTCATGAAGGTCGAGCGCATGCTCAGCGTCGCCGAATATAAGCGGCGGCAGGCCGCGCCGGGCGTGAAGGTTACACTGAAGAATTTCGGCCGCGACCGGCGCTATCCGATCGTCAACCGGTTTCGCGATCCCGGCACCGAATTGCCGGCCTCAAGTCCCGCGCCAGTCAAGAGTTCCGCGACGGCCAAGGCCGGCGCCGGAGATTTTTGAACGATGCATGTCATTGCCGGGCGTGACCCGGCAATCCAGTTTTCTTCTCGCACTTTAAGATGGATCACCGGGTCTCGCCGCTTCCGCCTTCGCGCTCCGCGCTTCGGTGGACTCAAACCCGCCGTAGCTCGCTTAAGCGAGCGAAGGCGGGTCGCGGCGGCCCGGTGATGACGGTGAAGGGTTTCAATGCGCCGCGACGAAGGGCGGCCCGACCGTGCGCACGGCAGCTTTGGACGTATCGGCAGCGCCGGCGGCGGCGTCCTGCGCCGCAGGCGCCGCGCCCGTCGCGGGCGGCAAAGCGTTGGCGTCTTTGCTTGCAGGCTTGATCGGCTTGCCGTTGGCGCCCTTTGGCTGCGGCGGTTGCGAGAGCAGTTTCGCGTTCTGGTCAGTGACGACGATGTCGCCGCTTTCCAGCGTGCTCGAATCGTCGGCGCCCTTCAGCGCGTCGGTCCAGCTCTGACCCGGCCGCCGGCAGGAGCAGGCGGCGTTGAATTCCTTGCGGTAGTGGAAGGCATTCGGCAGTTCGGTATAAGGCTGGCCGGCGATCGACATGGCCTGGCCGATGTCCTCGCCCGGATTGCGATAGCTATAGAGGATCGCCTCGGCGGCCGGGCATTCGCGCTGGCAGGCGCGCTGGTCGTCGGCGAAGCGGCTGGGCGAAGTCGAATAGGAGATCGGGAAGTAATAGCCGTCGCAGGTGCGCACACAAACCGTTCGATAGGTGCCCGACGGCGCGCCGTCGCCGCCCGGATTGATGAGCCGGCCGCTGAACAGCGCGTCGAGGAAGCCGCCGGAACCGGCCGCAGCCGCCTCCGCGCGATATTGCGGGCCGCAATTATTCTGGGCCAGTTGGCCGATCAGCGCGCGGCGCTGGCCTTCCTGAACGGTATTGCCGCTCTTGAAGTGCTCGAGATCGCTCATGCTGCGGTCGAGATTATCGCGCATCTGCTGGATCTGCGTGTTCAGCGGCTGGCACGCCGGCGACCGCCCGGTGAACAGCGCGAAAAATCCGCCGCCTTCGCAGCCTTGCTTTTTCGATTGCGCGAGCGTGCGGTCGAGGTCGGCCTGCTGCTTGGCGATCGAATCTTCGAAACGCTTGATCTGGTCGGCGCGCACCGGATCGCTGCGGTTGACCACCGCGAGCTGGCCTTCGAGGCGGGCGCAAACCGGATTGGCCGACGCCTGATCCGGCGGCTGAGCCGGCGCAGTCACGATGCCGGGCGCACCCGGAATGGGAGCCGGCGGAACGGGCGGCGCGGTCTGTGCCGCGGCAGCGGCTGCAAAAACGCTCAAGACGAGAGCGAGGAATCCAGGGCCGCGCAACGGCTTAAGCATCATTATCTTCCCGGCCCCGGTTCCACCCGCTTGGGCGCGATCAAGCGATGGAATGGTGACCAAAGTGTGAATGGGGCCCGTCACTCGGCGTCCGGCTGGTTTTCCGGCCGGGCGCGGTCGAAGGCGGGGAGCTTGAGGCACGCCGCGTCGATGCCGACGATCTTGGGGAATTTCTCCAGCGGGACCTTGAGCCGTCTTGCATTATAGACCTGCGGCACCAGGCAGAGATCCGCCACCGTGACTTTGTCGCCGCACGAATAGGGGCCGGGCTGTGCCAGCGCCTCGAACGCTTCGAAGCCTTCGATGACCCAATGATGGTACCAGGCGTCGATGGCGCTTTGCTCCTGATGCAGCTCGCGTTTGAGATAGCGCAGCACGCTGGAATTGTTCAGCGGGTGGATATCGCAGGCGATGATCTGCGCCAGCGCACGCGACTGCGCCCGCGCCAGGGCCTCCTTGGGCAGGAATGGCGGATCGGGATGGGTCTCGTCGAGATATTCGATAATGGCGAGCGATTGGATCAGCACATCGCCGCCGGGCGTCACCAGCGCCGGAACGCGCATCTGCGGATTGACCGCGCGGAATTCCGGCCGTCGGTTGTGGCCGCCATCCCTGATCAGATGAACGGGTACGGTTTCGTAGTCGAAGCCTTTGAGATTGAGCGCGATGCGCACGCGAAACGCAGCCGACGAACGGAAGTAGGAATAGAGCTTCACGGATTTTCTCCCGCTAATCGTCTTCTTCCTGTTCGCCCGCCTCGGCAACGAGCTGGGCGGAGCGGGCGGTCAATTGCTGCAAGGCGCGATGAAAAGCCTCGCGGTCGCCCGACGTTAAAATCTCCGTCAAGCGGCGCGCGAAGTCGAGCGCATGCGGCGCTATTTCCTCGTACATCGTCCGCCCGGCGGCGGTGAGCGACAGAAACGCTTCGCGCATGTCGTCACGGTTGGCGCGGCGGACAAGGAGCCGCCGCTTCTCCATGACCGCCACTGCGCGCGATACCTTGGTCTTGTGCATGTGGGTGTGTGCGCCGATCGCCTTGGCGGTCATCACCCCAAACTGGCCGAGTGTGACCAGGACGCGCCATTCCGGCACGCCGATTCCGTAACGCCGCCCGTAGACGCGCGACAGCGCCTGCGAAACGAGGCTCGAGACCACGTTGAGCTGGTAGGGCAGGAAATGCTCGAGCTTGAGCGCCGCGTGGTCGCCGGGCGCTTGCTCCGCCAAATCCTCCCCGGCCTTGCCTTCGCTCGCCCGCTGACCAGCCATGGCATCACCTGGAGCACGATCCGGAAGAGGGGAACCCGCGATCCGAAAAACGTCCGCGCCGGCGGCCTTTTGCGTTGCGCCGCAACGGCGCGAACATGGCCGAAGTTACGCGGCCGCGCAACGGCGCTGGGGCCTTGCTCGCATTGATCCGGTCTCTTAGGTGATGCACAAGACTTCCGGGAGGAATTGCCGATGAGCGCCGATTTCGCCTCGACCGCGGATTTGGCCGACAAGACGATTACCTTCGACGCTATCGGGCCCGATCTTTATGCCTTTACCGCCGAGGGCGACCCCAATTCCGGGGTGGTCGTCGGCGACGACGGCGTGATGGTGATCGACGCGCAGGCCACGCCGGTGATGGCGCGGCAGGTGATCGATCGGGTCGCCGGCATCACCGACAAGCCGATCAAATACGTCCTGCTCACGCATTATCACGCGGTCCGCGTGCTTGGCGCGTCCGCCTATCAAGGCGCCGAAATCCTCGCCTCGGCGGCGACGCGCGCCTTGATCGCCGAGCGCGGGCAGGCGGATATGGACTCCGAGATCGGACGCTTTCCGCGGCTGTTCCGCGCCGTCGAGAGCATCCCCGGCTTGACCTGGCCGTCGATCACCTTCCCCGACCAGATGTCGGTGTGGCTCGGCCGGCGCGAAGTGCGCATCATGCATATCGGCCGCGGCCACACGGCCGGCGACGTCATCGCCTTCGTGCCGGACGCCAGTGTGGTGTTTTCCGGCGACCTCGTCGAATATCACTCCGCCTGTTATTGCGGCGACGCGCATTTCACCGACTGGCCGGCGACGCTCGACCGGCTGGCCGAATTTTCAGCGAGCGCGCTGGTGCCGGGCCGCGGCGCGGCGCTGAAGACGCCGCGGCAAGTAGCCGACGGCATCGCGCTCACCGAGGACTTCCTGACGACGCTCTACGGCGCGGTCACCGACAGCGTCGCCAAGGGCCGCTCGCTCAACGAGACCTACCGCGCGGTGCGCGCCCTCATGGATCCGAAGTTTTCGAGCTTTTCCATCTACGAGCATTGCATGCCGTTCAACGTTTCGCGCGCCTACGAAGAGGCCAACGGCATCGAGCATCCGGTGATCTGGACGGCGGAGCGCGACCGCGCCATGTGGGCGGCCCTGCGCGAGTAGCGAAGAAACCACAAACCATGACCAGCGCTCGCAAGTCGGTCTATCGCTACGACTATCGCCACGCGCGCGACCAGGATGCGGAGGCGGTCGCGCGCCATCCGGTCGTGGTGGTCGGCGCCGGACCGGTCGGGCTTGCCGCCGCCATCGATCTTTCGCTTCGCGGCGTGCCGGTCGTGCTGCTCGACGATTCCGACCGCATCGGCGAAGGCTCACGCGGTATCTGCTGGTCGAAGCGGACTTTGGAGATTTTGGACCGGCTCGGCGTCGGCGAGCACCTGGTCGAGCACGGCGTCACCTGGAAGCTTGGCAGGGTGTTTTGCGGCGACGAGCTTCTCTTCTCCTTCGATCTGTTGCCGGAGGAGGGGCACAAAATGCCGGCCTTCATCAATCTTCAGCAGTTCTATCTGGAGAAGGCGCTGGTCGATCGCGCGCTTGAACTGAAAACTCTCGACTTGCGCTGGAAGAACCGCGTCGTCGGCCTCGATTGGCTCAACGACGGCGCGCGGCTTACCGTCGAAACGCCGGAAGGCCGCTACCGGCTCGACGCCGACTGGCTGATCGCCGCCGACGGCGCCCGCTCTACGGTGCGGGGACTGCTCGGCCTCGATTTCGCCGGCGTCACCTTCGAAGACGAGTTCCTCATCGCCGACGTGCGCATGGCGGCGGATTTCCCCACCGAGCGCCGGTTCTGGTTCGCGCCCAGCTTCCATTCCGGCCAGTCGGCGCTGATGCACCGCCAGCCCGACGATGTCTGGCGCATCGACCTGCAACTCGGGCCCGACGCCGACCCGCTAACCGAGCAGGAGCCGGCCCGCGTGCGCGCGCGGCTCGAAAAAGTGCTGGCGCCGCATGCCTTCGAACTGGAATGGGTGTCGATCTACACCTTCAACTGCCGCCGCCTCGACCGCTTCATCCATGACCGCGTGATCTTCGTCGGCGACGCCGCCCATCAGGTGTCGCCGTTCGGCGCGCGCGGCGCCAATTCCGGGATCCAGGATGCCGAGAATCTGGCGTGGAAGCTTGCCGCCCTGCTCAAGGGCGAAGCCGGCGATGCGCTGATCTCGAGCTACGAGCGCGAGCGCACCCAGGCCGCGGACGAGAATATCGGTCACTCGACGCGCTCGACCGATTTCATGTCGCCGCATTCGAGCGCCGAGCGGCGGTTGCGCGACGCGGTGCTGGCGCTGGCGCCAAAGGCCGATTTTGCGCGCCGCATGGTCAATTCCGGCCGGCTGTCGCTGCCGACGGTTTACGATTCGCCGTTGTCGACGCCGGATGCGACGCCGTTTGCCGGCGCGGCAAAACTCGGCGCGCCGCTGCCCGACGCGCCGCTCGTGCGCAGTGACGCCAAACCGACGCATCTGCTCGAAAGCTTGAGCGGCGGATTCCAGATCGTCTACGTCAAGAACAGCGTCGCCCGGCCGCGCCCACCCGAAAGCGTGGCGCTCACCGTCATCGGCGAGGATTTGCTGGATCGGCGGGGCTTGTTCACCCGGCGCTTCGACGCCACACCGGGCGCCACCTATCTTGTCCGCCCCGACCAGCATCTGTGCGCGCGGTGGCGAAGCTTCGATGCCGCCGCGATTGCGCGCGCGCAGGAACGCGCTTTACAGCAGCAAGGCGCCTTGCAGAAGTGAAAACCGATGGCCAAACTCGTCACCGCCTCACAATTCGCCGATCCCGACGCTGCGTATCTGGCGCTGGTGGAGGCGCGGCGCAATCTCTCAGAGACGCAGGCAGCCGAGCTCGACTCGCGGCTCGTGCTCATCCTCGCCAACCATATCGGCGATCTCGGCGTGCTGCGCGAGGCGATTATGCTGGCGAAGGAAAGTAAATAAATTCTACCGCTCGTTCTCGCGAAAGCGGGGACCAAGCGGCTAGATTCCCGCTTTCGCGGGAATGAGCGGAATGTGATTGAATCTAAACCCACATCGTCACACCCGGCACGGAGACCGGGCATGACGAATCTCGGATCACCGCGAGCAGGTGATGGCGACGAAGTCGTCGCAATTGGCGCCGTGGCAGGAGCCCGGACCGCTTTGCGGGATCGCGCCGGTGATATCGTCGCGATCGACCTTGCGGTAGGACAATGCCGACCCAAATTCGTGCGAGCGGCAATAGGAATTCGCCGCGGCTTCCCCGCAAGCCGCGCCGGAGGCGAGGCAATGGTTGACGCCGTAGCCGTCGGCATCGCCGGCGATGATGAAGACGCGCTTTTCCGCCTGCGCTGCGGCGGCCGACAACAGCACGGCGGCAACAGCGGCGGCCGCGAATAAGGAACGCATGGAACCCCCCACCCGGCGCCCGGAGCGCCATACTCGGGTTGCTTTAGAGACGAAGAATGCGACGGTGCGGTTAAGGCTGCGTTAACCCCAGCGGATTGAAGAGGATTCCGCCGCGCCGGGCGGGGCGATTCGCGGGTCCGGACAAAGGCTTGACGCTATGCGCATCCTCGACCATTGTGCGCGCCATGAACGGCCTGACCACGATCTGCGGCAGCATCCGCCGGGAGATTATTCGCTAGCGAAATTCGCTGGCTGCGGCCGTCTTTTCTCATTGTCGAGATTTTGGACACGCCCGGCCAGCAGGTCGCAGGCGCATGCTTGGATTCGACGATGGACCTGAAACTCTACGATACGCTCACGCGCGAGAAGCGGGTTTTTAGGCCGCTCGATCCGGGCAACGTGCGCATGTATGTGTGCGGGCCCACGGTCTATGACTTCGCCCATATCGGCAATGCGCGGCCGGTCAT
>Ga0116223_10001751_pt1 | contig 21641 bp, 20 predicted proteins | sample Sb_taG_3_FD_90092 | JGI IMG/M metagenome (GOLD analysis project Ga0116223, IMG submission 90092) | Peat soil microbial communities from Weissenstadt, Germany - Sb_50d_a_PC metaG | ecosystem: Environmental > Terrestrial > Soil > Wetlands > Peat | place: Germany: Weissenstadt | collected 2010-09-21 | reverse complement strand
CGGCGCGTAAGCCTTTTGGAATCAACGGCGGCTCAGACTCCCGGTCGCGCCGACTTTCTGCTCAGCAAGGGCAGCCGCGCGGCTGTCAATGCTCAGGATGACACATTCCGAATTCTTTCACACCTTCTCACCTCGCGAGCGCTCCTGAGGTTCTGAGAAATTTCGATCCAGTCGAGGGCGGAGCCGTGGTCTCATTCAGCGCGAAGGGCTTGAAGGGTGTCGACCCGCGCAGCGCGAGCGGCCGGCACTAGCGACGCCAGGACTGCTGACGTGACGATGACTGCTGCTGATCCTATCAACGGGATCGGTCCGGGAAGCTGGAGTTCCGGAACGTAATTGCCGGCCAAGCGTGACAACCCCCATCCCAAGAGCCCACCCGCCGCAATCCCAATCGCAGCGATCGTTGCCCCCTCGACGAGCACGCCAGCGAGAATCCGGCGCGGCTGGGCGCCCAGTGCGAGCCGAATTGCAAATTCGCGCGCGCGCCAGCTCACCGAAAAGGCCAGCACGCCTGTAACTCCGACCAGCGAAATCGCCAAGGCCAGGGCGGCGAACCCGCCGAAAACGATGGCATTCACCCGGTTGTTCGCCAGAACTTCGGTGCGGACATCTTCCAGCGTGCTGGGGTGCTCGACAGGCTGAGTGGCAGCCGCGGCGCGAACGGTTTTCGTGATGGTCGGGACGAGCGCATAGGGATCCTTCTTCGCGCGCACAACCAAGCAGGCCCCGAACAGCGGCCCCTGCGCGAATGGCTGATAGATGGTCAAGTTGTGTTGGGGAATGATGTTCGCGTCGTCGACATCGACCGCGACACCTACAATTCGGCTAGCCACAGGGCTGATGCCCGGCGCGTACTTGATCAGAGGATCGGTCCACATGACGTGCCGGTTGAGGGCAACTTGCCCGGGGAACAGTTGCTGCGCGATGCTCTTGCTGACGATGACTACGGGTTCGGCTTCCTTCCGATCGGCCTCCGTGAAATCACGTCCCTCGAGAAGGGGAATCCCCAGGGTGGCGAAGTAGCCCGGGGAAACAAAGCGGAATCGGGCACGCAGATCTTCCTTGCTGCTCTCACCTCTTTTGCCCTCGACCGCGAACTGCAGAGTGAATCGCAGGAAACCCTGATCGCGCCACGGGGCCATCAGACCGATTGCGGCGTCTTCCACTCCCGGTAACGCACTCACGCTTCGCAGGGCTTCTTGATAGAACTGGGCGACCTGTTGCGGCGTTCGGCCGTCGGAGGTCAAAGGCAGGTCTGCAATAAGAACATGCCCTGTTTCAAAGCCCGGCTGCGCTTTCTGCAGCGAGAGCAACGTCCTCAGCAGCACACCCGCGCTCGCCAGCAACAGGAATGACGCGGCCACCTGGACAACGGTGAAAACGCGAATCCGGCGGCGGCTGCTCCCGGTGACGCGGCCGGCGCTGCTGGTGAGCCCCAGCCCACGCGAGCTATCGGCGGAAGGCAGGCGGGGAACGTAGGCGAGAAACACCGCCGCTGCCAACGCCAGCGCCAAGCCCATCCAAAGCACGCTGAAATCGACCGCCAGATCCGCCGCCCTCACTGAGAATCGTAACGCGTAACGCGCCAGTACCGTGACCATCGGGATGGCCACCAGCATGCCAGCCAGGCCTCCGCTGCCACAGAGGACCAGGCCTTCTGCCAAAAGCGACCGGCGGAGGGCGGTTGAGGTTGCTCCCAGCGCGGCGCGGACCGCCAGTTCCGATTCGCGACGCACAGTCCGAGCAAGGATCAGGTTCGCGACGTTCGAGCAGGCAATCAGAAACAGCAGGCCTGAGGCGCCAAACAGAAGCCACAGTACGGTACTGGCGTCCTTGTTGATCTGCTCCCGCAGCAGCCTCGCATCGATTTGGAAGTGATACTTAGGCTTGTAAACGTCAAGATGTGCCGCCACCATTGCCGCGTACACTGCGCGAAGCTCCGCGCGCGCAGACTTGAGGCTGGCCCCAGGCGCCAACCGGCCGAATACATCGGTCATGCGGTGCTCGCGGCCCTGCACCATCGTTGCCGACAGGTGGTGGGGGCTGGTGACGACGTTGGCGATGATCTCCGTTTCCGCCGGGTAGGGAATCGAGGGCTCGAGAACTCCGACGATGGTTGCTGAGCGGACCTGCATCATGCTGCCCAGCCGTATCACCTTTCCTATCACTTTCGGATCCGCATGCAGCGTGGTGACCCAGAACTTGTACGTGAGCACTACTGCGCCGGCGGCGTTGGGGCCATCGTCGCGCGCGTCGAGCAGGCGGCCCAACACCGGCTTCAGCCCCATCACCTCAAAATAGGCGCCGTCGACAACGCCGGAGTGGATTCCACGTGTCTCGCCGAATCCTTGCGCAGTGAAGTCGATGGTGGAGAACGTGCCGAGTTTGCTGATGGTCTCCAAGTGGGCGCCTATGTCAGTGATCTCAGGAATTGAGAACGTGGCATTATCCACTTGCAGACCGGGCGCGCTCTGCTGGATGTAAATCAGGCGATCTTCATCGCGATTCACCAGCGGACGCAACAGGACGCCGCGCACGACGCTGAAAATGGCGGCGTTCACGCCAATGCCCAGCGCCAGCGTGAGGGCCACGGTGACCCACAACGTGGGGGTCCGCCCCAGCGAGCGGAGCGCCACCTTTAAGTCGCCCAGCAACGCGGCTGCATACCTGAGCGGACGGGTAATTCCTGCCGCTTTAAGTTCTGCCGTGTCGATCGTGTGGGTCGTCATTTTGTCTCCTCCGGCGGCTGCCTCGCCGGTCCGTCAGCCAGGGGTTGAAGGGTCCGCATTTCTCGCTATTCGCTTCCGAACCCAAATTTGAGGACGAGCACCCATCACCCGGCAAGGCAAAAGTGGCGGTGAAAACCGCCGGTCTCGGCCTATGCGACGCAGCCAACTGTCAAAACGGTTGACGAAGAACGCTTGCACATCCACGATATGCCCGTGCAAGCTGCTTGCCACTGCCAGCCCGTCGTTAAGGCGCTGAAAACTGGATAGATACTGTTAAATTTGGGCGTTCCCTCGCTGGCGCAATGTCCGATTGTGGTACTACCCTTCCCAAGAGCGAACACCGGCACAACTAGCCGGAAGGGCGCCTGGGTCCCGGCCGGTAGCAGCGGACGCAACTGCCGAAGCCATCGTCTTCTTGGCTATGGAACGTTGCAGTTTGATTGGCGGTGCAAAACCCGCCTTTGGCACCCGTATCTGCCGCTGGTCGCGAGGGCGATTCTGAACGAGTGGTCAATCGGAAGTTGACCCCACCCTTCGCGGATTACTCCTGCCAAGTGCTTTGGTGTCCTTAATGGCAACCGTACCTTCCAGTGCGCAGACCTGTAACGGTGCTGGGAAGGCTCGCTGGCCGATCAAGACGAGTTTCCCCCAAGGGGTAGGATCAAGCGGTCCGGGTCAGGCCATTCCCTTGGATAAGTTACTGGCCTTGGGTGAGCCGCCGGCTGCCAAGGAGGACGACCCACGATACCAAGACCTCCGAATACCCAAATTTGACAACCCGCTCGGGGTCAAAGAGGGAGACCTCGTGACTACGGCTGGCTGGCTGTATCTGGTGGCAACCGAGAAGGACGATTGCGATTACCACATTCAGGTCAACTGCCGCAGCCTGCAACAGCTCAGGAAGCGATTGAGGCGGGCGGCCTGAACTGGAGTGTGAAGCTGGTGCCGATCCGAACCGAAGAGAGGCGACCGAGGAGCATAACCAGGCGCATGGCGGTTGTGCGCAATGACTTGGAACCGGGCGATCCCAAGGCTGTGCTGAGTGTTGTATACCCGCAGTTTCGCCCCTTACAGAATCGAGAGGCGGCGGAGGCGCTCGAAATATTCCTGGGACCTGGACAGCGGCTCTACCATACGGGCGGGTACTTGGGTAATGGCAAGGTCATCTGGCTGCTGGCAAGACTGCCGGAGAATATCACGGTTGCTGAGAAGGACGTGGTTGAGCCCTACATGCTGCTCACCAACAGTCACGACGGCACAATTGCCATCAATTTCCGTCTGACGACGGTGCGCGTGGTTTGCCAGAACACTCTGGCCCTTGCCATGCGCGAAGACCGGTCTTCTCACGTCTTCGAGCGGGCACATAAGGTCGGCCCTCTGAGCCTCGCGGCTGAGGCCAAGGATTTCTATCAATTTTGCTCAAAGGCCGCTGCCGACCTCGGAGAAACATTCAAGAAAATGCACTCCGTACCATTCGAGGATGATCAGATTCTGCCGCTATTGGAGAAGCTTCTCCCGTTACCTCGTCTACCCGGCAACGGCTCAGTCCCCGTTAGCCTACAAAGGCAATACGGCACCCGCAAACAAAAGATCATCGAAACTCGCAACGCCGTTGCCACAGTTTTCGCGAACGGCAGCAACAACGGCCTGAATATTCCGCCTGCCGAGAAGACGCTCTGGGGCGCACTCAACGCGGTCACCGCGTTTGTTGATCACATCGAGAAGATCAATGGCGACCGCTACGCTCACATCCTGTTCGGAAGCGGGGCAACCTCGAAGCAGAAAGCCTACGAGCTTGCGCTGGCGCGACTGCCGAACTGAATCCTCTACGCCCCTGCACCTTCCAGGAGTCGCATACGCACTCCGGCAAACGATAATTGGATCCTCTGGTTTGACGGTACCCTGCACCCAATTAGCTGACACCCCGTAGCGCCTGCCGAGCGGCCCCAGTGCGCGCAGCTTGTCTGCCAGCACCAATCTGATTCTTTTCACGCGCCAAGCATTCTTCCTCTGTCTTCGGCGTACCCAGTGAGCGAACTTCCCCCAATCAGTGTTTTGACCGAGCTTCACGCATCATTACTTGTTGCTGTCCAGCACGCGCAGCACGATGTCCCCGAAGTCGCCCGGCGCCGCAGAACTGACGGCAACAATCTGAGTCGCGACGGGCTCCGCAGCCCCGTAGGAACCAAGGAAGTCATCAAGAAAGGCGGCTTCATCGAAAAACACGCAACTGGGATGATATTGACGTATCTGCTCAGCCCCAGAAGGCACGCCCTGAATCTTCGAGCTGTTCGTCCAGGTGAAGACCAAGCCGGCCATCTCGGACAGCGGCCGCGGAGTGGGGTGCAGGATCTTCAGGAAATCGTCCTGTTGCTCGTACAGAGTCCGCACGTACCCCGGCACGTCGGTGCCACTCACAAGGTCCTTGGCTTTGTCCTCGCGCTGTGTCTGGATGATGATGTGAGCAGGCCCGTACCACTGCGCTACCCAGACCAGGTAACCGACGACGGACCACGAACTCATCATGTCGCGGCTTTTTGGTATAAACAGGCGCCGATCATTGCGAAAGCCCTCAAAGAGCCAGGGAAAGAATGGTTTGTCAGGGAATCGAGCCTAGGGCTCAGGGCCCTTCTCGCGCCAGTGGTCGTCGTGGGTGCGAGTGCAGTGCCGAAGCCACTCGAGGGGATCAGCGTTGCAGGCGTCGTCGATGTCCTTTTCGCGTAAGACTTTAGCTGCCAGAGCTTGTTGTTCCAGAACCGATTTGTCGTGGCTCAGATTCAGGTTCGGGCCATTTTCCGTGTTGTATGAAGTATCTGAAGTTCTTCCTTGCTTCGGAGGTAGAATTCATTGAGTATGTTCACCTGCACTTGAGGTTTTTTGTCGAATAACCCGAAGTGCTCTCCGAGCTTCGACCGTACGGCAAGCTTGTCGATCAATCTAACTTTTCGGCGTAGTCCAAAGGCATGTTTCTGCTCCCCTTCGCCTTCGTAGAGGGTCACAAAATCATAGCCCTTAACAGCCATTGCTGTAACGTCGTCTAATTCGTGGATTCCCCTGTGGTTTCCCTTTTCGTCGAACATCTTTCGGACGTCAGCCTTTTTCAATAACTCCTAGTCCCTCAGCACGCTATCGGCTGTTTCCCTGCTCTCTAATCGCTTCTTTTCCTTGCCCTCTTTTACCATTTCTTGAATGCTAGCATTTCTTAACAGGCGTGGTCCCTGCACGAATGCAGTGTGAGGGCTATATCCAACCCGAATAGCGGCCCATGTTGGGTTCAAATCAACCAGGTATTCCCGTACAAAAGCCTCATAGCGGTCAGCTACAGATTGCGGTCTGCTATCGTGATTATTGCGCCGCTTAGCTCTGACCCGCGCCATACGGCTTTGTGCTTCTGCGTTACTCACGCTGCCACCTCGCGCTCCACACGCATCCTGAATCTGGGGTGGTGCTCTTCCCAGGTCAATTCTGGCAAAAAACCGTAGTCGCTTGTAAAGGGGCGCTCCCTGAGCCGCAGTAACGCTTGGATGTTCTTGGAGCGGGTCAGTTTCCGGCGAGCCAGTTTTACGGGCAAAACCAATCAACGGAATGGCGCTTTCTAAGCGACCGCCAGTGGCTGGGAAACGAGCGAAACAATTCTCCTGCGGTCAACCGGAAAGCATCTTGCGAGTGCCCGACGATAGAGGAGTTGGGAGACTTCACTATACCCAACAGCATCCACCGAGAGCCGTGCGAGCCAAACTTCCTCGAAGCGAGGGCTCGCGGGTGGGAAGTAGATTGTCAGGAATCCGGGGTGGATACTGTGGGCAAGCATTACACCGTCACAGGAGATCTAACCGCCGGCAAGTCCTGAAGTTATGCACTCTTCCTCGAAGCGTTAATCGGGCGTTGGCGATAACGGCATGAGTCCTGTAGACTCGTTGTGCAAAATCGCGGCGCTTCCTCGAACGCCCAAAAAGAACCAAGGACCGGCGTTCTCGCGAGGAGGGATAAGAAACAAATGACGAAGTTACTCGCGTCCGGTGTCCTAATCTCCGTCGTTTCTAACCTGCTCGCCGCGCAGGCTCTCACCAATGACTACAATCTGTTGCTGCGGCGCTACCGTGAAGGCGAGAAGTTGACGTACCACATGATAGGTGTCAACGAACGCTGGCATTATGAAATTCAAGCTGACGGAATCGTCAAGAAAGACCTCGCCGGAACTTACTTCGAGGAGTATCGCTGGTCCAATCTGATTTCTGACGGTCAGAAACTTGAACTCCCCGCTGCCAGCCTGGATTTTCGGCAGCAGCTCACGCTAGATCCCAATCGCCATTCCGTGTTCCCCAATCTCAGCCGGATTGACCGCAGGCTCGTCGGGCCCGTAACAGACTTCATGAACTTCTACGTCGATCTGTGGCTGGCCGAAAAGACGCAGAAGCTTGCCCATGCCGGAGATCATTTTTATCTCAAACACGGCAAGCCCAACTCATGGGCAGATGGCAGCTACGTCCTAATCGGGGAAGACTCCATCGATTTTGACCTCAGTCTCAAGGAGGTCAACCAAACTGAGAACACGGTCATCATCCTCATCCATCACGTGCCGCCCGAAAAGCCTGAGGTCCAACTGCCGGCAGACTGGATGCGCAAGCCAGTGGCAGATACAGCCAACAACTGGGTCCAAGTACAGAAAATGGAAAACGGAAAGTATCTCGCCGCAGTGGGTAAGGAAACCTTCGATGTTGAAATAAAAACGAGCCTGACCGACGGGAAGATCCTGTCAGGCAAGATAGACAACCCGGTCGAAACAATCGGGCGCGAATGCACGGATGCTGCCCTGACAGAGTGTGGCGATCCCAAGCCCCATTCCATCAGAAGGCAAATCGCGATTCACTTGGAACCATAGTAAAAAGTGTCGAGGTTGGCCGTACTTCCCATTCGGCGGACCCTCGCATTTAGAAGCCGAATTTATTACGAATTGATGCTAGTGCTTGGTTAGTCAGCCAAACTTAGGAGTGACCCGTTGACGCGACGGGCATATGGGGTTGTGGGAAGTAGCTCCTGCCTATTCGCCTTGTGCTCTTCGACGAACCCGGACGGGCAATCCAATATTTCGGGGGAGCAACGGCGCATCCGGAAGTTGACCCCAGCTACCGCTTCGCAATCGGTATTGTTTCCGGTTGGCCGGTTAATTTTAGCAAACCTGGAACTGGATCGGTTACGCGCCATTAGTCCGTAGGTCCGGGCGGCTGAAGGCGTGCGATCACTGACGAGTTGGGCGCTGAGACTTGCTGGGAAACGGGCCCTTGCCTCCAGTGGTGAGTCATGATGGAATTCATCCGTAACCGATTATTGAGATCCTAGAGGGTTGTTGTGGGTCAGGAAGGGAGTGTGGCTAAATGAATCGAAGAATGTTCTTGAAGGCATCCGGGGCGGCATCCCTTCTGCCGCCATAGCCACGTCGGCTGTTCGCAAGCCCCGCAATTCGCAGGGTCCGTCCTTCCGACCCAGGTTGGCCGACCAAGGATACTCGGAAGCGTCTCAACGATGCCGTTGGTGGCAATCTCATCCCGGTCGATTTTCCGATCAACGCGTGCTTGTCCTCGTCGGAGAGCGTTGACTGCAAGGCTCTCTTCGCAAATCTGAAGAATCCCTACTACACCGGCGACAATCCCGGCATAACCCAAACCCTGGGCTGGATTGACGCTTGGACCACCAAACCCAGTGTGTATGCTGTCGCCGCAAGAAATGCTGCCGAAATCGCGGCCGCAGCGAGCTTTGCCGCCGAAAACAACTTGCGTCTTGTCGTCAAAGGCGGTGGGCATAGCTATCAAGGCACCTCGAACGCGCCCGATTCTCTCCTGGCCTGGACGCGCCACATGCATGACGTCACGATCCGGCATGATTTTGTCCCTCAGGGTTGCCAGTCGACTCACCCTCCTCAGCGGGCTGTCACCGTGGGCGCCGGAACAATTTGTCTGGCAAGCCTACGACACGGTCACTACCAAGGCCGGCGAGTACGTTCAAGGCGGCGGCTGCACCACCGTTGGTGTTGCCGGTCTGGTTCAAAGCGGTGGTTTCGGCAGTTTCTCCAAGCATTTCGGCATGGCCGCAACCGGCCTCCTCGAAGCCGAGGTCGTAACGGCCGACGGCAAAGTGCGGATTGCCAATGCTCGCACAAACCCGGACCTGTTCTGGGCTCTGAAAGGTGGCGGAGGCGGCACCTTTGGTGTAATCAGCAAGTTAACCCTGCGCGTGAGGGATCTTCCTGAATTTGCCCGCGGGGCCAATTTCACCGTAGAAGCTTCTTCAGATGCTGCCTATCGTCGTTTGATTCGCCAGTTTGTTGGCTTCTACCGCGAGGCTCTCTTCAACGATCTTTGGGGCGAACAAGCGTGCTTCTCGCCGGACAATAATCTCGAGATCAGCATGGTCCAGCTGGGTTTGGACACGGAGCAAGCGCAAAAAGTGTGGCAGCCATTCTTCCATTGGCTAGCGCAGTCCCCCCGAGACCACACGATCGCGTCTGAACTCGTGGTCGGTAGTATGCCATTTCGGCATTGGTGGGATCTAGACTGGCGCGGAGAGCACCACCATGATGTTTTCAAGGCGAACTCCCGCTGGGGTGCTAACTCAAGCAACGTCTGGTGGAAGGGTGACTCGGGGCAAGTCGGTTGGGTCGTCTGGGGTTTCGAGTCGCTTTGGATGCCTGCGTCGTTGTTGCAGGACGATTCACAAGAAAAACTGGCCAACTCCTTATTTGCAGCTTCCCGTTTCAGCGAAGTCGAGCTCCATTTCAATAGGGGGCTCGCCGGCGCGCCTGCGGAAGCCATCGAGGCTGCAAAAGATACTGCCATGAATCCCGCGGTGCAGAGCGATTTTGCTCTTGCCTTTGTTACCGACGGTCAAGGCCCCGCGTATCCCGGAATCTTCATGCACGAATCGGACCTCGCGAAAGGCCGGAAGGGGGCTGAGGCGGTGCATCGCCGTATGAACGAACTCCGCGCTGTCGCTGACGGTGCCGGAGCTTACGTCTCCGAGAGCAACTTCTTCGAAATCGACTTTCAGCGCTCCTACTGGGGTAACAACTACGCCCGCCTCGCCGAGATCAAAAAGAGGTATGATCCCAACGACCTTTTTTTTGTCCATAACGGAGTGGGCTCAGAACTGTGGACCGGCGACGGCTTTACCAGGCTCTGAGCTCACGATTCTTCAGCTTGCCCAGAAATTCCCACACCGATTCCATTTCAGTCTACAAACCAACCCACTCGCCCCTTACAGTCCTGTCAGATTACTCCCGGATAACGGCCGCACGGAAACTGTGGTGAGTGGGCACCTCGCCGGTTTAGGACTCAAGAACGTCCGTCCTGAAATTGGCCAAACTGACCCACTCCTGTTGTGGCGCGGGGGGCGACCGGACCAGCCTTCTACGTGCGGGTGATTCTATGGAAGAACTTGATATCGTCTGTTCGTGTGCAGAGTGATCGACCTGCTGGTGCCGGGCACGCGACCCGTGTTTCCTCACGGATCCATGCCGTGTACCCGCCGTGTACCTCACAGTGGCGTTTTGGCTGTTTTCAACGTTTTTGTCTTTTCCTGAAATCAATAAGTTACATGAAATCAATACGCGGTTAGGGTTCGAACCCCACCCTCTCCGCCATGCCTAAGTTGCTGAAAACACGTAACAAGTTACTTTGGTACTATAAATGGGGTTAACTTCAGGCTTAACTCCAAAACCCGTGGGCGCTATGCTGCGCCCGAATGGAGGAGCCATGGACGCGCCGCTCATCACAATCTTTGTTCGCCACTCGCTGGGATGCCCGGGCACGGGGAACGAGTTTTATAAGCGATGCTCTTGCAGGAAACATCTGCGATGGTCCTACCAAGGCAAGCAATACCGCAAGGCCACAAAGCAGCGAACGTGGGCCGGGGCCGAGACGATCAAGCGTGAAGTCGAGTTGTCGTATGAGTCAATCGGCAAGCCCGTGGAGCCCGACCGCCCGCCGATGGTCCGTCAACCTATCGAAACCTCTCTCCAAAACAAGCAGGGGCAGAACCTCAACGCGGGAGTCCTCGGCAAGTATCGCCGCGAGCTTGGCCGATTCCGCGAGTTTTGCGAGGAGCAGCGGAAATTCTATCTCGCCGAAGTTAGCCTGCCCGACCTAACCGAATTTCGCCTGACGTGGGAATCAGAGTATCCCTCATCAATCACACGCCAGAAGGTACAGGGAAGGCTGCGGGCGTTTTTCCGGTATGCCCTCAACGCGGGGTTTATTCAGCGCAACCCAGCCGTGGCCATGTCCGCCATCAAGGCGGAGCAAGCGCCCACACTCCCACTGACGCCCGACCAATTCAAGGGAATTCTAGAGGCCATCCCGAAAGCGTTCCCGGACGCAACCAAGGCCGCCAGAGTGCATGCGCTCATCCGATGCATGAGATACACCGGGCTTGCCATCGGCGATGCCGTCCGCCGTCGAATGGTTCGACGCGGGGATTCCGCTTGAGGAAGTCTCAAGGCTCCTCGGCCATTCGAGCATCCGAACCACGGAGAAGCACTATGCGCGGTGGGTCAAGTCTCGCCAGGATAGATTGGACGCGCTTCTGATTGCCACCTGGAAGGAATTGCCTAAAGCACCCGGAGTTGCCGACTCTCAAGCTCAAGAACCGCGCCAAAGGGCACCAGCTTGCGACAGCGCCCGCCACGGGGATTGAAGTCCAGCACTTTCGTGCGCAGGAACATCAACCTCCTGCGAACCATCCGACAGGATACGCTCCAACGTTGCGCTGACTCAGGAATGGTCAAGAATTCTTTGCGACCAGTGATCGACATATCCGCTCCAGTTGTAGGGGCATTGAAAATTCTGCGCTGATGTAAAGGGGATTCGAGCGATTTTCGCGCCTCTAGGAACCGCCCAGCCACTTCCAAAGAGTACCCACTAGACCCTCATCCTCGCCGCTCATCATTCGGGAGATGCACGGCAATGATTCACAACCAATTTCCATAAGTGTTGAAGGTACGCGATGGCCCCAGGTCATAGCCGATTTTGACGCTTGGGGTTTTTCGAGAGCAGTTAACTCCATACTGGAAATGCAATAAGTAGGGCAATATAAGCTTGGCAACCCTCGCGATAGAGCGAGGCGTGCTCCAATGGCAACTACCCACGGCACCGGGACCTACTACAAACCTCAGCAGTCACCCAAAACCCGCCATTGATGGTAACCCGAAAACCGGCCAACGGAGATACTCTCCGGGACATTGACTTGAGGCACGACGCATTAGCCTCGTAGCGATGGCCAATGTCTTGGAGGACGAGAAGAAACAACAATTCCTAGCGCTTGGACGCCTAGGGAGCAAACAAGCAGACCCGTGCTACACTTGATTACTGCCCGGAAACAAGATTTTCGATCACAAACACTTCCTGCTGTTGCGGCGATGTTGTCGGGAGGTGTCCGAACAACAAGATGCGGCGGCGAACGGTTGTACTCAGCTCAACTGCAGCACCATCTATTCCCCCGTGTTTTGTCCAATCCCTGAGGAGGTCCCATGAAGGAACCGCTCCCAATAGATCCAGTAACATGGTTACGCAGTTCACCTATACCGATTAGTGTACCGAACTCAGTGCTATCTGCTTTTGACAAAGGCAAACCGATGTTGGTCGTCAGGTTTAGCGGGCCTCATAAATTCTATCGCATGGCGGGCTGGTCTGGGAAGGACCAAAAAATGTCGGACCCCTATGGATGCTGGTGGGTTGATGAAGCCGCCCTAACCGCAGTCTACTCGAAGATTGAGCGGCTGGATATGTATGAAGGGTGGATTCCGACAGAGATTCTCTCCCAGATCAAATCACTTCCGTTGCATTACCGAGCGTTAACAGCCGTGTGTAAGAATTGGAATGATTTTCGGGAGCAGGTAATGCTCGAATTGCCTGTCAACGAGGAATTAGTAGGATTGTGGGGGAGCATTGCGCCCCAGCCTTTAATAGACCCCAAGCCTCACGTCCGGCTCCGAGCTTTGCGCAAAATGCCATGGCTGCCGGGCGGGGTAGACCAAGTGTATTTCAAGAGTGCCCCAAAAGCCGAAAGGGATGCTGGCCGGGGGCGATCTTCCATCAATCCCTTCTGGGTGCGTTGGATCAATCTCTGGTGACTGCGCGGTCAGCGCCATGCTCGACGGACGCCTTCACGGCGGGCACCTGCTGAAGTGCGGTCCGCGAAGTTGGCCGGCCATAGTCGGCTGGCCAGGAAGGGAATCGGCAGGTTAAAAGGACTTGATCCCGGACAGCATCCTTTGGCCGGCTTTGAGGTGACCATCGAGGTCTGCCCCTGCGAGGAACTACCGGCATCCCTCCTTTTGAACCCATTCGGCAGGCACAGTGACCACCTCGAGAGAGGCAACCGGAACCGAGAGTTGGTCGCCGAAATAGTGGTCAAGGCCTTTGAGTGTAAGGGCGACGGAGCGGGAGGCCGCGAAGTCAATGCGCCCGGACGTCGTGCCGTCCGAAACGCCATCCGGCAGTGTTGGAAGAGGCCGATTCGGTTTCGGGAACTCCGCCCCATTGTATGGCCAAGTGCGATCACCACCCTCGGCGGCAACGCCCCCCGCCGTCGGTATGCTCTGCAATTCACCGTCGCTCCAGATAACCGGGAAAGAGAGCAGCGGTTTCAAACCATGATCGGACCATAGGGTTGCGTCCGCTGCAATTGGAACCGCCGGTTCCAATCGGCCGAAGAATTCGATGCCGACCACCGGACTGGCGAGACCAGATAGATTTGGCGGTGAGCAATAGCTTGTTTCGTTGGTAGAGGCAGAGGGATTGCTAGAAAATGGGCTATGTCCGTCGTGCGGGGGCCATCGTAGCGCGAAGCCCGGGGCGCTGCCGGCGGGCAATCTCACTCTGATGACTCGGACCCGCTCGAGGTGAGACCACGTCTGGGGCGGTTCCGTAAGTTGCCTTGCGAAGACCTTGCGAGGAAAATCGTCCGGATATGTCGTGGAAAGGTTGATAGAAACGGAGTCCAGTGCTCGCGTCTCGGTGAAGAGCGGGACACAGTTTCTGACGGCGGGCCATGCCTTCTCGAACGCTCCGGGAACCGACCTGCGTTTTGCCAAATCTCCCCGGGCTTCGGTAGGAAGCTTCTCGGCCCCGAACAATCGGAAGGTGACACGAAGCTTAACCTCGTGGGGAGTAGGGGTCAGTTCAGGAATGGTAAAAATCTTGTCCAAGGTGTACCCAGTCGTGAACCCACCATTCTCATCCTTTTCTTGATAAGCCACTGAACCGATCGGCTTCCACGGCCCGTCATCTAAGGCTCCCTCATAAGACAGGATGTTGAGGAAGTCCTTGCCGGTATCAACCCCGGGATTGACTCCCACATCCAGGTCAGGCAAATCTGACGAGAGTCCAAAGGACGGCGCGTAGACGAAAGCACGGCAGGCCGCGCGCTGCGCCAGCAGCGCGAGGTCTCCGTGCGGATTTCGTCTAACTTCCTTCTTTAAAATCGCATGCAGGTGTCCCCAGTCCGGCTGGAGGGATTCAGGCTCCGCTTTGGGGCTGCTGATGACTCGTTGAAGGGTCCAGCGAATTCGTTCCAACTCGGCGCGGTGGCGCGCCCTGGTTACCAGTGCTCCCCCTATCGCCAGGACCAGGGTTGCAGCGATTGCGACGGCTCCCACCAGGAGGCGGTGGCGCCAAGCGAGACGGGCGGTCTTCAGCATGACCCCCGGGCGGCGCGCCAGCACAGGACGATCCTCGAGAAAGCGCACGAGATCATCCTTTAGCTCGCGCGCCGTGGCGTAGCGCCGTTCCGGATCGCGCTGCAGACATTTCATGAGCACCGTCTCGAGGTCTCTAGGGACGGTTCTGTCCCGGGCACTCGCGCGAGCCGGGTCCTTCATGCTCACGGCGGCGATGTACGCCGCCTCGCTGTCGCCTGAATACGGCAGATCGAGCGTCACAGCCTCATAAAGTGAAATCCCGAGCGACCAGATATCCGTGCGACGATCGACGTTGACTCGCTGGGCGAGCAATTGCTCCGGCGACATATAACGGACTGTCCCCATGAAGTCGCCGAGGCGAGTCACTCCCATAGCTTCGGCATCCCTCGCCAGGCCGAAATCTGTAAGTAGCAGGCGAGATTTGTCTTTGGCGAGGAGAAGGTTCAGCGGCTTGATATCCCGGTGCACGATGCCGTGCTCGTGGACGTGTTGGAGCGCATCGGCAACATCCACGAACATGGAAACCGTTTGTCGAATGTGGCTGGTGCGTAAATTCGAGTCCGACGGTGGCTGGGTGGTGCGCTGCCGCCTTGCTTCCTGGATCGCAGAGGCCAGGGATTCGCCGTCGACCAGTTCCATAGCGATATAGCGGACCGCGCCGGCCGTGCCTTGGCCGTACACTCTCACAATATTGGGATGACTCAGACGCCCGCCGATCACGCGCGGACCGGAGAAGCTCAGCCAGTTCAGGGGACTCGCCTGCCTCCGCCGAAGCCTTCTCCAAGACTGCAATGGCAAGTTCGAATTGGTTGTTGCGGATGTGCTCGTTTGCGGCCTGAATGGCCTCCTGCCGCAAGACCAGCGCACGCGCGCCTTGCCGGGCCTGTTCTTGCAAATCTCGGCCTTCCGCAGCCAACTCGGGGGCTTTGGACAGCTCCGGTGGCAGAGCGGCGAGAATCCCCATCGCCCGCTCGTAGTCCATGCGGTCGATGGCAGCCTTGGCTTAGCCGATCAGCTTGCGCCACCCATCGCGCTGCAGGCCAAATTCTTCAGCGCGCAAGCGCTCTTGGGCGGCCAATAGAACGGCTTCATTCGGGTAGGTCTGAAGGGCTTGCTGGAGCAGCTTTTGGGCATTGTCCAGGTTCCCCTCCGCGCCAGCTTTTTCCACCTCCGCGGCTGCGCCTCGGATGGAAGCGGCACGGTCGAGGCCCGCGAGGCATTGGGCATGGAGCTGCCTGAACTCTTCGTTCTTGAAGCAGGCCTTGGGCGCAGCCTCAAGCAGGGCCAGGGCGGCCAGGTTCTCCACCCTCGAGCGAACGGCGAGCCTACTGCATCACCTCAACACGTTGTTATTCGAATTGCTGCTGTTGCTCGCGAGCGCTGGCCAGCAGCGCCTCAAGATCAGCGGAGCTCGATTCCCGCCGCGCCAGATTAAGGATGCGCAAGGCTTCCTCGAAGTTCTGTTCGCGCAGTTCGGTCTGCGCCCAGGTGAGCACCTGCTGGGTGCGCTCTACTTCCTGCTGCTCAGACTGCTGCTCGCGCGCAAACTGCAACACCTCCAGAATCTCAGGTGATTCGCCCCCCTGCGCCAGAGCTGCTTGCAAAGCGGTAATCGCCTCAGCAAACTTCTTCTCCCGGATCAGAGCCCCGGCCCTACGAATAACATCTCGCCTCAGGATCTCAGCAGCCGCTTGTTGCTGCGCCTCCTGGACTGTCTTCAAGTAAGCTGTCAGACGGACTTCATTGGGAACTTTCTCGAGTGCGCCTTGGAGCACATTCACCGCCTCGGCATACTCGTCCTTCTGGAAGAAACCGCGGGCGATGCGGGTTTGTTCTTCCACGTAGTGCCGGCGAGTCTCGAGCTCGGCAAGGCGCAACGCCTGGGCGTAAATTTTCAGCACCTGAGGGTCGGCGGGAAACTCTTCTAAAGCCTGCTCGGCCAAGGCCACAGCCTGGTCGTATTCTCGGGTGTTGAGCGCGCCCTGGATGCCTGTCAGGCGTCCCTCCCGCCTCTGCCGTTCCTTTTCCTTTTGCTGGGCGGTTCGGAGTTGGCGCAGCAGAGCTTCAACCGCAATGTTGATGGGATCCAGAGCCAGCGCCTTCTCCAACAACTCCCTTGCCTGGTCGAAGTTCTTCTGCGCCAGACAGTCTTTGCCATCTTGCGTATACTGGAGAACCTGCCGCTGGCGCTCTTGTTCGGCGAGTTCCTTGAGCACCCACTCCAGCTTGCTACGCGCCGCGCTGTGCTCGCCGTCCAGCGCCAGGACTGCCTCCAGCGACTCTTGGGCGCCTTGCAGATCCGCATCGGCCACCAGCCTCTCGGCGCGCTCCATATGCTGACTGATTTTCCGTAACCGCTCGCGCTGCTCCACTGCAAGGGTTCTGTATTGCCGGGCTTTTTCGTGGGCCGGATCCAGTTGCAATGCCTCATCAAGCTGAGCGATGGCTTGGTCATACCGGCTCGCGTGCAAAGCCTCCATTGCCTGGCGCAGCACCTGATCAACTCGTTGTGCGCGCCGGCGGGCTTCAATCTGTCCCTGCACCCGCTCGAACAGACTCTTGGCAACCTCGCGGGTGCTGTCAATCTCGAGGGCCCTTTGAATCGACTCCTTCGCGACCGTGAGATTGCCTGACTCGAGATGGCGGCGCCCTTCCTGAACATACATCTCGATCATGTCATGCTTGAAGTAGTCGCTGACTTGCTGAAGCGCGAAGCCCAGGTCTTCAGCCGTCTGATAGCGGCCCTCGCGATTCTTCGCCAACGCGTTGTTGACGGCCTTCTCGAGGTCAGGAGGATAGGTAGGAAGCAGTTCGCTCAGCGGTTGCGGACGTTCGTTTTGAATCTTGTACCACACCGTCGCAATATCATTTCCCGGGAATGGCTTCTGGTAGGTCAACAGTTCGAACAACATCACGCCAATGGAAAAGATGTCCGAGCGGCCATCCACCGCCTTCCCCTGCGTTTGCTCGGGCGACATGTACGATGGCGTTCCAAGTCTCTGGCCGTCTTGAGTCAGAGTCAGCATCGTCCCCCCGCCGAGGTGGGCGATACCGAAGTCCACGATCTTTACCGTCCCATTGTGGTCCACCATAATGTTGCTGGGCTTGATGTCGCGGTGGACGACCTGTTTCTTGTGGGCGTATTGCAGCCCTCGGCAGGTTTGAATGATGATGTCGAGCTTCTTGACGATCGGAACCGCCCTGCGGGACGAGACGATCTGGTCGAGGCTCTCGCCCTCGATGAACTCCATGGCGATGTACGATGTGTCCTCAATCTGGGAGCTTTCGCAAATCACCATTATATTCGGGTGGTTGAGCCCCGCCACCGACCGGGCTTCACGGTTGAAGCGCTGAACAAGGTCCGCGTCCCCTGCTAACCGTGGGGGAAGAACCTTGAGAGCCACCGATCGTCCGAGGTTGTCCTCCGCTCGGTACACCACGCCCATGGCGCCATGTCCCACCTCCGAGACAATCTTAAACTTGCCCAGATTGTTGAGCATGGTAGACTCTGCGGCCCGCCCCTGCCATAGGCCGGCTCGCGAGAACTAATGATGTTATGCCAGCACGCGCGTCCGCTGAGTTCAAGATCTGACGGCCGGCTAGCGGACTCTTGCCGAGCTATGCCTATCACTATGGGCTAGTGTCGCGAAGTGACCTTCCACCAGGAGGGCATGCGCTCGTGCGTATTCCTTCCGACCCTATTTCCAAACCAACAGCATTTCGACTCTTACCATCTTCGCCAGAGGGCAGACTCCGATTCTTAATTCCGAGCCTTGGCAGCTTGCAGGGAGCCAAAACTGGCCCCCTGAACGGTCAGTGGAGACACGGAGCGATGCCGGTCCGACTGACGTTTGACTTGGGCGCCGGTCAGACGTATCCTGGAGAACACCGTTGGATCCTAGAATGGAAATTCCCGTTGATACACACTCAGGGGCGTCAGCTGAGGAGTGGATAGGAGTAAGAGTTGTTTTTCCGGAGAAAACAAGAAGAACTTCAGCGCCTGAACCTGGAAACTCCGAAGCCTGAACCTAGCTCTCCTCCGCCTGCGCCGCCACTTGCCCAAACTGATCCGGCAAGGCAAGAGGCGGTTAACCGGAAAGCGAAGGAGATCCTGGATTCAGGGCGCATACCGGAATAGCCGTTCGTTTGCACAACGGCTGAGGGCCTGCTGCTCTTCCGACCAGGTCGAGACCCGAAGCCAGTGATGCTGCTTTTCTCAAGCCTCTTTGCCGCCACTGAATACTTGCGTGCCACGGGCACTCCAGGTACGGTCGGGCAACTCAAGGTTGAAGCATTGCCGGAAAGGGCGCGAGCGTGGCTTTCGGCCGGAGTGCAAGCAGGCGTGATGGATCGCTGTCCCCGATGCCCTCAGTTCCTTGCGATCAACCTCGCGGCGATAGCGAAAAGCCCCAAAGAGGACTTTGCGAAGTTGTGGGCGTACCAGCGCGCCGCGCGTTTAGTGCTGGCCGAGATTCGGATTCAATCGGCGATGAAGCACTCGGCGGCGGGTGCGCACGCCGCCGCTCGCAGTGACCTGGAGTACGTTCGGGATCACTTCGACTGCAGTGTTCCGTATCTTCATCAGATGATCGGGCTGTATGCCGGAATGCAACACGACGAGTCCGCGAAGGCCATTGCGATGGAACGGCTAAAGGAGTTCGGGCCGCAATTCGAAGGTCCGCTCGTTTTTTCTCCGGAAGCGTTATCTACTGCAATTGTGGGATTGATGGCGAACTTCGGAATGCTCCCCCAGTCTGCGGGGATAAAGTGACTCTGAGAAGAGGCAAGGAACGGGTTATAACGTCAGAATCTTCCCAGTGAGTTTTTGTATCGGTTACGGGCGGCCTTCCCGTATCCGCATTTTTTGACCACCATCGGCGATCCTGACTGATTTGCGACGATCAGCCTCTTCAAAAGCGCACCGAAGACGGAGCACCTCCACTAGGTTAACGCGGAAATGGTCAGGGCTTGGTCCGCTGGCGGCTTGGTGTTATGTTAGGATGCCTGGAGGCGATCACCATGTTCGGCGCGATTGTCGGTGATGTGATCGGTTCTGTTCATGAGGGGAGAGGGACGAAGACGAATGACTTGATCCTCACCTATTTTACCAATACTGCCTCTTCGCAATATCAGATTATCCAGTTTGAGTATGCCTTCGGGGAAAATATCTCGCTCCTCGGTGTCCGCGACCCGAACGGCATGGTGGGAGTGGAACTGAGATTCCGCCGCCGATTCAAGTGATCGGGGCCAGGGGCTGCATTTCGTAATTCAGGATTTGCGATTTCTGATTTGCGATTTCCAATCCGCGAGCCGTGAATCAGTCCCGGGGTCTTGAGTTCTGAAATCTGCGATTTCCAATTTGAGATTTCCGCCTGCTTTCTGCCCACGGCGTCCTGCCTGCTCCTCTATGCTATGCTGCCCTTGGTGGCCACGGAGAGGTGTCCGAGTGGCTGAACGAGCATGCCTGGAAGGCGTGTTTGGGGGAAACTCCAACGTGGCTTCGAATCCCACCCTCTCCGCCATCGCAAACTCTCACCCCCTGTCAGCCCGTTTAAGAACATAACTTTCGTACAACATAACTTTCGTACTCTGTACAACAGCCCTCAAGTCTACTAGAATGCCGCCGATGAACTACTCGGTGGATCACGCCGGATCCAAAGGATGCGGCTGGAGGTGCAGAATGAAACGCATCATGCGTACCGTCACTCCGTCTTCGTGCAGCAGGCTGGACTTGAAGGAATGTACGGCATTGCAAGTCCGGCGCAGGTCGCCGCAACGACTGGAGGAAATGTCGGGTGGGAAGCAATTCGCAGTTGCGCTCTTGGTGATTCTCTGGGCCGCGGAAATCGCCGCGGCGCAGGTCACCTCGCCGACGCAAGACGTGCTCGGTGCGCACAACGTGTACGGCCGCGGATGCGTGGCGTGCCACACGCCCCACAACGGCGCGCCCGGGAACCTAGCCAGGCCCTCCAGGAGCAGCGGCCGTTCTGCACTCTGGGGTCAGGATCTATCTCCCCACTATGGGATATCCCTGACGTCTGCAGGCCATCCGCTCGGCGCATATACCGCCACGCTGCCGGACATCGGCCGAGGAGGAATTCTGTTCCTTTCAGGAAACGGCTACTTAGACCTTGTTGCCTGCCTTAGCTGCCACGACGGCAACCTGGCGACGAGCGACATGATGAAGGGCACGACCGTCGAGACCGTTCGCATCGCCGGGGTCACTTTCAATCCTCCCACGCTGCTCGGAAACGATGAATCAACGGTCGGAAGTTATATGAACGGCCATCCGGTGGGACCTAACGCGACCATTTCCTGCGGCGGAAAAAAGGAGTGGGACTGCTCCGTAAACGCGGACGGCTCCATCACCTTCGCGGGCCCTAAAGGGAGAGCCTTCACCGCCGACTACTTTGATGTGACAGACGGCGACGGTCCGTTGAATCACCTGGTTAGAGTGCCCGGGTCAACTGTCAGCGGCACAACGGTGACCAGCAGATCGTGGATCACCTGTACTACCTGCCACGACCAACACGACATGCCCTATTTCAGCACTCCGAATGGGGCGGTGAAGCCGACGCGCTTCTTTGTGCGTGGCTGGTACAATCCCGGAAGCTCAGCCACCAGCAACAGCGCAGCACAGTTCTGCCGCTCCTGCCACGCTGACAAGTCCAACGAAGCAAAAGGCCGAATGGTTCCAACGACCTAGTGTCGTAGATTCCCGTTTACAACCTTCCGCCTCGAACGTTAGAATAACTCTCTGAGGTCCTGTCGTCGGGGGCGTGGTTCACCCAACAGTCTATGCCCGATAATCTAGCGATTTATCCCGGGTCTTTCGATCCGATCACGAATGGTCATCTCGACCTCATCGAACGAGCGCGGCGGATTTTTGGAGAGTTGATCGTCGCTATTTTGACGAACCAGGACAAGACGCCGCTTTTCACGGTCAGGGAACGCGTCGAGATGCTCCAGGAGGCCACGCGCGAAATGCCCAATGTCGCCGTGGAGACCTTCGGAGGTCTGCTCGTAGATTACGCCAAGCAAAAGAAGGCAGGGATTATACTCCGCGGCATTCGCGCCTTCACCGACTATGAGTACGAACTTCAGATGGCCATCATGAACCGCAAGCTTGAGCCGAGCCTCGAAACGGTTTTCCTGGTCCCCGCTGAGGCCTACAACTACGTCAGTTCCCGCCTGGTCAGAGAGATTTTCCAGAATGGGGG
>Ga0116223_10001750_pt1 | contig 21643 bp, 22 predicted proteins | sample Sb_taG_3_FD_90092 | JGI IMG/M metagenome (GOLD analysis project Ga0116223, IMG submission 90092) | Peat soil microbial communities from Weissenstadt, Germany - Sb_50d_a_PC metaG | ecosystem: Environmental > Terrestrial > Soil > Wetlands > Peat | place: Germany: Weissenstadt | collected 2010-09-21 | reverse complement strand
TCGTGCTCGCCGATGGCAGCCCCGGGGCGAACTTCGCACGCGCGCTGCAGCGGCGTGCGGTGCCGACGGCGCACTATTCGATCGATCCGCCGCGCGCCGAACCGTACCCGCACCTACCGCAGCCGACCTTGATCGGTGTCACTGACGGCCGATTTCAGCCGCTCGGTACCGGACCGGACCGGCGCATACCGGCAGACCTGCCCCCGGGCCCATTTGATGTATCGCGCTACGTCCCCTACCCAAGCGAGCATGCGGCACCGGCGTTCGGCACGAGCAGCGCGGCCCTGTCGGCCGCGACCGGCGACCCGGTGCATCGCTTCTTTCAGATGTGGCAGCAGTGCGGCGCAGAAAACCGCACGCTCGACCTGTTTGCCTGGGTGGCTGTGACCACTGGCATGGGAGGCGATACCTCGGGGGTGACTCCGAAGGCCACCGGTCAGGGCGGCGAACTCATGGGTTTTGTGAACATGGCCGGCGGCGATGCCAGCTACTTTCGTGACCTGGCGGACCGCTACGCACTCAGCGACAACTATCATCAACCGATCATGGGCGGCACGGCGCTGAATTTCTTCATGCTCGCCACCGCGGATCTGCCGTACTTCAATGTCGCGGGACAAGCGGCCGCGCCGCCCGAGAATCAGATCGAGAATCCCGACCCGCTGCCCGGCAGCGAGAATTTTTATCAGCGCGATGGTTATGAGGGCGGTTCCTACGTCAATTGCTCGGACCGCGCCAGCCCCGGTGTCGCCCCGATTCTCGAGTTGCTCGACAGCAGAGGGCTCAAAAGCGGCTGTGCGCCGGATCACTACTATCTGGTGAACAACTACGCCGCCGGCTACGATCTGGATGGCCATCCGCAGCCGATCGGTCCGCACAATTACAACTATCCCCCGCAGACCGTGCCGACGATCGCCGAGGCGCTGTCGGCGCACGCCGTGAGCTGGAAGTGGTATACGGGCGGTCGCGATCGGGCGGACCTCGCAGTCGAGATGCGAACGTTGCAGCTATCCCTCGAGGCCGCGCGCCGCGCACAGTACAACGACAGCGGCGATCCGCTGGTCGCCTCCGAAGCGGTGATGACTCGCTCAGCGCTCAAATCCCGGCTTGCGGGCCTGAATGCCTTTTACCAGGACCTCGAGCGCGGCAGGCTGCCGGCAGTGTCCTTCGTCGTGCCGAAGAACCTCGACAACGCCCATCCGGGCTACTCAGTGGTCGCAAGTTACGAGAATCTGCTGCGCGCGATCGTCGAACGCGTTCAAAGGCACCCACGGCTGTGGTCGCATGCGGCCATCATCGCAACCACCGATGAAGGCGGCGGTCATTTCGATTCCGGCTACATCGAGGTGCTGGATTTTTTCGGCGACGGGCCCCGCATTCCACTGCTGGTTGTTTCCCCGTACGTCCGCCGCGGGCATGTGGATCACACCTACAACGATCATGCCTCGATCCTGAAATTCATCGAGCGCAATTGGGGTCTTGCGCCGCTGTCCGCGCGCAGCCGCGACAATCTGCCCAATCCGGTTGCCGACGCCGCGGACCCGTATCGGCCACGCAATTCGCCGGCCGTTGGCGATCTGATGACGCTGTTCAATTTCTGATTCGGGGCGGTGCGTGCGGGTGCGCTGCGCTGGTGCTCAGACCTTGAAATTCGCACCCCTCGACCCCAAGGCCACTGGTTCATGGACGTCGAATACACTGCGATCGCAGAGAATGCGCCACCCGAGAGCGGGAGCACAGATGCGTCTGCGCTTGACGCCTACTCCCGCACGGTCGTGGAGGTGGTCGAGCGCGTCGGCGCTGCGGTCGTCAGCGTGCACACCGCGCGCGCACGCCGCGGCGGTATCGTCGCGGCCGGTGGCGGCTCCGGCGTGATCCTGACCCCGGATGGCTACCTGCTCACCAACCAGCACGTGGTGCAGGGGGCCGCTCGGGTCGAGATCACGCTCATCGACGGCGGCAGCGTTGGGGCGAGCGTCATCGCTGAAGATGCCTCGACCGATCTGGCAGTGCTGCAAGCGCATGCGGCAGGTCTGCCCGCGGCAGGGCTGCAGGCCTCGGAGCGCTTGCGAGTCGGACAACTGGTGGTCGCGATCGGCAATCCGTTCGGCTTCGAGGCCACGGTCTCGGCCGGTGTACTGAGCGCCCACGGGCGCACGCTGCGCGCCAGCGACGGCCGGCTCATCGAAGGCATCGTGCAGCACACCGCGCCGCTCAATCCCGGCAACTCCGGCGGGCCGCTGGTGGATGCGCGCGGACGCGTGGTTGGCATCAATACGGCCATCATTGCCGCGGCGCAGGGCATCGGTTTTGCGGTCCCGGCGCAGACCGCCGAGTGGGTGGTGTCCGAAGTGCTCACGCACGGGCGCGTCCGCCGCGCGTACCTGGGGATCGCCGGACGCACCCGTCGGCTCGATCGCCGGCTGGTGCGCGCGCTTGCACTGCCGAGCGATCACGCGCTCGAAGTGATCTCGCGCGAGCCGCAGACGCCGGCGGCGGATTCGGATCTGCGCGTCGGTGATATCCTGCTCGCCGCCGAGTCGCAGACCATCGATAGCGTCGATGCGCTGCACCGCTTCTTGAGCCGCTGGACCATCGGCGAGACGCTGGATTTGTCGGTCCTGCGCCGCACGCAGCGGTTGTCGCTCCGCATCCTGCCCGTCGAGATGCCGAAGCGCTAGACCATCGACGCTCAGAGCAGGGGGGCATGCCGTGCCGGAACCGATTGCGGTGCGTGGTCTGCAGCGGACCGACTTTGCGGCCTGGAAGGAGCTTTGGGATGGCTACAACGCCTTCTACGGGCGCAGCGGAGCCACGGCATTGGCCGCCGAGATCACGCAGATGACCTGGTCGCGGTTCTTCGATGCCTACGAGCCCGTGCACGCGCTCGTGGCCGAGCGCGCCGGGGCCTTGCTCGGACTGGTGCACTACGTGTTTCATCGCAGCACCATTCAGCTCTCGCCGGTCTGCTATCTCGAGGATCTCTACACGCACGAGGCGGCGCGCGGCCAAGGCGTCGCCCGCACGCTCATCGAGGCGGTTTACGATTGCGCACGCCGTGGCGCAGTGCGCAGCGTCTACTGGCAGACGCACGAGAGCAACGCCGTGGCCATTCGGCTCTACGACCGGGTCGCGACGCGCTTCGGCTTCATCGTTTACGATAAGGTCTTGTGATGCACTAGCGAGAGATTGCGTGCCTCCCAACATCAATATTCTGTACGGCACTGCCTGGAAGCAGGACGATACGGAACGGCTGGTCAGGCATGCCATAGAAGCCGGCTTTCGCGGCATCGATACCGCCTGCCAGCCCAAGCATTACAACGAGGCCGGTGTGGGGGCGGGCATCGCCGCCTGCTTGAATTCACGGCTCAAGCGCGCACAGCTCTATCTGCAAACCAAGTTCACGTCGCTGTCCGGTCAGGAGCCGCGGCAGATACCGTACGATGCCAAGGCTTCGCTTGCCGAGCAGGTGGCGCAATCGGGCGCGGCCTCGCTTCTGAACCTGCGCACCGACTATCTCGACTGCCTGCTGCTGCATTCGCCACTGGCCGATGCGCACGAGACCCTCGAGGTCTGGCGGGCCATGGAAACGCTGGTCGATTGCGGCCTTACCCGCCAGCTGGGCATCAGCAATTGCGCCCGGATCGAGCAGCTCGCGGCGCTGTGCGAGATGGCGCGGATTCAGCCGACCGTGCTGCAGAACCGCTTTCACGCCGAGACCGGCTACGACCGGGAATTGCGTGAGTTCTGTCGGCCCCGGCAGATTATCTATCAAAGCTTCTGGACCTTGACCGCCAACCCGCAGCTGTTGGCGCACGATACGGTGCGAACTCTGGCGCGACATCATGGCCGTACCCCGGCGCAGATACTGTTTCGGTTTCTGACGCAAATCGGCATCGTCCCGCTGACCGGAACGCGCTCCGCGGCGCACATGCGCCAGGATCTGGCAATTTTCGACTTCGAGCTCACACCGAGCGAATGCAAGTCGATGGACGCGATACTGCAGCCGGTGCCCGCCTGAGCGCTCCAGGGGCTGCTTTGCGATGAAGTACCTATTCGAAGTGCGCATCAAGCCGGGACATACGGCTGAGCAATATGCTGCGGCGTGGCTGCGGGTCAGCGAGATTCTGCAGCGCGCGCCGGGAGCGCAGGGCACGCGGCTGCACCGCAAGATCGGGGATCCGCAGCGGCTGCTCGCGATTGCAAGCTGGGAATCGAAGGCCGCACGCGATGCGATGGAGCGGCAACGCGATCCGGCCGTGGCGGCCATTCTCGCCGAGGCCGCACAACACTGCGACATCACGCTGCTCGGCGAATTCGAAGAGCCGGCATGGGTGGTGCAAGCAGGAGGCGCTGAAGCGTGAAGATCATCGGCATTTCGGGCAGTCTGCGCCGCCATTCGTTCAATACCGGGCTACTGCGCGCCGCCGTGGCGCTCGTGCCTGCCGGCGTCGAGCTCGAGATCGCGGCCATCGATGAGATTCCGCTTTACAATGCCGATGTCGAAGCCAGCGAGGGCATTCCGCGCAGCGTCGTGGCACTCAAGGACCGGATCGTGGCTGCCGATGCATTGCTGCTGTCGACGCCGGAGTACAACAACTCCGTGTCCGGTGTGCTCAAGAACGCGATCGACTGGCTGTCGCGCCCGAGCGCCGATAGTCAGCGCGTGTTCGGCGGACGGCTGGTGGCGATCATGGGGGCCTCGCCCGGCAGCTATGGCTCCGTGCAGGCGCAGACGGCATGGCTACCGATCGTGCGCACGCTGCGCATGCAGCCGTGGTTCGGCGGGCGGCTGGCGGTCGCCCACGCGGGAGCGGCGTTCGACGAGACGGGAGTGCTCAGGGACGACAAGGTGCGCGCGCAGCTGCGAGACTTCGTGCAGGGGTTCGTTCAATTCGCAGCCGCCTCGCATGCGCTGAAGTCACCGAGCAGCGCCTGAAGCGTTGCGAGCGCGGCCAGCGCTGCGGTCTCGGTGCGCAGCACCCGCGGACCGAGTCGGCAGGCGCTGAAACCTTGCTGCTGCGCGAGGGCGATTTCATCGAGGCTCAGGCCGCCCTCAGGGCCAATCAGCAGGCTTACGGCCAGCGTGCCGCCGGCGGCACACAGCGCCTGAGCCGCGCTGCTGAGCGCCTGGCTGCCTGCGGGCGCGAGCAGCACTCGCGCGCCGGGGGCCGGCGTGATGCGCGCCGCTGCAGCGCAGGCATGCTTGAACTCGAGCGCTGGATGCAACTGTGGAATGCGATTGCGCCCGCATTGCTCGCAGGCGCTGACCGCCACCTCCTGCCAGTGCAGCTGCCGGCGCCGTGCGCCCGCCTCATCCAGGCGCACCACGCAACGCTCGCTCATGACGGGCACGATGGCCGCGATGCCGAGCTCGGTCGCCTTCTGCACGAGCCAGTCCATGCGCTCGGCGCGCGCAACGCACTGCCATAGCGTCACTGCAAGCGGTGACTCGCGCTCGATCGCGTGATGGGTGCCCACCCGCACGCGCACGCCAGCGCGCTCGATGGCGAGGATCTCGGCCTCGAATTCCCCGCCATGGCCGTCGAACAGCCTGAGCGCCGCACCGACCCGCAGTCTCAATACCCTGGCAATATGCGCCGAAGGGCCGGCTGGCAACGCGAGCGCCGCGGCGGCGGCGAGCGGCGAGGGCACGAAGCAGCGCATCAGGCGCATGAGCGATCTCTGGGCTCGTGGGAGGCTGTCATCATGGGCTCATTTTGGCATCATGCGGTGCTGTGATGACGAGCCCGCCGTGCATCGATAGTGTAACCGGACTGCTGCTCGGGGCCCGTCAAGTGCTGTCGCCGCACTGGGACGCACGACCCCCGGACACGCACCCCGAGCTGATCGTCGTGCACGGCATCAGCCTGCCGCCCGGAGAGTTCGGCGGACCGTGGATCGACCGGCTATTCTGCGGCAATCTGCCGCCCGCGGCGCATGCCGCTTTTGCCGAAGTCGCGCACTTGCGGGTCTCGGCCCACCTGCTCGTGCGCCGCGACGGCAGCTGCACGCAGTATGTGCCGTTCGACGCTCGCGCCTGGCACGCGGGTCGCTCGCGCTATGGCAGCCGCGAAGCCTGCAATGATTTCTCGATCGGCATTGAGCTCGAGGGGACCGATACGGTGCCGTATGCGCAGCTGCAGTATGCGGTGCTGTCGCAGCTGATCCGGGCGTTGTGCACGGCCTACTCCAGCCTGAGCAGCGAGCGCGTGGTCGGGCACAGCGACATCGCTCCTGGGCGCAAGACCGATCCCGGGCCGGCATTCGACTGGCCGCGGCTTCGAGCGCTACTGGCCTGACCCGCTCTCCTCGCCGTGGCGAGCGCGATTCCACAGTGGCTCGGTGCCGCGCTCGGCGCGCGCGAAGCGCCGCGCCAGCACGAACAGCAGATCGGACAGGCGGTTCAGGTACTGCAGCGCCGTCGGCGACAGCGACTCCCTGCGCGCCAGTGCCCAGCAGCAGCGTTCGGTGCGACGGCACACCGCGCGTGCGATGTGGCTGGCGGATGCCGCAGTGCCCCCGCCCGGCAGCACGAACTCCTTGAGTGGCGGTAGAGTCTGGTTGAACTGCTCGATTTGCGCCTCCAGCCAGTTCATGCGCTGTTCATTCAAGATCGCGCTACCCGGGATGGCGAGCTCCCCGCCCAGATCGAACAGATCGTGCTGCACCTCCGTCAGGCAGGCAGCCGCGGCTTCATCGTGCAGATCATTCGAAAGCAGCACACCGAGTGTGCAATTGAGCTCATCGATGCTGCCGAGCGCATCGATTCGGGCGGTGTCCTTGGCCACACGCGTGCCATCGCCCAGACCGGTGCTGCCATCATCGCCGGTGCGCGTCACGATTCGGGACAGTCGATTCCCCATGTCGCTACTCTACATTGCCGCGTGCGGGGGAGCGAGCCGCGGCGCGCCTGACCGCGCGCCCTGACGCGTCGTATAGTCGCGCATGGCATCACAAGAATTGCAGGCGGCGCTCGAGGCGGCACGCGCCGCTGGCGAGCTGATCCAGGCGCTGTACCGGCGCAATCTCGCGGTCACGCTCAAAGCCGATAAATCGCCGGTCACCGAGGCCGATGTGCGCGCCGAGGAGCTCATCCGCGGCGTGCTGTGCGCCCGCTTTCCGCAGTATGGTTTCTGCGGCGAGGAGACCGGCCGCGAGCGCATGCAATCCGAGAGCATCTGGCTCGTCGATCCAATCGACGGCACCAAGAGCTTCGTGCGCGACTGCCCGTTCTTTTCCACGCAGATCGCCCTGATGCGTGGCGGGCGCCTGGTGCTCGGCGTCTCAAACGCGGCCAGCTACGGCGAGCTGGCCTGGGCTGAAGAGGGCCATGGCGCATTTATGGACGGCAAGCGCGTGCAGGTCAGTAGCATCGCACGGCTCGATGAGGCGATCCTTTCGAGCGGCAATCTCAAGACGCTGGCGTCCTCGAGCATCGGCTGGGCACGCTTCGGTGCATTGGTGGGCCGGGTCAATCGGCTACGCGGCTATGGCGATTTCCTGCACTACCACCTGCTCGCGCGCGGCGCGCTCGAGGCTGTGATCGAATCGGACGTCAACATCCTGGATATCGCGGCATTGACGGTGATCGTGCGCGAGGCCGGCGGCATCGTGACCGATATCGACGGCGCGCCGGTCGGCATGGCAACCACCTCGGTGCTGGCGGCCAACCCCGCGTTGCACGCGGGCGTGCTGGCGGCCATGCGCGGCGTTTAGGCCGGGAAGAAAGCCCGCCGCGGGGCGCTGCCCAGCGCGCGCATGGGCGTCAGATACAGCGCCGATAGCGATTCGGCATTAAGCACTTCGGCGGCTGGACCGATGCTATGGCGGCCATCCCCATTGAGCAGCAACGCTCGATCGGCAAAACGTTCGGCCAGCGTCGGATCATGCAGTGTGGCGATGATGCATGCGCCCTGAGCGCACAGCTCGCGGAACTGCGACAGGATTTCGATCTGATGGTGCGGGTCGAGATGATTGCTCGGCTCATCGAGCAGATAGATCTGCGGTGCCTGCGCCAGCAGTGCGGCCATCGCCGTGCGTCTTTGCTCGCCGCCCGAGAGCGTCGCGACCAGCCGCGTCGCGCAGGCCGTGAGCCCGAAGCGCGCCAGTGCTGCCTGGGCGATGGCCAGATCCTGCGGCCCTTCGCGCTGCCAGAAGCGCAAGTGCGGGTGGCGCCCGATCATGACCGATTCCAAAGCGGTCATCGCCAGCGACTCCTCGCGATCCTGCGGCAGCAATCCGAGCTGGCGCGCGACCTCGCGGCGGGGCAGCGTGCGCACGTCGGCCCCATGCACCAGCACGCACCCGGCGTGCGGCGCGGACAGACCCGCCAGCGCATGCAGGGTCAGGCTCTTGCCGCAACCGTTGCGGCCCAGGATGGCCAGGAATTCGCCGCTCTGCACCGACAGCGACAATTCTCGCACGAGCACCCGCGTGCCCGCGGCGATCGTCAGCGCCTCGGTTCGCAGCGGCGATGCCGGCGCGTTCACGGCTGCAGTCGCAGCGCGCTCCAGCTGCCGGCCGTGAAGCCGGCCCTGTCCGGTTCGAGGCTGCGCGTCCAGCGCACCCGATCATGCAGTCGCGCCGCGCCTTCGACCCACAGCTCGACCGCTTCGGCCCACAGCTGATAGCCGCCCCAATACGGTGGCCGCGCAATCGGCATACCGGGGTCGGCAGCATCGTCCCGGCTCTGCATCGGCGAGGGCACGCCAAAGCGCTGTGCGGTGCGATCGACCGTGGCGGCGAGCGCCGTGCGCGAGGCGACCGCGGTGCTTTGCCGGCTCGCCCAGGCGCCGATGCGGCTTTGCCAGGCACGCGAGGCGAAATAGGCATCGCTTTCCGCGGTGCTCGTCAGCACGACCGGCCCTTCGATGCGCACCTGTCGCTGCAGCTGGTCCCAATGCAGCACCACCGCGGCGCGCGGATTGGCCGCGAGCTCGATGCCCTTGCGGGATTCGTAATTGCTGAAGAACGTCAGGTAGCCCGGTTGTGGACGAATCTCCTTGCACAACACCACGCGCGCCGAGGGCTGACCATGCTGGTCGGCCGTCGCGAGCACCATGGCGTTGGGGTTGGGCTGCACGCCCTCGCGGATGGCCTGGTCGAGCCAGGCCGCAGCCAGCTCGAGCGGCTCGGGGGGCAACGGATCGGGCAGACATTCCTGGTAGCGGCTCATGCGCGCATGGTAGCTGGCCCGCGGGCGCAGCGCATCGCCAGAGTGTGCGCTTGCGGCCTATGCGCTGTGCCTATACAAAGGCGGACCCCATCGCGCAGGAACGAGGCATGAATCTCGACGAGCTTCGCAAGCAGCTGGATCAGCTGGATCAGCAATTGCTGCAGCTCGTCGCTGCGCGCCAATCGACCAGTCGTGAGATCGCCCGGGTCAAGCGGGCCACCGGCGTGCCGACGCGGGACTACGGCCGCGAGCGCGAGGTGCTGCTCGCGGCGCGCAACTACGCGCAGAATCTTGGCGTCTCGCCCGATGTCGCCGAGACGGTCATGCGACTTCTGATTCGCACCTCGCTGACTACCCAGGAGCAGGCCAGTGTGGCGGCCCAGGCGTCCGGCAGCGGCCGGCGCGCACTCGTGATCGGCGGCGCGGGTAAAATGGGCGCGTGGTTCGCGCAGTTTCTGGGCTCGCAGGGCTTTCAGGTTGAAGTGGCGGACCCGCGGGCGGCGGCGACCGGCTTCAAACACATCCTCGATTGGCACGACTCGCGCTTGGATCAGGATCTGATCGTCGTGGCCGCCCCGCTCGGAGCCACCAATACCATTTTGAGCGAACTCGCGACACACAAGCCGCGCGGTGTCGTGTTCGATCTCGGATCGCTCAAATCGCCCTTGCGTGCCGGTCTCGAGGCGCTGCGTAAGGCCGGGGTCGCAGTCACCTCGCTGCATCCGATGTTCGGTCCGGATACCGAGCTGCTTTCCGGCCGGCATGTGATTTTCATCGATCTCGGGCATGCCGACGCGCTGCGCCAGGCGCGCGCGTTGTTTGCCCCGACCATGGCAGAACAGGCCGTCATGGGGCTCGACGAGCACGATCGGCTCATCGCTTATGTACTCGGGCTATCGCATGCACTCAACATTGCCTTCTTCACGGCGCTTGCCGAGAGCGGCGAGGCGGCGCCCCGACTGGTGCGACTCTCGAGCACGACCTTCGATGCGCAATTCGACATCGCCAGCAAAGTCGCCGAGGAAAGCCCGGAGCTATATTTCGAAATCCAACGCCTCAATGATTTCGGCGCTGAATCGCTCGATGCATTGGCGCGTGCAGTCGAGTCCGTCCGCAGCGCGGTCTTGGCCGGCGATCAGGCGCGCTTCAGCGCGCTCATGCGCCGGGGACACGAGTACGTGCAGGGGCGGCGCGACGCGGCGGCACTGCGCCCCTGAGCTCAGCGCGTCTGCCGGCGCAGTAGGGCAATGAATGCCGGCGCGCCGATCAACGCCATGACGGCGCCCACGGGCAGTTCGCGCGGCGCGGCCACGGTGCGGCTCAGCAGATCCGCCAGGCACAGCAACACGCCACCGCTGAGTGCTGCGGCCGGCGCCACCACCCGATGATCGCTGGTGCCGAACCCCAGGCGCACGAGGTGCGGTGCCACCAGCCCGACGAAGCCGATCATGCCGCCGCCGATGACGGCCAGCGCGGTCAGCGCGGCGCTCAGGATGAATACGACGATGCGCGCACCTCTGTTCGGCAGTCCCACCGAGGCGCTGCGCAGCTCGCCGGCGCCGAGCACATTGAGCCAACGTCCGCCGAGCGCTGCGAGGGTCAGTGCGATGGCCGCGGCGCTGAGCTCGAGCCCTGGATGCTGTGCCCAACCCAGGTCGCCGGCGAGCCAGAACACCATGCCGCGCAGCTGGCCGTTGTCGGCCAGGGTCAGCATGACCGTGATCAGGGCGCCGCAGGCGCTCGCCAGCACCACGCCACAGAGCAGCAGACGCGTCGAGCCGCCGCCGCGCGCAAGCAGCAGCACGAGCATGGCGACCAACGCGCCGCCGGCCGTGGCATACCAGTGCAGTGCCAGGAAGCCCGCCCCCAGGAGCATGCCGGCGAGCGCGCCCACCGCCGCGCCACCCGAGACCCCCAACACCAGCGGATCGGCCAGTGCATTGCGGAACAGCGCCTGCAGCAGCACGCCAGCCAGCGCCAACAGGCCGCCGACCGCGAACGCGGCCGCGGCGCGCGGCAGGCGCACGGTCTGAACAATCAGACGGCTGTAATCATCCCCACCGCCCAGCAGCGCGGTCAGGGCCCGCTCGGGGCTGAGGCCGGCCGCGCCGGTCGTCAACGTCAAAGCAAAGGTCGCCGCCGCGAGCAGGCCCAGGCCCGCGAGCCCCCAGGCGTGGCGTCGGCGTAACATATGACAAGCCTACCGGATGATGTCTCAATCCGGAGTGCGGCTGATTGGCTTGCGAGGCCTGCACTGGTAAAACAATGGCATGAGCGACCTCATCGATCGCAACGGCTTTCGTGCCAATGTCGGCATGGTGCTGATGTCCGACGATGGCCAATTATTTCTCGCGCGCCGGGCTGGCGGCCGCGGCTGGCAGTTCCCGCAGGGCGGCATGCGCCGGGGCGAGAGCGCCGAGGACTCCCTGTACCGCGAGCTCAACGAGGAGATCGGCCTGCAGGCGGGCGATGTGCAGATCGTGGGGCGGACGCGCCATTGGTTATATTACCGCCTGCCGCAGCGCTACCTGCGACTCAATGTGCGGCCCCTGTGCCTGGGCCAGAAGCAGCGCTGGTTTCTGCTGCGGTTGCGCCGTCCGGACCCGCCGTTCCGGTTTGACGTAACGGCCGAGCCGGAATTTGACCGCTGGCGCTGGGTCGATTACTGGCAGCCTATCCGCGAGGTCATCTACTTCAAGCGAGCGGTCTATACCCGAGCTCTCCACGAGCTGGGCGTGACGGCCTTTCCGGGCGGCCTGCCGCCGTATCCCTCCTGGTGGCGCATGCACGCGGCACGCAGCGATTGCGCAGCCTCCCCCGCCAGCTGACACCGATTCTTCCCCCGATGGAGATCTCAGACAAATTGGTGGTGCGCACCTACGCCCCGGCGCGGCGCTGGATCGTGCTGGCCATCGTTGTGCTGCTGGCGGGGCTCGCGCTCTACGTCATGTTCGAGCTCGGTCGCTACAAGGCCGGATACGACGCGCTGCAAGCCGCGGCGCAGCGCGACGGCTTGCAGCAGCAGATCGATCAGCTCGAGCGCACCCAGCGTGAGCTGCGCGTGCAGCTGGCAGCGGCCGAGGAAGCGCGCATCGGCGAAGGGCGCGAGCGCGCCGAGGTGGCGCGCGCCATAGGCGAGCTGCAGGCGCAGGTGGCGCGGGATCAGCAGGAAATGGGCTTCTATCGGGGTCTCGTGGCACAACCGGGGCAGCCGGCCGCGGATGCCGTGCGGGTGCAGCAGTTTCGGATCCTGAAACTGCCGGGCGATCAGCACTATGCGCTGCGCTTCACGTTGAGCCGGCTGCAGCGACCGGAGGAGACCGTCAATGGCACGTTGGCGCTGACCGTGGTCGGCACGCGCGAGGGCGGCGCGGCCAGCGCAGATCTGACGGCTCTGACCGGCGGTAAGGACGAACTGTCGTTCAATTTTCGTTATTTCGCAGCTATCGAGCAGCCCGTCACACTTCCGGTAGATTTCAAGCCCGATCGCGTCACCATCGAAGTTCGACCGGGGCGCAAGGGCGTGGCGTCCTACCAGCAGACCTTCGTCTGGAATGTCGACCCGAGCTCGTAACGGCCCGCGCCCGAGGGGAGTGCATGTTCAAGCGACGTGACGGCAATGGCGATGCTCGCATCGAGACGCTGATCGGCAGGAGCGCCCGCGTTCAGGGCGATGTGGAATTCTCCGGTGGCCTGCACGTGGATGGGCGCGTTACGGGCAATGTGCGCGCGGCGCAGGGAGCCCCGGCCTCGCTTTCGGTCAGCGAGCACGGCGTCATCGATGGCTCGGTCGAGGCGGGCAGCGTGGTGCTCAACGGCCGAGTCAATGGCGACATCTTCGGTCGCGATCACGTAATCCTCGGCGCCAAGGCGCGCGTGCAGGGCAACGTGCATTACGGTGTCATCGAAATGGCTCTCGGGGCCGAAATCAGCGGCAAGTTGGTGCCGCATACCGACCGGGAGCCGCGCCCGTGACGGCGCCGCCGCTCGGGCCACGCGTGCCTACGGGCGGCGTTATGCCCGCGCTTTGACGCCTCAGGCCACTCCGCCTACACTGCTTGGCATGAGCGAAACCGACATCATCGAAGCCGTGGAGAGCGAAGCGGCAGCGTTGACTTTTACCGATGCGGCAGCGCGCAAGGTCGGCGCGCTGATTGCCGGAGAAGGTAACCCCAAGCTCATGTTGCGCGTGTTCGTCCAGGGCGGTGGCTGCTCCGGCCTGCAGTACGGATTCGAGTTCGACGAGCAGTTTCAGGAGGGGGATACCTGCATCGAGAATCAGGGCGTCAAGCTGCTGGTCGATCCGATGAGTTTCCAGTATCTCGGCGGCGCCGAGATCGATTACCGCGAAGGTCTGGACGGCGCACAGTTCGTGATCCGCAATCCGAACGCGCAGACCACCTGCGGATGCGGCTCGTCCTTCAGCGCCTGAGCATTCCCGCGGCCTTCAGGCCGCGCTGTCCGCACCATGTCCGATGTCATAACGGCGGTTGACCTCGGATCCAACAGCTTTCATATGGTGGTCGCGCGCTATTCGCACGGCCAGCTGGTCATTGTCGACCGTCTGCGCGAGATGGTGCGTCTGGGCGCAGGGATTGGCGATGACGGCCGCATCGACAAGAGCGCGGCCGGGCGCGCCTTGGCCTGTCTGGAGCGCTTCGGCCAGCGACTGCGCGACATCGATGCGCGCAAGGTGCGCGTCGTGGGAACCAACGCGCTGCGCATCGCGCGCCGCAAGCAGGCCTTTCTCGAGCGTGCGCGCGAGGCGCTGGGTTTTCCGATCGAGATCGTCTCCGGCATGGAGGAAGCTCGCCTGATCTATTCCGGCGTGGCGCATAACCTGCCCAACGAGTCGGGCCGCCGCCTCGTGGTCGACATCGGCGGCGGCAGCACGGAGATCATCATCGGTGAGCGCTATGAGCCGCTCGAGCTCGAGAGCCTGCAAATGGGCTGCGTGTCGCTGAGCCAGCGCTTCTTTGGCGACGGCCGGCTGTCGGCCAAGCGTATCGAACGCGCACGGCTGGCCGCACGGCTCGAGCTCGAGCCGATCCAGGCGGCATTCCAGCGCCGCGGCTGGGAGCGCGCCGTGGGCAGCTCGGGAACCGTGCGTGTCATCGCCGACAGCATTCGCGAGCTCGATGCGACGGCGAGCAGTATCACGCCGGAGGGACTCGAGCAGTTACTGCAGAAACTGGCCGACAGCGGCAGCCTGCGCGAGCTCGACCTCGACGCCGTATCCGAAGAGCGCCGGCCGGTATTTCCGGGCGGCACGGTGATTCTGGCCGAAATCATCGCCGCGCTCGGCATTGCACAGATGCGCTTTGTCGAAGGAGCGCTACGCGACGGCCTGTTGTACGACATGATCGGCCGCATGACGCGCTCGGATGCGCGTGATCGCACCGTCGGCTCGATGCAGCGCCGCTATCACGTGGACGTCGGCCAGGCCGAGCGGGTCGAAGCGACCGCCGTGGCTTTTCTGGAGCAAACCAAGAGCCCCTGGGGGCTCGATGATCCGTTGGCCGAGCTTAGCCTCAGGTGGGGGGCGCGATTGCACGAGATCGGTCTCGATGTGGCCCACAATGGCTATCACCGCCATGGAGCGTACCTGCTCGAAAACGCCGACATGCCCGGATTCGCCCGCGAGGAGCAGCAGCTCATCGCCCGGCTGGTCGGCTCGCACCGTCGCAAGTTTACGCCCGAGCGTCTCGAGGACCTGATTCCGCCGTGGGATCGGCTCGCGATCTACCTGATCGTGCTGCTGCGGCTGGCCGTGCTGCTGCACCGGGGCCGCAGTGCCGTGGCGCTGCCGAACATCGAGCTCATGGCGCGCGGCCGCACGCTGGAGCTGCGCTTTCCGGCGCGCTGGCTCAATGAGCACCCGCTCACGGTCGCCGATCTGCAGCTCGAGATCGAGTTGCTTCGGCCGGAAGAATTGCGGCTGCGGGTATTCTCGGGCGGACGAGCCAGCTGAGGCGCTGCTGCGGACCGCGCCGCCGCGCCGCCGCGCCGCCGCGGCGCTCAAGGCGGTGGTTGTGCGCCCGGGGCGCCGGCGTAGCGCTCGAGCAGCAGCGCTTGTGCATCACTGGCCAAGTCGCTGCTGGCGCTGAGGCGAGCGTAGGACGCGTCGGAGCGCAGTTCCCAGGCGTTCGTATTGTCGGCGAGATAGGTCTCCAGATCCTTGAAGATGCGCTCGCGCAGCTCCTTGCGCAGCACCGGAAAGGCGATCTCGACGCGACGGAAGAAATTGCGCTCCATCCAGTCCGCGCTCGACAGATACAGTTCCTGCTCGCCGGCATTCTCGAACCAGAACACACGCGAGTGCTCCAGGAAGCGTCCGACCACCGAGTGCACCGTGATGTTCTCGGACACGCCGGGCATGCCTGGGCGCAGTGCGCACACACCGCGCACAATCAGGTCGATGCGCACGCCGCTGCGCGCGGCACTGTACAGGGTCTCGATGATCTGCGGATCTACCAGCGCGTTGAGCTTGACGATGATGCGCGCGCTCTTGCCGGCACGCGCGTGGACGCTCTCGCGCTCGATGAGCGCCTGCACTGACTCGTGCAGATTGAACGGCGATTGCAGCAGGCGCCGCAGCTTGGAGGTGCGCGTCAGACTGGTCAGTTGCAGAAAGATCTCGTGCACGTCGTTGCCGATATCCTCATCGCAAGTGAATAGCCCGTAATCGGTGTAGAGGCGCGCGGTGCGCGGGTGATAGTTGCCGGTGCCGAGATGGCAGTAGCGGCGGATACCTTCGGCTTCGCGCCGCACGATCAGCGTCATCTTGGCGTGGGTCTTGTAACCGACCACGCCATACATGACGTGCGCGCCCGCTTCCTGCAGCCGGTTCGAGAGTTCGATGTTGGCTTCTTCGTCGAAGCGCGCGCGCAGCTCGATGATCACCGTGACGTCCTTGCCGGCCAATGCTGCCGCCAGTAACGCATCGACGATCGGGGATTGATCGCCGGTGCGATAGAGCGTCTGCTTGATCGCGAGCACGCCCGGATCGCTGGCGGCCTGCCGCAAGAAGTCCATGACCGGTCCGAAGCTGCGGTACGGATGATGCAGCAGCAGATCGCGCTGGCGGATCACCGCGAACAGATCGGTGGCGCCGATCAGTCGCTGCGGCAGGCCGGGAGTGAAGGCGGGATACTTGAGATCCGCGCGCTGCGCCAGATCGTAGATCGCGGATAAGCGGTTCAGGTTCACCGGGCCCGGCACCTGGTAGCAATCCAGTGGCGTGAGCGCGAACTCGTGCAGCAGGAACTCGACCATGTCCGGCGGACAATCAGCGGCGGTCTCAAGGCGCACCGCCGCACCGTAGCGGCGCTGGGCAAGCTCGCCTTCGAGCGCGCGGCGCAGATCGTCGACTTCCTCGTCATCGACGAACAGATCGCTGTTGCGCGTCAGGCGGAACTGATAACAGCCGAGCACCTCCACGCCCTCGAACAGGTGCGCGACCATCGCCTCGACCACAGTCGATAGCGCGACGAAGCGGCGGCGCGCACCGGTGTCGGGCATTGCCAGGATGCGCGGCAGCGATCGTGGCGCCTGCACGATCGCGAGTTCGCTATCGCGGCCGTACGCGTCCTTGCCCGACAGCCGCACGATGAAATTGAGACTTTTGTTCTGGATGCGCGGGAACGGGAGCGCGGGATCCAGCCCGAGCGGGCTCAAGACCGGCTCGACTTCGGCGGCAAAATGGTGCTCGACCCAGGCGCGCGTCTCGGCATTCCAGTCTTCAGCATCGAGCACGTCGATGCCGGAATCGCGCAGTGCCGGCAGCAGCACGTTGTTGAGGCAGTTGTACTGATCGCGCACCAGTTCCTTGGTCCGTGCATGGATCCCAGCCAGCTCTTCGGCCAGTCCCAGTCCGTCGGCGCCGATCTGCGCCGAACCGAGCTCGAGCAGCTGCTTGAGTCCGGCGACGCGAATCTCGAAGAACTCATCCAGATTGCTCGAGGAGATGCAGAGAAAATTCAGCCGCTCGAGCAGCGGCACCCGCGGATCGAGACTCTGCGCCAGCACCCGCTGGTTGAACTCGAGCGAGGAGATCTCGCGGTTAATGAAGTGCTGCGGCGAGCGCAGCGCTGGCTGATCCACTTGATTGACCTACTGTTTGACTGCGATCGTGCGTCGCGTCATCTTGCTGCATTGTAGCCGTGGCGGCCATGACCGCGCTGTTACAGCGTTCTGCCCCGGTACAGCGCCCCGAGCGGCACTGGATGGCGCGCTCCGGTGACCGCGGGCAGATTGCCGGGCTGGCCGGTCAGGTAGCGATGCGCGAGCCAGGCAAAGCCGGCCGCCTCGACGTGCTCGGCAGCTATGCCATATTCGGCGGTGGTCGTAACCCGCGCCTTTGGCAGGGCTCGCCCGATCCGTCGCAGCAGCTCGCCGTTGAAGGCACCGCCACCGCACAGATACACGCACTGCGGCTCGGCACCGTCCGCTGAACGCAGCGCCCTGGCGATTGTGACCGCCGTGAGCTCGGCCAGCGTTGCCTGCACATCGACCGGCGCGGGCGAACGGCCCGCCAGCGCGAGCTGCAGCCAGGCATCGCTGAAGGTTTCGCGACCGGTGCTCTTGGGCGGCGGGCGCGCGAAATAGGGCTCGGCGAGCAGTCGCTCGAGCAGCGTGGCATCGACGGTGCCGGCTGCTGCCCAGGCGCCGTTGGCATCGTAGGACTGGCCGAGGTGGCGGCGCGCCCAGGAATCGAGCAGACAATTGCCAGGGCCGGTATCGAAGCCGATCACGCTGTCGTCCGCCGCCAGCAGCGTGACATTGGCCATGCCGCCGATGTTGATGACGGCCCGAGTCTCGCCGGCCGAGCCGAAGGCGGCCGCATGAAATGCCGGCATCAACGGCGCGCCCTCGCCGCCGGCGGCGATATCGCGCCGACGAAAGTCGGCCACCACGTCGATGCCGAGCCGCTCGGCTATGAGGTTGGGATCGCCGAGCTGCAGCGTGAAGGGCGCTTTGCCTCGGGGTCGATGCAGCACCGTCTGGCCATGGCTGCCGATCGCCCGCACCGCCGCCGCAGTGACTCCCGCGGAGTGCAGCAATTGCTCGGCCGCCTGCGCAAACTCGCGCCCCACCGCGGTGTCGAGCTCACCGAACTCGGTCAGTCCCAGCCGCTCGGAATCTTCCGCTGCGCGGCGCAGCCGGAGCTGCAGCTCGGCGGGCCAGGGCCGTGCCGCGGCGGCACGCACCTGCATGCGCAGTGGCCCGATTTCGAGCAGAGCCGCGTCGATGCTGTCCATGCTGGTCCCGGACATCAGCCCGAGGTAGAGAGTCATGTGAACGCCTGCTCCGGCTCTAACGGGCCACCACGTCCGTCGCGCCGCTAGCGCGCAACCCCGACAGCAACGCCGAGGTTGCATTGTCAAAGTCGGCGCGCAGGCTCGGGTCGATCGGTTGCGCATCGGGCAGCTGGTACTTCTGTGGATCGACGCTGCGGCCGTTGACGTGAAACTCGAAGTGCAGATGCGGACCCGTGGCGAGTCCCGTCATGCCGACGTAGCCGATGGTCTCGCCCTGCTGCACTTGTGCACCGGAGCGCAGCGGCGCGAATCGGGACAGGTGGCCATAGACGGTCTCGATGCCATTGCCGTGTTCGATCTCGATCACGTTGCCGTAGCCGCCTTTGACGCCGCGAAAGCTTAACCGGCCCGAGCCCGCGGCGTGCACCGGGGTGCCGATTGCAGCGGCATAGTCGGTCCCCTGGTGGGCGCGGATCGTATTGAGGATCGGGTGCAGACGGGCCAGCGAGAACCCCGAGCTGATGCGCTGGAATTCCAACGGCGCGCGCACGAACGCCTTCTGCACGCTGCGTCCGCCGGGCCCGACGTAGCGCACCGCGAGATATTCGTGCCCCTGATTCAGGAAGCGCGCCGCGAGGATCTCGCCGTCCTTGATGTACTGGCCATTCTGGCTGATGCGCTCGTATTCGACGGTGAATTCATCGCCCGCGCGCAGCCCGATCACAAAGTCGATATCGGAGGCAAAGATCTTGGCAAGCTTGAGCACGAGCGCATCGGATAGCCCGGCGTCGTTGGCCGATTCGAACAGCGAGGAATCGATGACGCCGTGCGCTACGCTGACCTGCGTTTCCACCGGCTGGGCCACCACCGTGGCCTCGAAGGCTTCGCCCCTGCGGCGCACCTCGAGCTGCTGCGTGAATGAGACGTTGCGCGTCAGGCCGAGCAAGCTGCCGTCGCGCTGCAGAAATTTCAGGTGTTCGCCCGGGCTCAGGCGATCGAGCAGCGCGCGTACACCGGCGAGGGCGCGAATATTCGCCAGATCCGCCAGGCTGATCTGCAGACGGCGGAAAATGCGATCGAGCGTGTCGTTACGCTGCACGATCACTTCGATCGACGCCAGGCCCGGTGCGGTGATGGCCGGCAGACCGTCCATGCCGGCCTGCGAGGAGGCCGAAGCAGCCAGGGTATTCGAAGCCGGGAACAGGGTGTGCTCGAGGTTCAGCGCCGGGGTCGTGGATTCGCGCGCCGAGTGCAGCGCTGCCCAGGCGACGCTCAGGCAGGCCAGGCCTTGCGCGAGCCTGATCGTACGCGGGACCGGGGAAGGCGAATCGAACACCAAGGTCATGGGCGGCCGGGCTACCCTTGTTGGTATGCATCGACCCTACCCTGAGCCCGCGCCGGCGGTCAACGGTGCCGCCAGCACATCCTGCTAAAGTGGCGTTACCCGTAGCGCCTTAGGTTCAATCGACCTTTGCGCCCGCGCGAGCTCCAATCATCGGACATAAGCGGCCTGTTGAATGAGTATCGATGCAGCACAGATAGCGCAACAGATGGCGGAACTGACGCGTGGCACGCACGAAGTACTCGTGCCTGCCGAGCTCGAGATGAAGCTTCAGCGCGGCACGCCGCTGCGAGTCAAGGCCGGCTTTGATCCGACCGCGCCGGATCTGCATCTCGGCCATACGGTGCTGCTGAACAAAATGCGTGCCTTTCAGCAGTTCGGTCACGAAGTGACTTTTCTGATCGGCGATTTCACCGGTCTGATCGGTGATCCGACCGGACGCAACGTCACGCGTCCGCCGCTGACGCCGGAGGAAATCCAGGCCAACGCGCAGACCTATCAGCAGCAGGTGTTCAAGATCCTCGACCCGGTACGCACGCGGGTTGACTTCAATTCGCGCTGGCTATCGGCGCTCAGCGCCGCGGAATTCGTCAAGCTCGCTGCCAAATCGACCGTCGCACGCATGCTCGAGCGCGACGATTTCTCCAAGCGCTACAAGAGCGGGCAACCGATCTCGATCCATGAATTCCTGTATCCGTTGGCGCAGGGCTACGATTCGGTGGCGATGCGCAGCGATGTCGAGCTCGGTGGTTCGGATCAGAAATTCAACTTGCTGGTCGGGCGGCAGCTGCAGGAGCAGTACGGACAGGAGCCACAGGTGGTCGTTACGGTGCCCTTGCTCGAGGGCCTCGACGGCGTCAACAAGATGGCCAAGTCACTGGGCAACTACATCGGGATCAACGAGCCGCCCGCGGCCATGTTCGGCAAACTCATGTCGGTCTCCGATGCGCTGATGTGGCGCTACTTCGAGCTCCTTAGCTTTCGGCCGCTGGGCGATATCGCGCGGCTAAAGCGCGCAGTGGCCGACGGCCGCAACCCGCGCGACGTCAAATTCGAGCTCGCGAGCGAGATCGTGGCGCGTTTTCACGACCGCAGGGCCGCCGAGCAGGCCCAGGCCGAGTTCGTGGCGCTCTCGCACAAGGCGCTACCGGAGGATTTGCCCGAGGTGGTCATTTTTGCGGAGATGGGTGCGGCCGATGTCGCGCTGACGGCGGCGCTGGCGGCGGGGACGCAGCTGGTCGCCAGCGGCTCGGAGGCACGCCGCAAAATTGCCGAGGGAGCGGTGCGCATCGACGGCCAGAAGGTGGCGGATGCTGCACTGCGATTGCCGGTTGGCGCAGTCCATACCCTGCAGGTCGGCCCGCGCCGATTCGCCCGCGTTCGGATCGACAAGCGGCCTTAAGAAAAACGCTCTAAATCAGTCGCTTAGATCGGGCCGAAATAAATGGTGTCGATCCGTTGACAGCGACGCGCTGGGCCCTATAATGCGCGCCCTCGAGCCGGTCGCCGCGCGGTTCTCGCAGCGGCGGATCTTAAGCGCTCCTCAGGTTATGTTGACGGGAAAGGCCGCAGGGCTATACTTCCCGGCCCTCTCCTACGGCCTTCGCGCCGCAGGTGTTCTTTAACAATTTGGCAGGTAATTTGTGTGGGGACTCGCGTCGATACGTCTTTGGGATGCATTGACCGAGTGACCAAAAGTCCAGCAATGAGCTTTTGATTCACTCATCACTTGAGCTCAAAAACTTTAAGTGAAGAGTTTGATCCTGGCTCAGATTGAACGCTGGCGGCGTGCCTAACACATGCAAGTCGAGCGGTAACGCGGGAGCAATCCTGGCGACGAGCGGCGAACGGGTGAGTAATGCTTCG
>Ga0116223_10001747_pt1 | contig 21652 bp, 24 predicted proteins | sample Sb_taG_3_FD_90092 | JGI IMG/M metagenome (GOLD analysis project Ga0116223, IMG submission 90092) | Peat soil microbial communities from Weissenstadt, Germany - Sb_50d_a_PC metaG | ecosystem: Environmental > Terrestrial > Soil > Wetlands > Peat | place: Germany: Weissenstadt | collected 2010-09-21 | reverse complement strand
GCTTCCTCGATGGCAAGCCAGCAGCGACCGCAGATAGCCAATCCGCTGGCGCACACGAGAAAGGCACGTGCGCCGAACCTTAGTACCGTATGTCAAGAGCGTCGGTATGCCTTGCCATCCTTGGCCGGTGGCCCGGCGATGGGCACGCGCTCTGCTGCTTCCTGGAGTGAGGCCGCGTCCTTGCGCTCCCACTCCTCGATACCTCGCAGGACGCCTTCGGTGTAGGCGCGCAGGTGCGCCCGGTAGACATCACTGTAGGTGCGCAGATACGCGAGTTCGGCTTGGGCGGCCCGTCGTTCCTGGTCGGTCTGCGGCCCAGGCGCGGCGTTTAGCGCGGAGACCGCTGCATCGCGAGCCTTGGAGTGAGCCTCTTCCATGAGCATGTCCGAATACTGCTCGGCCTCTCGCATGATGTCATCGCGGCGCAGCCTGGCCTCCTCGGTTACCCGGCTGCTGTAAGCCTGGGCGTCGGCCACGTACCGGTCGGCAGTGAGTTGGGCGGTTGACAGTATCCGCACCGCATGCACGTGCGCGTCTGCCTCACCGAACAGCACAGACTGCTGATCACCATTGGACTGTCCGGCGATGATCCTCCGGCGGAGCCGCTGAACGTCCTGCCACAAGGATGCCCGCTCGTTCACCAGGCGCACGAACTCGGCGTGTACCACGCCCAGGAACTCCTGAACGGCCTCCTCCTCGTAGCCACGCCGCCCCAGCCGCGACAGTGGAAACGCCACGGTCTGCAACTCGTCGGGAGTCAGTCTGTTGTTTTCGTCGAACCATGCTGTTGTCAAGGCTCGCTCCAGCCGAAGTCCTCGATATGTATGTGATCCTGTGCCATGCCCGCTGCGGCCAGCCGAGCGACCGTCGTCTGGACCATCTCAGTCGGGCCGGCCAGATATGCCTCGTGCCCTGACCAATCGCCGTGCCGGGCCACCACATCAGGGAGGCTGCCGGTCTCGCCGGCGAACTTAGAGTTGCCAGATACGACGGGCGTAACGGTCAGCCATGAGTGCTGGGCGGCCATCTTCTCCAAGCTGTCCAGGTCATAGAGTCCGTCGGCAGTCCGGGCGCCGAAGAACAGGTGCACCTTCGGCGGCTGCGGCAGAGCCGTCAGCTGATCGAGCATGGCTTTCAGCGGGGCAAGCCCGGTACTTCCCGCGACTAGCAAGAGGTGCCGGCCGGAGAGGGGCTGTGCCAGCGTAAGTACCCCGATGGGCGATCCTAGCCTGAGCTCGGTGTCGACGATCGCGGCGCTGGTAAGCGCCATGCTCACCGCACCGCCGTCGATCAGCCGGATATGGAACTCAAGGAGCCCGTCGCTACGCGGCGCGTTCGCCATGGAGTAGTAGCGCCATAGCTTCGGGCGGGTCGGGCATTCGAGTGCCACAGACTGGCCCGGCAGGTAGTCAATTCGCGGCTCTGGCCGGACAAACAGCACGGAGACATCGAACGCCCTCCGCTCACAGGCGACGACCGTGCCCCGCCACCAAGGCGGATGCACTTGCTCATCCGCCCGCGCCGCCGCGGTCATGACGGAGCCGATGAGCCCGTAGGCTGCCTTCCAGTCTGATGCCAACCCCGGTGACCAGGCCGGTCCGGAGAAGTGCTCTAGGGTGGCTAGCAGACTGTCGCCAACGGCGTCGTAGTGGTCGGCGATAACGCCGAACTTCCGATGATCACGGCCCAACCCCTCAAGGAACGTGGTCAGCTCGTCAACGCTGTCTACCTGCGCAACGATCTTCACCAGTGCATCGACGAGGTGGCCGCGCTGCGCCGCCATCGAGACCGGAAACAGATCCCGCACCTCAGGATGCTTGATGAATAGGTCCGAGTAGAAGAACAGCGGTAACTCGTCACCGTGCATCGCGACATGGGCGAAGCTTTCCCGCAGCCGGGCAACATCCAACGGTCCTGCCTCTCTCGTCCGTCGCCGCCAGTGGACCCATCTCGGCACGCTGACCTCCGCCCTGAGAGATCCGGTCAACTATTGCACGCTGGATCGCGGCGGCACTTGCACGTCAAATGTTCTGCAAGCTGCACGGCAAAGACATCCGTCAGCTGACGGATCTTTTGGCGGGCGAGCCGGCGGGCCGGGCCGGAGGGGCGACCTCGTTGCCGGTCAGGGGGACCTGCCCGTCCGGTTCGGGGTCGGGCGGGCGCGGCGCTGGTGGCGATGGTGATGACGCCGCTGGCCCGAGGCGAACCGCCGGCTCGCGTTCGCTCGGCTGCGGGCGATTGTCAGAACGGCTCGGGGACGATTAGGACTGCACGAGACCAACCGCATCGGTATCAGCGTGCCTGTCCAGCCGAGTGATCGGCGACCTTGGCCCCAGCGCGGAGGCCTTGGACAACATGACCAGGTCGGCCATCGGGTTCAGTTCCTGCCACTGCGGGCGTGGGCAGCACCCGGGCGGACTACGAGATGCGGCGGCCGAGGGCTGGTTTCGTGGTCTCTATGCGGATTCGCACCGACTCGGCCTCTGGTACGCCGAGCCGTTCGAAAATGTCCAGCGCCTGCCTAAATACGATCCTGGCCTCGTAGGGTCCTCGCGTGCTAAGCGTCGTTTCCGCGATTCCTTCGAGGATTTTGGCCTCCTCGTATGGGTCACCGATCTCCCTGGCTAGCTTGAGAGCGGCGTGATAATGATCAGACGCCTCGCCGTGCTGGCCAGATCTACGATGTACGTCGGCTATCCCGCGAAATGCGGTGACCTGCGCGGACAGGTTTCCGATCTCCTCGGCGATCAATCGCGCCTTCTGGTAATGAATCAGTGCCTCATCATAGCATTCTGCGCTTTGATAGATTGCGCCGATGTCACAGAGTACGTCAGCTTCATTCGGAAGGTCGCCGATATCACGGTATATCTTGAGTGCCCGCCGGCAAGCAGCAAGCCCCATCTCATAACTGCCCTTGTAACGGTGGACGCTGCCTATATTGTGATACAGGATCGCCTGGTTCTGTGCGCCGCCCATCTCGCCAAAGATTTCTAGTGATGCCTCGAAGCTTTCGAGCGCATCCCTGTGGTAGCCACAATGCAGCTGCATCTTTCCCAGATTGTTGAGGGTTTTCGCCTCGCCGCGTCTGTCTCCGACGTCACGGTAGAGCGAAAGCGCGTTGCGCAGGTTACCCATTGCTTCCGGGTAGCGCCCCAGATGCCAGCAGGCGATGCCGGAGTGACTCAGAGTATTGGCCACGCCATGGCAGTCCCCGGCGTCGCTGTATAGCGTCCTTGCCTCGTGAAAATAGGCGAGGGCCTCGCGGGAACGGGTTGCTCGCTGGTTGACCAGGCCTATTTGATCAAGGGCTTCGGCTAGGCCGTGCCGGTCGGCCAGCGACTGGTAGATCCCCGCAGCGTCTTCAGCTAGAACGCGCGTGGCCTCGTGGCGGCCGGTCTGCTGGCTCACCACGCTGAGCTCCAGCGACGCCCGCGCGATCCTGGCCGGGTCAGCGAGATCGCGGCACGCTTGCAGCGCCAGCGTGTGGGCAGCCAATGCTTCGTCCCAGTACCCTTTGATCTCCACGAAGCCGGCCAGCACGTGAATGAGATCGGCGCAATGCCGCTTCCATTCGTGCCTGCCTGCATGCTGCGCGGCCTGCAGGATGTTGCGCCACTCCAACTCCAGCCATCCCGCTGCGTCTTCCTGCGTTCCTAGCGCCGGGCTGGCGACCGGTCGATAGATGACCGGCACGGGCATCCGGTGCCGGAACGGATGAAGTACCCGGTCAGCCTGATCGGCTGTATACAGGTAGTAGTCAAGGAGCCTGCCGACTGCCTGTCGCTGTTCGGGCGCTGGGTCATCCTGGGCAGCGCGGACGGCCGCGTATCCGCGGATGAGGTCGTGAAAACGGAACTGCCCGGCTGGGGCTCGAACCAGCAAGTGATGGTCGAGCAGGGCGGTCAAGGCTTTTTCCGCTTCGGCGAGGGTGCCGCCGCCCAAGGCGGCCGCGCCCTCCAGGCTGACGTCCGGACATGGGCTCACGCCCAGCCGGCGGAAGAACCGCTGGTGGTCGGGTTCCAGCGCACCGTAGGAGAAATCGAAGGCGCTCGTCACCTCCGGACTCGCCGGGCCTGTGCCGCCTAGGCGGGCCGGAGAGTGGGACAGTTCCTCGACCAAGTCGGCAAGCCCGAGCGAGTAGCCTTGCGCGAGCCTGCCGGCAGTCAGCTGGATCGCCAGTGGCAAGCGTCCGCACAGCCCCACGGCCGTGGCGACCTCATCTGGGTCACCGACCCTGCCCGGCCCGGCGATCCGCGTGAACAGCGCGACCGCGTCGTCGACAGACAGGACGTCGAGGGTGAGCACTCGGGCGCCCTCAAGGTCGGGAAGTCTGCGCCGGGCGGTGATCAAGATCAGGCACCCGCCCCGCACGGGCAGGAGCGGGCGGATCTGATCATGCCTTGCGGCGTCATCGAGAATCACCACCGCGCGCCGCCGGCTGAGCTGCGCTCGCCATAGCGCGGCACGCTCGCCGACAGTGTCAGGTATCTGTGCGGCCGGCACATTCAGCATCCGGAGCAGGCGGTGCAGCGCCTCGGCGGAGTCGAGCGAAGGGGTCCCTGGGTCGTGGGTATGAAAGTTGAGGTAGAACATCCCGTCCGGGTACTGCTCGGCCACCATGCGGGCAGCGTGGACCGCGAGCGTTGTCTTTCCCACCCCGGGCATGCCCTCGATCAGGCTGATCGCAGGGGCGTCGCCGTGCTCCCCGGCCAGCAGCGCGAGTTCCTCGCTGCGGCCAACGAACTCCACCGTCTCGGGCGGAAGCGTCTGCGGAGGTGACACCCGGCCGGGATGCCGGCTGGCCAGCCTGACGGCCAGCTGGGGGTCTCGGCGCAGGATGCGCTGATGGAGCTCAGATAGCACAGGCCCAGGTTCCGTGCCCTGCTCGTCGATCAGGCGGCTGCGGGTTTCCCGGTACAGGCTGAGCGCGTCACCTGGTCTGCCGCTCCAGTAAAGGGCCGCCATCTGGTGGGCGATGAATGTCTCATCGAGCGGATACCGGGCCAGCAGGCCGCGAAGCTCACCTACCAGGTCGGCGTGCCGACCAAGTTCCAGCTCACACTCGACGCGCTCCAGGATGGCTGCCCGGCGCTCCTCTTCGAGGCTGTCACGCATCCGCGCCACCCAGTCGCCGCGGACACCTGCCAGCGCCTGGCCGCGCCAGAGCCCGTCCGCATCGCGCAGCGCAATGGCCGCGCGATCGTAGTCGCCACTCGCGATCAGGGCATCCGCCTGCCGGCGCAGCCGACGGAACTGATGCAGGTCGACCGCCTCGGGATCGACGTCGAGCACGTAGCCATTGGCGCGCCCGGCCAGCCGAACGCTGTCACCGACGGCCTGCCGGAGCGAGGCTCGAAGCCTGGCAACGTAGACCGAGAGGCTCTCGCGGGCCTTTGGCGGCGGCCGGTCGTCCCACAACCGGTCAATGAGGGCCTCAGCCGGAACTATCGTGCGCGGCATCAACAGGAGGATCGCCAGAACACTGCGCTCCTTGGCTGGCCCAAGGTCACATGGCTGTCCAGCCGACCACAGCTCAGTCGGCCCCAGGACCCGGAATTCCATGATCGTCCTGCATTCTCCCACCACCGCGGGCAGACTCAGAGCCTGTGCCAGAAAGGGACCTACAGAAACATCCTGGCCCCTCAATACCCCATTATGAGCTACGCTCACATGAATCCTGCAAGAACTAGCAAGAATAGAAAAATGACCACATACTTTCGGTGCTTCAAGTAGTGAAACTTTCATTATGAATTTCGCGTTGTCACCGCGCGCAAGCTTCCAAAGCCATATACCAGGAAGTATTCGAGTGGCAACTGGGACTGACGATGTCAGATAACGGCGAGGAGTTAGCCGGTACGGTGGTGCTGGTGGGTATGAGATGCCCAGCGGGATGCTTGTGGTTAAAAGGAGCTTGTGAGCTCTCTGGTAGCAGAAGAGGCGTTAGCATTTCAGCCGACTGTTCGGGGCAGGCGCGGGAATTGATGGCTCGACGGCCGCTGGCGAGCCAGAGCGAGCGGGCTTCGCTGACGTATCCGGGCCGCGCCGGTGAGGTCGCGAGGACCGCGTCCCGCCCCGCACGCGGGCTCGGCTGCACCGGCTGACCCGCTGGAGCGACACTCGGCTGCCATCACCATGCTCGCCAGCTTGCCATCACTCTCCGTATAGCACTCCTGATGTCTACCCGCACGCGTGCCTAGCCGAGGACACCAATCATCCATTTCTGCATGGCTTAGCGACGGCACTCCTGCCGCCGAGACACGACAGTGGTCAGTGTGGCGTGTGCGGCACCAGTTCCCTGTGCGCCGGAGCGGATCCCGACCAGGCCTGCCCGTACGTCGCCCGGATCGATCCAAATTTCATATCCCGAGACGGATCGTGGTGTAGTTTATCGCTCTTGGAGGACCTGGCATTCATTGTCGCCAATGAGGGGACCTTCTCCATGAAGACTCACAAACCGTTACGGTATGTGGTCATGCGGACCGTCGGATCGGTGCGCAACGCTCGCCGTGTACCCTCGGCGCGAACGGTTCGCGCCCAGGCAACGCGCGGGATTCTCATTCCAGCTCTCATGCTCGTCAGTCTCGGTACCGGAGCAGCGGCATCGGCGGGTCACGGCGTCGGTGGCCACGTTCATGTGAGCGCGCATCAGCCAGCGCACAGCCTTGCCCATCGGGCGAACACTGACTCGATTGGATCCTGCAAGATCTGGTTGTACGCCATCGACAACATGCCCTGGATGTACGCGCCCACCGCCAGCATGCCCTGGATGTACGCCATCACCAGCATGCCCTGGATGTACAAGCCCGTCGCGGGCATGCCGTGGATGTACGCACCCACCGCCAGCATGCCCTGGATGTACGCCATCACCAGCATGCCCTGGATGTACAAGCCCGTCGCCGGCCTGCCCCGGATGTACGCCATCACCAGCATGCCCTGGATGTACAAGCCCATCGGCAACATGCCCAGGATGTACGCACCCCAGGCGCGTCACGCGTCAAGGGCGCGCATCTGTCTGATGGCAATCCCGCTGGACAGGGGAGCGTAGTCGACGGTCATGACCTTCGGGCACGATCGCCGTCCTTCCGCTGGTCAAGTGTTGCCTAGCGCCGTGCGGCGATATTCCCGGCAACGCGACCGGTGCTGTCGTGACAGCACCGGTCGGCTGCCAGCGGTGGATCTGCGCCTCCAACGCGACATGGAGGGCAGCTACATCTCACCGAAGGCACCCCTCGGTGTCAGAACCCATGCCGACCCGCCTGAGTGCGGGTAGCCGGGCTGGATGGATCCGGGCTCGTCAGCCGCTTGGGTACCAGGCCCGTCGCAGGGCAGAGGTGCGGACGACGCGGATGATGAACACGATCAGGCCGCCGATGAACGCAAGCACCATCAGCGGCACCGCCGGCCAGACGATGCCAACGATTCCCCGCGCGATGCTCCCGCCGATCGCCAGGTCGGCGCCCGCGGCACCGGCTGCGCTGACCGCGAACGTGCCAGGCCGGGCAATGTCCAGCGTGAGGACAGCCCGGCCCTGATGCGAGCCCACGCTGTAGGTGACGGACGACTGGTAACGGCTCAGGCCGGCCACGGCTGCGCCAGGCGACGCGGGCGTGACGTGGACGTCAAAGGACGGGATGGTCCCGCTCTGACCGCCCGGGCCCTCGTAGTAGACGATGTAACCGCCGCTGTGTCCCAGGGTCACCGTGCCGCCGGCCGGCAGCGGCACCCGCTGCAACCCGTTGACCGTGCCGGCGAACGAGAAGACGCTGTGAACCAGCCACCCGGCCGCGGCGGCGAAGACGACCACCGCTACCAGGTACCAGATCCGGCCCGGCCGCAGCTTGCGCTGCTGGACCGCAGCATAACTCCCGGCCGGCGGCTGGTATCCGCGTCCTGACATGTAACCGGTCATGACCGCGGTACTCCCTCGCCGGCCGGCTCTTCAACCTGCGCCGCGGCCGCAGCGGCCGCTCTGAGCGTCTCGGCGTTGTTCGTGCTGCCTGCTCTCGACATCGTGACACCGATCGCTTCGCTGGCCATGCGGGCTGGCCGGCCCGCGGCACCGGCACGACCGGGGCGTGCCGTGAGAAAGGCGGCCCGGCGCGCCCGCAACGCCACCGGCAGCAGGCCTGCGGCGATGCCGGTCATGCGCCGTTCGCTGCGCCGACTCGGCAGCTCAGTCCCGTTCGGTTCGCTGCCGCGCCCGGTCGGCCTGGCGTTCGCCGCGACATTCTGCTCCAGCGTGCTTGTCTTTGGCTGGCTGACGTTCTGGACCGTCCCACGCGGCGGCTTTTCAGGCGCAGCCGCCGGAACGACGGCTGGCGGCCAGCAACTCGCCGCCGCAGCCTGGATGATGCACCTCATCATCTGGTGCGGCGTTGCCTGCAGGTGGCTGAGCCGCAACCGCGCCGCAGCGAGCATGTGGCCGTAGGCCACCCGAACACCAGCCGCGGCCGACCCGGTCGTCGAGCTGATGCGCGGCGCCGTTTCGAAAGATGCGCTTGCCGCGAAGACATTACCTTCGGCCCTGGCGGCAGATGACGCCCGAGAATCAACATCGTCAAAAAGGGTCATAGCTGTAAATCTTGATGTTGCGAGGTTCTGATGAAGACGCTCATAGTCGGCGCGGGCGTGATCGGAACCGTGTACGGAGCCCACCTGGCGGCCGCGGGGCACAAGGTCTGCGTGCTGAGCCATCGGCCGCGGACCGATGAAGTGGCTGCAGGAGGCCTGTCCGCCCGTGATGTCCTCGGTGAGGGGCAGGTCGACGCTGAAGCCGCCGTCGTGCCGGACGCCAGCGGGAAATACGACATCGTCCTTGTCGCGGTCCGGCGTGATCAGCTGGCGTCGGCCTGCGCCGGGCTCGCGGCCCTGGCCGGGAAGCCAGCCATAATCTTCTTCGGCAACAACTCTGCAGGCAGGCTGGGCATCACCGGCGACATTCCCGGCGATGTCTACCTCGGGTTCCCCGGCGTCGGCGGCGTCATGACCGGCGAGACCGCCGCCTTCGTCCGCGTCCGACAGCAGCCCACGGCCCTGCAGCAGGCAGCGGACCCGCGGCTGGCAGAGCTGGAATCGGCGCTGGTGAGCCAAGGGTTCGCGGTCCAGCGCGTAGCTGACATGGACGGATGGCTTGCCTACCACGCCGCGTTCATCGCGTGCATAGCAGCGGCGCTGTACCGGTGCGGGACCGATCCCGTCCGGCTAGCCGTAGACCGCGCGACGCTCACGCTGATGTGCCAGGCCATCACCCAGGCATTCGCTGCCCTGCGCGCTGACGGCACGGCAGGACTCCCGCGCAACCTCGCCGTCCTGCATAGCCCCATGCTCAGAGCGGTCGCCGTCCACTACTGGGCCCGTACCATGCGCTCCCCGATGGGGGAACTATGCTTTGCCGCGCATTCGCGGCACGCCGAGGCCGAGATGCGAGCCCTGGGATACGACATGGCAGCCAGGATCACCAACTCACCCGCCCTGGCCGAGTTGCTGAACGATCGATCCGCACCTTCGGGGGACCGCCCGTGACGATGGCTGGGGGCGCCTGCGCGTGCCACGATGAGGGCTATGCGCGTGCAGCGGTTCCGTGCCCTCGTCGCTGCTGGTCCTCGCGGCCACGCGGTGATCGTGGTTCCGTTCGACCCAGACGCGATGTGGGGCGCCAAGGCTGTGCATCCGGTCGGCGGCACGATCGACGGCAGGCAGGTCCGCAGGACGATTGCGCCGACGGCAGCCGGTGGGCGTTCACGGTGACCCCGATGTGGTTGCGCGATGTGGGCGTGGCGGCCGGCGACGACGTGATCGTTGAGCTGGCGCCGGAAGGCCCGCAGCGCGCCGATCTTGCCGATGACATCGCCGCCGCCCTTGCGGCCAGTCCGGCCGCAGCCGCGTTCTTCGACACGCTGGCGCAGTTCTACCGCAAGGCGTACCTGCGCTGGATCGATGCGACCGCCCGCCGGCCAGATCTGCGGGCGGCGCGCATCGCTGAGGTCGTCGATCTCCTCGCCGCCGGGATCAAACAGCGGCCGCGATCGTGAGCGCACCCGAGCCGCCGAGGACGAGCAGCTGCTGCACGGCTGCTGGCAGGTCGGCATGAGGAGCGCATCTAGTGGATGGCCCTTCGGCGCACGCGGAGTGCTGCTCCCGCGAGCGCAGCTGCTAGCAGCGCAATGATCAAACCTGGCCGGCCGTCGGGGCGTCGCTAAGCCGGGGCGCGATCGCGAAGCTGCGCAGCACGTAAATGATCTCGAAGTACATGCCGAACGCGATCGCCGGCCGTGCGTCTACGACGAGCCAGAGCAGGGCGAAGCCGAGAATGCCAAGAACTACGGCTGGCTCAAGTGCGAGGACAAGTTGCCCTCAAGCGGCATATCCGGATTCGCCGCGCCCAGGGGCTGGGCTTATGGGGAGAACCCGGCGCGACCCGCGCGCCTGCGCCGACTGCACCTAGGCCGATGCGGCACGCTCATGAGCCGTTGCCGCGCGCCGGGCCACGCCGCCGACCAGGCCGGGGTGCGACCTGGTGCCTGTGGTTACCTGCGGATGACCGTGGCGGGGAGTGGTTGGACGGTCTGCTGACAGACCGTTCCCGGCCGGGGCAGGGCACCGCTGATCAGGTAGCGGAACTCAAAGTTGCTCGCGCAGATGCTCGGGTTGAAGAACTCGGTGTGCCCGAATCCGTCGACGGTGAGGAGCCGGGCGCGGCCAAGGTCTGCGGCCATCGCGACCGAACTCCGATAGGCGGTGACCGGGTCGCCGGTGTTGCCGATGACCAGGATGGTGTTCGCGGTCCGCCGGTTCCATGGGCCCGCGTAGCCCATTGACTCACGTCTTCTGGTGGCACGATCAGGAACACGTCGGCGTAAGTCACCGTCGTGCTGCCAGCGCGTACCGGGTGGGCGCGCAGCCGCCTGAGCAAGGACGTGAACTTGGCCCGGGTTGCCGCCGCGGATCCGGCCGATAACGCGCGGCGTGCTGCGGGCTGCCTGCCGCACTGGCTGAGGAAGGCCCGCATCTCGCCGGCTGCGGCCGGGCCATCGCCCATCCGAAGGAAGCTGGGCAGCTTGCCGCCGCTGGTCCAGGCGACTGGATTGAGGTTCCCGTCAAGCACCATCCGGCCCACCTGCGCGGGGAACAGGTTGGCGTACACGGCGCCCAGAGCGGTGCCGTAGGACAACCCGCGACCGGCCACCGACGACAGCCCTGGCGATGGTCACCCGCTGCTGCTCACCTCCCGATAGCCCGGCGGGGAAACGGTCGGCGACGGCGAGCAGCCCGACAGATTCGAGCAGGCTCCTGGCCTTCGACATCGCGGCCTTCGCCCGGACACCGTCAAGCTCAAGCGGAAGTGCCACATTCTCGGCGGCCGTCAGCGAAGCCAGCAGGTTCAGGCTCTGGAAGAAGCCGATCTGGTGCCGCAGCACCTGCGCTAGCTCGGCGGTGCCCATCTGGGTGCGAAGATGGCTGACCGCCAAGCCTGAAGGGTGAGTCCACCTCGGCCCGGGGCCAGGCCAGGAAACAGCAGCAGAGAAGGCCCAGGAGCTCACGTCCCATAGTGCCGCCAACCGCCGCGCATGCGCCGGACTCGCCGCTGATGCCGGGTCTCACGGCGCAGCGCAGTGGTGCATGCGGCGACTGGGGGGCCGTAGCGCCCAGGACAGTACGGTCAGCACGGTCAGGACGGCCAGCAGCCCCACCTCGGCGACGGCATAGCCCGTGGTCAGGTGGGAGACGATTGCCCCGGTGTAGGTGAAGAAGGCGCCCGCATAGGCCCATTCTTTGAGCAGCGCGTGACGGGGGACGAGCAGGGCGGCCGCGCCCAGCACCTTCCAGGTCCCCAGCATGACCAGGAAATAGGACGGATAACCCAGGTGCGTCACCAGGTCGCGGACGAATGGAAGTCGCGCAATGTCCCAGATGCCACCGAGTCCCAGTTCGCCCGCCACCGCTGCAGTGGCCAGCCAGTAGCCAGCCGACCGGAAGCGCAGGGATCGGTGGCGGCTGGCGACGGCCGGCGGTTCGGTCAAGGTGTCCATGCCTGCGTCCTCTTCTCGTCGGCTGGTGCCAGGGGTACAACGTGCTTGCCGGGCTGGGGGGTCGGGTGCGAGCTGCTGATCAGCCAGGCACCGTTCCCGGACGCCGGGCAGGTCCCGGGTGCCGACGGTCCTGGCTCCCCAGGCAAAGCCGGGCATGATGGCCATCCTTCTTATCCCCTAGCACCGTTTTCCGGGTCAAGCGAAGCGACGGCGGGTGCGGCGATTCGCGACCCTGGTCATCGGCGCGATGCCGGCGGCGAGGACGCCCTTGATTCGTGCCATGGGATGCTCCTTGTCACATTCGGGCGGGTCGCCGGTTCATCGCTATGAACCGCCAGGACAGGAGAATGTGACCGATGGACGAGGCTGACTGGCTGGCAGTGCGCTTCGAGGAGCAGCGCGCCCAGCTGCGGGCGGTCGCCTACCGGATGCTCGGCTCGCTCGCAGAAGCAGACGACGCCGTGCAGAACTCGTGGCTGCGTCTCAGCGGCGCCGACACCGCCGACGTCGACAACCTCGCCGGCTGGCTGACCACCGTCGTCGCCCGGGAGTGCCTCAAGATGCTGCGCGCCCGCCGCAGCCGCCGAGAGGAGCTCCGGGCCGACACCACGGTCGAAGCGCCGGTGGGCGACCACGACGCCAGCGACCCTGAGGCTGAAGCCCTGCTGGCCGACTCGGTCGGTCCAGCACTGATGGTGGTGCTCGACACCCTGGCCCCCGCCGAGCGGCTCGCCTTCGTCCTCCACGACATCTTCGCCGTACCCTTCGGCGAGATCGCCCCCATCCTGGAACGCTCCCCGGCCGCCACCCGCCAGCTCGCCAGCCGCGCCCGCAGACGGGTCCAAGGCGCAACCCCACCCCAGCATGTCGATCTCGCCCGCCAGCGACAGGTCGTCGACGCCTTCCTCACCGCCCTGCGAGAAGGTGACTTCGACGCGCTCCTCGCCGTGCTCGACCCTGATGTCCTGCTCCGAGACGACAGCGCGGCGCTACCTCCCAGCGCCGCAGACCTGATGCGAGGTGCCCGCGCGGTGGCCGCTCACGCGCTCACCTTCTCGAAGAGCGCCCGGTTCGTACAACCCGCGCTGGTGAACGGAGCCGCGGGTCTCGCCATCGTCCCGCCAGGACAACTCATCGGGGCACTCGGCTTCACCTTCAAACACGACAAGATCGCCGAGATCGAGATGATCTCCGACCCCGAACGCCTTCGGCATGTCGACCTGGCAGCTCTCGGCGGCTGACGGCCCACGACCCTGCGACGGTAAGTGGCAAGATCCCATATAGCCCTGTGTGCGGGCGCCGGCTGCGCGCGAGCCGGCCGGCGGCGCCGTCTTCTGCGGGATCGCGGGAAGAGGGGGTCGTCGGTCCAGATTCGGGCACGCGGGGCGTATGGCTGGCCGGATGTCGCTGAGGCTGGACCCGCTTGGCTGACTTCAGTGACGGCAGTCTGATCGGGTCTGGCTGTGCTGGCGGCCGATGCTGGCCAGGTGCTGGTCGACCGCTGCGGTGGTGCGGTCGACGTCGCCGGTGGCGAGCAGGTCGAGCAGCGCGCCGCGCAGGACTGACAGGGCCAGGCTGCGCTCCGCGGCGCCGATGGTACTGGGCCGGCGTTCCGGGGGCTGGGCGGCGGCCAGGACGGCAAGCCAGTCCTCGACGGTCTGGGCGGCGAAGCCCGACCATGGCCCGTCGGGTTCGGTGAGGGAGCGCGCGTAGGCCTCGGCCCACAAGGTCAGCAGCGGACGATGCTCTTGGGCGGCCAGCCAGTTCCAGGTGGTGCGGACTGCTGCGGCGAGGTCACCGCGGGTTCCGTCCTGGCCGGCCCGGTCCAGTAGCGCCAGCTCGTCGGCGCGGGCGCGGGCGAGTAGTGCCCGGACGAGGCCGTCCTTGGAGCCGAACAGGAACAGCAGCACGCGCGGGCTCGACCCGATGGCAGCGGCCAGCGGCCGCAGTGACAGGTCGGCCAGGCCGTGCTCGAGGGCGTAGCGGTAGGCCCGTTCGAGCAGTTCTTCCTGGCGCGGAGAGGGGGCTCGCGCTGGCTCGGTCACAGCGTTAGTCTGTCACTGAAACGACCGTGTCAGTGAGGAGGCGTCGTGCGCGAGCCGGGAATCGTGATCCGGCCGCTGGGCCGGCCCGGAGACCTGGGCTGGGTGGTGATGGCACACGGGGAGCTGTACGCCGCAGAGTTCGGCTGGGACGCGACGTTCGAGGCACTGGTGGCCCGGATCGTCGCCGACTACGCAGCCAGCCACGACATGGTCCGTGAGGCAGCCTGGATCGCGGAGGCGGATGGGCGCCGGGTCGGCTGCGTGTTCTGCGTCGCCGCAGACGAGGCCACCGCGCAGCTGCGGATCCTGCTCGTCGACCCGTCGGCGCGCGGGCATCACCTCGGCGGGCGGCTGGTCGACGAATGCGTGGTCTTCGCCCGCCAGGCCGGCTACGCGCGGATGAAGCTGTGGACCAACGATCCCCTCGCCGCCGCGCGCCGTGTCTACCTCTCACGCGGGTTCGTCCTCGTAACGCAGGAACCGCACCGCAGCTTTGGCGCGGATCTCATCGGCCAGATCTACGAGCTGGACCTGCGGCCAGGCGACGGATGCGGCGCCGGCACCCAAGGCTGACCAGCCCCTGCAGGCGTCTGGGAGCCGGCCGGGCATGGCGAGATCAGGGCGCTCTCAGCGATGTTGCTGCTCATGATGCGGGCGGAGGTCCAGCGGCCTGGCACTGCGGCGACTGCGCTGCGACCTGTCGGCGGGCTGGCGTTCGGGTGATGGATCCGCGGCCGGTCACGGGGCTGTCGTTCGCCGCCATTCGGTGAAGGATCTGGCGTCCTGAAACGGGGCATCCATGACCGAGCAGACGACTCGCACCCTGGACGTGCCGGGCGCCGTGCTGCACTACGACGTCCGGAGCTACACCCACTACAGCCTGCTGCGCACGATCGAGACCGCCTGGGGCCTGGCCCCGCTGACCGCCAGCGACGGTGCCGTCACCCCGATGACCGGCTTCTTCCCGGTCGGCTAGCCGCCGGATCAGCCGCCGCTGGTACGGAGTTCCGCGGCCGGCCAGTAGCCGGCGAACGCCGAGTAGTCGCCGCCGTTCAGCCTCGGATCGAGCGCCGTGGCCTGCGACTGCACGGTCGACTGGTCTGATGTGTACCAGGTCGGGGAGCAGGGCATGTCGAGCGCTTGCCAGTTGATGACGTCGCCCGGCTTGGCCTGGCGCCCCGAATAGGTTCCGTTGTCGTCCTGCATGATGATCCAGCAGTCCTGTCCGCCGTTGGCCGGGTCGGCGCCGGGCGTAGACGGCACGTAGAGGTACGCGGTCAGGTCCCCGCAGGGACAGCCGCCCAGCGAGTAGGACCCGTCGGCGGGGAGCGGTCGCACCTCGTACTCGCCGTCGGACCAGCCGCTAGCGGTGAACCCCGGATCGTAGTTGTAGAAGTAGACCGACGCGTTCGCCGCCGGATTCCCGTCCGGCCAGGTGACGGTCCCGGTGACCGCACCCTCCGGCGGGGAGCTTACCGGCGGGCCCGATGAGGTTGTGGTCTGTGCCGCTGAGGAACTGCAGGCAGCCAGCGCCAAGATTGTCACTGCTGACCCGGCCAGCGCTGTCAGGTAGCGCATTGAGACCTCCAGGGTGGGAGAAGTGGCGGCAGCCGCAATCGCGCACGGAACGGCTGCTCTAACGGCACTGAGCGCGTTTCGTCCGCTGTGATACGCAGCACACCAGCGCGCTCACCGCCAGTGTGGAAGGCAGGCGCCGCGGCCGCTATCCGACGTTCTACGGATGGCCGGACCGCTGTGGCCGGGCACGAACTTGCTGATCGGGTGGGTGAGCGGTGGCGGTGCGGAGGTTGCTGACGCGTCCGGAAAGTTCGCCGCCCGGGTCCCATCCAGCCGTCACGGCAAGGTTCCGGCGCGGCGGCCGGCTGGAGCGGCCCTGGAATATGGCCAGGCCGCTGCGACCGGGGTAGCGTGGATGCAGCCGGGGAGAGGCGGGCGTGATGACGGCTCCGGTAACGGTCAGCGAACGGGATCTGCGTACCTTGCTGGGGCTCGTCGGTGACGACCGCAGCGACCTCTCCGCGGAGGGAGGACTGCCGGAGTCCCTGCTGATCGAGCTGACGGGCCTGGTTCGCTGCGATTCGGTGTCCTTCTTCGGCGCAAGCCCTGGCCTGCAGGAGTTCTCGTTCATGCAGGAAGTCCCGCCCGTCGACGTCGGCGACGTCGATGAGCAGGCGGTCGTCCTGCACTACTGGGACTGCCAGCAGTGCAGTTACCCTGAGCGCAGCGGTGATCTGCGCAGCGTGACCAAGCCCTCGGATTTCTACTCGGTCCGGCAGTGGCACAGCACCGGTATGTACTGCGATTACTTCAGGCCGGGAGGAGTCGAGCACCTGATCATGCTGTGCCTGCCCGAGGGCACGGGATCGGCCACCCGCCCCGGCTCGCTCGCCAGGCTGATCTTCTTCCGCGGGGACGGCCGGGAATTCTCCGAGCGCGACCGGGCGCTGCTCGCGCTGTTGCGCCCGCACCTGCACCAGGCCTACCTCGACGCCGAACGACGCCGCTGCGGCGTGCCTCAGCTCACCCCCCGCCACTGGGAGCTGCTGCGCCTGGTCGCCGCCGGACACACCAACGCCCAGATCGCCCGCAGGCTCGGCATCAGCGAGGGAACCGTGCGCACCCATCTGGAGAACATCTACACCCGGCTGCACGTGTCCAGTCGCACCGCAGCGGTAACCCGCGCGTTCTCCGACCGGGCGGCGGTATAGCGGCCTGGCCAGCCCCCTGGATGCAGGCCGGCTGGTGCCGGATGCCTGGTTTCTGCCAGGACTCCCCTCCAGCACGGTCGCTTGCGCACAACCCCCGCTCCAGCGATCGGAATTGTGGCCATCGCGGCCGGCCTTCCCCTTGCGGCTGCATCCCTCCGCCGGATAAGGGCAACCAGGCCAGAGCTGGGCGAGCATCCCTGTGTTCTTCCGAGCGCCGTTGCGGACAGGCCCCTGCTCGGGTGGACGCTTGCGGCGAGGTCCTCATTGAGGCTTGGCGGTGCAGTTGGAGCGGAGCGCGGAGGGAACCTGGGCCTGGAGCCACTACGGGGGGCAGTATGCCGTCAACGCCAATGGCTATCACAATTGCACGCTGTACGCTGGCTGGAGGCTTGAGCAGAACGGCATGGCTGATCCGGGAAACTGGGGGAACGCTGCCACGTGGATAGATCACACCAGCTCGAACCACAGCCCGGCCGTTGGGTCTATCGCCTGGTGGGGTTCTGAAGTCGGCGGTGCGTTCGGCCACGTTGCGTACGTAGACCAGGTAAGCGGCAGCCAGGTCCACGTGGTAGCCGATAACTTCGCCGGGCCGACCAAGGACGGGTACACCGACGCCGGCTGGTTTTCCGCAGGTTCGGTGGACGCGTTCCTACACCCGCATGACGTGGGGCCCGGTGTCCTTGACTTCATCAAGACGACGAACACCGGATCAGGCAAGGTCGAGCTGTTCGAGATCCCCGGCCCGAACTACCAGGACGCCCCGACCGTGGCCACCCCCACCTCGTTCTCCCCCGGCGACGCGAACAACGGCTGGTTCCAGCTCGACGGGAAATGGCCGCCCGGCCATTGAGTGTCGAGCGCGGCCAAGGTCCGAATGCTGATGCGGCCGACTGACCACCGCTTCCTAGCCAACGCCGTTCCCGGGCGAGCCGACCACGACCAGCGTGATTGGCCGATGACGGTCGTTCGGCGACCGGTCCCGTGCCGCGCAGCAGCCTTACTTCTCGGCGGCCCAACCGGCACCTGACGCACTGCCCGGTACCAGGACTTCGCTGACGCCTGCTGATCCCGCGGCCAGCGCCTCGTTCCCCGAACCCAGCCCGGGCCGGATCGGAAGATCACGATCATGTCAGACGTCAGGCTGTCCGGCCTTAGCCTCAGCCGCCGGCGTTCGCTCGCGTCTGCCGGCCTCCGTCGCTGACGTCAATTCCAGGCCACGGACCCGCGGCCGTGCGGGCCCTGATCCGCAGACCCGGAACTCGCATCCCGCCCGTCTGCCGAGCTGGCCTGGGGATACTGGCCATCAGGCCGCCTGATCTGCACAATGAGTACCGGCTACCACGACTGGCTCACCGTGGGGAGATCATCGATGAAACTCACTCCCAACCAGCGATCTGTGCTGGTCGCACTCGCCGATGGGGAATGCCTCAGCGCGGCCGAGATCGCCCGGCGGTCTGGCCGGCAGTACCTGCCCGGCGTGATCCGCGTGCTGGAGTCGCTGCGCGACTGCGGCCTGATCTGGCGGTTAGACGGCCCGGTCACCCCGCGCTGGCAGGCCGCCGGAGCTGCTGGCCGGGGCCAGACAGTCCCGCGCCGGTAGCCGGCGCCGGTACTGCCGGGCCCTGCTGCCAGGGCCAGACCCGCCGCGCGGCGGGACAGCCTGATCGGGCCGGGTACCGTTCGTCCGATCAGGACAGTTGCGGCGCCGCCGGCCTCAGGCCGGCCGATCACCCGCTTCACCGTCTTGTGCGTGGTCCCCGCGATCTCCGCGACCCCGCGCCTACCTCACGGTAGGCAGCGATGATGTCCATACGTTCCCTCGCAGACTTCACTAGGGCTCCCCGGGCGGTCCGGTGACTGGATGGCACCGCCACCGTCACCGCCCGAGGGTTCAAACTCCCGGACGACACGACGAACGAGGGATGGGGACCTTTAACTGGCCACCAGCGGGGACTCAGACCTGGCCACATACGGGGACTTTTCTCATGGCCACGGACATGCCGAGGTACCAGCGCAGGCAAGCAGTTGTTGGCCAGGATGTTTGGCGTTCGTCGCTCAGCAACTCTGTTGCCGCCGACACACGTGGTACGGGCCGTGTGGGGTAGCTGTCCTGTGCCCTGCTGAATGAGCCTGTCGTGGAGAATCGGGTGATCGGCTGCGCCCGTGGCCCGGAGCCGCCGTTTCGGTTGCCAGCCCGCTGTGACCGGAGTAGTAAACCAATCATGCGACTTGAGCCTCTGTGCCGGATCACGATGCGATACACCGGAGGCTCCAGCTGGCACCGGCCTTATGCCCGGCCGGACGGGACAAGCGAGGAAGAGTTCGGGTACGGGACGGGCGAGGGTACCGTCACGGGCGATCTCATTAACGGGACGCTGACCTGGGTCAACGTCCCGCGCCGACGCGAGGACGGGGTGTGGACCCCGGATCTGCGCGGGTTCATCAAGGCCGATGACGGCGGTGAGCTTCTGGTCTTCATTCAGAGTCTGAGCATCGACGGCGACTAGCCTGAACCACGGCGCTCCATTGTCGGGCAGGTGAACCTGATCACCGGGCATGATCCGCTGCGCTGGCTGAATACCTGCTGCTGCGTCGGTGAGGGCGAGATCGACGCGCGGATCCTGCAATGGTGGGTGGACGTCTACGTGTGCGTTAACCACACCGTCGAATTCCCGCCGGCCATCGGCGCGCAGCCGCCGAAGCGGTTCCGGCAGGGCACACGCACCTGACCGGCCCGTTCATCTCGCGGCAGGCACTCATAGCGAAGAACTACGGGCCGCCGGCGCCCTTGCAGCACGCAATCCCGGCGGCTTCGCCGACTACAGGCCTGAAGTCGTCGTCCTCATCTGCCAGCGTCACAGTCCGCCATACGGGAGCCCTCAGGTCAGAGACCTCGCAGGGCCATTCTGCATTTCGGGCACATGGACCAAGCGGGCATCAGGCCCCACGGCCCTGCATTGGCTATGGCGGTGTGGTCGTACTCATAGCCGCAGACCGCCGAGGGCCGGGGCACTTTCTCGTCGCGGCCAACCGCATGCATGCAGATGAGCCGGCGCTCCTCGGGTTCCTCGGGGATCGGTCCGCCGAGCTCCGGCACAGCGACACAATCGATAGCCCGCAGGGGTGGTCCGGCGGGGACGCTCGCAGGGCCAGGTTCAGCACCGGTGCGGCGGGTTGACTCAGCGCCGGCCGGGATCGGTTCCGTAACGCGCGGCGGAGCCGGGCGCAACGGCGCTGGGCTTGTGTGGATGCTGCGGACCGTGATCAGCAGCAGCCCCGCGAAGCACAGGCCCGCGATCTCCCAGGCAACGACCGCCCATCGATGGGTGTATACAACCATTGCAGCCGCCAGCATCACGAGTGCCAGTTCGGCTGCCACGATGATCCTCAAGCGCGGTCTGGTTCGCACCGACTGGAGCACCTGCAGGACTCCGGCCGTCCTGAGCTGCTTGAACAGGCCGGCGGCGGCGGCGGCGATCGCGACGACTACGAGGAGGGTCCAGACAGTCACCGTACGAGGATAGGCAGGGTCGGAGGACAACCGGGCATCATTGCTCACCGCTCCTCCCCGGCACTTGGAAACAACGAGCGTTCCGGTACGCGGCCATTTCCGCCAGGACCTTAGAGCATCCGCCCGTGGCTCGCTGAATCCTCATCTGATGCCGAAGAGCGAGTGTCGCCGCGCGGCCTGGCCGGGATGGGGTGTCCGGTTGCCCGGCGTGACCGGCGGCGTTGCGGGGGGCGGGTTCGCGCGGTCTGCGGCCCGGGCGGGTATCAGGTCCCCGGGTCCTGGTGACCGTGAGCACCGGCCCGCAACCTGTGACCGCGCCGAGCGTCGTAAGGAATGGCCGCGGCGCCGCGAGGCGCGGCACGCGCTGCCTGGCCCGGCGGATCCGGGCGTGACCGGCAGGCAGCGGAACCCGGTGAGGGTGCCAAGCCCTCAGGCCGGCCGCGCCATCACAAGGAGGGTCTAGAGATGAGACTGTCATCCCGCAGGGGCCGTCGCCTCGCCGCCGGCCTCGCCGCGGCCAGCGCCGCCATCGTGATCCCCGCGGCTGCCATGGCCGCGTCGGGCGCGGCGGCCCATCCCGCCGCAGTGCCGCGCTGCCAGAGTTACCTGCTCAGCAGCCCGGGTCGTCATGGCGCCTATGTGTGGCTCGCCGAGCCGGGAAGCGCCGGCACGGCCACCGTCGTCTACGACCTGGAGATCACCAATACCGGCCGGCACGCCTGCATCCTGCGCGGCGCTCCCCGAGTCGCCGCCGTCCGCAACGGCCACCTGGTCGGCACGCCCGCACCAGGGGCCATCTCGCACCTGGTGCTCCGGGCCGGCCAGACCGCGCACGTAGCCCTCAGTGTCCTCAGCGCGGGGATCAAGGTGTGCGCTCACCCGGTGACGGCAAGCGTCGTCGTCTACCTGCCCGGCCAGGCCACCGCTCAGCCAGCGTGGATGAACGTGCGGGCCTGCCCTCACAAGCCAGGCGGCGGGGTTGTGGTCCTCGCCGGGATCATGCCCGGCATAGGGATCCCCAGCCCGTAACGACCAGGCCGGCCAGGGCCGCGCCCATCTGGCCGGCCCCGGCCACCCGGCACCGGCACGACCAACGCCGGACCGGCGGCACCCCGCGAGCGCATGGAGCACCCCGGACAGCAGCCACCGGCAGGCCATCCGCTATGCCGCTGGGCGAGCGTGCGGCAGATGGCCGCGGAGCGCTCGGGAAGCGCGGCGGCCCAGGTGATGTCTTGCGCAGCGCCGTAATCCGGGTTGCGCATAGTGTCTGATCATGGAAGTGGCCGAGCACATCGCGGCGATCCGGCGAGACGCGCCGCTGCTGAGCGCGGCAGCCGC
>Ga0116223_10001746_pt1 | contig 21681 bp, 19 predicted proteins | sample Sb_taG_3_FD_90092 | JGI IMG/M metagenome (GOLD analysis project Ga0116223, IMG submission 90092) | Peat soil microbial communities from Weissenstadt, Germany - Sb_50d_a_PC metaG | ecosystem: Environmental > Terrestrial > Soil > Wetlands > Peat | place: Germany: Weissenstadt | collected 2010-09-21 | reverse complement strand
CTCGTGCACCCGACGACGGAGCCCGAGAAGAGTCCGGAAGGCCACGCTGGCAACGTATTCGACATGGTGGAAATCAAGGATGACTTTGCTGGCTCCATGCTGTATTGCATCGAGCAGTTCATCCCGAATGGCGGTGCACAGTTCTTCCCCCGCCATCTGCTTTTCCATGATCGTCAGGACCAGCACTCCCGACTCGGTGTGGGCCTTCACATGAGATTGCGGGGGTTGAAGCATATGCCTTGCTCTGAATACTGTTGCGCTGGCTGCGAGGTCATCCGAGAACAGACCAGCAATATAGCCCGATTGCGGAGCCCGTACAAGAAAAAACGGGCCTTGCTTGGTTCGCTGGTTCGGCGTCGCGTGCGCAGGAGGCTTCGCCAAAACAAGACAAACGTCAGGGGATTGAGTGGTGCACCAAAATGGATCCACTTGTGGCAAACTGGAGCCATCATTCCACCGGCATCGCGGCGCAGGTGCGGTACTCGTGTGATCGCGTCGCGTGAGCCGATTCCTCATCAGCCCGGCGGCTGCCGAAGAACGGCGGTTTCACGCACGGCCGAGCCCCAAAAGAGCGCGCTTGCGGGTTGGGGCCGACGCGCTCACCAGATGCGTGCGGGGCCACTCCCGCTCCTCAGCGAACGCGGACGGCCATGTTCCGATGACGACGGCAAGGCTCTCAAATACGATGTAGCAAGGCTGGGGTGCGTTGCTAATGGAGTACTTAACGGAACGGGCCAGTTGACGGCAGTCTGATCGGCACCAATCAGACGATTCCTTCAAACGTCTAACTTGGGACCTAGCGCACTGCCCATCCGAACATCAGTAAGCCGATGGCGCCGACCCAGCTGCCGGCCACGCGGACCATGATGCGTGCCCACTCTTTCTCCAGAGCGGCCACCTGGCCGGCCACGAGCGCCACGATCACAAATACCGCACAGACGATTCCCGCGGCGACTAGACCGCTCGACCAGGCTCCCATCAGCGCCGCGCCGTTGAAGCAACCTTTCAGCAGCCCACAGGCCAGAGCTGTGCCGGTCACGAGTGCGAGTGGCAACCGTCGATCAGCGGCTACCAGCGCACCCAACGCTATTAGCAGGGCCGCGCTCACGACGGGGACGCCGCCAGACAATGTCGGCATCCGGCCTGCTTGAGTGCCTGCCAGCCACGCCACTGGCAGCACGAACAGAACCGCCCGGCCGCACCGCTTGCCGCCCAGCCCGCCCAGCAATGCCAGTGCGATCACCGCCAGCATGTCCTCGGGCGACACGAACAGGTGCGCGATGCCGTCATAGAACGGCCCGAGGCCCGAATTGACCAGGTGCGCATTCGCTTGTCCCGGACAGCTTGCCCAGACCAGCAGGGAGGCCAGAATCCACGTAAGGCGTGAGCGCATCGCGGCTCCTAAGCAACGGCTTGCCACAAGAAACACATACCGGCGATAGCCACCGCCACACCCGTAGCACGTAGCGCCACCTTTCCAGCGGGCCAGCGATGAATCAATCCGATGCCAATGCCCGCCGCGTGCAGGGACCCTGTCGCAACCACAAACCCAATGCTGTACAGCAAGGCATCCGCGCCCTCCGGCAGTTCGGCTCCGTGAGCGTGACCATGAAAAATGGCGAAGAATCCCACTACCACCGCGGCCACCCAAAGGGGCAGTCGGGCTTCACACCCCACCATCACTCCCAAGATAATTGCTGATGCGGCGATCCCGATCTCGATGCCGGGCAGAGCGAACCCCATGAGACCCAGCATGCCGCCGAAGGCCATGACCATCGGAAATGTCACGGGCAGCAGCCAAACCGCCGGCCGTCCAAGCTGGGCCCCCCACAAGCCGACGGCTACCATCGCCAGGATGTGATCCAGGCCCGACACCGGATGTCGCAACCCGCTTAGCAGCCCGACCGCTTCGCCCTCCTGCGTGTGCGCCAGCACCCGCGTGGGCCACAGGAGTGCCAGCAGCACCGAAGCAACAAACCACAGCGGCAGGCTGTAACGCAGTTTCATCAGCCCAACCCCATCATCATGGTGGCGCGCTGAAGCGTCCAAAACGCACCTAGGGAACCAACCAAATAGCCCGGAGCATGCGCAACCCAGATCGGCCAGCGGATTTCCAGTTGCCGGAACGACCTCTCCAGGAGCAGGATCAGGCAGATGAAGCAGAGCTGGCCGATCTCGACTCCGACGTTGAATAGCAGCAGCGCCAGCGGGATTTCCCCGCGCGGCAAGCCCGTGGCCGTCAGGCCGCTCGCGAAACCGAAGCCGTGCAGCAACCCGAAGGCGAAGGCGACCACCCACGGCTGCCGGATCGTAAGGCTCGTCTGGCCGCGCCACGAGCGGACGATTTCGGGGCCGAGGAAGAGAATTGACAGCGCGATGGCAGCGTTCAACGGTGGTCCAGGCACGCTGGCATAACCAAGCGTCGCCACAGCGAGCGTAATGCTGTGGGCCAAGGTGAAAGCCGAGGCCGTCTTTACCAGCGTCCAGCGGTCCTTGACGATCAAGAGCAACCCCAGCACGAACAATAGGTGGTCCAGCCCCATCATGATGTGTTCAACACCGAGCTGCAGGTAGGACCGCGCCCGTTCGGTCCAACCGGCCGCGCCGCGAATCGTTAAGAACGGGGTAGTGGGGTGGACCAGATGAGTCTCCTCGGTCCCGTCGAGGTGATAGACGCGCACCAGCACTGTGGTAATCGTGTCCTCCAGGCCGGCGAACCGAATCGTATTGCCGACCAAGCCGCCCGGGCAGGACAGCGATAAGCGCGTGGACATGGCCCCAGGCAGGAGTTGCCGATCGGCTCCTGTCAGCGTGCACGAGTCAGGGAAGACCGGGGTCAGTTGCAAGACCAGGTCGCCAACCGCGGGCTGCTTCCAGAACACCTCATAGCGCCCGTCCGATAGTTCGCGCAGCTCAAGGTAGCCAGGCCGCGACTCGTGAGCGTGAGCAGGGGCCGCCATGAGCAGCAGGAGGACCAGTGCTAGGCACCGAAAGACGGCTTTCATCTCGCCCCCCCTGGTGCCCCAGCCCCAGCAGTGAGGGTGACCGACTCTTTGGCCCAATCGGGCCACTGCACGGTCACAGCGTAGCGCGCCCGCCGCTGACGATGAAGATTTGTGTTCAGCTCTTGTCGCTGCGCTGCCCGCCACTCGCTCAGGACCGCGTCGCGCACCTTATCAAGCGTGGGGAGTCGCCCGGCAGTCCGCTCGCGGACCAGGACCAAGTGCAGCCCGTACGCCGATTCCACCGGGCCACTCCAACGACCGACCGGCAGTCCGGATAGTTTCTTGGGGAACTCTCGCCCGAAGAGTCTGGCCACGTCGGCCTCGGTAGCAGCTTCGCACTCGTTCGGCAGGGGGAGCGGATCACCCATTGTTTTCGAGTCGGCGTTCGTGCTGTTATTGAGTAGGGTCAGCATGCGTTCTGCTTCCGCGGAGGCTCCCTCGCCACGCTGGGACCGGTTAATGTAAACCTGGGTAAAGGTGGTGAGCGATTCGACGCTGAACTTGTCGGGATGCTGCCTCAGGAATGCTTGCAACTGTTCGTCAGTTGGAGTGGCCACCGCGGCCACGTCGTCCGTCAGGAACTCCATCTTCACGGCGAGCCGCCGGCGGATGACGAGGTCGTCGCGGTCCAGGCCCATTGCGATGGCTTCCCGATAGAGAACCTCCTCATCGATCTCCTGTTCGACCAGGCCGGCTAACTCCTCGGCACTCGGCGGCCGGATGTGCGTCCTCGTCCACTGCTGGGCGAGGCGCTCCACATGGCCTGGGGTGATGATGATGCGGTCGGGCTGGGGGGTTTGGTAGCCGACGAAGTGCCAGACGAGGAAGAACGCGGCTCCAATCAACATGAAGTGGAGTAAGGGCTCGCGAAAGATTTCGGCCAGCCGGCTACGCACGGGTATCGCTCCGATCCGAGAAACAACAGTCAAGGTCTCTGTCCACGATGCAAAGCCCTGTGCGCAGGTTCTTTGGACTTGGCCGAGTTACCTTTTCCAAAGACTAAAGAAACACCCCACGAACAGTAGTGCATGCACCGCGACGGCCGGCCAGAGCGCGATACCGACGAGGTTCAAGAAGAGACCGGCGTACACGAGGAGCCCAGCGACGACGGCGCTATAGACCAGGACACCGGCGATCAAGCCTCGCTGGGCAGGACCAACCTGGTCACTTCGCCCGAGCCAGCAGCCCACGCCGATGGCCAGCAATGCCGCCCCAGCGATGCGGGCGACGTAGAGTGTTTCCGGGGAGGCTTGCTCCACGCCAATCAGCAGCCTGAGCGGGATGGCAGGGACTGCCAATAACGCCAGCCCCGTTACCGTCTCGCCGCAGGCCGTGAGGATCAGCAGGTGCCTTCGGTGCATCCGGAGCATTTCATTGCTCGCCGCGAACGTCACTTGGCCGGGCTATACCAGATTGGAGAGGTATAGGCGCGGTTGGTCACCGTCATCGGCACATAATCAGGCATCTTGACGCCAAAGCGCTTGGCGTCGAACGCCATCCAGGTTGGCGTAGGGATCTCGATCAGGCGCACGTAGTAGAATGCACGCAGAGCCTGGTCGAAGTCCGGGTCCTGCCAGAAGCCGGTCAGGAGCGGGGCGCCGATCGTGTTGGTCCAAGTTGCGTTTTCGACATCCACCGTGTTGCCGACCAGCGGAACCTTGCCGGTCGCTGGATCAGGCTTGCGGTCCCCTGACCAGGCCACGTCGATGACCTTCTCCTGCGTCTTGCCCTCGCTGTCGAGCCAGCCTTTGACGATCTGCACGCGGTCGAGATACGCGCCTTCGGGATCGCAGAGCGCCTTGATCATGAACGTTGGCGCCTTGCCCTGGGGCGGGTTCGTCAGGTCGCCTCCCATGGGGACGCCACGGGCGTAACCTTGCTCTACCCAGACCGAATCGGGGCTGCCCAGCTCCTTGGCCGAGAAATCCCAGCCGCCGAAGATGCGCACGGTGGGGCGTGTGCCGGTCGTGCAGTAGGTTTCTTTGCGCTCCATTGCATCCCAGATCGCCGCACGGGTGTTCTCGCGCGCCCAGACACCGCCCATGGCGCCGGGCGCTATCTGCCAGCAGTGCATGGTGAGCTTCGGGTCGAAGCGACATGGAATAAACGGAGTCTTCCAGCGCTCGGGTTTCGGCTCCATGCTCGTTCCGGCGCCGAATGAGTTCTCCGCCCGCGTCGTTGACAGGCTCGTGTGGATGTCGGTGCCGCCAATCAGGCCCAACTTGAACGGATTGACACCAAGTTTCGCCTCGTGCTCCAGACCCAGCTTGAGGGCGGAGCGAACATAGTTGAAAGGCAACATTTCCGGCGTGGTGGCGGCGGTAGCAAAGAGGTTGGTATTGTCCCAGCGCTCGAAGTTGGCAAACTCATCGTTGGGCGACAGCAGCGGGGTCGTCTCGCTGTCCCCCTTGGTTTGTGAGGCTTCCACGAGGCGCTCGAACCGGGCACGTGTCTCCGCGTATTGCTTGTCAAAATCTTTCCCGGTCCAAGTCTTGGAGGCGAACATTAGCCCGCCGCTCAGGTTGCTGTTGTGCGGGATGGCCAGCACGCGCCCGCCGGTCTTCTCCTCGTAGGCAGCCATGTACTTCCAGAGGTCCTCGGGATCGGGGCTGTCGAATTCCGAGAACGGCAGGACCTGTAGGGCCCGCTCAGCGCCATCGCGAAAGACCACTACTCGGTGGAGATTGTTGCCCCTGATGTTTTGCGTCCACTCGAAGCCGATGAAGGCCGTGAACTTGCCCGGCTTATTATTGGTCTCGGCGGCGGCAACGGAACGGTCCCAGGTGGGCCGCGTCAACTTGGCAACCACATTGCGGGGGATGCTCGGGTTGCCAACCGCGAAATCCTTGGTGATCTCGACGAAGGCGTCCATGCCGGCCTGGCCGCCTTCTTTGAAGTCTTTGGCCCACCTTCGGCCATAAGGATTCGCGAGGATAGCAGGGTCGCCATCGGCGAACGCGCCGGAAAGCCCAATGTACTCGGCGTGGTCGGAGACGACCAGCCAGTCGTAGGGGCGCTCCAGCTGCACGAGTTGTCCCGTGGAAGAACGCAGTTGCTCGCCTCGGGCGAAGCGGAAAGCATCGTCTGGGCCGAGCCGGTCGCCGACCAGGCCGGCGTCCGCCGAGAAGGACGTGTGCAGGTGCTGATCGCCCCAGTACACACGAGTCGCGTAGCCCCGGTCCACGTAGGGCGAGTAGTTCTTCGGGCGGTGCATCTGCTCGGGGTTCGGCCGCCCCGCGTCCTGGGCCATGGCCGACTGGCGAGAGGCGAGCCAGATCATGACCGTGATACCCAAGAACACAAGTCCGGCACCCGCGACCAGTGCTCCTCCGCGCGAGACAAGAAACCTCGGCATGCGGCACCCCCTCGCTTGTGAGATGATTCTCGGTCGCTTTCAGATGAGTAGTAGCTGTTTTACGCCTTGAAGCCTTGGTCAGCAAGCAATTTCCGCTCCTGGCCCCTCATAGGCTGCAAATTGACATGCACTATCACTGTAGTCGTCGTCTCCGGGCTGCGTGAACCGGGGCCGCTCATGCGTCAATTTGAACGGGACGCGCCAGGTCGATTTGGGGATAAACACTCGCAATCGCGTGGTTTGGGTCAGTTTGGTCTGTTCGACGCTCCAGGGCATCCAGCACATCAACCAGTCAAATGGTTCGTGCGCTCAGCTCAGCAGCATTCTCTCAAGGACTGGGGCCGTGTGCGTGTGCGTGACATCGACCGCGATTTCGAACTGCACGAAGTACTCGCATGCTTCTGGCAAGCGAATCGCCGCGACAGATTGACTTCCGCTGTTTCGCAGACACGTGTCTTTGTGATCCAATTCGCTCTGAACGACAACAGACACATTTCTTCTAAACTGGAGCCATCATTCCGCTTGCATCACTGCGGCGGGGACTCGCGTGAGCGCCTCGCATGAACCGTTTTCTCGTCAGCCCGGCTGCTGCCGAACAACGGCGCCTGCACGCAGGGCCGAGCACCAAAAAAAGGCTCCTCGGTGTGTCTGGGCCAATGCGCGCCACTGTTTCTGAGGGCAAGGATAGGCTCCTGATGGAACTCCTGATGACTCGCAAAGCGTATTTGTCAACTCAGGGGGGTCAGCGGGTGCTAACGGAGCAAAGAGCAACACGGCCCTGACCGACAAACCTGGCCCGAATGTGTTGAGCTGCCGAAAAGAGCTGTCGTTGAGAGCGCATTCGATCGCTCAGGAGCGCCTTAACGAAGCAGCATCCGCGCCATATCGTTCAGGTTAAGCCGCCAGTTGATCCGGGTGTGCCCACCCCACTGACGTGCAATTCGTTCTTGATGCCGTGCCTATCTAACAGTTCAGGAGAATTCGGGATGACTACTGTCTTACGCCTTTTGCAGGTGGTCGTCGGTCTGGGGGTCGCGGTTTTTCTCACTGGAGCTGACGCACCGACCAAACGAATCAAACCTGTCGCCGAGCACCTCTTCTTCCGCTGCAAGCTCCTTATTAATCCTTCGAGCGGAGAATCGATTACCGACGCTCTGATCGAAACGGACGGGGGCAAGATTCTACGCGTGGGCAAGGCGAGTCAGTTTTCGTTGCCGGCGGATGCAAAGATCGTGGAGTTTGGCGATAAATACGTAATTCCAGGACTGGTTGACACGCACGGGCATCTTTACGCGCGCATCCATCTAAAGTCGCCGCGCTGGGAGAAGACGGATGCACGGCTGCCCATCTTTTACTTGGCAGCCGGCGTGACGGCCATTGGCGACCCCGGCTCAATGGACGGCGCCGGAGACATCGACTTGCGCAACCGGATTGATTCCGGCAAGCTACCTGGCCCCCGCTACTTCCTTGCCGGCGAGTACATCGACATGCCACCCCTTATGGTTGGCTGGATGAAGGCCGTCAAAACTCCGGAAGAGGCACGAGCAAAAGTAGACCAGTGGGCTGCGCTGGGAGCGACGGCCATCAAGATCTATGCCGACGCGCAAGGGGAAGTGCTTCGGGCTGCGATAGACGAAGCCCACGAACATTCGATGCGTGTCTGGGCTCATGTAGGCGCCGTGACGTTTCAGCAAGCCATGGACATGGGCGTGGATCAGCTCTTTCATGGCGCTACCGTCATGCCGGACACGCGCCGGCCCGGAATTACGCAGACCAACTGGATTCAGTGGTCCAAGGAAACGTCGGCGCTGGATCTCAGCCATCCGAAGATTCAGGCCCTATTTCGTACTGCCGCAGAGAGAAAGGTGGTCCTGACGCCCACCGCGGCAGTCAGCGAACTCGTCGAACCGGGAGACTACCAGAAACATCACATGGATGAGCAGAAGCGGTATTATGCGCCGGCCGCCTGGCAGCAAATTGAACAGCACTTGAAGGGTCCTGCGCCCTCCTGGTATCCGGCCGAAGTAATGGCCGAGGAGGTGAAGAAAAACAAAGAGTTCATCCGTCGCGCCCACGCCGCCGGTTGCTTGCTCAGTACCGGGACTGATTATGTGGTGCTGACAATGCTCCCCGGCTGGAGTCTGTGGCGGGAGATGGAAATCTTTGCCGAGGCCGGCCTACCGCCGATGGATGTCTTGAAAGCTGCGACGTGGAACGGAGCCTACGCTGTAGGCCGAACCGATCAGCTCGGCAGTGTGGAAGCTGGCAAGCTCGCCGATTTCGTCATTCTCCGGGCCAATCCGCTTGATAATATCAGCAATGTTCGCCAAGTTCATCGCGTTGTCAAGGGCGGCGTCATCTATGATCCCGAGCAGCTCCTGAAACCACTCGTCGGCAAGGTGGAATAAGCGCTGGGGCCCGCCGCGGATACCCCGCGGGCGATTTTGATATGGGGTCTAGCCCTTGAGGTGTGATCTTGGCTCGACCAACTCCTTGCTACGTTGGCGAGTACGTTGAGTGAGACTGAGCTTGTCTCCGGAGGTGCTGCCGAGGTGCATCGGGACCAACGCGCGCAAAGCCACTGCCGAAGCGGAGTCCGCGAGGCCGAAGCGGAAAATACAGCGGGAAGGTATGAATACTGACTAACGTTTAAATCCAGTCACCTCGACTTTGTCCCGCCGACAAAGGGGACGGGGCTTACCGGACGTGCACGCCCACTGCAGCGCTGTGCTTGCCTGGTCTTACTTCTTTCGCTCAGGCACCGCGGCGACGGCCCAATGGTCTTCTGACTTCCAATCGTTCATGCCGCCGCTGTTCTGCCAAACGGTCTGGATGCTCTGGGCGGCCAGAACATCCAGCATTCCGGCAAATCCGTCGGGCAGTTGAATGTCGGGGTCAAGGTGAAACGTGATGAAGTCCCCGCTGTCTCTACCGAATAGCGCCTCCGGCTGGATTCGGCGGCCGCGGCCAGCCCCGGGGTCCGCCGGCACCCAGCCGATTCCCGCCACGTAGAATTCCGTCTTCACATGCCAGACGATCTGCTCTGGCTGCTGCCGTGAGCTGGCCCACCGGCCCCAGAGACTGCGGGCGGGGATACCGTTTGCCCGAAGGACAGCGCAGAACAGGACCGCGCAACCGCCGCAGCTCGACCCGATCTTGGAGGCACAAACCTCCGAGGCTTTCATACCGGGCGCACCGGTCTCCGGGCACTGCGCCCGGACATGCTTGAACGCGCGAAAGGCGAACGCCAGGTCTGTTTCTTTCTCGCGCCTACGGAGCGCTACTCGGTCCAACCATGCCTGGAACGACGGATCTTGGAAATCCACGGACTTGCTCGGCTCCAGGTAGGACTTTCGTTCCGAGTCCGTTAAAGGCATAGGCTGAGTTTTCGGTGCCCCGGGGACAAGCTTGCGTGCGTACAGTGTGGCCTCGTAGGTCACCGAAATTGTCAATCCTTGCGCCGTCTTCAGTCCACCCGCGGGGCCGGCGGGAATTGCAAGTCTATAGAACGAGCGTGGCTGAGGCGTCTTGTCCCGGAGCAACTCAACCTTGGCCTCAGGCAATTCCGCGACTCGCACCCCGTATGTGCGCACGTCCGACTGTCGGTCGAGTTCTGGAGCGTCAGCGATTAGGAGGCACCAACGCAGCATGGTCGGGTTAACAGGCCGGTACGTTAGACGGGTCACGAGGTCTGCTTTGACCCGGCGGGTCTTGTTCGCTTGGAGATGGTATTCGCCTGGCTGGGCGCACGAAGGCGTCGTTGTGCCGAAACAGGCTGCGGCGAAAGCAAGAATTGTGATCCAACGGCCAACATCCGAGTTCATATGTCACTACCTGTCGGCTGCCGAGCTGGTGCGGAGATCGAGCGGCGCCGCTCGCGTTTGCGTTCCCGAAATCCTTCCCGATTAGACCTTAAACGATCACGGTAGGCAACGCCCGTGCGAGCGTCCCCTGGTGCAGATCCGTACTCGCAGAATCCTCCCGGAATTGGAACCACGACTGCGCCGCGCTGACCGTCGATCAGCAGGAGGCTCTTCGGCCAGCGCGTATCGACGACTCCTCGGCCTATGCCTCTTGATCTCGATTCCACGACGGCGTTGAGAAGGGAGCCATTTAGTGCGATTTGGGTCCATTACCCCGGGCCGATAGCCTGGTCCGGTCGAACGTCGGGGCTTCGGCGGCAGCAGGATCGATATGTGACTTACCTCCGCGGCACGGCGCCCCCGTTCCAAAGCTCAATCGCCAAGCGCAGGGCCATCTCGAGTGCGTCAGGCCCATCATCATGATCGCCGACTGGGAAATCTTTCATTTGCTCGACCAGCAGGGCCGTCCCAGGCGACCGACTCTTGAACCGCAACAGCCGCTGAGCAAGGTAAGGCCCCAGCCGGCGAATGCGAACTTGCTTGTTGACCTGGTTGTCCACCGTGTAAGTCGGCAGGAACACGCCCTGCTCCTTCCCGACACGCTCAAAATCGACGCAAAGCAATTCCTGGAACTGGTTGACCTCAATCGCAAAGCCGTCTGGACGGAACTCGCGGATTATCTCGACGCCATCCTCCACGATCTGCGGGGCCGGCCGCCGCTGCAAATCGGCCTCGACGTAAAGCACGCCAGCTCGATCACGACCAAGCATCACGAAGGCTGAGTAATCGCCGGTTTGCGCGTCCTTTCCCTTGCTGGGATCTAACGCAACCGTCTTGATCTGAATGTGCTCCGGCCAGCTCTCGAACCAGAATCCCGGGCCGCCGAAGTATTCAGCCGGCCATTCGCAAGCCTCGGGATTCACGGGGTTGCCTTGCTTCTCGGAAGAAAAAGCCGCCCAGCCGATCGTGGCGCGGAGTTTCATCAAGTCCAAGAGCGGTTCGGCCTCGGGCCAGAGCAGTTCGGCCCCGGCATCCATCTGTTGCTTACGAAACCGATAGAATTCCTCGGCTTTCTCCTCGTGTTGATCGTCTTCGTAGTCCTGGTAGATTAATGCCCATTCTTTCCACAGGTCCAGACGTGTCGGCCATGAGCCAACCGCCCTGAATGTCATGCAATCCCAACCGGCCGTGCGCGACAGGCGAAGCACGAGGCAGTCCCGGTGCAGTGCGGTCCCGAGTACCAGGACGTTCGTCTGAGAGGTTCCGGCGTTGGCCACGGCCCTGTTGAACCAGTTCCAGGAACGGTCGCGCTGAAAAACCGACGTGATATGCTCATCGTTCTCGGGATCGTCAACGACGATCAGCGTCGGCCTATTCACCCGGTTGCGCCGGCCCCGGATCTTGCTGCCCGTGCCGAGGGCTTCAACCACCACACCATTGGCCAGCCGCAGCCGGTCCTGTCCCCACGGCGCACCGACAAACTCAGGGAACTGGCCCTCGATCTCTTCCCTGATGTTCGCGAGGTTGATGCGGGCCTGCGCTTGTGTGTCTGAGATCAGGAAAATGTAAGGCTCCAAACCATGCACCCCGCAATACAGCGGATAAGCATAGCTGGCCCAGGTCGTCTTCGCGCTGGCACGGGGAGCCACTAGCGCCATGCGCTTCCCGCGTCGCTCGTGGAGAGTCTCTAGTTCAGACACAAACCAACAGTGCAGACCAGATTCGGGAGTTAGGGGCCGCACGTCAGTCTTGGTTCGGCAGCGAAGGTGTTGGGAAGACCACGCGGCAAAGGATGGCCGAGCCAGCGACTCCTGCGGCCGCTTCCTCAACCTACGCAGCCTATTCACCCTCAGTTTGAGCTCTGCGAGTTCCACGGGCGTTCTTCTCCAACTGGTTGAGTATCTGCGCCAGCTTCAAAATCTGCACATGCTCCTTTGGTGCCCAACGCTCCGGGAAGCGCCGGGCCAAGAAGTCCCTGGCTGCCTGCCAGTTCTCAGGGATCTGCTTTCGCCATTGAGCGACGACGGTCACTTCCGAGTCGCCTTTCGCCTTCATGATCGCCTTGAAGAACTTGAAATACTTTCCCTTCTTAGCCCTCTTGCCCAGCCTCATCCAAAGAGCAAAAGTGGCATAAGAGATGCCTGCGTAAGCACAGGCTGCCTCGTAGTAATTCCCGGCAGCGATGGCCTCACAGAGCAGCTTCTCGGTCGCAGGCGTCAGCTTGGTGGGTTGGCCTCCTGGCACACACCTACCCTACCTTCCTTGGATCAAGACCCATGTCGCCGAGGCGTTCGAGGCAGACGGCGACAAAGGCCGGGCTAATCTCTAGGCCGTAGCAAAGACGGCGCGTTATCTCGGCACCACAAAACTGGCTCCCGGAGCCCGCAAATGGTTCGTAGCAGATGTCTCCTGGCCGCGTGTGCTTGCGCATCGGCCGGGCAAACAGCTCGACAGGCTTTTGCGTTGGGTGATTGTTGCCAATGATCCGTCCCTTTCCTTCCCAATCGCATTCCCAGACGCTCGTAATCGTGTGACTGTTGTCTCCATCGTGGGCAGGTTTGTGTCCTTGCTTCCAGCCCATCAGGCAAGGCTCATGGCGGTAAGGCCAGAAGCTGAAACCATGCAGCGCGACCGGCTTCACCCAGATGATCTGCTGGTGGTTCAGAACACCGAGTTCGTCCCAAATGCGTTCGATCAGAGCAGCACGCTTGTGGGCATGCCAGCAGTACCAGGCGGCCTCCTCGGCGAGATGCGCCGACGCCACGGTAAAGACTGAGCGGAAGAACTCCTCTGCGTCCTTTATGTCGATCTCGCGATAAGAATCCGACCAGTCTTTGCCTGAGTTATTGGGCCGGTCAGCGCCTGTGTAGTCGACCAAAAAGGGAGGATCCGTCGAGAACAGCGCCGCCTTCTTCCCGTCCATCACCTTGGACACATCCCCAGCGTTCGTCGAGTCGCCGCACAAAAGCCTATGTTCACGCGGCTTCTCTTCGACGGCTTGGTACGCAAACTCCTTACGACAGTGCTTGCAGGTCGTGTTAGGCATTGGAAAGCCTTGGCTGTAAGTTCATGACCGCTAATCGTTCCAGAGCCACCGCGACGAACGCCGGGGCCTTCTCGATGGCGTAGCACAGCCGCCCCTTGATCTCGGCGGCTACCAGGGACGTCCCGGAGCCACTGAAGGGTTCGTAGCACAAGCCGCCCGGCTGTGTGTGGTATTCAATCGGCCGGGCGAAGATCGCTGACGGCTTCTCGGTGGGGTGGTTGCCATCAAGGCCGATCTGGTCGATGTCCCAGACCGTGCTGACGTTCGGCGGGGGCCTCAAGGTGGGCTGCTTGCCTTGAATCCATCCATAGAAGCAAGGTTCGTGCCGCCACATGTAATGCGAATGGCCAAGCACAGGCCTCGACTTGGCCCAAATGATTTGCTGATGAACCAACAGTCCTACTTCCCGCCATGCCTGTTCGACTAACGATTGACGCTTGAAGGCGTGCCATTGATACACGGCGGGATTGTCTACAAGGGCCACCTCCAGTGCCACCTTCAGAAAGGCGACAAAGAAAGCCGGTCCTTCTGCTTCCAGATAATCGTCCCAGTGTTTATCCCGCACCTCGGGCCTGTTGCTCCAGGATTGGGGATGATTGCCGCCTTGATAATCGACGAGATAGGGCGGATCGGTCGCCATCAAGGTCGCCTTCCTCCCGTTCATCAGACCTCGCACGTCCTCAGCGCAAGTCGAGTCCGCGCACAGGAGACGATGCTCTGCCGTCCTCTCCTCCGGCTGCGCCTGAAATGACTGTCCGCAGCGTTTGCAGGTACAGTTCATGCGATTTCCTGTTCGTAGTTGCAATGTGGGCACTTCACGACCTTGGCCGGTGGAACTGTCTTGCTGGCGATGGTCCAGAGCTGCCCAGGTTCTGTCCCCCACTTCTTTTGCAGTTCCGCCGCCCGGTCGATCTGCGGTTCGGGTGCCTCAGCCCCGGTCAACCCTGCCACGATGCCGTTGTCCTTGGCCAACCGCTCGAGCATATTGCCCAGGGCCTCGCTATCCGTATGCACGTCCCGCAAGAGCGCCTCAAGCCGGTCCTTGTCGGCCCCGGCCATCGCACCAATCGGATCGTAGGTCACGAGCAGCTTGTCAGCTTCTTCATCGTTGAGATCGGTGATCAGACACGGAAGAGCGGCGTCGCCGGCCTCGCTCTTCCTCAGGTGGCCGTCGACCAAGGTCAGACGCCCGCCGTTGCGCTCGGAATAGTAGCACAGCTCCGCCCCGGCGAAGCCTATTTCCTCGAGGATGCCGCGAAGCGCCTCTCGCTGGTGTTGCGGATGGGATCGCCAGTTTTTCTGGTTGTCCAGGAGCTGCGAGGCCGGGATCCTCTTCAACTCCTTGATCCGATCTCGAATCTTGAGGGGAGCTTGCTCTGCCTCTTGGGAGGTCCGCTTCGTTGTTCTCGACTTCCTTGTCATAGCTTTGCCTCGGGAGTGTTTAGGTGGCCGGGCCAGCGTTGAAGGCGCACAAGGTGGCGTCACCGGGGACCGGGGTCGGTCCCCGGATGACTGCCTTCTAGGCGAGCCAAACAAAAAAGGCCACGCGGGTACACGGGCCCCGTGTGGCCTCCATAATGGCTAGTTTCACCGGCACCGATTGGCCAATCGGACGCCGATGTCGCCCAAGATTTGAGGGTATTATAACGCAGCTGCCCAGGAAAAGGCAAAGATAGTCGAACCAACACTTTCTGGTGTAAATTGCCGCTGAGCGCGCATTCTGGCAAATGGGCCACAGCCATTGCCAATGCCAGAGCCGGTTCTTCCACTAGGCGCTCGCGAGTCTTCGCCATCAGACCTTTTGGAACCTTAAGCATCCCCGCCTCTTCCCTCGCCATTTGATTGACACTCGGTTGGCGTCCCTAGCACCGGCTGGAGGCGCTGCGCGGCTGCTGCCCACGGGGGTTCTGGCCGGCGCCCGTGTGTTGCACACACACTTTCTCCTGCACATCGGGCAGTTTGTCCTAGATGTCCTACTTGTCCTAAATCTGCCATTCCCTCTCTTATGGGCCGAAAATATTCGCCCAGCGATTTCTCGCGCCATGCGTGCGGAAGAGGCACAGCTAGGACAATTGGGACATCTAGGACAGAACGACATCGATCCTCTAGTGTGCTGGAGCCTCATCGTCTGGTGCTGCAAGGTCCTTCCTGCCTAAGCCGCGGTACAACCACGGCCGTGTGAATTGCCCCTTATCGTTCATCTCGGGCCTGCTAGCACGTGCACGCTTTACCGCCTTGAATACTCGCGCGACTTCACGTCCGAATCCGACGTCGCCCAGCTTGAAACACCCGTGTTCAAGACACCACGCGGCGTACTCGCTATAGACTTCGGCGCATCGCAAGGAGTCGTTTGGTGCAGCCTCGTAATGTTCCAGTAGGTAGCGCCGTGCAGGGTTGGAATCGTTACGAAGCTTCGCCACATCATTCTTCGCAGCTTCCGGCAGGACAAACCTGCCTTGTGCACGTAACTCCGCAAGTCCAGCAAGTGACCAATTGAGCAGACCGGGCAGCTCACCTTGTGCTCCCCACCATTCGGCCTTGTCCATGCCAGCGGTCTGTTCGCTCTCCGGGATCTGCACGCTAAAGGTGAGCAGGAGCACGCGGCGCCATATACCGTCGCTCTTGTCGGAGAATTGCGGCGGGTTATTTGTGGCTAACACGAGTCGAGCTGTCGGCTTGGCTCTGTAGGGTCTTTTGAATTTCTTCTCGAATAGAATGGCATCGCCAGTAACGAAGGCTTTGAGTACGCCCTCGGCCACCTTGTCCAGCTCGCCCACCTCGGCCACGACGTTGGCCAGCTTGCCCTCAGTCTCTATTAAGTGGAACTTCTCGCCGAACAGCTCCAGGGGCACAGCTGCGATGTTCTGTTCACCCAACACTGCCTCGATCACAGCACAGACAACACTCTTACCGTTGGCGCCCTCTCCGACCATCATGAGGAAGCGTTGAAAGCTGGTATCGTTCACGAGCAGAAGCCCGAACCAATGGCGGAGCAGTGCGATTTTCCCCAGGTCACCAGCAAGATTACGGCCTAAGAATCCACGCCAAATCGGGCAATCCGCCCTCGGATCATACTCATATGGGAGACAGACAGGCGAGAACCACCGCGGGCTGTGCGGCCGTAAAATGTCGTCGTCTTTGTTCAAGTAAGCGTCGATGTCGAGCAATCCGTTGGTCAGCGCAAGGTAGTTTTGCTTTTTGGTACCGTTATCGCTGATCCAGACGCCCACCATCGTATCGTGAGGTAGTAGAACTTCACCGGCCAGTGCTTGGATGACATTGGAAATCAATACTTTGGTCACCATCGGGGCGACTGGTGTCGCGCCTTTCCCGTCCCACATTTGCAAGATCAGCTCAATGTCTTTGTTGAATTGTCCTTTCGTGAAGTGGGCCAGTTCGGCGCGCAGATCTGCGTCGGGCACTGGCTTCCAATGCGTTCCGGTGTAGCGATGGAATTCTTCTCGACAGTAGCGAAGTAGGGGAACTCCATCCGGATGCGTCGCAGTCTCGGCAAGATAGATACGTGCAAGCCGGTGCGGATCATCAGGGGCTTCAGCAAGAGTGTCTGAATCGTCTTCCGGCTCGTCGTCCTCCCCGGCGGCGGTATGCGGACCGTGGTTGACGCTGTTATCGCCGTTCTTCTCACCGTGGCCGTTACTTCCCGGACGCGACTTGGCGGCACTTCGGGTCAACCTGTCGTAAATGCTTTGGCGTACGTCGTCCTCGGCATTTCCCCAGGTGAGATCAAAATACTCGCGGCCGCGCTCGGCGAACTTGCCAGTGCCGGACACATGCCCCCAGACATCTTCCTTGTCGAGTCCTTTGCTGATTGCATAGCAACAAAGACTGTAGTCCGCGCCGCTGCGCTGGCCGACGTCCAGAATCGCCGATCTGTTGATGTACTCAGTAAGCCCTTGGAGGCGACCTGGTGTGACTTTCTTGGCTGGTGGTAATTTGACCTGCGCAACCTTCTCGCGTTCGATTTTGGTAGGACTTTCCTGCAAGAATTTCTCAAACAACGCAAGCGGATACGGCCGCTTCGGATCGCAATCGACCAAAGTGCACGGAGTAGGCGTCTGACCGTTGCGCTGGTTCTTTCTGTTGAGCGTCGCCGGCAGGCGTAGAATGCGGGAAAGGTCAAAGGTATGATCGCCGCCAATCTTGTCCGCGATGCCGTGTAGTATGTCTTGCACCCAGATGGCCTTCGCGCTCAGCTTGGGAAACTCTGGATTCTTGCGTCTCGAATCTCCCCCCTTGGCATCGGGCAAGAACTCGTACACCCGCTCATTGTTCACCAGGACGTAGCTGCGGACTTTCTTCTTTTGGCCTTCACCGTGATTGACGAACTCCTTGTGGATCGGAAGTGGATCGCCCACGTCATCAATTGCAATGGGCTCAGCCAGTACCCAATAAAGGTGCACGCCATGCCCGCTCGCAATCACCACCGTCGGCGTCGGTAGACCCGCAGCCTGACATCGTTGCAACGCTTCGTCTGAGTTGCAATTGTCCAGGTCCGACCATAAGACCCGTACCGTCCGGATTTGGAAGGCCCGGTCAAAGTTGCTGTTGCCGGTGAAGCGCGGACAAACGCCAAAGAAGAGGTTGGCTCGCTCCTTTTCGGCCATAGTCAGCATCAGATGCCAGAGCGAAGCTACGTTGAGTAGGTCTTTGACCCGTCTATATCGAATCTCCTTGTAAACCACTCGGCTTTTTTTCCGGCCCGTCTCAGTCCACGTTTCGACAGGCCGAATGAGGATGTTGTCCTCCCCGTCAAAGATGCAGGAAAAGAAGCGTTGTACCTCCTGAGGGAGAGATGGCGTTGTTTGGTCCGTGCCCAAGGGCCTCCTCCATGATTAGCGGGCCTGACGCGCCGTGAACTCGAATCTCCTCGGGAGGGACTTGAGGGGAGATCGGCAGGATGTCGTTTCGGGTCAGTCGTGACGAACGTTAAATTCCCAATCGCTCGAGTTCCTTCTCCGCCCGCCGGTCCGCCCGCTCGCGCGCTGCCGGTGACCGGGGACTGGGAGGCGGAGGCTCTTGGCTCGGCGTCAACCGCTCGGCGAACCGTTGTAGCGCCTGACGACTCGTCATCCACCGATTGCCAAGGCGGACGCCTTCAAGCTTGACCCGGCCGCCCCCCGGTGCCCGGGCTCCCTGCAAGATCCACCTTAAGATTGTGCTCAGGTGCGTTCGCTTACCGTTGCGGGCTGCCGGGACGGATCTGGCGGCCTCGGCTAGTGAGATTGGTTGCTCTGTCTGCAGATCGATCATCGTCGTCCTCTCGAAAAGAGCGAGCGCACGCCCGCGCTCGCAAGAACATTTAGGACAACGATAAATCTGTCTGATTTGTCGGGAAGGGGTGTGAACCCCTACTCGAGTTCACACCCTCCCTTCAAGAACAAGTGATTGACGGAGTTTTTGAACGAAATGCGTCCATCATAAGTGAGTTTGCACCCCCCCGTTTGCCCCCCCCTCACAAATGGACCTATTTTTTTCCCCACGGGAGCGGTGGCTCGAATCGATTAGCCCATTCCTTGGCCATCGTCTTTACAGCTTCGTCATCAGTGGGGGCATGCTTTCGGCCGAACTGTTTGAAGGCGGCCTGTCTAACTTCAGCTCTCGATTTGCTTTTGTATAGGTCGTAGACGAATTCGAGCACGACTTCTCTTTCCGGGTCCCGCCTCTTGCCCGTGCGGTAAGGCTTTTTCACATGTCCGGGATATTTTGCCTCTCCGCTTACCTCGCTCGGCGTCGCTTGTTCCGTTTGCGTAGCATGCGGCTGTGGGATACCTGATCCCTCAGGAAATCTAATCCATTCTTGTCCGCACTTTTGTCCACTCTCGAGTGGTTGAGTCTCGGAATTCAGCCTCTCTGTCTTTTCGACATCCCTCTGGGAGGCGCTGCCTCTGCCATCCCTCGCCAGGTCAATCCGGTTCGTCTCCACTGTGATTACAGATCGTACCGAATCCCGGTTCGGAACTGCGTCGATCGCCACCACGGATGCACTAAAAGGGTCAACTTGTAATTGCGTTGTGCGAAAGAATTGACTCCCCTCCGAAAACTTGCTTGCGAAGGATGGGTCGGTCGAATCTGTTGGCAGGACAACCTCTTTGCCTAAAAATCGCTTGGAAAACCCGCATACAGCGTGAAGCTTTCCCTCGGCTAGGAAGTAGGAGGGGAGATGCTGCCGTAGCGTCAAATACACAAACTTAAGCCAATCGTCATACGGTTCCCCATCGGTCAAGGTGATGCCTGCTTCGAATGGAAGGGTCCACCAGGCCTTTTCTGCCAGAAGGCAAAATGCCTTCACTTCTCGAGGCGGTCCGTAGAGATAGGCAAGCTCGGGAAGTTCCTCTCGCCAATCCCACAGTTCGCATTTTTTGATTACGTTGTAGTTGGCGGACATGTACGATGCCATGCTCTCCGGCATTCTCATTCCGTGAGTGAGCGGCTGAACAACGAGGTGCCGCAGCCTTGGTTGCTCGCCTGTCGCCCAACGTTGGAACTCGTCTCGAAGGGCTTTGAGCTGCGCGCGCCATACCGGTTCTTCCGACATAGATTCTAGTCCCTTTGGGCCAAACTCGACCGGCCGTCGCGGAAGCAGGCCGCGCGGACACCCATGTAAGCCGGTGCTTCGCTACTCTTGTTGTCCGTTGATCGAATTGTAAATCACCTACCCCAGGCGCGCCATTACCTCCGCTGCTTTGTTCACGTCGATCTCGGCATACACCTCGGTGACTTGCGGAGACCGGTGACCCAGAACCACACGGGCCGCGTCCAGGCCGGCTTCACGGCGGATCTCCGTGGCCTTGGTATGGCGGAGTTGGTTTGGGTGCCAGCGGTGTTCCTTTCGCCACTCCTTTAGTGCCGCATTCTCCTCTGCAGTCAAACGGCTCTGCCATGCGCGAATGGTCTCTTGCTCTCCGCACGCCAATGGCTCAGGAGGCGGGAATGCCTTGCTGCATGCGACGGCGACTGCGTGGTCGTAGCTCCCAACCTTGTATCTCTCCCCCGGCTGGCGCCTCAGCCTCCTTTTCTTTCGGCTCACTTGGCTCGGTTGTACTTTGCTCTTGCGGTTCTTTCGCTGCGCTGCCCTGAAGAAGGCTATGGAGTCTGTCGGACTGAAAAGATAGGCGTGGACATCGGTCTTGAGATTGTGACGAACGATCTCTTGAGCCCGTGGCCCGATTGCAATTACGCGCTGGTGACCGCGCCAGGCGGTCTTGTGCTGGCCAAAACGTCCACGGTCACTGCCTGGTCGATACAGCCACACCGGAGCAGTCATATCGAGGTCAATGCCGCGCATGACAACGACCTCGCCCGGACGCATGCCTGTCAGGAGTTGAAGCTGCACCATAGCCGCCACAGGCGGCGGCATGAACGGGAGCGTCTTGTGGACGACCGCTTCAGGGACGGGTTTGACAGGATCTGTCTCCGGTGCCGAGGACCGGCCTCGCCGAAGCCCGCTCACTGTCTGCACGATTTGAAACACGGAGAGAGGAACTAGCTTCTTGGATGCGCCCCACTGAAATAGCCGCTTAATCCGGGCAATGTCCTTGTTGATCCGGTTCCGGCAATGTCCCGTTTGAATCATGTTATCGCGAACAGTCTCCAGCGTAAGGCTGTCGAAGTCTGCGACCGGCGTGTGTCCGTACAACTCCCGAAGCGGGCGAAGGGCTAGCCGGATGTTGCCCACTTCACTTGTGGGAGTGCCGTCCGGTTGGCGGTAGTATTCCTCGACGGTCCGCCAGTAGGACAGAATCAATTCATTGACGAGCATGCCGCGATTCAAGGCGACTGAAGGCAACCTGCGGTCGTTGGCCTCCCATTCGGCTATGAGGCGGGCGTATTCTCGACGACTTTGCTCGGAGCCGTGTTGACCCAGAAGAATATCGCGCCGACCACCCTGGCCATCGGGCAATGTCACAATTGCCTGGCCACTCTGCTTGTGCTCTCGGTAGCTCGGAACTCGTTTTCTTGAGGACATGCGGACCACCCCTTTTTGCGGAAGACTTCCGCGCTTTTCAGGGTTTGGTGCCGCACTATCCGACGCAGATAGGTACGCTCAACTCTAGCGTTCGGCGGGATTTACGAAAAGCTCCCCGAGTAGGACTCGAACCTACAACAAACCGGTTAACAGCCGGTTGCTCTACCATTGAGCTATCGGGGAATCTGGGACGCTCTGGGCGCAGTTCAGCCTTGTTCACACAATGGCTTCTTTTTTATAAACCGCTGTCCTTGGCTCTGCAAGGGGACTATTTGGACCAAGGGCTGTAGAGGCGCGGTCGGTAGCCTATGTTTAACACCAGTCGCCGTAAGTCCTTATTGTGCAAGGGTTGAATTTCGTGTTAGTCATCAGGTCACGGTTTCTTCTCCTGCAGGTGGGGTTGGTGGGCGGACGTCGGTGATCTT
>Ga0116223_10001745_pt1 | contig 21702 bp, 14 predicted proteins | sample Sb_taG_3_FD_90092 | JGI IMG/M metagenome (GOLD analysis project Ga0116223, IMG submission 90092) | Peat soil microbial communities from Weissenstadt, Germany - Sb_50d_a_PC metaG | ecosystem: Environmental > Terrestrial > Soil > Wetlands > Peat | place: Germany: Weissenstadt | collected 2010-09-21 | reverse complement strand
TTTGACCCTACGACGATCAGGGGCGTCATCAGCTTCGGCGTTGCCGGAGGCCTCGATCCTGCGTTGAAATCGGGCGACGTCGTGGTGGCAACCGAGGTGCTGGCCGGAGATGACCGTTGGCTGGCCGGGTTGCCCTTGAAAGAAGATCTCATCGCCAGCGTCGGGCTCGGGCGCCGGCGCATCGTCAGGGGACGCCTCGCGGGCGCTGAGCAGGTGGTCGTCGCCCGGCACGTCAAGGCGGCGTTGCACTCGGAAACCGGGGCCGCCGCCGTCGATATGGAAAGCCATATCGCGGCCGACTACGCCGCCAAGGCAGGACTGCCGTTCGCCGCCTTGCGTGTGATCAGCGACCCCGCCAGCCGGGCCTTGCCGCCACTCGCCATGGCCGCGATCAAGCCGAACGGCGACATCGACATGCGCAAGGTGCTGCACGGGCTCGCGCGCAATCCAATGACGCTGCGCGACCTGGTCTCGACCGGAATCGATTTCAATCGCGCGCTGCGTAGCCTACGCGGCTGTCGAGGCTTTTTGCTGGGCGGCGAGAGCCTCGTCACGGCGGATATCTGACAGTTTCTTCTGAACCTGCTCTGAGAAGATATACTGCGCCGGCCGCTGCTTGCTGAGGTCGATTTCCGGCGCCATCGGACCCGTCGTGCGCACGCCTCGCAGCCCCACCCACAGCGCCTTGAGCGGATTGCTGAACGCGGCATTTGCCGCGGTCGGCTCGTAGCCGCAATGGGCCATGCAGTCGGCGCACTTTTCGTACTTGCCGGTGCCGTAGGTCTCCCAGTCCGTCGTTTCCATCAACTCCTTGAAGGTTTTTGCGTAACCCTCACCAAGCAGATAGCAGGGCTTCTGCCAGCCGAAAATGTTGCGCGCCGGCATACCCCATGGCGTGCACTCGTAGTCCTGATTGCCGGCTAGGAAATCCAGGAACAGGCCGGAATGCATGAAGTTCCACTTCTTGCCCTTGCCGAGCGCGAACACGTTTCGGAACAGCTTCTTGGTCTTGGAGCGGTTGAGGAAGTGGTCCTGGTCGGGCGCCCGTTCATAGGCGTAGCCCGGCGACATCGAAACGCCTACGCCGAGTTCGGTCGTGAAGTCGAGGAACTTGGCGATATCCTGCGCGGAATGCCCGTCGAAGATCGTGGCATTGACGTTGACGGTAAAGCCTTTCGCCTTGGCGGCCTTGATCGCCGAAACCGCGCGATCGAACACGCCCTCCTGCGAAACTGCTTTGTCGTGGTGGTCCTTGAGGCCGTCGAGATGCACCGAGAAAAACAGGTACGGCGACGGCTCGAACAGATGAAGCTTCTTCTCCAGCAGCAGCGCGTTGGTGCAAAGCGACACGAATTTCTTGCGCGCCACAAGGCCGCGAACGATCTCGCCGATTTCCTTGTGGATCAGCGGCTCGCCGCCGGGGATCGCCACCATCGGCGCTCCGCATTCGTCGGCGGCATCCCAGCATTCCTGCGCCGACATGCGGCGATTGAGGATCGCGTCAGGATAGTCGATCTTGCCGCAGCCGACGCAAGCGAGGTTGCAGCGAAACAACGGCTCGAGCATCAGCACCAGTGGAAAACGCTTCCGGCCAAGCAGTTTCTGCTTCAGCAGATAGCCGCCGATGCGCATTTCCTTGAAGAACGGTATTGCCATTACAAGTTTCTTTCTGGACTCAAATAGTGGGGTTGATCAGCCTGCGGCCAGTTCAGCCGGAAGCCGAAATTCGATATTTTCCTCGCGGCCCGGAAGCACCGACACCGCGACCGGTCCAATCCGTCTCAAGGCCTCGATCACGTCGTCAACCAGTACTTCAGGAGCCGAGGCACCCGCCGTGATGCCGACGGCCTTGGCGTCCTTTATCCATTCCGGGTTCAATTCGCTGCCGTCGGCGATCAGATAACTCGCAACGCCGACTTCGGTGCCGATTTCGCGCAACCTGTTCGAATTGGAACTGTTGTCGGCCCCCACCACCAGGATAACGTCCACGAGCTTGCTGAGGTCCCTTACCGCAGATTGGCGGTTCTGTGTCGCATAGCAGATATCCCGGATGTCAGGGCCTTGAATGTCTGTAAATCGCTGCTGGAGGGCTGCAATGATGTCCTTGGTGTCGTCCACGCTGAGCGTGGTCTGGGTGATGTAGGCCACCGGCGTGTCGGCTGGCAGGGTCAGGGCAGCGACGTCGTCGACGTTCTGGACCAGCAGCACGGGGCCCGGAACCTGCCCCATGGTTCCCTCGACCTCGGGATGGCCGGCATGGCCGATCAGGATGAGCGCCCGGCCCTTGGACATGTAGCGCTTGCCTTGGTTGTGTACCTTGGTCACCAGCGGGCAGGTCGCATTGAGGACGGGCAGGCCGCGCGCCGCCGCTTCTTCCTCCACGCTCCGCGCCACGCCGTGGGCGCTGAAGACGGTGACCGCATGGGGCGGCACTTCCGAGAGATCCTCCACGAAGATCGCGCCTTTGTTCTTCAGGCTCTCGACCACGTATTTATTGTGGACGATCTCGTGTCGCACATAGACCGGCGGGCCATATTTTTCGAGCGCGCGCTCGACGATCTCGATGGCACGCACGACGCCGGCGCAAAACCCGCGGGGTTGCGCAAGATATACTTCCATGGGACGCCCGTTACGCAAGTTGCACCATTCTCATTCGTGTCTCCGTCTGGCTTGGATATCTGCGATATCCGCAGATATCTGCAATATCCGCACCAACCTCCGTGGCCATGGAGGCGCAGAGCTTTGTGTCAAAAAAAGATCGGGTAGAAAAGGCAGATCGCAAACCCTGGGCGCAGGTGTCGATCAGCCCTAGGTGTGAATTTCGGTAGTATAGTACAGTAGCCCACAAATCCCCGGCCGTGAACCCTCCCCCCTCACTTGTTACTTACATTGGGCGACCAATCTGCGACATAGCTTGGCATGAATTCGGCGCCTTTTGAGCTATTTTTGCGTGCTCCCTGAGGAAAAAAGCCCAAAAACAGCATTAGATTGGCCGGCGGAACTCCGCTAGACAGCGGGCGTTTCCGGCAGGCTGTTAACATTAGAAAGAAAAGAAGTGCTGACAAGGATTGTTGTTTCGATTGTCAAAGCCTGCACTCGGTTCGCCGCCACGACTGTCCTGATCGCGCTCGTCTTTGCGATCGCAGCGGGCTTCTACACGGCCCGGCATTTTGAAATTAACACTGATATCAACACGTTGATTTCGCCTGAGCTTGATTGGCGCAAGCGCGACATTCAATTCGACGATGCTTTCGACCGGGATAGAACGATCCTGGCCGTGGTGGAAGCGCCGACGCCCGAACTCACGAGCTCCGCCAGTGCCGCGCTCCACCAGAAATTGGCCGGCGACACCATACACTTCGAATCGATTGAGCAGCTTGGCTCGGGGGAGTTCTTTGAGAAGAACGGGCTGTTGTTCCTGCCCGTAGCCCAGGTTGCCCGGTTCACCAGCCAGTTTGAATCCGCAGCCCCCCTTATCGAAATCCTGGCGGGCGATCCCAGCATCCGCGGCCTGACCGGGGCTCTGGAAACCGGATTGGCCGGCATCAGGCGCGGCCAGGTCAAGCTTGATAGCACCGAGCGGCCATTCAACCTGATCGCCCAGACGGTCGAGGACGTGCTGAACAAGGGCACCGCGACGTTCTCGTGGCGCGAACTCACCAGCGAAAAGCCTCTGACAGACACCGACCGGCGGGCCTTCATCGAATTGAAGCCGATCCTGGACTTCAATGCGCTGGAGCCCGGCAAAGCGGCAACTGACGCGATCAGGCAAGCCGCCAGCGATCTTAACCTCGCGCGCGACTATGGCGCGCGGGTCAGGCTGACCGGGCCGGTCCCGATCGCCAACGAGGAATTCGCGACCGTTGCGGACGGCGCCATCGTCAACGGGATCGGCACAGTATTGGTCGTGCTGTTAATCCTGTGGATGGCATTGCGTTCGGTGAAGATCATCTCGGCGGTCTTTGCCAATCTCTTCATCGGTCTTTCGATCACCACGGCGGTCGGGCTGTGGATGGTGGGCTCGCTGAACCTGCTTTCGATTGCGTTCGCCGTCCTGTTCGTCGGATTGGGCGTCGATTTCGGTATTCAATTCAGCGTCCGCTACCGCTCGGAGCGGTTCAAGAGCAACGATCTGCAAACGGCGCTGGAAAAGGCGGCTGAATATTCCGCAATCCCGCTCTCACTCGCCGCGATGGCGACCGCGTCGGGATTCCTCTCGTTCCTGCCGACCGACTACAAAGGCGTTTCGGAACTCGGCAAGATCGCCGGCGTCGGCATGCTGGTGGCGTTTTTCTCCAGCATCACCGTGCTGCCGTCGCTGCTCAGCCTGCTTAATCCCCCGGGAGAAAAGGAGCCCCTTGGTTACGCATTCCTGGCGCCGGTGGATCATTTCCTCGAAAAGCATCGCGTCATCATCGTCGTCGGCACCCTGCTGATCGCGGTCGCCGGCCTGCCGCTGCTGTATTTTCTCCGATTCGATTTCAACCCGATCAACCTGCGCAATCCCAACGTCGAATCGATCGCCACCTTTCTGGATTTGAGAAGGGATCCGAACACCGGCGCCAACGCCATCAATGTGATGACGCGTTCGGAAGCCGATGCGAAGAAGATTGAAGAGCGGCTTTCCAAGCTGCCGGAAGTTCTCCGCGTGATTTCGCTGGACAGTTTTGTGCCTGAAGACCAGCCGGAGAAGCTGAAGCTCATTGCCCAGGGCGCCAGGGTTCTCAATCCCGCGCTCAACCCGGAGTCGGTCGATGAGCCGCCGTCAGACGCGGAAAATGTCGATGCCTTGAAGGGAACGGTGGAAAGCCTGCGCAAGAACGCCGGCGACGCGAAGGGGCCAGGGGCGGTGGCGGCGCGAAGGCTTGCCGATGCCTTGTCGAGGCTCGCTGATTCGAATGAGGCCACCCGAGACAAGATTCAAACCATCTTCGTCGCCCCGTTGAAGGCGGTGCTCGATCAACTGAAGAACGCGCTGCAGGCCAAGCCGGTAAGTTTGAAGACGTTGCCGGCCGATCTGGTGAGAGGCTGGAAAACCAAGGACGGCCTGATGCGCGTCGAGGCCCAGCCGCGCGGCGATCCCAACGACAACGACACACTGCGCAAGTTTGCCGGCGCCGTTCTTCAGGCCGAGCCGACCGCGATCGGCGGGCCGGTATCCATTCTCAAGTCCGGCGACACGGTGGTGAAGGCCTTCATCCATGCCGGTCTTTGGGCGCTGGCGGTGATCAGTTTTCTGCTCTGGCTAACCTTGCGGCGCGTCACCGACGTGCTGTTGACGCTGGTCCCATTGCTGGTGGCGGGCGCCGTGACGATGGAAATCTGCGTTCTGATCGGGCTGCCGCTCAACTTCGCCAATATCGTCGCGCTGCCGTTGCTGCTCGGCGTCGGCGTCGCATTCAAGATCTACTACGTCACGGCGTGGCGCGCCGGCAAAACCAACCTGTTGCAGTCGAGCCTGACGCGAGCAATTTTTTTCAGCGCCATGACGACCGCGACGGCGTTCGGCAGCCTGTGGCTGTCAAGCCATCCGGGTACGGCGAGCATGGGCAGGCTTCTGGCGCTCTCGCTTGTCACCACGCTTGCGGCGGTGTTGCTGTTTCAGCCTGCGCTAATGGGCAAACCGCGCGATGTCGGGGAGTAGACAGATATCGCCGACCGGGTCGGCCGTGGCCGTAGCCTGCTTCTGACCCGACGCTTTTGGAGCCGGGTTCAGCGACCCCGTGGTCTTGGGCGCGCTTGGTGCCTTGGGCGCCCCCTTGGCCATGCTGTTTGACGGACTTGAGGGAATCGGGCCTGCGACGCGGGTCCAGGTTTCCCCGCCGCAGAGAAAGCCGAGTAAGCAGCCCTGAATTTCAAGCTGATCGGTGCCGACGGGCTTGATCGTCGAACTGTAGATTTTCCCGTCCCTGGAGTTGTAGACCTCGCCCTCCCACTGATCGACGCCAGGTTTCTTTTTCATATCGAGCAGGACAGGCATACCCAGGGTAGGTCTGTTCTTTTTTGAGACATCGGGATTGTTGATGTCTTGTCCCGGGGTCTTTTCCCATGACAGCACGCCCCACATGCTGCCGTTGCATTCGGCGACCCGGATGTTGGCGACGCCCTCCGCCACCCGCCAATCGCCGGTCGGGTCCGCCGCCAGCGCCGGTGCGATACCGGCCGACAAAAATATCCCGGAAATTATTACTTTTCGCATGATGGTCCGTGGGCAGTGCAACATGGCTAGAACCTGTGCTTGAATAGATGGTCCGGAGGGGGGCAAAACGCCGCATTTGGCGTTTTCAGTTGACGGAACGGCCAACAATCGAAGTATGTAGCTGATGCTGTATTCAAATCTAGACGTATCCGAGATGTTTGTGGACCGCCAGTCGCAGCGTAGTTCCATGCACTCGCGCCATTTGAACGAACAGCTCGTACGTGTCCTGAAGACGATTGGCTATGATGTCGGCTTTCAGAAGGGCCAAGGTCAGTACCTGTTCGACCGCGATGGGGTTCGCTATCTCGATTTACTTAGCGGTTTTGGCGTTTTTGCGATTGGACGGAACCATCCGGCCCTTCGGCAGGCGTTAAAGAGCGTCCTCGACAGCGATTTGCCCAATCTCGTGCAACTCGATGTTTCGACGCTGGCCGGCGTGCTCGCCGAGCGCCTGCTCAAATATGTGCCATATCTGGACAAGCTGTTTTTCGCCAATTCGGGCGCTGAATGTGTCGAAGCTGCGATCAAGTTTGCGCGTGGCGCAACCGGCCGGCCCGGTATTGTCCACTGCGCACATGCCTACCACGGTCTGACCTATGGCGCGCTTTCGCTGACGGACGATCCCAATTTCCGCGGCGGATTCCAGCCGCTGCTGCCGGGATGCACTTCTGTGCCCTTCAACGACCTCGCTGCGCTCGAGCAGGCATTGTCCTCGCGCGAAGTCGCCGCCTTCCTTGTCGAGCCGATCCAGGGCAAGGGCGTCAACATGCCCACGGACGAATATCTCCCCGGAGCGGCGGCGCTCTGCCGCAAATACGGCACCCTGATGGTGGCGGACGAGATCCAGACCGGGATGGGGCGAACCGGGCGGTTCCTCGCGGTCGAGCACTGGAATGTCGAACCCGATATCGTTCTGCTCTCCAAGGCGCTTTCGGGCGGTCACGTCCCGGTCGGCGCCTTGCTCACGCGCAAGAGCATCTTCGACAAGATTTTCAATCAAATGGACCGCGCGGTCGTGCACGGATCGACGTTTGCGAAAAACGATCTCGCCATGGCGGCCGGAATTGCAACGCTTGAGGTTCTCAAGTCGGAGAAACTGATCGAGGCGGCTGCCAAGCGCGGCGCCGAACTTCGGCTCGCCCTGAACCGGATGGTTCCGGGCTATGAGCTTTTGAAAGACGTTCGCGGCAAGGGGCTCATGATCGGTCTGGAGTTTGGTTCGCCAAAATCGTTGCGGCTGAAAGCTTCATGGAATGTCCTCGAAACCGCCAACAAGGGCTTGTTCTGCCAGCTCATTACGGTGCCGCTGTTCAAGGATCACAAGATCCTGACCCAGGTCTCCGGCCACGGCAGTCACACCATCAAGCTGTTGCCGCCGCTGACCATTACCGAAGAGGACTGCAACTGGATTGTGACGTCGTTCGATTCCGTGATCGCTTCCAGCCACAAGGTTCCCGGCGCGATCTGGTCGCTGGGCAAGACGCTGGTCGATAACGCCGTGCGCAGATCCGCCTAGCGTTCGGCCTTCTCGCAGTAATTTCCGATTCAGTCATTCGCGGCATGCGCCTTTGCGCGCGATCAGGATCGGCGCGAATCCTCGAGCGTCATAGCTGCACCCTTCTCGGCAATCATCGCGGTCGGGGTGTTGGTGTTTCCCGAGGTGATCGTCGGCATGACGGAGGCATCGGCCACGCGCAGGCCCGCAATCCCGCGAAAGCGTAAGCGTTCGTCGACGACGGCCATGGGGTCGCTCGCAACCCCCATCTTCGCGGTTCCCACGGGGTGGAAAATCGTGGTGCCAATGTCGCCGGCGGCTTTCGCCAGCGATGCATCATCATCGCCGACCGAGGGACCCGGCAGAAATTCCGAAGGCGAAAACCGCGCCAGCGCAGGCTGCTTCATGAGGCGCCGCGTGGCGCGGATGGCATCGGCGGCGACCTGACGATCTTCGGGCGTCGACAGATAGTTTGGCGCGATCGAAGGCGCCTGATCCGGCCGCGCGACGCGAATGCGGACGGTGCCGCGCGAGGTCGGCTGCAAATTGCAGGCGCTGACGGTGATCGCGGGGAACGGGTGCAGGGGGTCACCGAATTTGTCGAGCGACAGCGGCTGCACGTGGAACTGGATGTTGGCGCGCTCGCGATGCGGATCCGATCGCGTGAAAATGCCAAGCTGCGATGGCGCCATGGTCAGCGGGCCACGGCGGCGGAAGACATAATCGAGACCCATCAGGCCGCGCCGCACCAGCGAATAATAAGTCTCGTTGAGCGTGCGCACGCCATGGACCTTGTAAATCGCGCGTTGTTGCAGATGGTCCTGCAGGTTTCGCCCGACGCCTTGCCGGTCAAGCACCGTCTCGATCCCGAGCGGCGTCAGCCAGTCCGCCGGTCCGATCCCCGAGCGATGCAAAACCTGGGTCGAGCCGATCGAGCCCGCGCACAGGATCACTTCGCCTCTGGCGCGGGCTTCGATGACCTCACCGCCTCGTTCGAAGCGCACGCCGGCCGCCCGGCCGTTCTCGATGATCAGGCGGTCGACCAGCACCTGCTTTTCAAGGCGCAGATTGCTGCGCTTCAAGGCGGGCTTGAGAAAGCCGCGCGCCGAGGACCAGCGGCGTCCGCGTTTCTGGTTGACGTGGAAATAGCCGACACCCTCATTGTCGCCGGTGTTGAAATCCGCAATTTTCCGGATTCCCATTTGCTCGGCCGCTTCGCCGACCGCGTCCAGAATGGCCCATGACAGGCGCGGCGCTTCGATGCGCCAGCCACCCCCGGTGCCGTGATGCTCGCTCTCACCCAGAAAGTGATCTTCAAGCCTGCGGAACGCGGGCAGCACGTCGTCGTAGCCCCATCCGGTCAGCCCCAGCTGGCGCCAATGGTCGTAGTCGGCGGCCTGTCCGCGCATCGAGATCATGGCGTTGATGGCCGACGAACCGCCGATCACCTTGCCGCGCGGATAGGCCAGCGAGCGGCCATTGAGGCCGGCTTCGGATTCGGTCCGAAACATCCAGTCCGAACGCGGGTTGCCGATGGCGAAGAGATAGCCGACCGGGATATGAAACCAGATCCAGTTGTCGCTGCCGCCGGCCTCCAGGATCAGTACCCGGTTGGCGGGATCAGCGGACAGGCGGTTGGCGACGATGCAACCGGCGGTTCCCGCGCCGACGACGATATAGTCGAAATCACCTTCAAGCCGCTTCGCCATTTCTCGATTTCCGCCTGTCCGGTGGCCATCTTGCCTGGTTTCATACCGGGCGGGGTCACTGTGATTTTTCATTCAGTCTGGACTGGCCATGGCCGCTTTTGTCAATGCTTAAGGAGTATGAGGTCTCCCCCGGGGAGTATTGGGCGGATGGTGGCCAGCGTGCTAAACAGGATCACTGCCAGAAATTTGGACCGAGCTTCCCCATGCCCATCGTCAATCGTGTCGCCGATCTACAACCCGATATTCAGGCCTGGCGCCGGGATATCCATGAAAACCCTGAATTGGGCTACGACGTCCACCGCACCGCTGCGTTCGTGGCCGAGCGGCTTCGGGAGTTCGGTTGCGACGAGGTGGCTACCGGTCTTGGCCGTACCGGCGTCGTCGGTGTCATCAAGGGACGCAAGCCGGCTGGCAAGGGCGATATCAGGTCGATCGGACTTCGCGCCGACATGGATGCGCTGCCGATCGAGGAGGCGACCAAACTACCCTATGCCTCCAGGACACCGGGCAAGATGCATGCATGCGGCCATGATGGGCATACCGCGATGCTGCTCGGCGCGGCCCGCTATCTCTCCGAGACAAGGAATTTCGCCGGCGATGCGGTCGTCATCTTTCAGCCGGCGGAAGAAGGTGGCTTCGGCGCGGCGGCGATGATTAAGGATGGGCTATTTGAGCGCTTCGCCATCGATCAGGTCTACGGCATGCATAACGGCCCTGGCATTCCGATCGGCTCCTTCGCAATCCGGCCCGGTCCGATCATGGCCTCCACGGACGCCGTCGATATCCACATCGAGGGGCGGGGTGGCCATGCGGCGCGCCCGCATATATCGATCGATTCCGTCATGGTCGGCGCGCAACTGATCACGGCCTTGCAGTCGATCGTCTCGCGCAGCGTCGATCCGCTGGAATCCGCGGTTGTTTCGATCTGCGAATTCCATGCCGGCAATGCGCGCAACGTGATTCCGCAAACCGCCGAGCTGAAGGGCACGGTCCGTACCCTGACGAAGGAGGTGCGCGGACTGGTCGAGAAGCGCGTGCGCGAGGTGGTCGCCGGCGTGGCGCAGATGACCGGCGCAAAGATCGACCTGAACTACGAACCCGGTTATCCCGTGGTAGTCAACAACGCCGCGCAGACGGATGTCGCGATTAAGGTCGCCAAGGAAGTGGCCGGCGAGGCCAATGTTCGTGCGATGCCGCCTTTGATGGGCGGGGAAGACTTCGCCTACATGCTGGAGCAGCGGCCGGGAGCGTTCATCTTCTGCGGCAACGGCAACAGCGCTGGCCTGCATCATCCCGCCTACAATTTCGACGACGATGCGATCGTCTTCGGCACGTCGTACTGGATCAAGCTTGTCGAGAACACGCTGGCGGCTTGAAGCCTCTCGGCGCCGCATCAAGGGGCAGGCAAAAAAGGCCCGCGTCACCGCGGGCCTTTCGTTGTGTGCCGAGCATGATCGACAGTTTGGAGGTGGAAGTCCTCTACCCAGCCTGATGGCGGCGAAGGGTTAGCGAAGCGCAAGGGCGTTGCCGCGAGGCAGGGTCTGAAGGAAGCGTGGAGCAAAGCCGCGACCCGATGGACAAGAACCGGATAAGCAGGCCTACCCGGCCGGACGAGCGAGCAACTGATCGCGAAGTCCACAGTCATCAACGACCGGGGTGGTAAATTCGGCGGGTGCGCGGTGAAGGCGGTCGAACTTACCTCGGGAGATCTGTGTCATTGTCCGGTTTGCCGGACTGAACCCGCCGAAAGGAGCGTTGATCGTGGTGCAGAAGTCAGCAGAGGGCATATTAGGCGACATCTGTCGTACGAAGGCCCGAACGTTGGAAGTGACGAGTAGATGCAGTGATATCGCAGCGACCATGCGGCTGAATTCCGGGCAATCGGCCTCCGGCTGGCGGGAAAGGGTGAAACCCGGACTGGCGCTGATCAGAGGAGTCGAAGCCGATGCGACGATGGCTGACATCCAAACTACGGCGTCAATAGAGCAACTATTGCCGCTCAATCCAGCGAACCGCCGTATACGGACCCGTATGTACGGTGGTGTGGGAGGGGGGAGCCGCGAGGTTTCCCCCTATCCCGATTCTAAGGGCCCTATTGTCCAATGCCTGGTGTACGGCCTAGCGCTTGGCCGGTGCCCGCCCAGGGGCGGTATGCAGAAGGCTCACGGCCGTATTGAGCGCCTTGTCATCCTTGGCATCCGCCGGGACATAGGATTGCGATGCGGGTAGCTCCACTCCCTTACCTGGCAGATGCCCGGCGAGCGTCGCTTCGCCCAACGGGGCAGCCTTTTTCTTGACGTCGTCCGGTTCGTCCTGCTGGACCTCGATGTCGGGCGAAATTCCCTTGGCCTGAATTGAAGTGCCGGAAGGTGTGTAGTATCGGGCCGTCGTCAGCCGCAGCGCCCCATGATCGGTGCCTAATGGAATAATCGTCTGAATCGATCCCTTCCCGAAAGACCGCGTGCCGATGATGGTTGCCCGCTTGTTGTCCTGCAACGCGCCGGCAAGGATTTCCGCTCCCGAGGCGGTGCCGCCATTGATCAACACCATGATGCGCTTGCCCCTGGAGAGGTCACCCGGCTTGGCCTTGAAGTGCTGCGTCTCTTCCGCGTTGCGCCCGCGCGTCGAAACGATTTCGCCGCGTTCGAGCAGCTCGTCTGAGACCGACACCACTTCGTTCAGCAATCCGCCGGGGTTGTTGCGCAGATCGATGACGTAACCCTTCAAATTGTCGTTGCTGACTTGCCTGGTGATATCGGCCACAGCCTGCTTGAAGCTTTCGCTGGTCTGCTCGTTGAAGGACGTAATGCGGATATAGCCGAGGTCGTTGGCTTCGACGTGCGAGCGTACCGAACGAACCCGAATGGTGTCGCGAACGATGGTGATTTCGAGCGGATTGTCGATCTTCGGGCGGATGATCTTGAGCTTGACCCTGCTGTTTACCGGCCCGCGCATTCTTTCGACGGCCTGGCTCAGCGTGAGGCCTTGGACCGGCGCATCGTCGATACTCACGATGACGTCGTTGGCAAGAATCCCGGCCCTGGCGGCCGGTGTTTCGTCGATCGGCGAAACCACCTTGAGCAGGCCATCCGTCATGGTCACTTCAATTCCGAGGCCGCCAAAGGTGCCGCGCGTTTGAACCTGCATGTCGTGGAACGCCTTGGGATCCATGTAGCTGGAATGCGGGTCCAGCGAAGCCAGCACGCCGTTGATGGCAACCTCGACAATATGGACGTCTTCGCTGCCGGATGGCTGCTCGTTCATGATCGCCAGCGCCGTATCATACACGGAATTGAGATCGCCCTTGCCGTTGTCGTTCGCGGAGGACCGAACCTCCGGCTGCCCCGTGCTCGAGATCTGCTGAGCCGGCGGGAATGCCCTGCGCATAGCGTTGCCGGCTGCCACGAACAGATCCTTGTCGTCGCGCTTGTCGATATAGTTCTTCTGCACCTGTGCCATGGCCTGGTTGAACGGCTCGAATAGATTCACGACATCGGCTCTGGTCAGGCGCGGGGTAGCCGGCCGGTTCGTGGGCGCAGGTTTCGGTGTCGCCAGTGCGACCTGGCTGTTCTTGAGTTCGTCGCGTCTGGCGCGCGCGAATGGCCCATAGATGCTGCCGCCATATTGCTGGATAAAGGCGTCAATCACCGCGATGCTTGTCGTGTCTCGCGTCGCGGCCCAGGCAAGCGCGGCATCGTCAGCGCTGCCGGCCGGCGCATTGGCCGTCGGCGCCGGCGGCACAAAGTAAAAATTGCCATCGATCGGCGAACTCGAAACCCAGGGCTGCTGCGAACCGCCGGTGGAACGTTTTACCGCGAGTCCAACTTCGTTGAAGGTCTGGAAGATATCGAGGCCGCTTTTGCGCAAAGTTGTCGCGAGTGCCTTCGTATACGGACTGTTGCCTTCGCCGTCCAAGGCGACGTTTCCGGGCTGTGTCGCAAAGGAAATCAGCGTTCCCTCAGGCGCGCGCATTTGAGCCAATCCGCCTTCGGTGGCCCGCAGGCCGCGGCCGCCGAAGGGGTTGTTGCGGCACGCATCCAGCACGACGAGATTGAGCTTGGTGCCGGCCCCTTCCATCTGTCGGAGAACGAGATTGACATCGACCATCTGAAAATCGACATCGGCTTCGCGGGTCGGATTGGCACCTACCGGCACCAGATAGTTTGAACCGCGCACCTGGACCCCGTGGCCGGCGTAGTAAAACATTCCGACCTCCGCGCCCTGCAGCACGGAACCGAACTTCTGGACCGCAAGGTCGAGACCGGCCTTGTCGAGGTCGAGCTGCGCGCCGTCGCCGATCAGCGTGAAGCCAAGCTCCCGCAAGGTGGACGCCATCAGCAAAGCGTCATTGCGCGGGTTTTCCAGCCGCGAGACATTCTGATAGGCCGAGTTGCCGATCACCAGCGCTATGCGCTTGTCCGCAAACGCAGGCGAGCCCGACATCACGGCCGCAGTCATCACTGCGGCCAGCAGCAGAATGCGACGGATCATCGATGGCCCCCAAACCGCTATCCGGAGTTTCGAGGCATGAATCTTCGCGCCTTTCCAGATTACTTGCAAGACCGCCGAAAGGGCTGCAAATCGGGGGTTACGGAGCGTTACGGGTAGCCAGCGCCCGACCGCGCTGAGCACGCCACCGCTGGGCCTAAGCCAGCGTTCTTAACTCTGCTGATTAACCCTTGGTCAGGCCGAGGTGGCTATAGATGACGGCCATGAACGCAGGCGTCATTGAGCCCCCGACGATGGAGCAGCCCGCCGGTACGCGGCCGCGCGGCAAATCATCAGCCGCCAAGAGTTGGCTGAAGGCCATTGAACTGACCTCCGGGATCGAGGCCAACCCTCGCCAATTGTTTGCCGACCTTGTCGAGGCTTGGGCGGGCCGCCAGCCGGACCGGCCCTGCCTGGTATCTGACCTGGAGACGCTCAGCTACCGGGCCCTCGCCGACCGGGTCAATCGTTACGCACGCTGGGCATTGTCCGCAGGCATCGGCGCCGGCGACACGGTTTGCCTCTTCATGCCGGGCTGCCCCGATTACATCGCCGCCTGGCTCGGTATCACCAGGGTCGGTGGCGTTGCAGCGCTCATCAATACCAGGCTGGTTGGGTCCTCACTTGCTTACTGCATCAACGTCGCGGGCGCGGACCACGTCATTCTCGGGCAAGAACTTGCCGCCGCCTTTGATGAGGTCCTGCCTCATTTGGCGCGGGCGCCGAAAATCTGGCGGCACGGAAGCAAATTAGTCGGAACCGGTATCGAGGCAGCGCTGGCGCAGCTGGATGGAAGTCCGCTATCGGCCGCCGAGCGGCGTGAGGTCACCATCAACGATCGGGCGCTGTTGATCTACACCTCAGGCACGACCGGCCTGCCGAAGGCCGCCAGCGTCAGCCACCGCCGCATCCTGAATTGGGGCGGCTGGTTCGCCGGATTGACCGGCGCCACGCCTGAAGACCGGTTGTTCGATTGCTTGCCGTTGTTTCACAGCGTCGGCGGCGTGGTCGCGCCCTGCAGCATGCTGACGGCGGGAGCATCTGTGGTGGTGTCCGACAGATTCTCCGCAGGCTCCTTCTGGCGCGACATCGTGCGCTTCGACTGCACCCTGTTCCAGTATATCGGGGAGCTCTGCCGTTATCTCTTGAAGGCGTCGGTGTCGGAATTCGAAAACCAGCACCGGCTGCGGCTGGTCTGCGGCAACGGTCTGCGCGGCGATATCTGGGAGGCCTTTCAGGCGCGCTTTTCGATTCCGCAAATTTTGGAATTCTACGCGGCGACCGAAGGCAATTTCTCGCTCTATAATGTGGAGGGAAAGCCCGGCGCGATCGGCCGGATTCCGCCATTGCTGGCGCATCGTTTTCCCGCCGCGATCGTTCGTGTCGATGCAGAGTTTGGCGCGCCCCTTCGCGGCGAGGACGGACTTTGCGTCGTCTGCGCCCGCGGCGAGGTCGGCGAAGCCATCGGGCGGATCGGAACGGCCGACAAGGGAGGCGGGCGCTTTGAGGGTTACACCAACGCCGCGGAGACCGAGAAGAAGATTCTGCGCGACGTGTTCGCCAAAGGTGATGCCTGGTTTCGAACCGGCGACCTGATGATGCTCGACGAGGGCGGCTATTTCCATTTCGTCGACCGGATCGGCGACACTTTCCGCTGGAAGGGAGAAAACGTCGCGGCGTCGGAGGTCAACGAAGCCGTCCTCGACTGCCCGGGCGTTGTCGAGGCGACGACTTACGGCGTCCAAGTTAAGGGTGCCGACGGTCGCGCCGGAATGGTTGCGATCGTGACCGATGACCGGTTCGACCTCGGCGAATTCAGGGACCATCTTGCGCGCCGGCTGCCCGCCTATGCGTGCCCGGCTTTCGTCCGTCTTTGCGCGGCGTTGGACAGCACCGAAACCTTCAAGCAGAAGAAGCAGGATCTGGTCCGCGCCGGGTTCGACCCGAACCGCATCACCGATCCGCTCTTCTACAGAGATCCAAAATCCGGCGATTTTCTCCCGATCGATGCTGCGTGTTACGCGCGGATATCGGATGGCACTATTCGGCTGTGAGGTCTGTGCGGGACCGGCTTTCTCACATGCCGTAAATCGCGAGTTCGGTGTCGGCGAGATCTCCGAGCCGGGGTTGGTGCGGGCCCTTGAAATATTTGCGGCCCCGCGCCTCGCTGTAGATGCCGGCAAGGCCCGCCACAGCGCCGTTCGCGTCGACGATAACGATCGGCTTGCCTCGCCAAAACAGATAGCGGCCGATTGCACCCGCGCATTTGACGTAGTCGGCGATGTCGCGGCAGTAGCCGAGCTGCATGGCGGGCAGGGGGACGATGTCGCGGCGCTTCCGCAGCGAAAAGAAAACGAACGGAAAGACTTCTTCATCGGTGCGGCATACCAGGCTGAGGCAGCCATATCCCGCATGGCGCTTGAGGATTGCCAGGTGCTCATCCGGCAGGCCGGCGATGGAAGCCGTGTCCTGCGCAACTACTTCGACCGTCGTGCCGCGGCCGCCGCGCGACAGCACGGGCAGCGAGAAATAGAGCCCGCGGCAATAGGCCGCAAATCCCTGTGCTTCGAGGATCGGCCACGTCCCCACCGCCGGCGTGACGTTGAAGTAGGTGACGTCCTTGCGTTTTTGCGTCATCGACGCAAACAGCGCTGCGTAATTGCGGAACTCCGGATCGACATACCAGCTCGAGACGTTGCAGCAGGTTGCGGCCTCACCGTCGATGATCTTGGTCGAATAGATCAGGAGCAGGCAGCCGACCGGCGCCCCCTGATGCTCCAGCAAATAGCCGTAGCGAGGCGCGTCTTGCGGCAGCGATCGCGAGCCTTGATGGCGAAGGCCCCGCATCCAGTATTCGCGGCTGCGGTGGATAAAGCCCCTCGTCAAGAGATCGCCGACCGCCTCCAGATCGCTTTCCTGTATCTCGCGAAAACGCGGTTTGACGGCGAGCATGATGTTTACCAACGGACGCAAAAGATCGTAGCGCAAGGGTGATATTTCACATTTGCGCTCTATCATGGACCTGCAAAATTTTATGAGAAAGCGGAACAATCGATGTCGGTAAGGTTAAGGATTATTGCAGCGATACAGCAGATCGCGGCCGAACAGCAGGTCACCCTGCCGCCGCTCGAGGATAATCTGTCTCTCCATGAGACCGGCTTCGACTCCCTTGGCTTCGCCATCCTGGTGGCGCGGCTCGAAGACGATCTGGGCATCGATCCGTTTACCATATCGGAGGACGCAAGCTTTCCTCTCACGATAGGCGATTTCATCAGGGCCTATGAAAATGTCCACGCGTGAAGTTTTCGCGCTGCGTGGCTATCTTGATCCCCACCTGAAGGACCGCACCCTTTCGGACGCGCGGCGGGTCGTTTCGCTGACGGACATTACCGGCGAAACCTGTCTCAACGGCCGGCTCGCCGAAATCTCGGGACGGTCGGTGCTGCTCTCCGCAGCCGGCCAGTTCCTCTCCGCGCTGGCGATGCTGGAGATCGACGGTGTGGCGCGGCGAATGCTGCTGTGTCCGCCCGATCTCGCCGCCGACCATATTCACGCGCTCGTCGCAGATGCCGAGATCGATGCCGTGGTCACCGACCAGCCATCCCAGTGGGCTGGTTCGGGAATCGAATTGGTCGTACAGGCCGAGGAACAGCTGCGGCCGGCGAGGCGCGCGCAAACCGAACGGGCAACGGAATGGCTGATGCTGACGTCGGGCACCTCGGGTCTGCCGAAAATCGTCGGCCATACGCTGGAAGGTTTGACCGGCGCGATTGTCGCAGACGGTCCGGCGCGCGGGGCTCCGCCGGTATGGGCGACCTTCTATGACATCAGGCGCTATGGCGGCCTTCAGATTTTCTTGCGCGCGATCATCGGCGGCGGTTCGATGGTCTTGTCCGAGCCGGGCGAGGCGATCGCCGATCACGTCGCGCGGCTGCGGAAAAAGTCTGTCACGCACATTTCGGGTACGCCGTCGCACTGGCGCAAGCTTCTGATGAGCGGCGCAGCTTCTGGCTTTTCTCCGCGTTACGTTCGGTTGTCGGGCGAGATTGCCGATCAGGCCGTCCTCGATGGTTTGCGCCACGCTTTTCCTGGGGCCTCGATCGGTCACGCCTATGCGTCGACCGAGGCCGGCGTCGGCTTTGCCGTGAACGATGGGCTTGAGGGTTTTCCCGCTGATATGATCGGGGAGAGCCGCGACGGCGTCGAAATGAAAATCGTGGACGGTTCGCTGCGGATTCACTCAAGGCGCGCCGCGCACGCCTATGTCGGCCGGCAGGCGGCCGCCCTCACCGACAGCGATGGCTTCGTCGATACCGGCGACATGGTCGAGCTGCGCGGCGACAGGTACCACTTTGTCGGCCGGCGCGGCGGGATCATCAATATTGGCGGGTTGAAAGTTCATCCCGAAGAAATCGAAGCGGTCATCAACCGGCTTGCCGAGGTGCGGATGTCCCGCGCCAGGTCGCGCCGCAGCCCGATCACGGGCGCAATCGTGGTCGCCGACGTCATCCTGGCCGATGGCTGCGATACCGGCCGGAGCGAGGAGATCAAGAACAGGATTCTCGCCGATTGTCGAGCGAGTCTTGCGCCCCACAAGGTACCCGCCATGATCAAATTCGTAGACGCGCTCGATGTCACGGCGGCCGGAAAGCTGGCGCGGACCGATGCATAATGTTCTGGTGACCGGTGGCAGCCGCGGCATTGGGCTTTCGATCGCGCGCAGATTGGCCGAAGCCGGCTATCACGTGATTGCGGTAGCGCGGCGCGAGAGCGATGAGCTACGCGAAGCGATCCGCGCCATCGTGGAGCGAGGAACCGGCGGCCTTCATTTCAGGGCGTTCGATCTCAGCGACACCGACGCTATTCCCGCCTTCGTCAAGGGTCTGCGCGACGAGTTCGGCGCGATCTACGGCCTTGTCAACAATGCCGGCATCGGCACCGATGGGCTGCTTGCGACGATGCACAACAGCGAGATCGAGGCGCTCTTGCGCCTCAACGTGCTCTCGCCCGTCATTCTCACCAAATATGTGGTGCGGCACATGATGGCCGACGGCGCCGGCCGTATCATCAACATGTCTTCGATCATTGCTTCCACCGGCTATAACGGCTTGTCGGTCTATGGCGCGACCAAGGCCGCTGCCACCGGTTTTACCCGGTCGCTGGCGCGCGAGGTCGGCAAACTCGGCATCACCGTGAACGCGATCGCGCCCGGCTTTGTGGATACCGAATTGACGCAAAGCCTCTCGGAAGATCAACGCAAGCGCATCGCCGGCCGCAGCGCCTTGCGCCGCCTGCCGGAGACGGACGACGTCGCGCGCATGGTCGAATATCTCCTGGGCGATGGCGGCCGCAATATAACCGGCGCCGTCCTGACCGTCGACGCCGGCAACACGGCGTAAGCTCGATCCAGCCCGGGAGCTACGGCATCCGCGGCGCTTGATTTCCCTCAATGGCGGCCGGAGCATTTTCCGCCAAGCTGAACAAGCGGCTTGGGAAATGTATCGATGTCATTTGAACGCATATTGCGGTGGGCACTCGTCGCGATTGCGGTGGCGGGATTGGCGGCCGGTATCGCTGCCCATGCGGCTCACAGACGGGATCTTGCCGACCTCTTCTGGACGCTCGCGACCGCGCCGGTGGTCGCGGGGCTTGCCGTTTCGATCCTGCGGGATTTCCTGGCCGGCCGGTTGGGTGTCGACGCAATCGCATTGATCTCGATGAGCGCGGCGCTGGCGCTCGGCCAGCCGCTCGCGGGCGCCGTGGTGGCGCTGATGTATTCCGGCGGCAATGTGCTTGAGGATATCGCGGTTGCCCGGGCCGAGCACGATCTGCGCGCGCTGGTCGATCGTGCCCCGCGCGAGGCGCATCTGCGCATCGACGACCGTATCGAGGAGGTGCCGATTTCCGCCGTCGCGGTCGGCGACCGGCTCCTGGTGCGGGCCGGCGAAATCATTCCCGTCGATGGCGTGGTCGTCTCGCATACGGCCACCATTGACGAATCTGCTTTGACCGGCGAACCGATCCCGGTGGTGAAAGCGCGCGGCGCTGCGATAATGTCCGGCTCGCTGAATGCCGGCGAGGCCTTCGAACTGACGGTGTCCGCGGTTGCCGGTGAAAGTACCTATGCCGGCATCGTGCGGATGGTGACGGCGGCCCAGACCGCGAAGGCGCCGTTCGTGCGGTTGGCCGATCGCTATGCGCTGATCTTCCTGCCGGTGACGCTCGCGCTTGCTTTCGTCGCGTGGCTGATTTCGGGCGACCTGATCCGAAGCCTCGCGGTGCTGGTGGCGGCGACGCCATGCCCGTTGATTCTGGCAGCCCCCGTTGCCTTCATCGCCGGCGTCGCGCAGGCGGCACGGCGCGGCATTTTGGTCAAGGGCGGCGGCCCGCTGGAGGCCTTGGCGCGTGCCCATACCGTGCTGTTCGACAAGACCGGGACATTGACGGTCGGCGGCGCGCGGTTGCTTTCCGTCGAAGCGGCGCCGGGAGAATCGGCCGACGAGGTGTTGATGCTGGGTGCCTCGCTCGAACAGGCGTCGCACCATGTTCTTGCGGCCGCCATCGTTCAGGCGGGGATCGAGCGCGGCTTGAGCCTGAAGGTGCCGGAGCAGGTTCGGGAATCCGTGGGCTCGGGATTGCGTGGCGTGATTGATGGTCGCCGGATAGAAGCAGGATCCCGCGACATGATCTACGGCGCCACCCGCGCCACCGAGTGGGCGTCGCGGGCCATTCGCCGCGCCTCCTGGCGCTCTGCACTGGTCGTCTTCATCGCGGTCGAGGGACGGCCCATCGGCGCGCTGCTGCTTGCCGACGAGCTTCGCTCCGATACGCCGCGCGCGATCCGGATGCTGCGCGAGGCCGGCATTGCCCGCATGGTCATGGTCACCGGCGATCGCGCCGCTGCCGCGCACGCAATTGGCGCAGCGCTCGATCTTGACGCCGTGCTCGCGGACCGGGTGCCTTCCGACAAGGTCGATGCCGTCCGCTCCGAGCAGCGGCTGCACCCGACCATCATGGTAGGCGACGGCATCAACGATGCGCCGGCGCTGGCATCCGCCGATGTCGGGATCGCGCTCGGCGCCCGCGGCGCCAGTGCCTCCTCGGAAGCGGCCGACGTGGTGATCCTGGCCGATCGCCTCGATCGCGTCGGCGAGGCGATCGTGATCGCGCGGCGCGCGCGCCGAATCGCCATCGAGAGCATCGTCGCCGGCATGGGCCTTTCGATTTTGGCGATGCTGGCGGCGAGCCTGGGCTGGCTTGAGCCGGTGCCGGCGGCGATCGTCCAGGAGGTGATCGATGTGGCCGTGATTCTCAATGCCTTGCGCGCCTTGTCGCCCGGCTACGCCCATCGTGGCCCGCACATCACGGTCGCGGACGGCCGCGAGCTGCATCGCAACCATCTGGTGTTGATGGGCAGTCTCGACCGCTTGCGGTCGATCGTCGATGCGCTCGACGACGCCGATGCGGAAAATGGCGCCGCGTTGATCGTGGAGGCCAACCGGCTGGTGCAGGAGCAGGTCGTCGTGCATGAGAGCGACGATGAGGGCAGCGTCTATCCGCGGCTCGCCCGGATTTTGCGCGAGACCCACAGCCTTTCGGCAATGAGCCGGGCGCACCGCGAGATCCTGCATCTTGCCCGCCTGCTCGCCCGCCTGGTTGAGGACCTGCCCACCGAGAAACTCGACCGCTATCTTCTTCGTGACGCCCAGCGTGTGATCCAGTCGATCGAAACTCTCGTGCGCATGCACACGGCACAGGAGGAAGATATTTATGAAGCGGTAGCGGCGCGAACGGCTGCATAGAACAATTGC
>Ga0116223_10001739_pt1 | contig 21717 bp, 22 predicted proteins | sample Sb_taG_3_FD_90092 | JGI IMG/M metagenome (GOLD analysis project Ga0116223, IMG submission 90092) | Peat soil microbial communities from Weissenstadt, Germany - Sb_50d_a_PC metaG | ecosystem: Environmental > Terrestrial > Soil > Wetlands > Peat | place: Germany: Weissenstadt | collected 2010-09-21 | reverse complement strand
GGGCGGCGACTACGGTGCGGAGGGTTTCATTTACCAGGACCTGGCGCCGCTGAAGAGCTTCGATGGCGTATATCCGGTGCTGGGCAGTTGGGTGATCGGGCACGAGGAGGGGAATGCGGCGGGCGGAATGGGGATTCGCGAATCGGAAATGCCGATCACCGGGAACCTGAGCCGGTTTGTGCCGCACTTGTTCGACTGATGACTGCACCCCGGAAAGACGCTTCAGCCCAGAAAATCGAACAGGGTGGTGGTCGGCATCTTGGCCTGCATTTGGAGGGCGGCCTGGAGCTGGGTGCTGGACTGGGTAAGCTCCATGGCCGCGCTGGCGACATCCGCGTCCTGGGTCTGGCTGATCTCGGTCTGCAACCGGGTGTCGTAGCTGCCGGCGTAATTGGTGGCGGTCTGAATACGATCCTCTACGTTGCCGTAGAAGGATTCCATGGCATTCAGACGGTCCGAGGCCGCCTTTATGGAGCTGATCGTGTTGCCAATCTGGGTGGGGTCATTCGTCAGGAGGGCCAATCGCAGTGAGTTCAGGGCGTTGAATACGTTATCCGACGCAAAGGTGCCGTCCGCATTGCGGTCGTCGAAGATGGCCTGCGCGGTCTGAGTGGCGGAGAACGATCCTCCTGCTGGATCTTCCACTTGGCGCGTGGCGGTTTGGGCCGTCAAGAGCTGATCGACCCCGTTGAGGGGATTTCCAGTGGTGGGGTCCGTGGCCGTCAGATCGAGGGCGTAGGACGGGCTGCCATCCTGGTCGCCGCTGAAGATGAACTTGCCTTGGACCGTGGTTTGGCTGAGATTGACCATCTGCTGCTGCAGCGACTGCACCTGCTGGGCGAGGTTCTGGCGGCTGGTGGCGTCCAGGGTGATGTTCGTCCCCTGGTTGGCCAGGGTTAGCGCGTTGTCCATCAGGCTGATGGCGCTCGCGAGCGCGCCATCGGCCGCATCGGCATTGGAACTGGCCAGCCCGAGATTGGTTTGGATCTGGCTATTGTGCTGCTGGTTGGCGCGAAGCTGGAGCAGGGTGCCGATCTGATCGGGCGCATCCGACGCCACCGATATTTTTTTTCCGGACGAAACCTGGTTGTTGGCCTCGGCGATTCGTTGTTGGGTCTGGCCGAGTTCAGACAGGAAAAGTGCAGAGGCGGGATCGAGGTTGGTGATCATGCGGTTCCTGGCGCAAGGATGTTGATGGCATCCAAGGTAATCTGGTCGAGCACCGAGATCAGGCGCGAGTTGGCGTCATAAGCCCTCTGGAACTGGACCAGGATGGTGGCTTCTTCATCCAGGGACACACCGGACGTTTGCTGGCGGAGGTTCTGGGCTTGCGCAACTGCCGTCTGCTGGACCGTCTGTTGACCGGTGGCATTGTTCAGCGCGTTGCCGATACTCGATGCCATGCCGCCGAAGAACTGGCTGTAGGTGTCGCCATCGATCTGGTCGGCGCTGTCCGTCCCGTTGGACATAGCGGATAGTGCCAGTGGAACCCCGTTGGAAACGCTGGGCGGCCCGGGATCCACCGCCGTCAATTGGTCCGGCGTAACGGACGGATCGACCGCCAACGTCTGCGCCACGTTGGTGTCGTTGGTGGTGTCGTAGGTGAAGATGGGTACGCCGGTCTGGACAGGTGTGCCGCTGGAGTTGTCGACCGGTGTCAGCAATTGGTTCACGCGGTCGGCGAACTGTTTGGCCATGGTGTTGAGGTCGCCGGGCTGGGACGCGTCGCCCAGGTACGAAGGGAGCACCGTGTTCCGGATGTTGAGCAGCGCTCCGAGTTGGCCGCCGGTGGTCTGTGCCGTGATATCGGTGCCGTCGGCTGCGGTGATTTGAGCGGACGGGTGGCCTGCGTAGACCGGATTGGCCGGCGCCGCGAGCTGGTAGGAGATCTGGTACTGCTGGCTGCCCACCAGCAATGGTGTCTGGCCATTCAGCAACACCGTCACCGTTCCATCCGACTGTTGCAAGGCCGTGATATTGGCGTACTGCGAGAGTTGTTCCAGGGTGGAATTCACTTGAGCATCCACGGCGGGATCGCCGTTCGCACCCTGCAAAGTCTGGCGGTTATCGCCCTGGAGTTGCCCAACCAGTTGATTGATCTGGTCCACCGTCCCTTGCAGTTGTTGTTCGGTGTTCTGCTGCACGCTGGCCAGCCCGGCGGCGGTCTGCTGGAAGGCAGTCGCCACACTGGTGGCCTGCTGCAGCACGGTTTGTTGCGCGACCGTGTCGCTCGGCGACTGTGCCCAGGCGGAGAAGCTCTGAAACAGGTTGTTGAGAGCATACGGAATGCCGGATTGGCCGGAGACATCGAATAGCGATTGCAAGGAGGTGAGGCTGCTGACGTTTTGCTGGGCGTTCCCGAGCAAGGTGGTCTGGCTCCGCACGGCCTGTTCGGCGTACTGATCCCGGGAGCTTTCGACCTGGCCGGCGCGGACGCCCCCGCTTGCCCCTGTGGCCAGATCGAAGGGCATGGCTTCGAGCACCAGGCTTTGCTTGGCATAACCGGGGGTCGAGGCATTGGCCACATTATTTTGGGTTACCTGCAAGAGCTGATCGATGGCTTGGAGCGCGCCCGCCGAGGAGCCCAGAGTCGCGAGAATGTTGGCCATAGTCTTTTATCCCGTGAGACAGACCCGCCCGGGGCGAATGACCGGCGCCGGATCGCCGCGGGGCGTGTAGCCTCCGGTCATGGCGCCCAGTATCCGGTTCCATTTCGCGTGGTACTCGCGAGCGCTCTCGAGCAGCCGTGCGGCGTGGCGCACCGCGAATTGCAGCCGGTAAGCCTCAGCCAATGCTTCGGGATCGCTGCGGACCCCACTCAGCCAGGGCCGGAATTCGGCGATCACGGAACAGGCCCTTTCGAGCAGCCCCGGACACCCGTCCAGGTACTCGGGGGAGGAGGCCACCAAGAGTCCGCAGACCCGCTCTACCTGGAAACGGGCCGCGGATAGCCCTTCGACCACGTTCGCCGGCGTCATGGCTACTTACCGGTTACGGCCAGGGCGTCCGCAACCATGCCCCGGCTGGTGGCCATGGAATCGGGTTGGTACTGGCCGCTCTGATATTGTGCGGCTAACGCCTGCACCCGGCTGGCCCGGTCCGAGCCGTCTGCCGCCAGCGCCTGGGAGAGACGTCCCAAAGTACTGGAAAACTCCACACGGTCGCCATTTCCGGCCGTACCCGATCCTCCGGCCCGGCCGCTTCCGGCCCGGTCGGCCTTTTGTGTCTCCTGCGCCCGCCCGGACTGGGCCGCCGAAGTGCTGGTCAGATTCACATCGTAGACTCTCATAACCGGCGTTTGCCTCTGCCTGAATGACATATCGGCCGGCGGTTGGGCGGGCTTTAGCTCTTATATCGAGAAGCTTTAGCTTTCTTTCGAGAAGCCTCAGCCTGTCTTTCGAGAAGATGTCGGATTTCGCTCTAAAGTTTAGGGGAGTTCCGCCGATTGCTGCTGTGTAAGCAGCATGTGCGTGAGCAGCGTGTGCGTGAGCAGCATGTGTGAGCAGGATGTGTGTGAGCGGTATGGATGTCAAACGAGTGTTGACCTTCGGCCCAACTGCGAAGGATGGGCTAACCCCGGAAACGGCGGATGAGGACGGGACCGGCGATGGGGTCCTCCTGGCCACGTATGCGGAGCGGGAAGAATGGGAGCGGCTGCTGGTTGGGGAAAGCCCGGAAATGCGGCAGGTCGGCCATATCATTCGAATGGTGGCCAGCCGCCGGTCGACGGTCCTGATCACGGGTGAAACCGGCACGGGGAAGGAAATGGCCGCGCGCGCGCTGCACCTGGCCGGTCCGCGCCGCCGGTCGAGCCTGGTGGCGGTGAACTGCAACGCCTTGCCCGAAAACCTGCTGGAAGCCGAGCTGTTCGGTCACGTCAAGGGCGCGTTCACGGGCGCCTTTCAGAACCGGGTCGGCCGGTTCGAGCAAGCTCAGGGCGGCACCCTGTTTCTGGATGAAATCGGAGACTTACCCCTGGATCTTCAGGCCAAGCTCCTGCGAGTGGTGCAGGAGCGCGAACTCCAGAGGTTAGGCAGCTCGGAGACGATCCGGCTGGATATTCGCGTGGTGGCGGCAACCAACTGCGACCTCGCGCAGCGCATCGAACAGGGCCGGTTCCGGGAGGACCTCTACTATCGGTTAAATGTGGTGCCCATACACATGCCGCCCTTGCGGCAGCGGCGCGACGACATCCCGATGCTGGCCTGGCATTTCCTGGAAAAAGTCTGCCGGCTGGAGGAGATTCCGCCCAAATCGCTCCGGCCGGAAGCCATCGAGCGGCTGCGCGGTCACTCCTGGCCGGGCAACGTCAGGCAACTGGAGAACGCGGTGGAGATGGCGGTGGCGATGAGCGGCGATCGCGCGATTCTGCGGGCGGGGGATTTCCCCCTGCCCGCTCCTGTGGTGGCCGGGCCCGCGAGCCGCGCCGGCGCTCCGGTGGTCTCGGTTCCGGACGGCGGCCTGGATTACGAACGGACGCTGGCGCTCATCGAACGCAGCATCCTGGAGCAGGCGCTCTCGAAGACCGGCGGCAACAAGAAGGCGGCTGCGGAGATGCTGCGCCTGAAGCGCACCACCCTTTCGGCCAAGGTGCGAAGCCTGGATGCAACTAATAGCGTTCAACGTTCAGCGGTCGGCGTTCAGCTTTCAATGGCGCCGGCCCCCCTCGCAAGCGGACCGCTGTGAACGCTCCCACATCACCACAGGTAGTCCTTGGCGATCTCCCGCTTGTCGTGGCCGTCCAGCACGTGAACGACGCGGATCTTCTTGAGCGAAACCGGAGAGAGCTGGCCGATGGGGATATAGATGATGGTGCGGCCGACGCGCGAGGCGATGGTCTTGAAAATGGAGCGTGGAGGCCTGGCGGCGACGTAGACCACGTGCCGGTGGATCGAATAATCGATCGCCGCCATCAGCAATCGCTCGGATTTCGATTCCGCGAACTCGTAGTCCGCATCCTGCCACACATCGTACATGCGGCGGGGCGGAAGGCTCATCAGAAAGCCCCCGTATTCGGCCCGGCCCATCCCCGGCCCCACCAGGTTGTCGAACGGGAAGGTCGAATAGAAGGCCATGTCGGATTCGTTCTGGTTCTCGCCCAGCCAGGTGGTCATGTACGAATAGCGGTTGTCGCGGTCCTCGTCGAAGATGACCACCACCGAGCCGACCTCGCCCTGAATCTTCTGGAACTGGCGGACATAGATGCGGCCTTCGTACCATTTACGGATGGTTTCCCGCATGTCGATGCCGTCCAGAATGGAGGTGGTAAACGGCTCGACGCGCACCCGCTCCTCGGAAAGGATGCTTTTGCCTTTTTTCTTCAGATAGCGGCCATAGTCCTCGACTACCAGGTCCTCGGGCGGGTAGGAGCAGATGCCGGCGCCATTCAACTGGCTGGCCCATTCCCCCGGGACTTTCTCCTTCCGGCGCGGTTTCAAGCCAAAGGGGCGGAGCCTCCGCTTGGTGCTGGGGAGCCGCCGGCGCAGGCGGATGCGCCGCGTGTCGAGCCAGACCTCGTCGCCCGAGATGCGCACCGTCATGGGGTTGGCGGTGATCTGCTGGGGCGGATAGCGGCCGGCCGCCTCCCACACATCCCAGGCGAAATTATCGTCGGCCACCCCGCGGGCCGCCACCGTGAGATCGAAGATGCCGGCGGAAAGCTGGTGCCCGGCGAGCGCCAGGTTGCGCGTGTAGCGGGCCAGCAAACGCCGTTGCCAGTGGGCGATGCGCTCGCCGGTGGAGACTTCGTACTCCTTCTCGGCCTCGCGGAACACGGCCAGTTGGGCGTGGCGCCGGTCGATGAGGCTGGAATCCGTCAGGAGCTGCCGGAAGGTCTCGAAGCGCCATGCGAGCGCCGGGTACTCCACGGTGATCTCGCCCAGGGAATCGGGATGCGGGTTGAAGAGCTCGATTCCCTCGCGGCGGGTGCGCGCCAGGGGCTGCGCCTGCGGCTCCTCCATGGCGTCCAGCACGGCGTCGAGCAGGTTGAGCGACAGCACCACCAGCACATTCGCCTGCGGATTGGCGCCCTGCAGTTTCCAGGCGATGCCCGCGGCGTGTCGTGAGATCTCCTCCGACCGCGGTTGCGGGTAGACACGGTATCGCTCGATGTACCGCGCCAGGCCGATGTGGCGGACGGCGTAGGTATCCGGGTAGGCGTCCTTCAAATGCGGCCGCTCGCCGGCGTCGGGATCGGCGAACACGATTTCCGCTCCGGTCTCGAGGCCACTGCGGATGGCTTCGGTAAAGGGGTCGGCTGGTTCGATGGGCACGTAGACCGCATGGTCCTCGCCGGCCGTCTCGTCGGGGTAGAAGATCAGGGACATCTCGGGCAGGCGTGCCACGGCGCCCATCCAGGCGGGCTGCAAGGTGGACGGCAATTCCAGGGCGATCACGTGCGGCCGCTCGCGCAGAATCGCCTGGCGCACTTCGATGGCAAACTCCAGGCGGCCCGGCACGACCGGGAAGTAGGTGAAGCGGCCCCGTCTCAGGCTGCCGAAATCAAGGAGCGGCCCGCCGTTATCAAATGGCCCGCCGTTATCAAATGGATGGTCGATTTCTCCGGGCATAGCGTAGGGCTTCCTCGCCCAGTACTTGAACGATGGCGATTTCGAGGGCTTCCGTCTCGTGGGTTCGCTGGGTGGCCAGGCTCTTCAACTTGATGGCGTAGCGGGCCACGTTGATACCGTCCCGCACGGTGTAGCGTTCGTCGGCGGCGTGCGCCATCTGGAGGAAATCCGTCACGTAGCTCAGTATGCGCTCTTCGGCGAAAGGAAGATTCTCCCTGAGGATGTGAAATTCTTCATCGCGCTCCGGGAAATCGATGAAGATCTGGGGCTGCAGCCGGGAGTGAATGTACTCGGGCAGCTCGAACGTGGAAGCGTCGTCGTTCATGGTGGCGACCATCCGAAAATGAGGATGGGCCTTGATCTTGATGCCAGTGACGATGGATTCCACGTAGCGCCGGTTATCGAGCAGCGGCGCCAGACTGGCCCAGCTCTTCTCGCTCATGCGGTTGCCCTCGTCCACGATGGCGATGCCTCCACGGATCATGGCGGTAACCAGCGGCGACGCCACATAGCGCAGACTGCCCTCGCCTTCGATCACGGGAGTCACCAGCAAGTCCTCCGGACGCGTATCCATGGTGGCTTGCAGGATATAGACGTCGCGGCCCATACGCTTGCCGGCGGCGTAAGCCAGCGTGGTCTTGCCCACGCCTGGCTTGCCCAGCAGGCGGGGGTTCATGGGCAGATCCTGGTCGTTCACGACCATCCAGGCGGCCAGCAATTGCCGCATGAGTTCGTCTTGCCCGACCCACTGGACCGCCAGCTCGTCCGGATGGGCAAGGTGTAGGGTTACGCCTTCGATCTCGACGGTCATCTATCCTCATTATCGGGCACTCGGGCTCTCTGTGCCGGGGGCCAGGTCCAAGGGGCCGGGGGTCGGCGGACAGGGGTGAGAGGCCGCAAGTCAGGAGTCGGGGTCAGGAGCCGTTCCGGGAGGGAAGCCGCCGCAGAGTCAGATGTTGCTGATGACGATTCGATGGACCTTGAGAAGGAGGTCGACTTCCTGAAGCGGGATGCCCAGCGCCGACGCAATCTCGACCGGGGCGTCGCCCCGCCGGTGCATGCGCAAGGCCTGCGACCGTTTGCTCAGATTCAATCCGGGTCTGGGAAGGGCGGGAATCGCGGCGGGAACGGCGTCGCGGCGAACCTCCTGGAGCTGCGCCCCCAGGCCGTTCAGCTCCTGCCGCAGGGCTTCCACGCCGGCTTCACAGAGCTGGTGGTCCGCGCGGGCGGCTTGCGCGGCGTTTCGAACCAGTGTCCGGGCGCGGAACAGGGCCGCGAGACCGAGAGCCACCGCGGCCAAAACCAGGCCGCACAGGATGGCGAACGGGAAGATGACCGGATTCACCGCCAGCGCGGTGCGCGCCACGAACTCGGCGAGTGGCTTCATCGCACGCTCCGCAAGCGGTCTTCGCGGCTGGCGATTTCCTGAATCCGCACGCCGTAGTTTCCCTCCACCACTACCACCTCGCCGCGCGCGATCAGGCATTGGTTGATCAGCACCTCGACCTGCTCGGTGATGCCGCGGTTGAGCTCGACGATCGATCCGGTGGTCAGCTTCAGGACGTCCTTCATGGGAAGCTGCGCCCTGCCGAAGGAGATGCTCACGGGCAGGTCGACATCCAGCAGGAGATCCATGGTGCGGGAGATGGCAGGCGGCGATTTGGCGGCGCCCGGCTCGGCATGCGACGGCGGCGGGCCCGGGGGCCGTTCCGCTTCGCCCGGGGGCGGCGCGGAGACCGCCGCCACCAGTTTCGGGCTGAGGGTGAGGAGCAGGGGAGCCAGCGCCGTGCCCGCGAATTCGATCGAAACGGACGCCCACTCCCGCACATCCGGTTGGGGCGCGCGTTCGACACCGGCCTCGCAGGCGACCTCCCGTCCCAGAAGAGCGCCGATCGAGCGGGCCATCGCGGACAGAGACTGGCCGAGAATCTCGAACCAGGTATTCTTGGCTTCGCCGGTCTCCACGGTTTCGAGACCGGCCGCTTTGAGCGTGAGGGTTCCGGCATGTTCCCACGACGCGCGCGGCGCCGCCACCCATACCACCATCTCCGGCGACAACTGGAAGGGCTGCTCCCACCACAGCAGGTCGCTCTCCGGACCGGCTCCGGCGTCCGCGGCCACGGCGGAGAGAAGCCCGGATACGACCTGCCAGTGTACGGCCGGCCGCTGATCGGTCATGGATTCGAGAACCTGTTCCAGGCTCTCCCCCCACTGGCTGAGGAGCAGCTTCACATTCTCCGCCGCGTCCCAGCGGAATGGTTCCTGGTGTTCGAGCGTGCTCATGCCGTTAACATGCCTCGCGAAGCGGGCCATTGTTCGGACAGATGGCTCCGCAGCCTGAGAATTGCCTGGGATTTCAACTGCGAGATGCGGGACTCGTGCAAGTTGACGATCTGCGCGATCTCCCGCAAGGTGAGCTCTTCGCGGTAGTACAGGCTGAGAACCGTCCGCTCGATGGCCGGAATCCCATCGATCCCTTCCGCCAGCAGCCGCTCCAGTTCGGACTTCTCCAGAATCGCGGACGGAAGGCTTTCGTGCTCATCGGGCAGATAGTGCAGCAGGTCTTTCCCCTGGTCGCCGGCGGCGTACTCCAGGCTGGCGACGTTCAGCCCGCGGATCTCCACCAGCCACTGGTGATACGCTTCGAGCGAAACCTCGAGCTCCGCGGCAATCTCCTCTTCGACCGGCGACCGCTGCAGCTTCTGCTCCGCCGAGGCGATGGCCGCCTCGATCTGCTTGGCCTTGCGGCGCTTTTGCCGCGGGGCCCAGTCCAGGCCTCTCAGGCTGTCCAGGATGGCGCCGCGGATCTTGTATTCCGCATAGGTTTTGAGTTTGACATTGTGGCCCGGGTCGAAGTTATCGATGGCCGAAATCAGACCGATGACCCCGGTCGACACCAGGTCTTCCAGGCTGATGTTGTCCGGGAGCCGTTCCTGGATCCGCCGGGCAATCAGCCGCACCTGCGGCAGGTGCTCCAGGATGAGCCGTTCCCGCTCGTCGTCGCTAATCATTTCCGACACCGCGTACGAGTACATATGCTTTCGCCATGAACCAACCGCACTCCCACCGAACTTACCTCCCACCGAAACGGGGGCGCGCCTTCCATGGGCCCTCCCTACGCCGCGCTCAGCACCTGGCCGCGCTGACCCTTGAGGATCAGGTCCACGAGACTGCTCCGGCTGGCAGCCTGCAGGTCTTCCGGGATGCGTTGTCCGGTGCCAAAAAAGGACAACGCTTTACCGGTTCGGGTGGCTTCGTTGAGAATCGGGCCGAAAGAGCCGGTTTCATCGAGCTTGGTAAACAACAGGCGCTGCGGCCCGAAGATCTCAAAACAATCGACCACATGGGATAGATCGGCGGATTTCATGGATGACGACAGGACCAGTTGCGTGTCGATATCGGCGCGCGCGGAAAGAAACTGCGCCAGGGCGGCCGCGCTGTCCATGTCTCCCGCGGCGACGCCCGGGGTGTCGATGAAGATCAGCTCTTTCCCGCGGTTCTCCTCGATGGCCTGTGCCAGCGCGGCGACGGTCTCCAGCAATTGAAAGCCGACACCCAGAATGGCCGCATAACAGCGCAATTGCTCGGCGGCCGCCACGCGATAGTTATCCATGGAAAGCAGGAGAACGGGCCGCCGGCTGGCGAGCCCGTAGTTGACCGCCAGTTTCACCAGGGTGGTCGTCTTGCCGGCGCCCGGCGGCCCGACCAGAGCCGCGATGCGGGTGCGCGACTCGCCTCTACCCAGCGCGGGCTGGACGGCGAACCGCGCTTCCATTTCCTCCACCAGTGCGCGCTGGAACGCGGCCCGGTCCGCCGGATGCGGCGCCCGTTTGCCGGACGGCCCCACCATCCGCGCCTCCGCCGCCTGCACGATCTCGCGGGCCAATTCCGGCGCGACTTCGCTGGAGGCGAGTAGCGCACAGGCGTCGGAGAGATCCGGAGGGGCGCCCGCCCATGGCGCGGACGCGAACACCGACCGCGTGATCGCGCGCCGCATGCTTTCGAGCTCCTTCTTGAGCTCCGCCACCTCTTTGGAAAGCCGGTCGCCCATCGGTTCCGGCGCGGGCAGAGTCGATACGGGAGTCTCCGGCACGCCATCCGCGGCGCCGGCGGGGAGTGAACCCGTGGCGAAGACTACTTCGTACTCGCCCAGGTGCCGGGCTTCGGGGGGCGCTTTGCGGCTGTTCAGCAACATGGCGTCGGCCCCCAGCTCCTGGCTGGCCATCGCCATGGCATCTTCCACGGTGTGGGAAAAGTAGGATTTGATCTTCATCGCATTCGGCCTCGGACCCTCCAACGCGGGATCGTATTCTGTCTCCCTTGGGATCTATCGTCAGGCGCGGCGATTTCCTGTAGAGCCGGTTTTGTGGCTCGCGACATGGGTCGCCCCAGACTTGGCCTCGCGGCACGGGAATTGGCAATCGCCGCTCCGGAATTGGCAATCGCCGCTTCCCGAATTAGCAATCAAAGGATGTTGCCAAGCGACTGCACGCGCATCCCGGACGGCACTTCGTTGTGCGCCAGGAAGAACAGGTTGGGCAGCGCGGGCTCCGCGATCTGCCGCAGGAAATAGCGCGCCCCGGAGGAAGTGACCGCCACCACCGGCGTCTCCGGCGTGGCGACGCGGCTCGAAATCCGGTTCAGAATCTCGCGAATGGTTTGCGGCGGCATGGTGAGATGGCTCGACTGCTCCCCATGCTCCGCCGCCGCTTCGACGGCCTGCTCGATGGCGGGCGCGAGGAACCACGCCGGCAGCTCACCGGAGCGGTTGAGGTACGGTTTGACGACCGTGCGGCGGATCGCCTGCCGCACGTATTCGGTCAGGAGAACGGGATTGCGGGTGGCGGTGGCCGCCTCTCCCAGCGATTCCAGAATCGTCACGGCGTCGCGAATGGACACGCGCTCGCGCAACAGGTTTTGCAGCACGCGTTGCACCGAGGCCAGCGGCAGGAGTTTGGGCACCAGGTCCTCCACCACCTTGGGGTGCTCTACGCTGACCCGGTCCAGCAGGCGCTTGGCATCCTGGCGCGAGAACAGCTCGTGGGCGTAGCGGCGGATGAGCTCGGAGAGGTGCGTGCCGAGGACGCTCACGCCATCCACTACCGTGTAGCCGGAATTGCGCGCCCGCTCCGCCCGTTCGCCGGGAATCCAGAGCGCGCTCATGCCAAAGGCGGGCTCGCGGGTGGTCTGGCCCTCCAGCGGGATTTCGCCTCCCGTGGGGGGGTGACCCATGGGAATGGCCAGCTCGCAGCCTTGCGGCAGCTCGTAGCGCGCGATTTCGACGCCTTTCAGGGAGATCGTGTATTCGCGGCTGCGCAGCGAGAGGTTGTCTGTGACCCGCACCGGCGGCAGCAGGTAGCCGAGATCGGTCGCGAGCTGCCGCCGGATGGTGGAGATGCGCCGCAGCAGCGGCGATTCCTGCGCCCCTTCCACCAGCCCCACCAGGCCCAACCCGACCTCGATAGCCAGCGGCTCGACGCGCATCAGCGACTCCAGGTTCTCCTTGGGAGGGGCCGGTTTGCTTTCCTCGGTGGCCGCCGCCGCTCGCGCGGTCTGCTTGCGGCGCATCCTCCACCCCGCGGTTCCCGCCCCGCCACCCAAGAGCAGAAACGGCAGCTTGGGCATGCCGGGCAACGCCGCCAGGGCCAACAGGACGCCGGCGGCCAGCAGCAGGGGCTGCGGGTTGGAGAGAATCTGCCGCTGAAACTCCGCGCCCAGCCGCGCCTCGGAGCTGGCGCGCGTCACGATGAGGCCGCCCGAGATGGAGATCATCAGCGCCGGAATGACGGTGACCAGTCCGTCGCCGATGGTCAGCACCGTGTAGGTTTCCAGGGCCTTCTGGAAATCCATCCCGTGCTGCAGAACGCCGATCAGAAAGCCCGCCACGATGTTGATGGCGGTGATGAGGATAGCGGCCACGGCATCCCGCTGGGTGAAGCGCGACGCGCCGTCCATGGCGCCGTAGAACTCGGCTTCGGTGGCCAGTTGCTTGCGGCGCCGCTTGGCCTCGGTCTCGTCGATCAACCCGCCGTTCAAATCGGAATCGATGGACATCTGCTTGCCCGGCAGGGCGTCCAGGGTGAAGCGCGCGGTGACTTCCGAAATGCGCACGGCGCCATGGTTGATGACCACGTACTGGATGGCGATGAGCACCAGGAAGATCACCGCGCCGATCACGTAATTGCCGCCCACCACGAAGCTGCCGAAGGCGCCGATGACTTCTCCGGCGGCGGTGGTGCCGGTGTTGCCGTTGAGCAGGATCAGTCGGGAGGAAGAAACGTTCAGGGCCAGGCGGAAGAGGGTCAACAGGAGCAGCGTGGTGGGAAACGAAGTGAACTCCACCGGCCGCACCAGGTACAGCGAGACCATGAGCACCATCACCGACACCAGGATATCGGCGACGATCAGCAGGTCCAGCACGAAGCGCGGCAGGGGGGTAATCAGCGCCATGACGATCCCCAGCACGGCGATGGGCACCGCCATCTCGCGCAGCATCCCCAGCGGAAGCGCCTCGGTCCACTTGGGTCCTCGGGGAATCTTGCCGGGTGCAGCGAGGGCTTTGGCAGGGGTCATGTTTCTAGCCTTTTTCTAACTGGGCAGTCGCCCGTTCATGAGCTTGAAGATGTACGCGAGAATCTCGGCCACGGCGCGGTAGAGGTGCGACGGAATCTCCTGGCCGACCTCCACCATCTTGTAGAGCGCCTGCGCCAGCGGCGGGTTCTCGACGATGGGCACCCGGTGTTCCAAGGCCTTCCGGCGGATTCGCTGGGCCAGGTAGTTCTTGCCTTTGGCCACCACCCGGGGCGCGGCCATGCTCTCCATCGAATAGCGAATGGCTACCGCGTAGTGCGTGGGATTCACGATTACCGCGGTCGCGGTGGGCACTTCCTTCATCATCTGGCGCCGCGCCCGGTCGCGCTGCAAGCGGCGAATCCGCGCCTTCATTTGCGGATTGCCTTCCATCTCCTTCATCTCTTCCTTGATCTCCTGCTTGCTCATGCGCAGGTCCTGCCGGTGGCGCCGCATCTGGCGCCAGAGATCCACGGCCCCGAACACCAGAAACACGCCCGCCGCCTTCCAGAACAGCTCCATTAGCGAAGCGCCCATGAAGCCGACCCCGCTGGGCACACTTTCGAGCGGGAGAGCCAGGAAGCCCTGCAGCTTGTCGCGCGCGATGGCATAGACGGCCCACAGGAACAACGGAAGCAGGACCACGGCCTGCAGGAGCGACGGCAGGTTCTGCCGGGGCAGTTCCCGCAGCTTGGCGGCGGGGTTGAGGCGCTTGAGGTCCGGCACCAGCTTTTTGAGACTCAATCCGAAGCGCGTGGTGACCAGCCGGATGGCCAGCGTGACCCCCGCCACCGCCACGCCGCCCATGGCCAGCGGCAGGAAGTGTTTCCAGCAGATTTGCCAGGCGACGTGCGAGATGTCCCCGGCGCCGAGCTCGCCCGCGAAGGCCAGGCGAAACAGCCAACGCGTACTCTGGCGGAACTGGGCAAACCAGCGCGCGCCCCCGGCTCCCAAAAGGCCCAGGAAGACCATGAATTGCAGAGCCGCCACGAATTCCCGGGCGGAAGGATACTGCCCCTCCTTGCGGGCTTTTTCCAGGCGCCGCTGGGTGGGTTTCTCGGTTTGTCCGGATTTGTCCGCCATGGCGCATCATGCGACCAGCGTCATTTTCCCGCCGCTCCCGTCTCCAGCATCTGCCGCGCGACAGCCAGGGCGTGCCCGCTGAATTCCAGGAGCATGCGCGGAAACAGTACGGCCACCCAGCTCAGCACCGCCAGCGCGGTCAGCATCTTGGCCGGGAATGCCAGCGACAGCAATTGCAGTTGCGCGTTGAGACGGCCCAGCAAAGCCAGCGCTACGTCTACCATCACCAGCAGGGCGACCACCGGCAGCGCCATCCGCACGCCCACTGTAAAGAGGTTCGATCCCAGCCGGATCAGCGCCTCGGCCGACGCCGGCGAGGGCACGTAAGCCCCCGGCGGAACTCTCTCCAGGCTCCAGGCGAACAGCCTCAGGATCTCGCGGTCCAGGCCCAAGGCGAAGAACAGCATGCCGGCGACTAGTTGCGCGAACACCAGCAGCACGCCCGAATCGGCTTGGGTATTGGGGTCGACGGTCGAAGCAAACCCGTAACCCGCTTGTAGCCCCAGCACCTGCGCCGCCAGGCTGAACGACTCGAGCACGATGGCCACCGAAACGCCGATCGCGATGCCCAGCGCGGCTTCCGCCGCGGCCCACCCCAAGAGGGTGGCCAGCGTGACGCCGGCCACACCGGCGGACGGCCATCGCGGAAACAGGGCCAGCGTGAATCCCAGCGCCAGAGCCGCGCGCACCGCCTCGGGCGCTCCTTTGACACCCGGCAGCGGCACGAAAACCAGGGCGCCCGCAACCCGCGCCAACACCAGCAGGAAGCCGTACAGGGTCTGGGCGGAGAACGTGAGGCTAACGGGCATAACGGCTCAAGTCCCCCAGCAGCGAGGTAGTGTAGGACACGGTCTTTGCGAGCATCCACGGCAGGAGCAGCAGGAGCCCGACGAGAAAAGCGACCAGGCGCGGGATGGTGCTGAAAGCGTTGTCCTGCATGGACGTCGCAATCTGCACGAGGCTGACCGCGATCCCCGCGAGGAACCCGATCGCGAGCAGGGGAGCGGCCAGCCAGAACGTGGTCATCAGAGTCTGCCGGACGATCTGAATCACGGTTTCCGGGGTCATGTGTAGAAACTCTTCATGAGCGATCCGACCACCAGGTTCCAGCCGTCCACCAGCACGAACAGCAGGATCTTGAACGGCGCCGAAATCATGACCGGGGGCAGTTGCACCATGCCCACCGAAAGGGTGACCGAGGCCACCACCAGGTCGATCACCAAAAACGGCAGGAATAACACCGCGCCGATCTGAAATCCGGTCTTCAACTCGGAGAGGATATAGGCCGGCATGAGGACTACCAGATCGAGGTCGGCGGGCGAGTGCGGCGCCGGCCGGTGCGCCAGATCGACGAACAGGCGGATATCCTTCTCGCGCGCGAAGCGGGCCAGGAAATGGCGCAGCGGTTCGGCTCCCCGGTCCATGGCCTGCTGCGGGGTCAGCCGGCCAGCCTCCATGGGCTCCCACCCCTGGTGGTACATGTCGGCCACCACCGGCTGCATGACGAGGATGGTCAGAAACAGCGCCAGCCCCAGCAACACCTGGTTGGATGGGGTGGACTGCGTGCCCAGGGCCTGCCGCAGGAAGTGCAGCACCACCGTGATGCGCAGAAAGGGAGTGACCGACATAACCGCCGCGGGCAGCAGGGTCAGCAGGGTCAGCAGGATCACGATCTGCATGGGGACGCTGACCGTCGAACCGTTCTTTGCGGCCGATATGCCGAGTAGGGAGAGGGGCTCGGCTGGCGGGGCCAGTGCCGGGGCGGCCAACGCCGGGAGGGCCGCCAGGAGCGCCGTCAAAACGCGCAGCGTCCTCACCCGCCGGTCTCCCGCGAATCCTCGATCCGCGGCACGCGCTCCACCAGCGTACAGCCCGCGGGGGTGGACGCCAGCAGCAGCGCCGTCTCGCCCAACCGGACGAGATGCAGGGTGTGCTGCGGTCCCAGGGCCAGGCGTTCCAGGCACTCCAGCCTTCGCCCGGCCGTTTTTCGCGCCGGTAAAATTCCCGCCAAGCCCTTGCGGCGGAGCCACCATAGCGTTGCGGCCAGCAGAGCCAGTACGGCTCCTGCCGCCGCCATCTGTCGAACGAAATCCATGCGGACCGGTCCTCTTGCCAGCGAATCGCCCGCGCTACGGGCGCCCGCGTGCGGCTGGCGTTAGTCGTCGCGGAAGTCGGTGATCCGCACGCCCAGCGTGTTTTCGATCACCACGATCTCACCGGAGCCGCAGAGCACGCCTCCGATGTAGATGTCGATGTTTTCGCCGGCCGACCGCAGCGTGCTGATCACGCTGCCCTCTTCGAGCTGCAGCACCTCGCGTGTGCGCATGATGCGCCGATCGAGCTCGACCTCGATCTCGATCGGAATCTCGCCGAGCGATGCTATCTCTTCCTGAGGAGTCATCGGCAGTCTAGCGGATTAAGTTGATAGTGTCCTGGCTCAGAGTGTCGGCCGTGGTGATCACTTTGGAACTCGCCTCGTACCCGCGCTGGTACACGATCAGGTTGGTGAACTCGGTGGCGATGTCCACCGTGGAGGCCTCCGTCGCGCCGCCCTGGATGGAGCCGCGGCCGCCCGTTCCGGGCATACCGATGGAGGGCGTGGCGGTGCGCGAGCTGGGCACGAAGTTGTTGTTGCCGGCCGCCACCAAAGAAGCCGGATTGGGGATGGATGCCATGGCGACCTGGCCCACCTGCACCTGTGTGCCGTCCGAATACTGCGCCAGGACCTGGCCGCCGTCCGCCAGGCTTACATCGCTCAGCTCAGCCGCCGGAGAGCCGTCCTGGGAATTCGCCGACGGAGCCGACGCTTGGCCAAACTGCGTGATCCGCCCCACGCCGGCCTTGGTGAACGGGTTCCAGTTAAGGCTCATGTCCGAGGCCCCGTCCGTCAGCCCAGGGATCTGGACATTGATGGGACTTCCGGATGCCGGACTGGTCAACAGTCCATTCTGGTCGAAAGTCAGGGTGCCGCTGGCGCCCGAGATCGGAAAGGGCGTCCCCGCGGTGCCGCCGCCGATGTCGTCGCCGGGAATGGTTGCCTGGTAACTCCAGGTGTTGGCGCCCGTCTTCTGGAAATCGAGCGTCAGAACGTGGGAAGTTCCCAGGCTGTCGTAAACCGTCACCGGCGTGGTGAAGGCGGATGTCGAGTCCGCTGCCGCTCCGGAGTTCAGGTTGAGATCCACCGTGAAGTTCTGGGTGGCGACCGGCGCCTTGACGGAGCCTACCGGGACCACAATATTGGTGACCGCGCCATTGGTATTGATCGCGCCGGTGGTGGGATCGACGGCGGTCCAACCCATGACCTGGTCGCCGGTATCGGTGAGCAGATTGCCGGATTTGTCGACCTGGAAATTGCCGGCCCGGGTGTACTGCAATTGATCCGCACTATTCTGCAGGACAAAGAAGCCGTCTCCCTGGATGGCGGCGTCCAGCAGCCCGGCGCTGGGTTGGATGGCGCCCTGCGTGAACTGCGTCACGGTGAGGGGCGTGCCGGTGCCGAATCCGACCTGGGTGTCGCCCAGTCCCGCTCCCAGAGACTGGGTCACCAGGTCGCGGAAGCACACTTCGGTGGTCTTGAAGCCCGGCGTGTTCAGATTCGCCAGGTTGTTGCCCACCACATCGATGGCGGTGGAACATGCGTTGAGCGCGGAAAGAGCGGTTGAAAAAGACGTGGTAAACATTACAATTCTCCGTTCACGATTGAGTGACTGTGCCGCTGCCCTGGGCCGCGACGAGTTGATCGAGATCCGTGCGGATCGCGGTGATATCCTGACCCGAGTTGATCGACTGCTCCAGTTGCTGGAACTGCGCCAGTTGCGTGACAAACGCGGTGCCGTCGGTCGGATTCAAGGGATCCTGGTTCTGGAGCTGGGCGACCAGCAACTTCAGGAACATGTTTTCGGTTACGGGCGCCGGCGCCGAACTCGTGGTGGCAGACGAGCTTTGGCTGGTGGCCCCGCTGGTAGTGGACGATGAAACGGTGGGCATCATAGGGTGTGTTCCTTTCCGGGACTGGATTCCTCCAGGCGTTTTTGACTTCGCCGGCGACCAGCCTGCCGACATAGGATTGCGGATATTCGCGGGTATAGAACCAGGCCGTCAGGCCCGGGTTGATGGCGCGGCCATCGGCAAGCTGCACCATGTAATTGGGTTGCTGCCGAGCAGACGGCGGCAAGGCGGGCCCGGATGGTGTCAGTGGCGAAGTATCCCGTGGGGTTGCCGATCCAGGGGTTCGGTCCGAAAACTGACCCCGCCGTCGGCGGAGGTGGGAGAGGCGCAGGGCCGGGCGCGTCCGACGGGGTGGTCTTGGAGGTGAACAGCGACAAGCAATCGGACGCTCCCGAATTCGTCGAAGCGCGCGCGGTGCTCCAACGATCCGCCGCGGCGAGCCGCGAGACGAGTGTGTTGTGGGCCGGTGGCGCGACCGGTCTCAACGCAGAGACGACATGAACCATGCGAATTCCCTTTCTTTGTCTTTCCGATGGGGTTGTTCTTCGTAGACCTTTTTTTCCGTCCCGCGGGGTTGCCGGCGCCCCCGATCGCCAGGCTGCTCACGGGCGTCCTGGGCGGTCTGGCCGCTGGAGTCGTGCGAACCGCTCCCCGCCAGGCGCTCCCCGTCGCGGCGCCAATCGCCGCCAGCCGGCGCGGGGGTATGCCAGGCTTCCGCGCGCAATCCGGTCTGCTCGAGGCGCGAGGAGAGAGCCGGCAGGTCGTCGCGCAGCGCCCCGGCCAGGTGGGTATCCGAAGTTCGCACCGCGACATGCACATCTCCACCGCGATCCGCCACCAGCACCTCGACGCGCTGGCCCCCGCTGTTGACTTCCAATTTGATGTCGCGCGGCGCCGCCGGCGCCGGGGGCAGTTCGGACTCGATCCGGCTCTGGATCGGTTCCGGGTTGGGCGCCGGCTCCGGCGCACCGGGATGGTCGAGTTGGCCGGGCGCGCGGTCCGGATTCGTGCGGACGGACATCGTACTGCCCCAGGCGGTGGCCGGGGAGGCGCTGTCAGCTTGGGGCGGCGGCAAGCTCTCCGGCTTCCGGACGCGCGCGGGGACCGCTTCGAGCTCTTGGTGTGAGGCCTCTGGCGGGTCACTCTCGCGATACCGTACGGTCTGCCCGGCAGGTGCTTCAACCGGGTCAACCGCTGCTTCGCTGGCACCATCCGCCGCCGGAAGCGAGGTGGTCGAGGTGGTGGAGATAGTGGGGTTCCCGGCCGGCTTCGACATCGGCTCGGTGGGTTGGCTACCGGAGCGGTCATCCGCTGTCCGCAGGGGGATCAGATTACCTTGAAATGCCAGTTCTGTCACGCGATCCGGCTGGGTGAGCGTCCCACTGTCGTGGTGGGCGGGCGGAAATGCGTCCGGCTGGAACCGGGGTCGATCCTCGCCCGCCGGCGATGGAGGCGTAAGGGGCTGCGAGGCCTCGACTCCGGGCCGTGTGGGGGCCGGGCGAGAGGGCCCTTGGGCTTCCCGAGACGCCCAGGGAAGTCCCGGCTGGGCGGCGGCAGGCGCATTCCATCCAACTGGTGAGACCGGCGGGGGCCGCCACTTTTCCGGCGTGATCGATTTTGCCCGAGCCGGAAGTGGCGGAGCGGCCGTGCCGGTGCTGTCTGGGCGAGCCCCGCTATCGGCAGGCGGCGCCCAGGAGACCGGCGCAGAGGCGGCCGGTTCGCCTGACGGCTCCTCCAGCGGCTGCAGTTTTGTCCGCGGCTGCGGGCGCGCTGAGGCTGACTCCAGTTGGGCAAACGCTGGTCCGGCGCCCGCTATCGCTGAGGAGAAGCCAACCTCTTTGGGTCGAATCATCCCCAAGCCCGGCCTCAGGGACTCGGAACCCGGGACTGTCCGACCAGCCGATTCGACCGGCTTTTGCGCGGGCTCGAAACTGCCCCCGCCGGAGAGCGGGCTGGCTGGAGCGGAAAACTCTGTCGTCGAAGCTCCCGCGGAATGCCCGGGTTCCGGCGTCTCGTCAGCGCCGGCGACGGCTGGCTTGCGGGCCGACCCGGGACCGGATGGGAAGGATCCGGATGGGAACCGCACGGCGTCTGAAGCCGGGACGATGGTCCCCGGCTCTACGGATGGTTCGCCAACCTTCACCGTCGAAAGTTCTCGGCGGGGGGCCGCGGCGCGCAAAATCCCGTACGCTGGACTTACCACGCCGTCCAGCGTCTCGACTGGCCCGCGACCGGCCGGGAAGAGCACGGGTACAATCTCGCGCGCGGAAGCCGACGGCATGATTCCAGGGCTGGCCACCGGACGGGAAAGGGAACTTGCAGACGCTTGCGCCGGAATGGCTGCCTGCGCTGGTTTCGGGCCAGGCACCGCAAAGACGGGTGCCCCCTTCTCCTGCGCATCGAGTAAACCCGGCGCGGGCGACACCGTCGCAAGCAGACCTGCACCGGCAATCTCGCTTCGCGCCCGAGACTGCTGGGCGCCAGCCGCTCGGCTGGACTTGGATGACGGATCGGCCGGGACCGCGGATGAGGGCGCGCCGCCCACCTCTTTCTTCCGTGGAGACATTGGGTCTTTGGCTGCTCGGGGGATTCCCTCCGGTACCGTAGGGGAAACCGCCTGGAGTGAACCAGGCGCGCGAGATAGCGTAGCGAGCGGACCTGCACCGGCAATCTCGCTTTGCGCCCGAGACTGCTGGGAGCCAGCCGCTCGGCCAGGCTTGGATGACGGATCGGCCGGCACCGCGGATGACGGCCCACCGGCCGCCTCTTTCTTCCGTGGAGACATTGGGCCTGTGGCTTCCCGGCGGATTCCCTTCGGAGCCGAGGGCCAGACCGCCTGGAGTAAGCCGGGCGCGGGAGACACCATCGCGCGCCGACCGGCACTGACAATTTCGTTCTGCGCCCGAGACTCGCCGGCCGCTTGGCCAGGCTTGGATGACGGATCGGCCGGCACTGCGGATGACGGCCCGCCGGCTGCCTCATTCTTCTGTGGAGACATTGCGCCCGTGGCTTCCCGGCGGATTCCCTCCGGCACTGCGGGGGAAAGCGCCTGGACTAAAGCCGGAGCGGGAGACACCATCGTGCGCGGCCCGGCACTCGCCATTTCGCTCTGCGCCCGAGACTTAAGGGAGCCGGCCGCTCGGCTGGGCTTGGACGACGGATCGGCCCGCACCGCGGATGACGGCGCGCCGGCCGCCTCTTTCTTCTGTGGAGACATTGCGCCCGAGGCTTCCCGGCGGATTCGCTCCGGCATGGGGGAAAGCGCAGGGAGGAAACCAGCCGCGGGAGACATCGCCGCGCGCGGCCCGTCACTCGCCATTTCGCTCTGCGCCCAAGACTCGAGGGAACGGTCCGCTCGGCTGGGCTTAGGTGACGGATCGGCCGGCACCGCGGATGACGGCACGCTGGCCGCCTCCTTCTTCTGTGGAGACATTGCGCCCGTGACTTCCCGGCGGATTCGCTCCGGCATGGGGGAAAGCGCAGGGAGGAAACCAGCCGCGGGAGACATCGCCGCGCGCGGCCCGTCACTCGCCATTTCGCTCTGCGC
>Ga0116223_10001733_pt1 | contig 21748 bp, 28 predicted proteins | sample Sb_taG_3_FD_90092 | JGI IMG/M metagenome (GOLD analysis project Ga0116223, IMG submission 90092) | Peat soil microbial communities from Weissenstadt, Germany - Sb_50d_a_PC metaG | ecosystem: Environmental > Terrestrial > Soil > Wetlands > Peat | place: Germany: Weissenstadt | collected 2010-09-21 | reverse complement strand
CGATAGATGATGCCTCCCTGAGCCAAGTTGGTATTGCTGTCGTGAATGTCCTTCGCGCGGGTCAGCAGCGCAACCGCGCAACCCCGCTGCACTGCTTGCCACGCAGCGGAAAGGCCGGCTAGCCCACTGCCGATCACCAGGACATCCGTGTGGACTACGTTTGTATTCATAAAGTCCGATTTCGAAGTTCAGGTCGACGACCGGAGCGCAATCTGTCAGCGCGCCGATGGAAGTCCAGTCGACCGTAGCCTCGATACCACGGCAGGTTGTTCATGATTCCGCCGGAAGCCTCCGTTCACGATCGCACCTCGTGAGCCAGGCGGATACGTCCGCCCTTGATCAAGACGGCTTTGGCGAGATCACGCCAGTGATTGTGACCGCCGCCTGTGCGCACAGGCATATTTCCCTGGTCGCGCAACGTGGAGGTTGTCTCACGTGCGTCCATCTCGCTTAGTGAATCGCCTAGCTCATCCGCAGCATTCGCTCGATGGGGCGCAGCGCGCGCAGCCGCAACGCTTCGTTGATGGTGATTTCCGGGGTGCGATCCCTTATGCACAGGTACAACTTCTCCATGGTGTTCCGTTTCATGTGCGGACACTCGCTGCATGAGCAGCCACCCTCGCCTGGCGCCATGATTAACGTCTTGCCAGGACATGCCTTTTCCATCTGGTGGAGAAGGCCGCTTTCGGTGGCAACAATGAACTCTCTGGCCGGGCTATTCTCCGCGTACCTGAGAATGGCGGTGGTTGAACCGACGTAATCCGCGTGGCGCAGGATGCCTTCGGGGCACTCCGGGTGGGCTAGCACTATCGCACCCGGGTGGCGCTCCTTCAGTCTAACCAGCTCCCGTTCCGAAAACATTTCGTGGACGATGCAACTGCTTGGCCAGAGCTTCATGTCCCGGCCGGTCTGCTTGATCAAATAGCGGCCGAGATGCTGGTCCGGAGCAAAGATAATCTGCCGGTCGGCAGGGATCTGGCGGATGATCCTTTCGGCATTGCTTGATGTGCAGATGATGTCGCTGAGCGCTTTTATCTCGACACTGCAGTTGAGATAGCTGATAACGATGTGGTCCGGGTATCGCTCACGAAACGGACGGAACAGACGCGCCGGGCAGCCGTCCGCCAGGGAGCAACCCGCTGCCAAGTCTGGAAGCAAGACGAGTTTCTGCGGGTTCAGAATCTTGGCAGTCTCCGCCATGAAGAGCACACCGCAGAAAACAATCACCTCCGCGGAAACTCCTACTGCCTTCTGAGATAGCTGCAGGCTGTCGCCAACGAAATCTGCTAAGTCCTGTATTTCCGAGTCTTGGTAATAGTGGGCCAGGATCACGGCATTCATCTGGCCCTTCAGCTTGATGATTTCTTGCTCAAGGTCGATCGCGGCTAGCATTGACGTCTCCGGTTCTTGTGTTGGGGCGATCATTGCATCATTGCCTGGTCGAGGCAAACTGTTGGCCACTCATGACCGCGCTTGGCTGCTGAAAGCTCCGGAATCGTACCCGGGAAATTGGTAGACGTGTACCCCTGGGACCAGCCATGGTCATGCACAGCCCGATATGTGATTCGAAGGAGGGGTTATGAGACTGAATAGAGCCTGCAGCACCTTCAGCCGTCATGACGGCCCTGCAGGTGGCATTCAGGAGGTTTGAAAGAACAGCCCGCGGAATATTTCTAACCAAGGGGTTGATCAGCCACGCGAATATCGCAGGAATGCTGCGGCTCAGTGCGACAGACTCCACCTGGACGTATACGCCGTGATCCTTCTCTTCGATTCGCCAGTAATTGTCAAGACGCCACACATAGCCGTGGTCGTTTCCGACCGGGAGTTCGCGCTCATTCGACTTGTCCGGATTCTCCACCTCAGCAACCCGCGTGGAATAGGACTGGCTCAGCACCCTCGTAGGGCCGGAGATCGTGTAGTGCACATCGAAATCCACGTTGATCACCACAGCGACAATCGACTTCCGGTAAAACTGCAAATAGACCTTGAACTCGTTACCGTTGTGCTCCAGCAGCTTCGAGCGCCGCACTTCTGGCTTGTAGACGTTCTTGTGGTTATCGTAATCCTGAAGGATAGCGAGAACTTGTGGGAGCGTCGCGCCCGGAGTGAAGATCACGCCAACCCAGTGGTGAACCAGGCCGCCGGGAATCTGAATCGATTTGCCATCTTTCTCTTTCGTATGCAGTTGCTCAATGTAGATTTGGCCGTGACGGAGTTTCGCGTATGTTTCTTGGCGGGACACATCGGGAAGGCGATCGATGCAGAGGAAATGACCGCTGCCCAAATCGTCGGCCATCGCGGCCTCGTTGGCACGAATATAGCGATCAAAGGCAGCCGCAGTGTCCGGTTTCAGTTCTGCAGCTTGTGTAGGAATCGCAAACAAGCCAACTACGAGGCATCGGAACAAGAAGAACATCGTGTTATTACATCGGATCAATAGCTCGCCTTCACAGATCACGCTTTGGAGTGTGGAACAAGCTGATTGCACAACCTCAGGAATCCCATCTGGGCGCGATCTTTTCTAGGGCCCGCCGGTTGCGGATCACGAGGGTCTTCCCCTTGAGCTGCAGCAACTGTTTCTTCTTGAATTTAGAAAACAGGCGGCTGACAGTCTCTCGGGTGGTGTCGAGGATCTCCGCAATGTCCTCGTGGTGCAGCGTGAGCTTGACCTGCGTGGCACGGTCGTTCTGCGCGGCCTTGGTCCACCAAGAAAGCAGGAGCTTGGCGAACTTTTCCGACGGTGAACGGGTCAGACCGAGAATGCGGATCTCCTCGTAGGCGGTGTAGTAGTCGCGGCTCAACTGTTCGGCGACGCGCAAGGCCACTTCCCCGTGGTCTTGCCGGAATTGCAGCAAGGAATCGCGGGGGATGAAATTGGCCTGTCCAGGCTCCGTCATTTCGGCGGTAACTTCGTAAGGACGGTTGGCAAAGACCGCATTCAGGCCGAGAACGTCTCCCGACTCGGATACTTTCGTGATGATCGTTTTGCCTGCGAAGGAAGAGGTAGAAAGCTTGGCGTGTCCCGCGCAGAGCACAAAGACGCCACGCGGTTGTTGCCCTTCCATGAAGAGCACAGCTCGCTTTGGATAAATGGCGGCTGCGTTGATTTCGTTGAGGCGTTGTAGGGCGCCAACGGAGAGATTACAGAAGAAGTGTTCTTTTCTCGCCGGGCACGTGAGGCAGTTCTCAAGAACATGAAGACCATAGACGGGGCCCATAAAGCACCTGCTTCTAGTAATCCTAACACCGCGTTAGCCACTGTGATTCGAGACCGGCTTTAGGGAGAGTCACGAAAACTTCTCGGCCACGTGATCGTGGAAAGCACCGCAGTGAGGTTCAAGATCAACCCGCAAGCTTTGTGGCGTTTCTGATGACTGCAATTCCCTTCCAGTTCCGCCTCGACCGGCAAAACGTTGGCTTGCAGATAAAACAAACGAGTCGATATTCCCCGGCCTTTGGGGCTGTTGCACTACGTGGAAGGCGGGCACCGACGGGTGCAAGCATCGAACGCAAGAGAACCATACGGTTAGTCTAGTAGAGACGGAAGTTGACTTCGACATCCACCTGCACGGCCACTGGAATTCCATCCTGGCGGCTCGGTTCAAACTTCCACTGCCGAATTGCTTCGATGGCCCTTTCATCCAGCCCCATGCCCAAGGATTGCTGACCGCGAATGTCACGCGTCCTTCCCTCGGGCCGCACTCCAGCAAGCGGTCGATGCATTTCGTTCGGCCGGGCTCTCTCGGCTCGACCACGAGCCAGCGTTCGCTCAATTGTTCGGAGGCGACGTGCTAACACTGCCTGCTTCAAATCTAATGACTAATCGGCGGGCGGGGTAAAAGGCTCGCTACGTTGATTGAGCGTGTCTGAGCGGAATCCCGTTCGTGCGATCTTTGGACCAGGAGAGAAAACCAGATGCTTGTATCCCGCAAAATCAAACGCCAGTCCGCACACGGTGCCAGCCAACGCTGCGACGGAAGGCCACAACCTGGCTAGCCATTTCAGGGGTTCAGCGAAAATCGCCACCCATGATGCAGCGCCGACATTTATAGCCAAGCCCAAGATGCTCACCGATAAGAACCGACCAGCCCGCACCGCCGTGTCTCCTTGAAAAGGCTGTAGACGAGTCCGGCCCGTCCCCTGTGGCTGATGGCAATAAGAGCGTTCAACACGGCGAGATCAACAGCAGTGTTGACCACGCCTACGACCGCAAATCGTGCAATCTCTGAAACACGCGGCATGTTGTTGTGTCCAGCAGCGCGCCTACGCTGACAGCAGAACATTTGGCAGAATGTGGCGTTCACGGTCGCTCGATGGGCGGGTGCCCAAGCGAGCAACGAAGAAGAAGGTCGGGGCAAATCGCGGCGTTTTTGGGTGGTTTCTTTGCGCACCACATCGCGCTCAACCCCGACCTATGTCTGCGCGCCGCCCAGCGTGACGATTCCCTTTCACGACTCAAAAGACCACCCACCGGCTTAAGGAGAAGAACCTCCGGCCCCAGTCTCCCGCTGTCGGCACAGTCTGTTTTCGCAGGAATGTGGGTGCATGGCACACTGTTTACGAGCTCTGCTTGGCCGCTGCCGCGTAGAACCATCTCTGCTCGACTTCCGTGCTACCGCAAAGGGGACAGGTGACGGTGCCTTCCTTGTATTCGATGGGAGTCAGCGTCTTCGAGAAAGGCCTGTTGCAGGCGTGGCAGAAAAACTCGTAGTGGGGCATGGCTGGCCCTCCTACATGACACAGTAATTCTAGTCCCCTGCTCCAGACAGGTTCAACGCGAAATGACGACCTCCTCGTCGTCCAAACGGGCCACGTCCAATTACGGCGGTTGGGTGAACTACAATTGGAGCCTCCGAGGGCCAAACGGATGGAAATCCAGGTGATCCTAGTTCCGTATGACTCCGGCCTGAAGAATTTCCGGATGGGTAATGGACCTGCTTACCTCGCCAACTTTGGGCTAAAGAAGAGTGGCTTAAGCGGCCTGCGTACGAAAGAGGTTTCAATCGATACCGATTTCCCGCTCGAAGTCGGCACGACGATTCAAGTTGCAAGGGCTCTCGCCAGCACGGTTGAACAGACCGTGAAACAAGGTCGGTTTCCACTTGTGCTTGCCGGTGGCTGCATGAGTTCAATCGGCACGTTAGCGGGGCTCGGCGACCCTCCGGCCCTGATTTGGCTCGACGCACATGGAGACTTCAATACCCCCGACACAACGGTCAGCGGATTCTTTGACGGCATGGCGCTGGCGACCGCGACTGGCCGCTCCTGGCGCAGGCTCACCGCTACCATTCCCGGTTTCCGGCCGGTACCAGAATCGCATGCCATTCTCGTGGGCGCGCACGCCTTCGATCCGATGGAACACCTGCTGTTAAAGTCGTCCGCTGTAACTGTGATCGAACCTCAAGCTGTGCGCGATGGGGGTGCTGCCGCAGCCCTCGAGCCCGCGTTGAAGCGACTACGTGCACGCCAAGCCAGAGTCTATCTGCATATTGACCTTGACGTCCTCGATGTCGGGGAAGCGCGCGCCAATCAATTTTCCTGCCCCGGCGGCCTGACCCTCTCCGAAGTCCTAGATACAGTTCGCCTTGCGCAGCGGCACTTTTCCTTGGTCGCCGTGGCGATCACGGCCTACGACCCAGTGCAGGACCACGACCACAAGGCCTTGTCTGCGGCGACCGAGATTGTGTCTCTGATAAGTGCCGGTGCGCAAATGTAGCGTAAAGCCTCTCTCACAGTAGGACGCTGCTACAAGCCGGCGAGTTGATGATTCGCTATTCGCTTCAGCACGTAAATGACCCAGGGCGGGATCTTCGTTTCGTTCACCCACCGGTAGGGGCTCGTCTCCCGTGGCGAGTGGCTTGAACAATGCAAACCGCCTTCAGACCTGCCTGCCTGTACACCCCCTGATAGGACTCGTCCGTGCAGAGGATGTCTTCGACCGGCCTTGTGTCCCTCGTGGTCGGTCACAATGATGCGCACAACATCGCCGCTGCGTGCAGCTGCGTTCCTTGGGAAGTCCTGGGTTGAGAACGAAGCCCATTTGTGCGTGTAAATGTCAGGCGAGGAAACTAAGCTGACAATGGCTCCATTCGGATTTAGCAGCGTTCCGAGATCGCCAAAGATTCTGACCTTCATCGCCCCCCGGGATGTTGTCGAACGTGAAAGCCGAGAGCACGAGGTCGAAGGCCCCAACAGGCAAATTCGTTGAGATTATCGCCCAGCACGAGGCGGTAGTCGCCTTTGGGATCCATGGCGCGTGCGATTCGCAGCATGTCCTCCGAGACATCCACTCCAGTCACATCGAACCCGAGTTTCCGCAGGAACCGTGTTGACCGGCCGGTGCCACAGCCGAAATCAAGCGCCCTCGTACCCGTGATATGGTTTGAAATGATCGCGGGCAGATCGCGGTAGGCGAGGTAATACGTGTTCGCGAACTCGAGCGTGGCGTACGCGTCGGCACGGCTGACGTCCTCGTAGCAGTTAACAAAGTCCATGCCCACCTCTTTCCTCAGCTCCTAACGTTCTCTATCCGCTTGAAGTGGGAGCAGGTCGCGGATAACGGCCCATGATCTTCCGGATGCGCCCGTACAGACGATGCCCGGTTCCGCCCCAGTGATGCACGCTGAGTTACCACATGCCGCTCTTGTCGGCAGCAGATACCTATCCGACTCTCCCCCTGTTCAAAGTCACCTCGAACGATCCGGTTCGGTCACGCAGAAATCCAATGGCCATCAGGACTCGCGCAAGTGCAAAAACCGGCCGTTACATCCAGTACTTCCTCGGCATCGTCACCTGTGCGCGTTCATGCTCGGCGCGATCGGTAAGAAAGCGTGCCTCTCCCTCGTCTCGCCTCCGATCAACAACCTGACCTTTGGTGTGTTCTGCACGTTGCGCACCCATTGTCGATTGACGTTCGCCGTTCCGATAAGAATGTTGTCACCGTCAACGACGAACCAGATCGTGACGTTGTATGGCTTCCCCGACTTACGGCCGTAGTGGGTCAGTCTTATCGCCTGCTTCGACGCCACCCTTTGTAGTCACTCCATATCCAAGTTCTCTGAGGGTCCATTTCTACTTGCTCGCGTCGCAAAAGTCAGTGATCAGAGACGCGAATGTGCAAACGCGTCGCACGGCCTGCAAGGTAATTCTCTCCTATCACGCCGACACGTGATTATGGTCACTGCACCCACTCCAGTATCGGATAAGCTCGATTTCGACTTCCCGCAACCGAAATGATTCGAAAGAAGTTCCTCATTGGCGTGCTCGTCTTGGTATTGGCCGCGCTGGTCTACTCTAGCTATCACCATGACCTCCAAACGACACGGATCCATAGCTCGTTTGGCAGCAAGATCGTCAATACTCCCCGTGGCACGATCGAATATGCTGACGCCGGAGCCGGACCTGCTATTCTTGCGATTCACGGCGCCGGTGGTGGTTTCGACCAAAGCCTGGATCTTGCACGGGATTTCCTCGGAGCTGAATTCCGAGTCATAGCGCCTTCACGATTTGGCTACCTGCGTTCACCTCTGCCGGACGACGCATCGCCGACAGCTCAGGCCGACATATATGCGTGCCTCCTTGACACTTTGAAGTTGCAAAGGGTCGCTGTGATCGGCGGCTCCATGGGGGCGCCGTCGGCGATGCAGTTCTGTCTTCGATATCCTGACCGCTGCTCCGCGCTGATTCTGCTATTCCCGATCGCTTTCGCGCCGTATCCGGCCAATGAGCCGCCACCGAAACCTTCCGCAGTTGCGAAGTTCGTGATGGATACAACTCTGAGATCCGACATTGTTTTCTGGGTCACCACGAAGATTGCGCGCGATACGATGATGAAAACCATCCTGGCGACTCCACCCGCAGACTTCAGGAATGCAACGCCGGAGGAGCAGGAACGCGTTCTCCAGACCCTGCGCAATGTCTTGCCGATTAGCAAGCGTGAAAACGGACTCAGAAACGATGCTGCAATCGCGCACTCCATTCCACGGTATGAGTTGGAACGGTTCACCGTTCCGACGCTTGTGATCAGCGCCGAGGACGACTTGTTCGGGACATTCGCGAGAGGACGCTACACTGCGGAACACATTCCCAGTGCTCGGTTTGTGGGCTATCCAACCGGTGGCCACCTCTTGGTGGGACACAGAAGCGAAGTGCAGTCAGAGATCTCGCTGTTTCTGAGGCTTCATCGTGGCCCGAGCAAATCGCCTGATCAATCCGACTAATGTGCGTGGACGCCCGTCACGAACCTCCCTTGCATGAATCCTTTTTCAACAGTGCGGCATGGCTGTGACGAACAGAGGGATGGTCCGCCAAAGAGAGGCCGGCTCGGGCCGCAGCTTCCAGTTCAGCCTGGAATTCTGTCTCTTTGACGTGACCGGCAGGTTCAACGAGCAGAAACTCCGCTCCTGGTTTCGAAGCTTTTGCCACCTCGGCAAAGAAGAGGCCTGCGTCCGGCAGTTCATGCACTACCGCGAATGCGAGTGTGAAGTCCACGCTCCCCACCAGGTCTGTGATGCCCAGGGAGCCAGAGGAGACCAAGCGGGCATCCACTCGATTGAGAAGTCCAACCTTGGCAACGCGGCGTTTGAGCCCCGCCAGCATCTCACGCTGGATGTCCAACGCAACTACCCGACCCGATGCCCCAACGAGGCGAGCCAGTTCGATAGTGAAGAAGCCCATCCCAGGTCCGGGCTCAAGCACCGTCATTCCTTCGCGGACGAAGGGTTGCACCACCTTTTCCGGTTCGAGCATAAGGCGGCGCAGCGGGCTGGCCAGAAAGTAGCCGAGCCACCACGGGCAGACTCGATGGGCCATGACGACCTCCATCCAATGTGCGGCGATTCCTTCATCTATTCATGTAGACGAACGAGTGGCGCAAATATTGTAGGTGGCACGACTGGACCTACCTGCCGTCGCGGGCATCCTGCCAGTCCCCAAGATGACCGATGTGCGCAAACCACGTGGGCATTGTGTGTAGGCTCATTGTTTCTGCTGGACGCGGCGTCGGCTCACAAGTCCTTAACGGACGGCGACGAACGACGTGATCTCCGCTCGAAAATAGATGAACGGACCTTCGGGCAAATGCCAGGAGACCTCGAGTCGCGTGGGGACGCGCAGACCTTCCCACTCGCGAAACTCGCTGCAGGTGGCGGACCACGGGGTCTGGACGGCTTTCTTTCCGACCATGGCAGGGCGATCGGCGCGGCAACCGAGCAGACGGCCATCGTCATCGATGTCGATATCGATGGTGGCGCCGGTTAGGTCTTCGCGGTCACGAACTCGCAAGGTGAGAGGATCGACGGCGGTCCAGGCCAGGGAGGCATGGTTCAGCAGGATGGGCGGGCAGAACGCGATGGAGCTAAAGTAGCGCTGCAGTTCACCTTTGTCGGCGTCTGGTCCTGTTATTTTTTTCACTGGCAGTACGCCCCTGAGCTTGACGACGAGGCGTCCGTGGCTTTCTTCGTAGGCGTCGGTGACCACGGGGGCAGCGATCTTGCCGGGGTCGAGCCGGGCGTCCCAGCGGAAACTGCTGCGCGTGGCGTCGGTGAATTGCTCTGCCGTGAAGGGGATCCAACGCGCGTTCGGCGACATCCGTATTTCGCCTTTCTCGGTGGTGCGGACACCTCGAACGCGGCGCGCGGCATCCTCGCCGCCGGGAAAGCAGAACGCGCGCAGGCGAGCCAACAGCGTCGGAGTCTGGCTAGCCTGAGATTCATTGTCAATTAGCATTTTGCTTAGCGGATCAGCGCCAAAATCCCGGAATCGGATTCAGTTCGTTGACCAGGGCGCCGTAGTCGAGATAAGCATCTCCAAATCCCTGCTGCAGGTATTCGTCCTCGCGGTGGATCGCCAGCTTGAAGACAGAGTAGGCGATCATAGGGGTGAGCAAGAGCGGCCACGACCGGAAGAGCAGCGTCAGCCCCGGCACAATCAGGACGATCCATGCCGAATAGATCGGATGTCGGGCCAGCGCAAAGAGCCCCGACGTCGCCAATTGATCGCGGTTGTATGCCCTCATGGCCGAACGCGCGGCCAGCACTAACATAGACACGCCAGTCGCCAGGAAAACGGCAGCGAGCGACACCAAAACCACATACGGCACAAACTGGATGCTGCAGACACCCGGCCAGCGATGAGCCGCAGCTCCAGCCACAGCCGCATAGGTCAATGCCGCTGCCGCGATTCGGGGCCCGACACCCCAACGACTCAACCTGTCCTTCATATTCGACTCTGAAACATCTGGATGAACTCCAGCTCGGAAAAGGATAGCCATTGGTGCCAAGTGCAGCAGTGACCCCAATCACCTGCTGGCGTGCGCACACAAGATTGAACTTGATTGTCCACGAAACATCTAGGGACTGTCTTTGCCGCCTGATGATTGGAGAATGGACTTGGACGCCGGACGGCGTTAGAGACCAATTCTGACGTGCGCCGAGCAACCGTCCGGCCCTCACGCCATTCGATGGAAAGGTATAGCATTGTCGAGTGACGAATCGAAGCCATCCGATCCCGCCGCAAGCACTGCTTCTCGGGCCAGCCGCTCCGGTTAACCCCAAAGAGATGGGCTTCGCAATCCAACTTTTTCAGGCCGGAATGCGGACCCAAATACCGATGAGCAACTCGGAAGTATCGGGCATAGAAGTCGGCGACAATGACGCGGCTCAGATGATGATCGATTCCATGCCTGAGGCGCTGAGCAAGCAGTTCGTGGCCCGTGACGGGCGGGTCGCTCCCCGGGATACGGAAGTTCACCGGGGTGCGTTCGTGGTTTTGAAGCATTACGACAGGCACCCTTTGCGGCAAGCAATTTACATCCGCGCCATGGCGTTCTACCTGCTCGCGAACACGTCCAACAGGAACGTATGGGAAAAATGGCACAAACCAATTGGGGAACAGCGGGAGGTCCCGCTTCACCCGGCCGTGATCGAGGCAGTGGCCCTGGTACCCACAACTGAGCATGGGCAGTTTGAGACCGAGGAGTTCTTCTCCACGGTTGAGCGGATAGCCCAGCAGAAGTATGCAACGGAAAGTTAGCTGTTGCCGACACGCCGCGCCGAGACAGACTGACCGAAGTCTTTCATGCGCTCCCCCTTTTGTTCCGCGCCCAAGCTCGTCTAAAACCGCGGCGTGGTGGCGAACTCCCGGAAGTTTAGGATCTCCTGCGATCTTTCAGGCCGAGCAGCGACAATTGCGAGTCGTCTAGCTCCATTTCTCCCGCAAAGGCGATATAAGTCTCGGGAGTGTCCTTTCTTATTGAAAGGATGCTGTCATCAAAGCCTGGTACCGCCGAATGAAACGCCTTTAGTAGATGATCGAGCGATTCGAACTCCGCAGAGCAGTTGAGGTTCCCGCTGTAGGTAACAAGACGATATAAGGATCGCTGATGTGCACGGACACGCTGTACAACGACTCTGAGCGAATGGGTATTGGGTGACGACATATCCGAGATAAACACTCCTGTTGCGAATCGGACTCCTCGAAGAAGACCGATGGCAGAAATACCAACAATAAATTCAATTTGACATAGTAAATTGTAATATGCAAATGTATTAATGCGATGCCCGAACTGAGTCAATTCAAGGCGGAGTTCTTCAAGGCACTGGCTCACCCCTTACGAATCAGGGTCTTGGACGAGTTGCGTCGCGGCGAAGTCGGCGTGAATGACCTTTGTGTACGCCTGGATGTGGAACAAAGCACGCTGTCGCAGCAATTAGCCGTCCTGAGGGGCCGCAGCATTGTCGTGGGCAGGAAAGACGGACAGAGTGTTTTCTATTCCGTTCGTGACCCGGAAATCTTCAAGCTGTTGGATGTCGCCAAGAAAATCTTCAACAACCACCTGATAGACGTAAAGGACCTGCTTTCGCAGTTGGCTGTCCCTTCTGCGAGCAGAGGCTAGGCCGCATTTTTTTTGTGAGCGCATATTCAAACATCGTAATATTAGGTAGTGCTCTTTTATTCGCTGGCAGCCTGTTGCCGATACACGACCGGATGACGCGTTCTCTGTCGTCACTTGTTCTGCCGGCGGGGCTCCTTGCTAAAAGGGGCCCGACTTTGGCTCCTTCTGGACATTTCATCAGTCAGCAGCAGACTTCCGGACTCAATGGCTCCAAAACCTCCGGTACCGTCGCCCAGGCTTCCGCGGCAATCTCAGACCCTCCTTTTCTCAGGCACCCCATCCCATTCGCCCCGAACAGTCTTGAACTAGATATCGCGGCGAGGAACACGCTGAAACGAGCGGCCGGCTGGCTCCAACGGCACCGCGACGCGCGGATCCTGATCGTCGGCTCGTGTGATTCGGGAGGCTCGGAAACGTGCACACACACATTGGCCGAAGCGCGCGGTGCCGCGGTCCAGAAGTTCCTGGGAAGCGCTGGCATTGATTTCGATCAAATCGTTGGAGTCAAAGGTTGGGACAGTCTTGACCAAAGTTGCTCGGCATCGGAAGTCGAGTGCCAGAGACTCAATCGCAGTGCCCGGATATTCTTGGCCAGTTCTGTCGCACGTTGAAGGAGAAGCGGTCCGATGCGCGGTTCCATCACGCGGATTTCGCGGAAAGACGGTTCCGGCTGCATTTTGGCCGAAGACGGGAAAGAGGTTTCCTTCGAGCGGTCCGGGACAAACAGCAATGGGGCGGACGAGCTCAGGGTAGGTCACTGGGTGGAGTTCGAACTTCAATACGGGTTTGAGCAGTCGTGCGCAGTCAACGTCAAACGGTTGCAGCGCGATGCCGGACAACATTCAGGAACACCGATAGGCAAATAAATAGAGGACACGCGATATGGTCACTGGAGCTAACAAGGAGACGCCTGCGGTAGCAGCGCGAAGCTTCTTGATCTGGGGAGAGGAGTTCTCCAGAAAGGGACGGTACGCAGCCGCCGAGAAACTCTATCAACGTGCGTGGGGTCTGGTAGAGAGAACGCTAGGTCACCAACATCCGATGATGGCCGAAGTGTTGGAGTGCTACTCCGATCTGCTCAGAAGAACCAATCGCTCGGCGGAAGGAATTGCTCTGAGGAACCGATCGGAAGCAATCTGGAGAGCTTACGGCGCTCGTTTCTGCCGGACTCACATCCAGAGTCATTCCGTCTCCAATTGCTGCTTAGAAGGAGAGGGTTCCGACTGACGCATAGAAGTGAGCAGCGGCTACGGCCATCACGGGTTTGGTCTCGTATATCAGGAGTTTCGAAATGTACTTTCCCGCGGAACACTTGTTCGACAAGCTGGAAATCTCAGCCAGTCAACTGGAGGATTTTGAGGGAAAAGGGATCGTTCACGGAATCCCGAAAGCGGGACGCGTTTTTTACTCATCCCGCGATATGTACCGGCTCAAGGGAATCCTTCTCTTCATGAGTCGTGGTTTGACGCTCGCAGAGGCACAACGGCGGGTGGACCACCCTGTAGAAGAAAGATCTGCTGCTAAGAGCAGGAGATAAGCAGAGGATGCTCATGGAAGCTCAATCGCGGATGAGATTAGGTCGGGAAGCGCCTGTGAATTCCTTTCTGCTGTGCACGGTCCTGGCCAAGCAGACCCGGCGTTTGGGTCGATTGATGCCGGATAGGGGCATACCGGAACTGATCACGATCGCATTGAAGAATTGCGCGGACTACGAACTCGCGTTTGAACTCGGCCCGGGAGTTCCTGAAGTGGTTCGCGACAAGGCGATGCAGATAGGCCGGATCACGAGGCGTGCAGAACCATCGGTTGCGTCGAGCACTGGGCACTCGGAAGGGAGTTGGTTTCGAGATGCCGTTTCGGCCGCTGCGCAAGCTGCGGGAGATGGCGAGCCCGCAGGCGAAGCATCGCTTCCTGGCATGAGTTCGATGGGTGCTCACCTATTTGTGGGCAGCAGTGTCGATGCTTCTGATCTTCGTCGCGCTTCATCTAGCGTTCAAAGGAAACACTCGATGAGCAATTCCAAAGGTATGGATCTAACTCTTCTCCGGCAACTGCGAGCGATGGCAGAGAACTTGTACACGCTGGCGAACCGGCATCGCGAAAACCACAATTACGTCGTGGCCCATGCTCTGTATGGCCGTGCTTTGTCCGTAGCGCAAGAGATCCACACGCCTGAGAATGATGGAAACGCTCTTGTGACCCTGATCCGGAAAGACCAGCAAGCCGTCTTCGAAATGCTGCGCTCCGGCGAGAACAGTCCAGAAAAAGCTGCGCTGGAGAAAGCAAAGGAGGTTGGCCGATAGAGTTCATCCCCTCGGCCAAATATCGAGCTACTTCCGACGCTTGCCCTACACTACATGCTATGAACGTTCCCCAACCTCATATAGGAGATTCTCATTCATTTCGAACTGGTGAACCTGCCAACCCCCGCACCGGAATCGCCGATCGTCGAAAACTAATTATGAACAACTGGTTGCCAAAATCTGTGCTCTCCCTCAAGTCTTATACGAAACGTATGTTTGTGGGAGACCTTCTTGCTGGTATCACCGTAGGACTCGTCGCGCTCCCCTTGGCGATGGCCTTCGCGATCGCCTCGGGCGTACCCCCTCAAACCGGTCTCTACTGCGCCATTGTCGCGGGTTTTACGATCTCTGCGCTGGGAGGATCTTCCACCCAGATTGGCGGTCCAACCGGCGCGTTCGTCGTCGTCGTATATGGCATTGTTGCGAAACACGGGGTTGACGGGCTGTTCATGTGCACCCTGATGGCCGGGATCCTCCTACTCATCCTGGGTGCGACCGGATTAGGTACGGCCGTCAAGTTCATACCTCGCCCGGTCGTCGTGGGCTTTACGAACGGCATTGCAGTCATCATCGCCAGCACGCAGATCAAGGATTTCTTCGGGCTGAAAATCGACAAGGTCCCGGGTGAATTTGCAGCCCGAATCCTGACCTACGCGCACAATTTTTCATCGTTTTCGCCGCTGGAAACAACCCTCGCAGTTGGCGCGCTGGTGGTGATTATCCTCTTCATGATTTTTGTGAAGAGAGTTCCCGGTTACATCGTTGCTCTATTTGCCGGCACGGCTGCGGTTGTCATCTTCAAACTCCCGGTTGAAACTATTGGCACTCGCTTCGGTGGTATCCCCTCGGGACTTCCCAAGCTCATCATTCCGCACTTTCGCGTGGACCTGCTGCGGCCGCTCATCTCCCCAGCCATCACGGTCGCCATGCTCGGCGCGATCGAATCGCTGATGTCTGCGGTGGTTTCCGACCGCATGAGCGGCGACAAACACAACCCGAACGTGGAACTGGTCGGCCAGGGAGTTGCTAACATTCTCTCGCCGCTGTTCGGGGGACTGCCGGCCACGGGAGCGATTGCTCGAACGGCCACCAACATCCGTTCTGGGGCGAAGACGCCGGTGGCGGGAATGGTCCACGCATTCACGCTTCTCGCAATCGTTGTCTTTGCCGCGCCACTGGCCCGCTTTATTCCCTTGTCCGTTCTCGCGGCCATTTTGCTGGTGGTGTCCTACAACATGGGCGAATGGCGGGAGATTCCAGAGCTTCTGAAGCAATCAAAGTTCGAAATCGCCGCTTGGCTGGTGACGTTTCTTCTCACCGTCTTCGCCGACCTGACCGTGGCTGTCGAAGCGGGCATGATCTTGGCCGTGCTGGTATTCATACGAAAAGTCACGCAGACCACCACTGTGTCCGAAGTTACCGCAGAGTACATTCACGAAGGGCACGTGCATATCCTGCAGCACAAAGAGATCCCTGCCTATGTCAGCATCTTCAGAATGCACGGGCCCTTCTTGTTTGGCGCCACCGACAAGATCGATGCGATTGTCTCGCGCCTGCCCGATCTCCCTCCCATCATCATTCTGAGACTTCGGAACATGACTGCCATTGATTCCACGGGTCTTCAGGCGCTGGAGAATCTTGCCGACCGCGTGCACGAATCTGGCAGGCAACTCATTCTGTGCGGAGCCAGGGAACAACCCTCGCTGCGAATGCATGAGTCCGAATTTCACGAGCATGTGGGCGAGGAGAACATTTGCCGGAGCGTAGCTGACGCCCTCGAACGAGCTAGGATCTTGTACCCCGACGGGGCAATGCAAGGTCCGGGTGGGAACAACTGGGGGCGAAGAAGCACCGACCTTGCGCCCTCGAACGCCGCGTCGGCCGCAGCCGCATCGACTCCAGAGAGATAGCCAAGCAGTAGATGTCAGTGATCCGAAATATGACACTCACAGATTCAAATGTTCTAAGCTAACGAGGATGCGCCATGGGTAATGGGAAACAGAGTTCATGAACGCGTTTCCGGTCAGCGCGGCCTTCGCACTTAGTCTTGCAGCCTACTTTGCAGGCGCTGTTACTTCTCTCGCGAGTTGGGGCAAACCGTCCATGGCTCGCAATATCTGTTGTGGTGCGGCCTTCGCGGGCGGTGCCATGGGAGGGCTCGCGGCCGTTCTCGGCATCTTTCGAGGAACTCCAGTCCACTGGTCGGTCCGCTCGGGTATTCCGCTCTTTGCCTATAGCTTCTCCTACGATGCTCTGAGTGGTTTCTTTAACCTAATCCTGGCGATTCTTACGATCGCAGTTTCAATTTACTCACTCGGGTATTTAGAGGAATTCGAAGGCAGAAGGAATATTGGCATCTTCGGCTTCTTGTTCCACCTCCTGCTTCTCAGCTTGACCATTGTCTTTACGGCTGCCAACGCCTTCTTGTTCTTGATCGGGTGGGAAGTGATGGCGCTCGCCTCATACGGTTTGGTGGCCTTTTACCACGAACAAAGGGAGAGCCGGCAGGCGGGGTTGCTCTATCTCATCATGGCGCATGCGGATGTGGGATGCCTGCTTCTGGGCTTTGCTCTGCTGATCCAGGGGAGCGGCAGTGCCGAGTTCGCCAGCTTTCACACCGCCGCCGCGCATTTGTCCAGCGGCCGCCAGTCTGCTGCGTTTGTCCTTTTCTTCCTGGGCTTTGGCATTAAAGCGGGAGTCATCCCCTTTCATATCTGGTTGCCTGCTGCTCACCCGGTGGCACCGAGCAACATGTCGGCTCTTCTCTCCGGCATCGTAATCAAGACCGGCATTTATGGTATGACCCGCATTTTCCTCGATTCACTGGGCGGCGTGCCATCCTGGGCGGGCCTGGCAGTGCTCATCGTGGGAGTTGTCTCTGCCGTTCTCGGCGTCCTGTACGCCTTGATGGAGCACGATCTTAAGCGGCTTCTGGCCTATCACAGCATCGAGAACATCGGCATCATTCTCATGGGCTTGGGTGCCGCTTTGATCTTCCGCGTGGCCGGGCATCCGCTGCTCGCGGGGGTGGCCCTCATCGCGGCGATGTTTCACACCTTGAATCATGCCATCTTCAAGTGCCTTCTGTTCCTGGGTGCTGGCTCGGTACTTCATTCGACGGGAACGCGCAACATGGAGGAAATGGGTGGCTTGATCCGTCCCATGCCGGTGACCGCGTTCTGTTTCTTGATTGGCGCAGTTGCCATCTCCGGACTTCCCCCGCTGAACGGGTTTGTCAGTGAGTGGCTGACCTACCAAAGTCTCTTGGCAGGTTTTGGCGCAACCGGAGGGCTAACACGAATCCTGTTCCCACTCGCCGGCTCAATGCTGGCGCTGACCGGCGCCCTAGCGGCGGCCTGCTTTGTAAAAGCCTTTGCCATCACATTTCTTGCTCTACCTCGCGGCGCGGAGGCTAGCCAGGCGCACGAGGCGCCGCGTTCGATGTTGGTGGGCATGGGCAGCCTGACCATAGCTTGCGTTGCCCTGGGCTTGGGCGTCACCTGGTTCCTGCCGGTGTTCAACGCGATGACCGAGCAACTGCTTGGACAGCGAGTCGTCCCCAATCTGGTTACCGGTAGTGGATTCGTACTTTCCGCTGGTACACCCCACGGGGGCACGGTGTCCACCGCAATCATCGCAGTCGGCCTCCTGGTCTTGGCGCTTCCGGCAGCTCTCCTGGTGTCGAGGGCGACGAAGCAGTTCGGGCGCAAGCGCGGCCCGGTGTGGGACTGCGGCTTGCCTGGGCTTTCGGAAGAAAATGAATACACAGCCACCGGATTCTCAAAAGCGCTGCGGATGATCTTCTACGTCCTGTACAAGCCGCGGCGGGAGATTCAAGCCGTCTTCGACGTCTCGCCGTATTTTCCCAAAGAGATCCGCTTCGAGAGCGAAATCGAGCCAACGTTCGAGAAGTGGCTGTATGCCCCTTTGCAGGAGTTCATCTTCCGGGTTTCCAGCAGAATGCGGACCATTCAGGCGGGAAGCATTCATGCCTACCTCGCTTACATCTTCGTAACTCTCGTCTTACTTTTGCTATTCGGGGTGCGCAGGTGACCGAAGTCCTCACCAACTCGGGGCTGCAGCTAGTGCTGGTATTAATGGTCGCTCCCCTGCTCAGCGGCATGATCAAGACGCTGAAGGCCCGACTTCAGACCCGCCGCGGGCCGGGCATCCTGCAATCCTACCGTGACATCTTCAAGTTGCTGCGCAAGGGAATGGTGATTCCGGAGACGGCGTCATGGATTTTCTCTGCGACTCCATACGTGGTCTTTGGGACGGCCACGCTGGTCGGACTCATGATTCCCATGACTACAACCCATGCACCTTTCAGCCTGTTCGGTGGCGTGCTCGCAGTGGTCTATCTTTTGGCGCTTGGTCGCTTCTTCCTCGCCCTTGGCGGGCTCGACACCGGAAGCTCGTTCGGTGGTTTGGGCAGCAGCCGGGAAATGACCATTTCCGCAATTGCGGAGCCAGCCATGATGCTGGCGATTTTCACGGTGGCGTTGGGAGCCAACTCGACCAACCTGAGTGAAATGGCGAAAGTCGCGGTTGGCCAGAGCTGGAGGTTTCTGGCGCCGTCGCAGATGCTGGCATTCGCGGCGCTCTTCATCGTGCTGATTGCCGAGACCGGCCGGATCCCGGTGGACAACCCGGCGACCCATCTTGAATTGACTATGATCCACGAGGCTATGGTCCTCGAGTATTCGGGACCGTATCTCGCTTTGATCGAGTGGGGCGCTTCGATCAAGCAACTTGTGCTCATGACTCTGCTGGTCAACACGTTCTTCCCGTTCGGGTTGAGTTCCAACTGGACGGCCCAAACGGTCGGTGTGGGTCTGGTTTTCTATCTTGCGAAGTTGCTTATGCTCGCTTGCATGATTGTTCTGGTTGAAACCACGAACGCGAAGCTGCGTCTGTTTCGAGTGCCGGAATTGCTCATGGTTGCTTTCATTCTTGGAGCGCTTGCGCTCATCTCGACATTTCTGTTCTGAGGCCGCGCATGCACTTTGTCCCCAACCCGGAGCTTGGCAACCGAATCATCACCCTGATGGCGGCCCTCGTTCTAGTGCTCCAGATCGCAGCAGTGGGACAGCGCTGGATCATTTCGAGCATTCGCATCTTCGCGGTGCAGTCGTTTCTCTTGGGGGCGATCGCGGCCGTAATCGCCTATTTCAACCAGGCCAGCCACATCTATGTCGTCGCGCTGCTCACGGTCTTCTTGAAAGCGGGACTGCTTCCCCGCTTGCTCGAGCGCCTAGTGGGGAGAATCGGAATCCGGCGCGAGATTGAGCCGCTGATCAATGTTCCGCTGTCAATCCTGATCACAGGAGGCCTGACGTTGTTGGGCTACGTGGTCGCGGAATCTTTCTACCACCCCGAAGAGACTTCTGCCCGAGCGGCACTGGGACACAACACACTCGCTGTCGCCATCGCGCTGTTCCTGATCGGCTTTTTTACCATGGTGAACCGCCGCAAGGCGTTGACGCAGGTGCTGGGGCTGCTGTCGCTCGAAAACGGTCTCCTTCTGGCCGCCATTTCATTGACCTATGGAATGCCCTTGGTGGTTGAGATTGGGATCTTTTTTGATGTTCTGGTCGCGGTCATGGTCCTCGGCATTCTCGTCTTCCGCATCCGTGAGACGTTCGACTCCATGGATGTCAGCAAACTGCGGAAGTTGAGAGAGTAGCCCTATGATTCTCCTCGGACTCCTTATCGTTCCTCTGGCCGCCGGTCCCTTGGCTTTCTTGCTCCGGAGACGGCGCGTGATGGAGGTGATCAATCTTGCAGCCTTCGCCATTCTATTTGGTATGGCCGCCGTGTTGGTCGCTCAAGTGCTTCGGAACGGTTCCGTTTCACTCTGGAATGGGTTCTTCTATGCCGACGCTCTTAGTGCGCTTGTCGTGCTTTTGTCGGCGTTTGTGGCCCTGGTCTGCTCTGTCTATGCGGTCGGCTATTTTCGTCACGACGAGAGCAGCGGAGTTCTGCAAGAGGCCGAGGAAGTGGGCGGCCGCTTTGGTGTCCAAAAACTTCGAGAGTACTACACTCTTACGCCTCTGTTTGTTTTCTCCATGATCCTGGTCGCACTCGCGAACAACCTCGGCATCCTCTGGGTAGCCGTCGAAGGAACCACACTGGCGTCGGTCTTCCTCGTCATGTTTTATGGGCGCGAAACATCTCTTGAAGCTGCCTGGAAGTACGCCATCATTGGCGGCGTTGGCCTCTCCATGGCGTTGTTCGGCACGATTCTGACCTACTACTCCGCTTATCGGGCTCTCGGTACCGACACGCTGGCGGGTCTGAACTGGTCCGTTCTCGCCGGAAACGCCGGCCACTTTGACCAGCCGACCATGCGGCTGGCTTTTATCCTTATTCTTCTGGGCTATGGAACCAAGGCCGGCATCGCTCCCATGCACACCTGGAAGCCAGACGCTTATAGCGAAGCGCCGATCCCGGGGGCAGCGATGCTCGCCACCGGCGTGCTCAACTGCGCCCTCTACGCTCTGATCCGGTTCTACATCCTTAGTTCGAAATGCCTTGGGCCGCAGTTTGGGTCGCAGCTTCTGATTTTGTTCGGGCTCCTCTCCATGGGAGTGGCCGTCCCCTTCATCCTGGTGCAGAAGAACTTCCGGCGGCTCCTGGCCTATTCGAGCATCGACCATAGCGGGATCATGGTGCTGGCGCTTGGTTTCGGAGGCCCCCTGGGTATCCTGGGCATGCTTCTGCACATGACCTTTCATTCCGTGACCAAACCCTTGCTGTTTTTCTGCGCCGGAAATGTCCAGCAACACCTCAAGACGGACTTGTTCCGCAAGGCAAAGGGCGGCTTGATTCATTCAATGCCGCTGACCGGAGCGGCTTTTCTCATGGTGACGCTTGCGGTCACGGGCTCGCCTCCGTTCAGCTTTTTCCAGAGTGAGTTCACCATTCTGCGGGCAGGGTTCAGCAGCGGCTCTCTTGTGCTGTCGGTTTTGTTCGTCTGTTTTCTCGTGTTGATTTTTTCCGGCTTCCTCGTGCACATCGCGAATCTAGTCCTCGGCGACGACCCGGGCGTTCCTCAGGCCAACCTGTGCGGCTGGAAGAAGTACTCGGTCGCGGGGTTGGCTGGGGTTATTCTCGTGATGGGGTTTTGGATACCTGCTCCATTGTTTAGGCTGATTCAGAATGCCGTCGGCATCGTGGTGGGTGGATGATGACGCAAGCCATGTCCGCAATGTTTGAAGCTCTGCGGCAGAAGCTGGGCTCGCAGGTTCAGTCCGTGCGTGCGGACCGCGAGGACGAAATCTATGTTCTTCTCGGCGATCCCGATATTCGGCCCATCACACAACACTTGCGCGGCGAATTCGGGGCCAGGTTGGTTACAGTTTTCGCCGAAGACCGGCGTGCAGCAAAAGGCGTTTTCTTCAACTACTATGTCTTCGAACAAAAGGATAGTGCTCCTTATTTGATCGTGCAGGCGCCAGTGCCGTCCGACAGTCTTGAGTTTCCTTCGCTGTCCGCCGAACTGCCCGCGGTGAATTGGCAAGAACGCGAAATTCAGGATTGGTTTGGT
>Ga0116223_10001727_pt1 | contig 21782 bp, 27 predicted proteins | sample Sb_taG_3_FD_90092 | JGI IMG/M metagenome (GOLD analysis project Ga0116223, IMG submission 90092) | Peat soil microbial communities from Weissenstadt, Germany - Sb_50d_a_PC metaG | ecosystem: Environmental > Terrestrial > Soil > Wetlands > Peat | place: Germany: Weissenstadt | collected 2010-09-21 | reverse complement strand
TTCTGGCTCAGTCGGAGCGGGATCAATTGCTGCACCGGGCGTCACGTTGGGATAAAACTTACCTTGCGATTCATCTCGGATGAAAGGCTGCAATCGAAATTCGTTGAGAACCCTGACGACACGATTTCCGTCGATCCAACGCTCGTGTAAATCTGTTGACCAAGGACGCTCGGGGTCGTGAGGACGCGGCGTTGGTGGCTGAGCCAGAATCGTTTTTGCCAAAGCCTCAATTGCCTGCCACTGAACGTCAACCAGCCGAGTTGCTTCGGCGTAGAGCCTGCTCTGTTCCGCAAACCACTTATCGCGGTTTGTTGGATACATTTCGTCCAAGAGCTTGATGTTTTGGTCGAGGTCGTAGAAATCTCCCCCACGCGGACACTCGGGGTAAGACTTTTTCTGAGCAATAAAACCCGCGTAGGCGGAGATTATGGTTCGCTCCCGCTCGGCAATGTCCGCAGCAGTATTGTTAGGGTCACCCACGGTGCGATACCAGTAATAGGCAATCCCGCAGCCCATCGTGTCAATATGCACTCCGCGATTGCGGAGCGGCATTTCCAGAGCGACGGCTACAACCGCGTGCCCTGATTCATGGTAGGAACAGCTATCAACGTATTCTTGGCTGGGGCGATGCATTGGGTTTACTGCCCAACTCTTAGAAAAACGCCTCGTATTTGGCTTCCACGGAACTGCCACTGGGATTCACGATCATCAAGTACCAGTGACCGTCGAAAGGCAATACCAACTCTTGGTGGTGGTGTCTTCGTGGCGGGTCCTGAAAACCCCCGTAATACTTGAAATTCTTGACGCCACTGTCGAACTCTTCGAGTGTCTTCTTGGTCATGATGTAAGTCCTTACCGAGTGGTCAGCACGGACATCGAACTCAATCGTGCGACTGGCGGGCACACGATATCTGATCCGAGCGTTCTGATTGGCTCCTATGACCGCAATTCCCATATTCAGGCTTTCTGCTCTGGCTTTTGTGTAGCTGGTGCCGCTGTCGGTGCCGACTCGGGCGGATTCGGCTTCTCCTCTATCTCTTCGGGTTCTTGCACTTCCATCCCAAATGCTTTACGAACACGCTCCAAAAACATTCTGATTGTTCGGTAAAACAGCGGGACGAGAATCAGCAGCCCCACCTTCCAGTTCTCGTTCAGCATTTTGAGAGCAGCTTCGATCCTCTGTTCTCGGATCGCAGCATCGCACGCAAACCAGACCCAGAGTACCTCGCGGACGACGAACAAAATCAAGACCGATGTGATGGTGATGACAACGACGGCTTCGCTGATCTTCAGACACCTATCGAACAGCAGTTCCCAATTGGAAAATTGCAGAAGCCAATGGGTCGATTTGTTGTCCGATTCGGCCACGTCAACAGAAACCTTACCACGGCAACCTACTGGAATAAAGACGCGGCTGGAGGGCGATCCAAACCCGCAACTGCCATCCTCCAGCCCGTTGCTGCTATCATCCCTCCGACGATTCAATTCGGACGCTACGTGCATGGCAAAAGTCGATTTTCGTGAAGAAGTTTTGAATGTCGCGTTGGCTGAACTCCTCGAACAGAGGGGTATGCTCTCTGTCCCCGAGACGATCCGCAAAGCCATCGCACGAAAAACGAGGGATTTGCCCGATATTCTCGTCGGCGACCTGTTTGGTGTACGGATCGTCATCGAGGGCAGATTTAATAGCGGGAAGCCTGCCCGCGATTCGCTTCTAAAGGACTCTAAAGAACGTGTCGAGAATGGTATTTCTCCCGTCTGTTTAGCCGTGCTCTACCCGCCCGAACTGCGATCTGCGGAGTCACTCCCCAAGTTACGAAAGAATATTGAAAAGGCGACTCTCGGCATTCGCGTTATCTCCGAAAACAGCGATGGGGATTGGAGTGAAGGCACCGTGGATGACATCGCGGACACCCTCCGTCGCAGCTACGAATTGCTGGTAAGCGAGGATGTCGTCGTCAGTTCCGTAGCCGAAATAGAAGACGCTATCGACTTCGCCAGTGACATATTCGTCCACACTCCCGCATTCACGGCACGCTTCCGAACGGCGTTGGGCATCCCGGCTGAAACTGAAGGTGAAGACGAGGGGGATGAAGGCTGATGCCCCCGATAGATGCCGATCTGAAGGTTTGTCGCATCGCTTCTCTCACACTCACCAACGCCATGATTTTCCAGCAGGTCTTAGCTGAGCGAGACTCGCGTGTCCAATCACTCAGTCGAGCGGTGGGAGAAGAGCACATCGCCGAATCACTGCTGGAGACATGGACGTTCATTCTGGAACAAATCGACTACGTTCCGATTTTCACCACAGCTTCCGAAATAATGAAGGACTTGATCGGGGTGCCTGATGTGGACGGTGCCTTGAAAAGACTTGGGAAAGCTGCCCTGCACATCACCAGCCGACGAGCCGCACTACGGCACGATCTGATGGGCCGCATCTATCATCGGCTGTTGGCGGATGCGAAATACTTCGGTGCCTTCTATACGACCGTTCCTGCTGCAACGTTGTTGCTGAAGCTCACGCTAGACCCCGCTGACGAGGAAATTGATTGGGCTGATTTGGATCAGATTGGAAAATTGAGGATCGCTGACCTTGCATGTGGCACGGGAACGCTGTTGAAAGCGAGTCTTCAGACGATTGTTGAGAATTACGTCAGGGCACGAGCCGAAAAGGGCGAACTCGACCTGAAGAGCCTTCACAAGGTGCTTGTGGAGAAGGTGCTCTGGGGTCTTGATGTCGTCCCTTTCGCTATTCACCTTGCTGGGTCGGCTCTCGCCCTCCACGAACCTGATGTTGAATTTGGGGAGATGAATCTCTCGACGCTACCAATCGGTGGGCCGAAGAACAAGCTCGGCAGTTTAGAACTCTTGACGGGACGAAATGTAGCAGTACAAGCCGACCTCTTTGGCCCTGCGACGGCTCCAGCGAAACTGACGGGCATGGGCGAGGTACACGACAAGATCGACATTCCTCAACTGAGTTTGTGCGTTATGAATCCGCCGTTCACCCGGAGCGTCGGCGGAAATCTCCTTTTTGGTCATGCTGCCGCGAAAGAACGAGTGCGAATGCAGACCGCTCTCAAGAAGTTGGTTTCATCAAGGGGCGTACCCGCAAGCATCACGGCTGGGTTGGGGTCGGTATTTGTTGCGACGGGGCATCAACTCCTTGGGCCGAACGGGAAGATGTCGCTCGTCTTACCACGTGCTCTGCTCTCGGGCGTGGCGTGGACGGATACTCGAATGCTTCTGGGGAACAACTATCACGTCAAGTACATCATCGTCAGCCATCAACCGAACAGTTGGAACTTCTCCGAAAACACCGAGCTTAGCGAATGTCTCATCGTCGCCGATTGGGTTGGGGCGGACGCCACGACGAAGCCAACGAAGGTGGTTAATCTTTGGACGAAGCCGAAGTCGAGTGTCGATGCTCTCACTGTCGCTTCGCTTATTCGTAAGGCAGCGGGAGCCTCGCTCGACAGTGCGTCGGGAAGCGATGAGCTACGAACTTCCACGTTGAAGTACGGGGAGGTAATCCAGATTCCTGCTACTGACATCAGGAAGGGTAATTGGAACGAGGGTGCGGCATTCGCCCAAACCGAAGTGTGCCGTGCCTCGCATCTCCTTTGGCAAGGACAAATCTTTCGTCCCGGTGTTGGAGTAATCGGCAAAGTTCCTTTAACAACTCTGAAGACAATCGCCGACATCGGCCCAGACAGACGGGACATCCACGATGGGTTCAAGCCCACGGACCAAGTCACCGAATACCCTGCGATCTGGGGGCACGATACCACGTCTGTTCAATGCATGGCTCAGAAACCAAACAAACATTTGATGGCTCTCGCACGTGCCAAGAAGGGCAGAAACCTTAGGGATGCCCATCTTCTTTGGACTCGATCAGGTCGCCTGCTCGTTGCGGAACGGCTTTGGCTGACCACGACGAGGTTGGTGGCTATACGCACGAGCGAAAAAGTTCTCTCAAATACGTGGTGGCCTGTGGCGACTGAGGGCAGCGACAGGATGCTGGACAAGATTTTGACTCTTTGGCTGAACTCAACGCTCGGCATGATGTCGATGATGGCTTCGAGAGTAGACACACGGGGTGCATGGGTCGATCTAAAGAAGCCGACTCTCGAAAACCTGCCTGTGATTGATCCGAGAAAACTGACGAAGGAAACCCAGACGGCGTTGTGTGCCGCTTATGACGAGCTTTCTAAGCAGGAGATACAGGCACTCCCTCAGATGGCTGAGGACGATGTCAGAGTTAAGATGGATGCCGCAATTGCCAAGGCTCTTGGACTGAAGGACGATCTTTCACTGCTGCGAAAATTACTCGCCGCTGAACCTATCATTTCGATGAGCCTTCCAGCTTGAGTAGCTATGGAAGACCAAAGTGCCGCTTAAGATATTCAGTCAGGAGTGTCGTACCCACTGAAGTCCCGAGCTTCAAACCGTGATCCAACACCTTCCCTGCGTTTCGGTTGATCCAACCCCGTACATCGGTCCCCATTGTTTTTCCATCTTTCTCGATGGCTTGAGAAAGTTCCGCTACATCCTCATCGCCGATTCCAGATTCGTTCAGCACTTTCTTCAGGTCTTCCCAATTTCCAACGGCGATGTTTTGGGTGTTTACGACGTGATCCCCAGCGATCATGTAGAGGTTCCCGTAGACGTTGGTGACGACGCTCCGCTGAATTTGTTGTGCTTCCTGCGATCCCCTCTCGACGTGGTTCAAATCAACCCCTGACTCTTCGGACTCATTCTTGATGTCGATTGCCATCGTCAGCACACGAGTTCGGATCGTGTCCAGCACACCAGCAATTGCGGTCTTGGGGACCTGTTGCCATGCCGTCATGAGGACGCACCCTTCAAGGAGACTAGACTGGTAGAGTGCGATCATGTCGCTAGGCCACTCGTAAATCAGAGCACCCTTTGAGTCACCCAAGGATTCGTAGGAACTTACGGGTTCCGTTAGACGGTGAATTGTTGCCGCCCATCGGTGTTCTTTTTTCAGCAGGGACGAGGGAATGGGGCGTGCCTGATACCTCACGCCAACTCCCGCAAAATTTCCCAAAGCACCAACCTGCATGATGCGGTATTCGGGGACATCCTTTGGGTTGGAATAACCTTTAAGTTCTTGCTCTGCCCATGTCCTGAGCAACGGGGCTTTAAGGTCGTTCGCAAGCACAATGCACTGCCGCAGAACCGCAGTGAGTGGGGGCGGATCGTTGGCGATGCCCATGTTGATGATGTTGTCCAAAAGCTGCATCACGCGGAATTATAGTCCCGCTCGATTCCAAAATGGTTCAGTCTGCTGGGAGCAGACTGCTCAATTCTGCTGGTGAGTCGGGCTTCACTTACGTTAGTCTCGGAAGGAACACTGAGAGTAGAGGAAGGGGTTCGTTTATGACTGAAGCGGTCGGTTTAATCGTAGCGGCGATAATCGCCGGAGCCGTCGCCTTTGTTAGCCTCATTATCAGCAAGGAACAGTCAATCTCCGAGTTTCGGCAGCAATGGATAGATGAACTTCGGAAAGACATTTCTGATGTTATCGCCTGTGTTTCTGGCATCCACGGGGAATCAATCGTCGCGGACAACAATAATCAGACACTTTGGAACAGAGTGAAGTCGGATTTCACTCGCCTTAAGGCAGTCGTTGCACGAATCAGGCTTCGGCTCAACCCAAAAGAAAAGAGAGAGCGAGAAGGACCTGCTACCAAAGCTGTACTTAACGCATTGAAGGAGCTTGAATCCATATTTGCCAGCCCGCAGCCCCAGTTTCACAAACTCGAACCGATTGTCGAAGCACTGGTGACTAACGCTCAAGTGATTTTGAAGGAAAACTGGGATCGAGTTCGTTCGGGTGAGCCTATCTATCGAGGAACCAAAATCGGGGGATTGATCGTCGCAGGTGCAGGACTCATCTACTGGCTTTACAAAGTGCTCTGTCATCAGGGATGAGGTCGCCACGCGATGAATGATGACAAGAAGGCACGCATCCGGGAGATATTGACGGACGTGCAGCGGCTCAGGGGCTAGGTGGGTGAACTAGCGTACCCAGCCGAGTACATGGGTCAGCAGCCAGCATACCTCGCCAGCCAAGCGTGGCAAATCAGCGATGACCTCCAAGAGAACAAAGATCAGAATCGCCCATTCAGCCGTTTCCAGTCGCTGTTCGCGAAGTTCGTGCGAGTCACTCCGCTCCGTTAGCCAGTCTCGTGCATAATCTTGCTGGGCGGGATTTGTCTTCTGATAAAGGGGTTGTAGATCAGCATGGCTCGGAGTAAATCCACCAGCCAGAACTGACCCAATTACAAATTCCCCGAAACGCTCAAAAAGGTCTCGATCAGCTTGGGGGATGTTTGCTGGCCGAATTTTTCTCCACCACCACAGACGCATCTATTCCATCTCCTTTCGCCGCATACACATTATCAATCTTCCTCATGATCTGATCAGCCCATTGAATTGATGCCGCAATCAGCTTCGCCGTCCGTAGGCTCCCCTGAGGAGTACCGAAGAGGTCATCTGCCGTCTGCATGTGCAGGCTCGCAAGAATCGCCGCCATGATTCCGATCACGCGTTTTCGGCCTTCGTCCATCGCAGCATCGTACACCTTTCGCCTCATCTTCGCTTGCAGTACAATTAAGAAAGTGCAGAAAGCGAGTTGGAGCCGAGACCAAAAACTCGCTGTTATCGGCTGGGTGGTGGGGGGAGTCATCGCCGTCATCATCGGTGTGTCGGCATACTTCGTGCCCGAAGTTCGTCGATTCCTTCATCTCGACAAATCCACTCCGACAGCACAGGCAACGACGCCGTCATCGGGGACACCGCAGACCAACTCGCCTATTCAGAACTCAGAACCGCCGATTCAGCAGACGCCAAAGCCGAAAGTGTCTCAACGCACAACGGCCAGAGTGAAGGGGAATGGCAACGTTGCGGGCAATAACGTTTCCGGTGATAAAAACGTCATCGGAAACAACAATCAGACAGGACCGACAGCGAACGCACCCAATGGAATTGCTATCACAGGCGGCACAGTCAACAATCCAACCGTCAATAACTACACTCCTCTCCCCGACTTGACAATGTCCGACGCCCAAGAGAAGCAGGTTTCCGATTCGTTGGGCAAGAGTTTCACGGGTGCAGACGTATCAATCATGACGGTTCAAGCGAACCAAAACACCCGAGACTTTTCAAGCAGGTTGGCACGCATCTGCAAGTCCAGCGGAGCAACTGTTGAATTGAGTGAATCCCAAATGTATGTCGCGGCGGCTGGGACAACTCTTCACAAAGGGATGTCAATCACGTCCTTCCCACCAGAGCGAAAAGACACCGTTGACAAGTTTGCCGATGCTCTCGGCACGGCAAAAATCATACAGGTGGTGCCGATCTACGAGCGGGGAGACAAGAAAATCAACATCGTAATCAATCGCTCTGCGGACACACCGGATGAAGCAAAGCAGTACTAGAAACGTGTCGCCACGTCCGTGATTTTGAAACCCGCATCGCCTGAGAATTGAATTTCCAACGTCCCCGCTGGGTTGAACTGGCCTAGTCCAAACTCCCAAGTGCGGTCATTCACTTGACGTTCGGTAGACATCATCGCATAAACTCCCATGTTCATCGACGCATACTTACACGGAGAATCACACGTCACCGTGAACATTGCATTGGAGAACATCTTGTCCGAGTTGATTGACACGATGACTCCCTTCTCATTGTTGGTCATCTTCCATGTCACATGAGGCGGGGTCGGTGCGAAGTTGTTGACGGTCGGATTTTGCACACTGCCGCCAGTGATAGCTATGCCGTTCGGAGCGACCGCACTTGGAGCCGCCTGATTGCCGTTGCCCGTGACATTGTTGTTCCCTGCGACGTTGTCATTGCCTTTTACTTTCGTCGTCGTTTTCTGTGTCGTTCCTTGAGCCTTCTTTGTCTTCGACTGCTCGGGTTTGGGAGGTTCCTGCTTGGAAGGCTCGTTGTTCTGAGTTGAGGGGATTGGCTGAGAAGCCGTCCCAGTCGTCGTTGCAGGTGGCGTCACTTCTGTCCGTGCCGCCTTTGCTGGTTTTTCAAGATGAAGGAATTGGCGAACTTCAGGGACGAAGAAACTTACAACGATGGCGACAACCGCAATCCCGAGAGTCCACGCGGCGATTCTCTCACCCCTCGCCCACGATTCTTTCTTCATATCAATAAGTGTACTGCGGGCCATACTTGGAGAGTCAGGGGGCCTTTAAGGGCAGCCTGCGTGGTCGCAGGGGCTCCCGTATACGGTCGCTGGGATGGTCACAAAGCCCGCCAGCCCTTCTGAAACGCCCGACCCGACCTGAACCCCTTCGGGCAGCCAAAGCACCCCCTTCTGGAACGGTATTGTGGGAAAGACTATCGCCGCTGTTCCAGAGGATGCACATGGAGACTCCCGCCGAAAGCAAACCCAAAGTAGAGACCAACGCGAGAAAAGTGAGCCCTGAAGTGGAGGGGTTCATTGAACGGGTAGTCGTGCCCGCACTTGTGAAACGATATATTCGGGAACTGCAACAGGGAAAGCAGCCGACCCCAACAGGCTCGGTCGGGGAAGCGATTGCCCCAACTCCGCAGACCAAGGTCGAAAGGTCGCAGTCATGAAGAGCAGGGAGGGGTACAAGGGCTACGTTATCGTGGCACGATCATACGAGCTACAGGATGGGGGATTCTCAGCGGAATTCTCCGTCGAGGAGCATGAAGCGGATGGGTTCATGGAAACTGAATTCTACCTGCCCGACATCTTCCCAAGAGAGGAGTCCGCGATTGAGGCAGGAATTCGGGCTGGACGACAGAAGATTGACGCGGGTTTCGAACGCGGATCGGCAGTCGTGAATGGCTGAACAGGCTGTCAATGCGAAGGCGGACGCGGACATCAGAGGCGAAGAGCACGAGCACACGGAAACACGTGAGATGAGCATTCCCGAGAAAACTTGAGCAAGACTTGAGCAAAGAATCGGGGAAAAATCGACTGGATTTCAGGGATTAGAGTTACTGGGGAAGCGAGTGAATTGGCTCAACCCATTGAAACCAAACAGTGGAGTTGGTTGCGGGGGGTGGATTTGAACCACCGACCTTTGGGTTATGAGCCCAACGAGCTACCAGACTGCTCCACCCCGCGAAGTCATCATAACAACCACGGTACGCACCGTCAAACCACAGATCACACCGGGCGGTGATCGCATCACTGCAAGCTGACGTTCGCCGGTTGCGATCCGCCCGAATCGTACTCAAACAGCAGGCCGATGAGCCCCGGCAATCACCGCTTCAGTGTCTGCCGCTGGCAGGCGTCCACGATCTTTGACGGATCGATAGCGGCGCTGTCCAGTTGCTCTTCCAGAATCTTGCCATCTTTGCCGATCAGAAAATTGACACGGCGGGCGGCCTGGAATTTGTCCATGTAGATTCCGTATTTGTGGGTGGTTTCGCCGCCCCAGTCACTCAGCAGCGGGAAGGTTACGCCAATCTGGTCGGCGAAGGCTTTGTTGGCGAAGGGGCTGTCCATGCTCACACCCAGAACCTGGGTGTCGGCGGCTTCCAGCTTTTGCAGGTTCTGCTGGAAGGCCTTCATCTGCGCGGTTCAACCCCCGGTGAACGCAAAAATGTAAAACGCCAGCACGACATTCTTCTTGCCGCGATACTCGCTGAGGGTCACGTCTTTCAGATCATGACCATCGAAGTATTGCATCTTGAAGTCCGGCGCCATGTCGAGGACTTTCAACTTCATTTCCGGCTTGGTGGGCTGGTCCGCCCGCAGCTGGCGGGCAACTCGAGGCGCCATCGAGCCCAAGACCAGCAGAACTGCAAATGCGGCACTAATCCCAACTTTTTTCATTGGACAAACTCCCTTTCGGTACTGAGGTTTTCTATTGTCTCAACAAGAACGGGGTGAACGCCAGTGGCCAAAATTGACTAAAGTCGTACACTTCCGGGAACTGGCCCTTGGGGACGCATTCTCGTATCTTTGAATCCAGCGCAGGTTCCACAACCGAATGGGCCTCAACACTCTCAACGACATCTTTTTCGCAGTGGCCGAGCGCAACGATCGTGTGGTCATGCTGCACCGCCAGGCGATCCAGTGGGTGTCAATCTCGTCCAGTGAGTTCTATCAGTATGTGGCGGGAGTGGCGCGCACGCTGCGCGAATGGGGAATCGGCAAGGGCGACCGGGTTGCCATCCTGAGCGAAAACCGGCCGGAGTGGACGATCGCCGATTTTGCCTGCCTGACCATTGGCGCGGTGGTTGTGCCCATCTATGCCACGTTGACCGCGGAGCAGATCGCCTTCGTTCTGCAGGATTCGGGCGCGCGCGCCGTATTCGTATCGAGTGAAAAGCAGTTCTTAAAGATCAGCAGCATCCGCGAAAAGACCCGGGTGGAGCGGGTCGTCGTAATGGATGCGGTGGAAACTGCACACGCCTTCCACATGCAACGCCTGATGCACGATGGCCCGAAGGAGCGCGATCCGCAATTTGATGCGCTGGCTCGCTCGGTCCGCCCCGAAGACCTCGCCACTATCATCTACACCTCCGGCACGACCGGCACACCAAAGGGCGCGATGCTTACTCACGCCAACATGGCGTCGAACATATGTTTTTCTCTCGCAGATTTTTCGGTTGGTGAGGGTGAGATCAGCATTTCGTTTCTCCCCCTGTCGCACGTCACCGCGCGACATGTGGACTTTGCCATGCTCCACCGCGGAGTCACCCTGGCCTACGTCTCTTTCGTCGAGCAACTGCCGCAAGCGCTCGCGGAAGTCCGGCCAACCATTTTCGTTGGAGTGCCGCGAGTGTATGAGAAGGTCCACGGGCAAGTGGATGCGAAAGCCACCGGTTTTCCGAAAGCGTTGATCTACCGCTGGGCGATGTCGGTGGGTGAAGCGCACCGGGCCGAGATTCTTGCGGGCAAGACTCCCACATCCCTCGCCTGGAAACTCGCAGATCGCCTGCTTTATTCCAAAGTGCGCGCCGGCATGGGCGGACGGGCTGAAATCTTTATCGCCGGAGGGGCGCCACTGGGGCGCAAGCTGGCGGAGTGGTACGCGGGCATCGGGATTCGCATCGACGAGGGCTATGGACTGACGGAGACTTCTCCGGTCATCGCCGTGAACACGCCGAAGGCGCACAAGCTCGGCACCGTGGGCAAGCCTCTGGCGAATCTGCAGGTGCGAATCGCGGAGGACGGCGAAATTCTGGTGCGCGGGCCGTCGGTGTTTCAGGGATATTGGAACCGGCCGGAGGAAACGCGGAATGCTTTCGCGGACGGATGGTTCAAGACCGGCGATATCGGCAACCTCGACGCGGAAGGATATTTGTCGGTGACCGACCGCAAGAAAGATTTGATCAAGACTTCGGGCGGCAAGTTTATCGCGCCGCAGCCGCTGGAAAACACGCTGAAACACAATGCGCTGGTTGGCGAAGCGGTCATCCTCGGCGATAAGCAAAGGTTTCCCGCGGTGCTGATTGCGCCATATTTTCCGTTGCTGGAGGACTGGGCGCGCGCCAACAAAATTGTATTTGCTTCACGGCAGGAACTGGTGTCGAACACCAAAGTGCGCGGCCTGTACGAAGGCATTGTGGCCGATGTGAATCGCGACCTGGCGCGGTTTGAGCAGCTAAAGAAAGTGCTGATAATCGCTGAGGAGTTCACGGCCGAGAACGGGGCCCTCACCGCCAGCATGAAGCTGCGGCGGCGGGCGGTGGAAGATCGCTATCGGCGGCAGATTGAGGAGATGTATGAGGAGGGGTAAGAAGTCCTAATCCGTGGCTAAGCAGTTTTACTTTTCAGCTTGGCTGCTTTTTCGAGCTCTCTCAGAGCGGCCATGGTACGGGCGGTGTAGTCGATTCGTTTGCCCGACTTGGGGCGGCGGTGGCGTTTGGTAGGCTCATCATGTTTTGACATTGTTTTTCCTCGTGTTTGCTTACAGTACCACGTTTGGGCTGACCAGGAAGGCCGACCTGAGCGGCGCGCCTGAAGTCCATCCTCGCTCTTCCCTTTTCGGTCCAGCAGCAGTCCAACGCCTGCCCTATTTTCTTGACATAGCTTCTGGCAATAGTCTATAGATGATATATATCTCATGAGCAAGCATGTCTCCTCGATCCTCCAACTCGTTTGTTTCCAAGATTTTGCCTCCAACTCTTTTCTCGGGAAAGATTTGGAAGGAATTTCTCGCTACAGTGCTGACTCCAAAGGACCGAGGGGGGTAGGGTAGGTCAGGAAAACGGTTGAGGTTTCGCTCGACTGCCCAGACGAAGACGTCTGGGGCCACATGGGTTGTGCCCATGGGCGCTCTGGCGGACAAGAGTGTCCGCTCCACACGATGTGCAACACACGGCCAGGGAGTGGTCGCAGTACAATAGTCCCATGCCGGACTCATTGATTATTGCTGGACGTGAATTCCGTTCCCGGCTCATCGTGGGGACGGGCAAATACAAGTCCTTTCAGGAAACGGCGCGGGCGCTGGAGGCGAGCGGAGCGGAGATGGTCACTGTGGCCGTGCGCCGCGTGAACCTGGATCGCAGCAAGGAATCGCTGCTCGACTACATCGATCCGCAGAAATATTTTCTGTTGCCCAACACCGCGGGCTGCTACACCGCCGACGAGGCCATCCGAACCGCGCGCCTGGGGCGGGAAGTCGGAATCTCGGATTGGGTGAAGCTCGAAGTGATCGGCGATCAGGCGACGCTTTATCCCGACGTGCAGGCCACGCTCGAGGCGACACGGGTGTTGGTGAAAGAAGGATTCACCGTCCTTCCCTACACTTCCGACGATGTGGTGTTTGCCAAGCGCCTGCTGGATGCGGGAGCCAGCGCAGTAATGCCGCTGGGCGCGCCCATCGGCAGCGGGTTGGGAATCCAGAACGCGGCGAATATTCGCATCCTGCGGGAGGTGATCACTGGCGTCCCGCTCATCGTGGATGCGGGCGTGGGCACAGCGTCGGATGCGGCGATTGCCATGGAACTGGGAGCGGATGCGGTGCTGATGAATACTGGCATCGCCAATGCCCAAGACCCTGTGCTGATGGCAGAAGCGATGAAGCACGCGGTGTTTGCTGGGCGTGAAGCTTACATGGCCGGGCGGATGGCGAAGAAATTATACGCGACTGCCAGCTCGCCCCTGGAAGGCGTGGTGCGGTAGCGTTTACGTTCCTGCGCGGTTGGACAGAAGCACCTTCAGGCAGGGCGAGCTGTTGAGGTATTCAAATGCCTGCAGCGCCGCTGCGAGCGGGAAAACTTTCGAGATCAGCGGCCGCACCTGAATGGCGCCGGTTTTCAGGAGATCAAGCGCCGTCTGGAAATTTCCGCAGCGCGAACCCAGCAGAGTGATCTCATCCACCACCAGCTTGGCGGTATCAAAATGCGCAGGTTCATGAAATGTGGATTTCATGACCACTGTGCCGCGTGGCTCTGCGAGCCGCAGCGCTGCTTCAAGCCCCTGGGGTGAGCTTGTGGCTTCGACCACCAGCGGAAAACTTCGCTGCCGAAGACTATTCTCGTTTGCAAATGCGGCTTGCAGTCCCAGCGATCGGGCTGCGTCGAGCTTCCATGCGCTGCGTCCGACCACGGTCACTGCGGCGCCAGCGTGGCACAGCACCTGGGCCACCAGCAATCCGAGCCGTCCGGCGCCCAGTACGGCGACGGGCGATCCGACGGGCACAGGAATCTGCTCGAGAATTTCGGCCGCTGCAGCGACCGGTTCGGTAAATACCGCGACTTCATCGGGAATGTCGGCTGGAACCTCGTGCAAGTTTGCCACCGGCAAAGTGACGAACTCGGCAAACGCGCCCTGATGGCGAATGATTCCGAGCACCGTACGGTTTGCGCAGTGCCGCTTCATTCCGCTGAGGCACCTCTTGCAGCTTCCACACGTGACATTGATTTCGCCGACGACCCGTTTGCCGACCCATTCACCCGCTTCACACCCCACGACCTGACCGACAAGTTCGTGGCCGGGAACACCTCGAAAACCCGAGTAGCCTTTCAGTATCTGGCGGTCGGTTCCGCAGATGCCCGCCAGAATCACGCGAATCAAGGCTTCACCGCGTGCCGGACGAGGAGTCGGGATTTCCCGCAGGCTGAGCTGGCCGTCGAAGCAAAGAGCTTTCATCGGAGGAAATTCCGCAAAAGTTGATGAGACCCCGTAGAAAGAGCAAAGGGCGGCCTCAGGCCGCCCTTGATTTCTCGTAGCAGTCAGGACGTCATAGCATCTTTGTGCTTAAGACGTGGATCGACTCGCCGTTAACCTGCCCGGTCACGGCCACGTGATGGCCCTCGTGCCCCTTGAGAGTGTCGGGATTGTCGACGGTCAGCACCTTCTGGTCACCGTCGGTGACAATGACGTACTTCGCGCCCTTGGAGATGCATTTGTTCATGCAATCGGTGTGGCCGTCTTTGGCGCCTTTGGCGGCGCACTGCGAATCACTGACGTACCCGTTCACGGTTGTGGAATCGGCGGCCAGGACCAGCCCAACCGTGGAGAAAATGAGACACAGGGCGAGCAAGACCAACAGAACATTTTTCATAGCACACTCCTGAGATTTAGCGGACGGGCCGCGAATTTGATTACCCCACTGCTGTTCTCGGAAAGTGTTGGAAATATATCACAAGTTGCGGTGACGGGGACAAGCTTCCGTGAACATTTAAGACATGTAAGACATGCCATCCTTCGGCGGCTTCGGCCGCCGAAGCATCTCACGACAGCTGGAATCGCAGCTGCGGTGTACAAGATTCGGGGCGACCCGTCCACGCCGGACTCACTTCCAAACGGCGTACGATCCTTCGCAGGCTGACGCCTCCTCAGGATGACATCTGTCAGGTAGAGGTGCTCAGCCCGAAACGTTACTTCCGCGCAGCCTTCGATTCCGGCACCGTGGGCCGCGGCGGCGGTGGTGGCGAAACATAGATGACTTCGCCCGGCCGGGCGTAATGCAACTGTTCCCGCGCTTCTTTCTCGATGGTCTTTGGGTCGGTCTGCAACGACTGGATCTGCTGGGTGTGCTGGCCGTTCTCTTTCTGCAGAAGGTCAATGTCTTTCTGCAGGCTCTGGTATTCCAACTTCTTCTGTCGATAAACCACCATGCCGTTGGCGCCAAACATCACATGCACAAACAGCCACAGCGCGAGCGCGGCCACGGCCCCGGTGGCCAAACGCCGCCGGATGTTGTAGAGCACGGTTAGCGTCGGCCGCCATTTGGCCATCGTCCGGTCGGCCCAGGCTTCCGCCTGCGGCGCGCGCTCCACAAGGGTGCGCAGCCTTTCTTCCGGACTTGGTAAAACGCGGACTTTGGGCAGGCGTCCTACTCGAAGATCCATTGCTTGGCCGCGGCGCTCAACTTTTCCAGCTCCTGCTGACTGCCGGCCTCGGTGTAGACGCGCACCACCGGCTCGGTGCCCGACAGCCGATAGCACACCCAGGAACCGTCCTGGCAGATCAGCTTGAGCCCGTCGGTGCGCACCGCTTCCTTCACTTTTCGGCCGAAGAAGTCTTGAGGATTCTGCGCCAGCTTCCCAGTGAACTTCGCTTTCACTTCCGGCGTCAAGCGGAAGTTTTGCCGCCGGGGGTAAAAGGAACCAACTTTGGCAAATACGTCCTGCTATTCTTGCTCCAGAGAGCGTCCGCGGCTGGCCACCATCTCACAACACAGCAATCCGGCTAGGATGTCGTCTTTCTTCGGAACGTGGTGGCGAATGGTGACTCCGGAGCTCTCTTCTCCTCCGATGGCGATTTTGTCCTGCAGAATCCGATGACTCGCGCGCCATCCCGAGGCGCCAAATTTGATTTGGGTGGGCATTGTTTCTTTCGCCCCGCTGGGGCTGGTCGTTTATGGTTACGCTACCCACCGCTCACGCGGTGGGCTTTATTCTTGCGCCGCTTCGCGGCTGCCGGCACAACTCGCTGCGCTGCCGTAAACTGAGGAGTTGCTACCCAAAGGCTGATTTTATATGACTGACAAGAGACTCGTCCTGACTACCGCGGGATCGCGAGATGAAGCCCGCCGCATCGCTGAGGCGCTGGTCGATGGCAAGCTGGCGGCTTGCGTGAACATTGTTCCCGGAGCTGTGTCCATTTATCGCTGGAAGGGAAAAAGCGAAGAGGCGGAAGAGTGGCTGTTGTGGATCAAAACCACTGCGGCAGCGTTTGATCGGGTGCGCGATGCGATCCGCGAGATGCATTCGTACGAATTGCCGGAATGTTTGTGTTTGCCAATCGAGGACGGGAGCGCGGAGTATCTGCGATGGCTGGAAGAGTCGGTGGAATAAGCAACGCAAATCTCGCTCTGCCCCCAACATGACATTGCTACCCCGGCACATTCCCGCTGAGATTGAGCCGCCAGTAGTCCAGGGAAAATGGAGGATCGTCGTTTGCGGCCTGGCGGGCCAGTTCAGCAACGAATTCCGCGCGTAGCGGCGGTTCAGGTATCTCCTCGAGGTGCCGGCGCACAATCACGCTGCGCACGAACTCAGAATAAATCTCGGCATTTTCGAGAACGGTCTGGGCTGGTTCCAGACTGGTCTCTATGTCTACAAATCCCGCTTGTCGCAGTAGTTCAGCCGCGGTGTCGGCATCGTTGTAGACCCAGGGGTTGCGGAAACGGCTAAAGAAAGGCGCGCATTTCGGAGCAGCCATCAGCGCGTCCATGCGCGCGCGCAAGCGGGCAAGATTCGGGCCTCCGCCACACTGTGCACGTAGCCAGCCTCCGGGACGCAGCGCGATGAACAAGCTGCGAAACAGGCGAAGATGGTCCGGAACCCAGTGAAAGGCCGCCGTGCTGAAGATGCCGTCGAAGGCGCGCTCGAACGGGAGATTCTGCAGATCGGCGGCCACAAAATATACATGATCGCGGAAGTGTAAATGCAAATGATCGCGAGCTGTGGCCAGCATATTTTGCGATACATCGACGCCCACGACGCGCCCTTCCGGTAAATGCTGCAACAATTCGGCAGTCAAACGGCCGGTGCCGCAACCGGCGTCCATGAGGAATTCGTCTCCGCGGAGTTTTAGTGTTGAGAGTACCTTCTTGCCCCAGGAGACTTGCGGGCCGGAAAGACGATGGTAGGCGGTGGCGTCCCACTCGTGGGATTGTGGCGGATTGTTTTCGGGTAAGGGCACCTGCGAAATGGGTAATGGCGCCTCAACGGCGCGTGGGTCTTGTTTCTATGCTCACACGGCACTTATGTGCCGGGCTACATTATGCCGCTCCTACGGATCTGTTCCCCGATGGTTTGATTCCTCGGGGTGATCCGTGTTGATCCGTGAAAATCCGTGGCCAGTCTTAGTAAATCCGTGCCGATCTAGATCGCGGCTAGCGCCTGGTCGAGGTCGGCAAGGATGTCTTCCACGTTCTCGATGCCGACCGAGATGCGCACCATCCCGTCGGTGATCCCGATCGCTTTTCTCCCCTGTTCGCCGAGCGCGGCATGGGTCATGGTCGCCGGATGCGAGATCAGAGTTTCCACACCACCCAGCGACTCCCCGAGTGAGCAGACGCGGACTTTTCGCAACATCTTGCGCGCGTTCGAGAGCGAACCAGTCTCGAAACTGATCATGGCGCCAAAGCCGGTCATCTGTTTTTTCGCGAGAGCGTGCTGCGGATGACCCGGCAAACCCGGGTAAAAGACTTTCTTCACTTTTTTGTGCTTGTCCAGGAACGCGGCGACCATCCGCCCGCTGCGATCGTGCTGCTCCATGCGGACGGCCAGGGTCTTCACTCCGCGTAGAACCAGCCAGCACTCAAATGGCGAAAGAATCGCTCCGGCGGCCTTCTGCACAAAGCCGAGTTGTTCGGCCTGCTCCGGCCGTGTGCAGACGACCACGCCGCCCAGCCCGTCACTGTGGCCGTTGAGGAACTTGGTGGTGGAGTGAACAACCATGTCAGCGCCCAGGGCGATGGGCTGCTGGAAGTAAGGCGACATGAAAGTGTTGTCGACGACGAGGTCGACGCCCTTGCGGCGGCAGATTTGGCTGATGGCACGAATGTCGCTGAGCGCCATCAGGGGATTGGTCGGCGTCTCGACGTAGACCATGCGCGTGGCCTTGCGAATGGCGCGGTCCACACGCTTCGCGTCGGAGGTATCGACGTAGGTGAATTCGATTCCGTAGCCGGCCAGCACCTGATTGAACAGCCGCGGCACGCCTCCGTAGAGATTGTGGCCTGCGACCACGTGGTCGCCGGATTTGTACATGGTGCAAATGGCGTTAATGGCGGCCATGCCGCTGGCAAATACGCGTGACGCGACGCCGCCTTCCAGAGCAGCCAGGTTGGTTTCGAGGCGCGTGCGCGTGGGATTGGAGACGCGGGCGTATTCGTAACCTTTGTTCTGGCCGAGTCCTTCCTGGAGGTAGGTCGAGGTGGCGTAGATTGGGACGGTGACCGCACCGGTCTCTCGATCGGCCTCCTGGCCGGTGTGGATGGCGCGCGTGGCAAAGCCGGGATGGGATTTTTTTTGGTTGCGCATGATTTGCTCGTGCAGAGCACCTAGCAGTTGGCATTTAGCACTTGGCCCTTCGTGGTCATGCTAATCCCTTCGACGTAGTCGCTCGGCTAAGTGCCAAGTCTAACTGCTGCTTTTCAGATGCCGCCCTCAAAAATCTTCTTGGACAAATAGCGTTCGGCGGAGTCGGGAATCATGGTGACCACGCGGCTGCCGGGGCCGAGGCGCTTTGCCACGCGCACCGACGCCGCGACATTGGCGCCGCCGCTCGAGCCTGCCAGCACTCCCTCGCGCGCGGCGAGTTCCTTGACCATACCGAAGGCGTCCGGGTCGTTGACCATGATGACTTCGTCGCAAACCGAAGGATCGAAATTCTTGGGAATGAAGCTCGATCCGATGCCTTCGACTTTGTGCGGTCCGGGCTGTCCGCCTCCGAGGATGGATCCCTGGGTTTCGACTGCGTAAGCGAACACTTTCGGCAGACGTTCTTTCATGTAACGGGCAATGCCTGTGAATGTGCCCGCGGTGCCGGCGCCGATGACCACGGCGTCAATCCGGCCTTCCATTTGGTCGAAGATTTCAGCGGCGGTGGTTTCGTAGTGGTAGTCGGGGTTGGCGGGATTTTCAAATTGGCCTGCCATGAAGGCGTCCGGATCGCGGCCGGCTAATTCGTTGGCTCGCTTGATGGCTCCCAGCATGCCCTCGGCGTCCGGAGTGCGAGTAACCTCGGCGCCGAGGGCCCGCATGATCATGACTTTTTCCTCCGAAAAACGCTCCGGCACGAACAGCGCCACTTTGTAGCCGCGGTTGACCCCGATCAGCGCCAGGCCGATGCCGGTGTTTCCCGCGGTGGCTTCGACGATGGTGCCGCCGGGCTTGAGCCTGCCTTCGGCCTCTGCCCGCCGGATGATGCCGATGGCCGCGCGGTCTTTCACGCTGCCGCCGGGATTCAGATACTCCAGCTTGGCGTAAATTTCCGCCCCACCCGGCGGTGCGATGCGCTTCAGCTTGAGGATGGGTGTTTCGCCGACCAGTTGGGTGATGTCGTCGGCAACCTGCATGCGCGTGCGCTCGATGGTTTTCTGCACTCTACAGGTTACGGAAGCTGGGGCAGAGGCGTCAATTGAACGAAAGTACTTTCCGTGCAGGTCCTTACTGGGTCTGTTCCTGCCCGGGATAGTAGCCGCTGCGGGTTCTGACGTTCAGCTGTTTGTATCCCTTGGCGCGGGCCACGACGTGGATGGTGCGATAACCGCCGACACTCTTCGGAGTGGTGGGTTTGTAGCCGATGGTGTACTGGCTGCGAATGTCGTGGGCGACACTGTTGCTGATCTCGTCCACTTCATCCACGGTCCTGGGCAGGAAGGCGATTCCACCCGTGCCCTGGGCGATGGTCTCGAGCGCCCGGCGGGCGCGGCGGGCTTTCTCCTCACCCAGCAGTCCGATGGCGTAGACCGTCGGCCCATTCTCTTCCTGGAGCCGGTGAATGGCTTGCTCCAGGCTTTCCCGGCTGGCATTGTCTTCGCCGTCGGTCACCACGAACAAGACCTTCTTTTGCAGCCGGGCCTGTTTCTTCATGTATTCGGCCGAGGCGACGATCGCATCGTAAAGGGCCGTACCACCGCGCGCCTCGACTTTCTCCAGCGCCGCCTGCAATAGTTTGACGTTGCCGGTAAAAGGCTGGTCTAGGTAGTACTCATCATTGAAGTTGACCACGAAAACCTGGTCCTGGGGATTGCTGGAGCGCACCAGGTTCAATGCTGCTTTATTCACCTTGTCGCGCTTCTCCCGCATGGAGCCGGAATTGTCGATCACGATGCCCATGGCGACCGGAACGTCCTCATGCCGAAATGAAGTAATCGGCTGCGGCTGATTGTTCTCGAAGACCGTGAAGGCACCTTTGTCCAGATTCATCACCGGGTGATTTCTCTCGTCAACCACGGTGGCGTGAAGGGCCACTTCTTCCACTTCCTTCTTAAAGACGAAGACGCTGCTATCTGAGGTCTGGTCACCGGCGGGTAGAGTCTGGTCCTGCGCGGGCGGAGCCGGATTCTGCGCAGGCTGAGCCTGATCTTGGCCCACCGGGGTCTGAGTCTGAGTAGCCGGCGCAGGTTCCGGTTGCGTCGAAGTTTGTCCAGGCTGGGGACTGGCGGAACTGTTTTGCCCGGATGGCGTCGGCGCAGCGGCGGCAGGCGCATTGGATTGTGGAGGAACCGCAGGGGCAGAGGCTGGCGCACTTGCGCTCTGCGCGGCGGCTGCCAAGATGATGAAAAGAAAAGCAGTCAGCACAACCAGAGCACGATCATTCCGAAGGCGCATAGTATCCCGTCTTGGCGTAAACCCTTAGCGGCGGCAATCCTTTGGGCGGAATCAACTTCACCTTAATCTTACGCCATTTGCCGTCATGCCCAGGGTTCTTTGGACGGTAACCGAGCACATATTGGTTGCGTAGCTCGATCCCGATTTTTGTCGCTACATCGGCCAAGTCGTTGGGATTATCGATGGTAAAAGCCCGTCCGCCAGTCAGTTCCGTGATCTCGGTCAACAAGGCGGGGCCCAAGCGTTCTTCTTCGGTGGGGAAATAGTGATCATAGATGCCGATGGCGTAGATCAGGGCGTCGGCTTCCTTGACCGTGGATTTGATCTCGCTTTCCGTGTAGCGGCTGTGGTTGTCGCCGCCGTCGGAGATGATGAGCAGCGCCTTCTTTTGGTATTTCGCCTGATGCATTTTGTTGATGCCGAGATAGATGGCATCGAGCAGCGCGGTCCGGCCCTTGGGGACGGTATACACCAGCTTGCCCTGGATGTCTTCGACAGAGGAAGTGAAATCCGAGACCTCCTCCGGCTTGTCGGCGAAGGCGATCATGAAGAATTCATCCTGCGGGTTGGCGGTCTTGAAAAACTCGATCACCGCCTCGCGGGCACGCTCGATCTTGCTGGTCATGCTGCCGCTCATGTCGAAGATCACACCGATGGAGACGGGAGCATCCTCACTCGAAAAGGACCTGACTTCCTGCGCCTCCTTGTTCTCATAGACCTCGAAGTTCTCCTTGTCGAGTCCGGTGACCAGCCGGTTCATGGGATCGGTGATGGTGACTGGCACCAGCACCAGGCTTACATCGACCTTCAAGGGCTTGGTGTGCGTCTTCAAGGAGGGATCGATGTTGTCCATCGGGCTGGACTTGGGCGGCTCGATCCGCGGGGTGACATGCACCTGGTCAATGGAAACCTGCGCCCACGCGCCGGGGAGAACGCACAAAACGGCAGCCGTGATAATCGCCAAAACGGCAGGGGCAATCCGGGCAGGGTGTGAGAAACGCATAAATATTCCCAGC
>Ga0116223_10001721_pt1 | contig 21813 bp, 25 predicted proteins | sample Sb_taG_3_FD_90092 | JGI IMG/M metagenome (GOLD analysis project Ga0116223, IMG submission 90092) | Peat soil microbial communities from Weissenstadt, Germany - Sb_50d_a_PC metaG | ecosystem: Environmental > Terrestrial > Soil > Wetlands > Peat | place: Germany: Weissenstadt | collected 2010-09-21 | reverse complement strand
GGCCGTTACTTGCTGGCCCGTACCTTCGGGATGGCTCTCGCTCCAACCTTCTTCGCCCCCCTGCCCTTTCCTTCGCTCTCCAGCGCCTCGCGCACCTCTTTGAATTCCTGCAGCGAGGCCTTGTCGGCGCGCGGAAAATGCAGGCTGAGCGCCTCGAGCGCGCTGACGATCGCAGAGCCAATGACCACCCGCGCGAACCATTTGTGGTCGGCCGGCACCACATACCATGGCGCTAAGGACGTGGAGGTGTGCCGGACGATGTTCTGGTACACGGCCATATATCGCGGCCACAGCGCGCGCTCGGAGATATCGTTCATCGAGAATTTCCAGTTCTTCGACGGCAGATCCAGCCGGTCGAGAAAACGCTCGCGCTGCTCCTGTTTCGAGACGTTGAGGAAGAACTTCAGGATCACGGTGCCGTTGCGCGCGAGGTAGCGTTCGATCGCGCAGATATCGGCAAAACGCTCCTGCCAGATTTTTTTGGTGACGAGTTTGTGGGGGATTTTCTCCTCGGCGAGAAATTCCGGATGCACCCGCGTCACCAGGCATTCCTCGTAGTAGGAGCGGTTGAAGATCCCGATGCGGCCACGCTCCGGCAGCGCGATCATGGCGCGCCACATGAAGTCGTGGTTGAGTTCGTGGCTGTTCGGCTGCTTGAACGAGATGACCTCGCAGCCCTGCGGATTGACGCCCTCGAAGATGCCCTTGATGGCGCTGTCCTTGCCCGCCGCATCCATCCCCTGAAGGATCACGAGCAGCGACCAGCGGTCCTGCGCGTAGAGCCTTTCCTGAAAGTCATTCAGGCGCTGGCGGTTGGATTCGAGGATCTTCTCAGCCTTGTCCTTGTCGAGACCGCCCTTCTCGTTGGTCTTGTGCGACCTCAGATGGAACTTGCCCGACCCGTCGAAGCGAAACGGCGCGACAAAGGGCTTGAGCTGATCGGCGAGGGATTGCGAAGGCTTCTTGCTCATGACATCAACGACCGCGTGCGTGGTCTTTTCAGCTTGTCGATGACGCTACCAAGGATGCCCTTGGGAAGGAAGATGATGAACAGCACCAGCAACACGCCATAGACCAGGTTGTCCCAGCCCACCGCCCCGGTTCCGAACCCGATGCGCAAGCCTTCCGCCAGCAGGATGGTGATGACGGCGCCGACGGTCGGACCCAGCGACACGTAGAGCCCGCCGACGATGGCGGCAAAGACCATCTGCAGCGACACCGCAATGCCGCTGACCGTGTCGGGCGAAATGAACATCTGGTACTGGCAGTAAAGCGCGCCGGCGAACGCCGTCATCAGCGCGCTGATGATCGTGATCTTCAGCTTCTCGGCGGTGACGTTGACGCCGGCGGCAGCCGCCGCATCCTCATCCTCCGAGATCGCCTCCATGGCATAGCGGCTCATGCTGCGGTCGATCCAGCGCCAGACCACAAGGCCGGATAACCAGACCGATAGCGCGATCAAATACCACGTCGTCTTGTCGTCGAACTGCAGCGCAAGCAATTGGCTGCCGCTGGCGCGGTTCGGCGTGTAGCCGAGCGAGCCGCCGGTATAGTCGCGCGTCGCGGTGATGACCTGCAGCACGATGCCGGATAGCGCCAGTGTCACCAGCACGAAATAATGACCGGTGATGCGGAAGCGAAAGCAGGGATAGCCGACCACCACGGCGAGCACGCCCGCCGCCGCCATGCTCAGGGGAATGCCGATCCACGGGGTCACGCCGAGATGGTTCCACAACAGCGCCGTGACATAAGCGCCGACGCCCATGAAGCCGCCATGCCCCAGCGACACCAGCCCGAAGCGGCCCATGATCGACCATGAGGTGTAGGCGAACGACCAGATCAGGATCAGCGTCAGGATGTGCAGATGATAGGGCTCGCGATAGACGAAGGGCAGCGCGATCGACGCCGCAAGGGCTGCGATCCAGACGGCGTGATGCGGTTTCATCGCCGCCTCGCCAAAAGGCCCGCGGGCCGGATGAACATCATGACGATGAAGAAGGCGAAGGCAAGCACATAGCCCCATTCAAGGTCCGAGAACAGGCCGCCGAGCGAGATGATCTCGGCAAACACGAACGCGGCGATGAAACCGCCGATGAAATTGCCGAGCCCGCCGAGCACGCAGATCAGGAAGGTGATCGGCCCGAACGACAGGCCGACAAAAGGATGCACGTCGTATTGCAGCACCAGCAGGCAGGCGGCGAGGCCTGCGAGCGCGCCGCCGAGCGCCGAGGTGATGAGATAGAGACGCTTCGCATCGACGCCCATCAGCGGCATGATCTGGCGGTCCTGCGATATCGCGCGGATCGCCGTCCCGGTAAAGGTGCGCGTCATGAACAAATAGACGGCCACCATCCCGATCAACGCGGCGGCGAAGGAGAGTAGCCGCGCGTAGCTGAAGTGCATCTCGCCCAGCGCCAGCACCGGCAGGCGGATGCCGACATTGCGGAATTCGACACCGAAGGCGACGGTGGCAAAGCTTTGCAGGATGAAGAGAACGCCGCCGGTCGCAAGCAGCTGGTTGATCGGCGGCGCCGTCAACAGCGGCGCAATGACCAGGAAATGCAGCGCCGCGCCAAGAGCCGCGACGAGGAGAATGACGAGCGGTGCCGCGGCCCAATACGGCAGATGATAATATTGGACGAGATAATACATGCCGTACATACCGATCATGACGAGCTCGGCGTAGCAAATCCAGGTCACGTCGATGACGCCGAAGATCAGATTGAGCCCGAGCGCGAGCAGCGCCAGCACCCCGCCGAGCAGGATGCCGTTGACCATGGCTTCCAGCAGATAGATGTCGAAGATATCGAGAAAGGATTGCATGGCCGGCCCTAGACCGTGATGAGTCTTGGTTGAATCAGCGCACCCGTCATCCTGAGGCGCGAGCGCAGCGAGCCTCGAAGGATGGGCCACGGGCCGTACTCATCCTTCGAGGCGCGCAAGAGCGCGCACCTCAGGATGACGAGAGACTGTGCGAGCGCGCCAATCCGATCTGATGTCATTATGCTCATACCCCCAGATACGCTTGCTTGATGGTGTCGGTATTCATCATCTCGGCCGATGTTCCCGACGCGCGGATTGAGCCCGCTTCGAGCAAATAGGCGCGATCGACCACGCGCAGCACCTGCTGCACGTTCTGCTCGACGATCAGCACCGTGAGCCCGCTGGCCCGAATTCGCTTCACGAGCTCGAACACTTGCTGCACCACGACCGGCGCAAGCCCCGCCGACGGCTCGTCGAGCAAGAGTAGCTTCGGGTTCGACATCAGTGCGCGGCCGATCGCGCACATCTGCTGCTCGCCGCCCGACATGGTTCCCGCCATCTGGCTGCGCCGCTCCTTCAGGCGCGGAAACAGATCGAACACGAAGTCCAGCCGCTCGGCGTATCTTGCGCGCGCGGCGTGCATGAACGCGCCCATCTTCAGATTGTCGTCGATCGAGAGGCGCGGAAACAGCCGCCGATGCTCCGGGACATGGGCGATACCGAGGCTGACGATCCGGTGCGCGGGCGTCGCCAGCACATCGGTGCCTTCCATGGCGATCGCTCCCTTGTGCGGCCGGATCAGCCCCGAGATCAGGCGCATCAAGGTGGTCTTGCCGGCGCCGTTGGGGCCGATCACGCCGACGGCTTCGCCGGCCTTCACCTCGAGGCTGACGCCGAACAGCGCCTGAAAGCTGCCATAGCCCGCATCGATCGACCTGAGCTCGAGCATGTCCCCTCACGCCTCCGCCCGGCGGCGCGCTTCGGCGGCCGCGACCCGGCTCGCATCGGCATCGGTGCCGAGATAGACCTCGATCACCCGCGGATCGCTCGCAACCATTCCCGGCAGCCCTTCCGAAATCTTCTCGCCGTGATCGAGCACCATCACGCGGTCAACCACGCGCATCAAAACGCCCATGATGTGCTCGACCCAGATGATCGTGATGTTGAGTTCATCGCGGATCTTGCGCAACATGTCGGCGGCCTGATCCATCTCGGTTTCATCGAGGCCGCCGAGGCTTTCATCGGCTAGCAACAGTTTGGGACCGGTTGCGAGCGCCTTGGCGAGTTCGAGCTTCTTCAAGCCCGCCGCGCCGAGACCATCGACGCCGGTGTGGCGGTCGGCCGGCAGCCCGACCATGGCAAGCGCCCGTTCGGCGGCCTCGAAGGCTTTGGCGCGGCTGTGGCTGCCCTGGCCGTAGAAGCCCGCCAGCGCCACGTTGTCGAAGATGCTGAGCCGGTGAAACGGCCGCGGGATCTGGAAGGTGCGCCCCACCCCGCGATTGATGATCCGATGCGGCGCAAGGCCTGCGATCTCCACGCCGTCGAACAGGATCGATCCGGCTGTGGGGACCAGCGTGCCGGAGAGCATGTTGAAGATCGTGCTCTTGCCGGAGCCGTTCGGACCGATCAGGCCGAGAATCTCGCCCTGCTCGACCTTGAATGACACGTTGTTGACCGCAGTGAAGCCGCCAAAGCGCTTCACCAACCCGCTCACCGTCAGCACCCCAGACACTCCATTAGAGCATGAACTCCGGGCAAACGCTTCGCGTTTGTCCCGAGGGGAAACCAGTTCCCACCTTGCGCTAACGCGGCCCTGCGGGTCCGGATCATGCTCTGGCCCACGCCGGGCTTACTGATTACTGAAAGTGGTACCCTTCGGCAGCGGCAGCACGGTCTCGCGCTGCATCTGGCTCTTCGGCCACACCACATACGACTTGTCGTCGATGTATTGCAGCACCACCGGGAACGAGCGCGCGTTCTGGCCGGCGAACCGCTCGCCTTCGCCGTAGAATTTGACGCCGTAACCGAGCATGGTGCCGCCTTCGGGAATATCGGTATCGAGCGCGGCCTTGCGCAGCGCTTCGGAATCGACCCCGCCATATTTCTTGATCGCCCGCGGCAGCACGTCGTCGAGGAACACAAAGGCGTTGGCAGCGCCGATGCCGACATGGGCGGAGCGAATGGCGACCCCCGGCTTGAGCTTGTCGAACTCCTCGCCCACCATCTTGATCACCGGCAGCAGCTTCGGATCCATGGTCTTCTGGTTGGCGAGCCAGATCGAGATCGGGTCGGTGTTGAAGAGATAATTGGCGTCCGTGCCGAGGCCTTCCTTCAGCTTCTCATAGACGCCGTAGCCCGCGCCATGGCCGACGATGGCGCCGAATTTCAACCCCTGCTCGCGCGCCTGGCGGAATAGCAAGGTAATGTCGGGATTGTAGCCGGTGTGGAAGATCACGTCGGGCCGGGCGCGCTTGAGTTTTGTCACGAGCGCGGAGAGATCGGGCGCGGTCGCCGAGTAACCCTCGTTCAGCACGAGGTTGAAGCCGGCCTTCTTGACGCCGGCCTCGTTGCCCTTGGCCACATCGACGCCATAGGCGCCGTCTTCGTGGATAATGGCGACGCGCAGATCCTTCGGCTCCTTGCCGAACTTCGACAGCGAATTCTGGGCGATGAAGTCCGTCGTCATCATGCCGTACTGGTCGCCGGCGGCCTGCGGACGGAAGACATATTTGTAGTTCTTGCCGTCGAACACGCCGGAGGAAATGCAGGTGGTGATCCACATGAATTTCTTCATCTGGTCGGCACGCGCAGACACCGGCACGCATTGCGCCGACGAGAAGAAGCCCATCAGCATGTCGACCTTTTCCTGCTCCAGGAGGCGCACCGCCTCGTTGATGGCGACATCGGGCTTGCTCTGCGCATCGGCATAGATCGCCTCGACCTTGTACCCCTCGACGCCGGTCTTGGCGTAATGGTCGAGCATGATCTTGACGCCGGTATATTGCAGCTCCGAACCGCCGCCCGCGAGCGGGCCGGTCAAATCGAAAATCACGCCGATCTTGATCTTCTTCGCCTGGCTCTCCTGGGCCTCGGCGGAAACCGCCATGCAAAGCGCCGTGATCACAACCAATAGCCCACCGAACAGGCGGACGGCCCCGCGCACCGACATGAAACCCTCCCTGGAAGATTGTGCGTGTTCTTGCTCTTGTTGCCACCCATCACATTGATAGCGCCGACCGATGTCAAGCGCGTTGGCATACGCCAATAGGCGCGTTGACCTGTTTTGAGGCAGCGGGACGGGGGCGGACTATGCCGTTAGGTGTGCTTCGATGAACGCGGTGACAAAGCGCGGCATCGCCGCGGTGAGATCGTTCAATCCGCGCACCAGATGCACCGCGCAAAGTTCCGGCTGGCGTTGCCGGGCGAGATTGGCCGCGATTCGCGCGCGCAACGCTTCCCCTGGCATGTCGACACGCAATAGCCGGATCATCGCGACGGCCGCACCCGATACCACGCAGTCCCAATGCGCGCCCATCGTGTAGTCTTTCTCGGTGAGGCCGGTCTCCTCCTCGACTTCGCGAACGATGCTGCCGGCAATATCGAGCGCGCCATCCCTGACGTCGTCGGGATCGGGCGTCCCTGAGGGAAAATAAATCCGCCCCGCATTGGCCGTATGCGGGCCCATTTCGCCGAGCAGGAACGCGCCGTCGGCCGAGCGCAGCGCGCCCATGCCGAAGCCGTTGAAGATGTCGCGATCCGGAAAACCCCAGTCGCGCCACGCCAGAAAACTTGCAAAATCGGTTTCGAAATATTCGGCACTGAACCGGTCTTCGGTGAAGACCGGATTGCGCCCGATCAGCACGCGGCCGTTCCATATCGCCGGCTTCTCGCGCTGCTTTTCCGCAAAATGCGCCTCGATTTCGGCGCGGCGGGCTTGCGCGAACGGCCATGGCGCCGGCTGAACGGGGAGATCGAGCGCCGTGACGCGGTGAATGACGGCAGGGGTCATGAGGCCCGCTGCGGCGCGAAATTATTTGGCATTCGTGCCCGTCGTATTCTTGGCAGAATCGACAAATTTGTTGGTGTAGGTCTTGCCGACGTCGATATTGGCCTTGGCAACCTCCGGCGAGCCTGTGCTGAAAACCGCGAGCACGGCGTCCGCGCCCTTGGGGTCCATCTGGCCGGTCTTCGAATACATCGGGATCGTGTTCTTCAGCGCCGCGAGATAAAGCTCCTTGTTCTTTCCAACCGTCTCTGGCGGCATCTTGTCCATGATCTCTTCGGCTGAATGCGCGTGGATCCAGTTCAGCGTCGACAGGATCGCGTTGGTCAGCGCCTGAACCTCCTTTTCGTGGCCGGTGACCCAGGCCGCGGTCGAATAGAGCGCGCCGCCCGGATATTCGCCGCCGAACACCTCTAACGTATCCTTCTCCGTGCGCGTGTCGGAGAGAATGCGCAGGTCCGGATGGCCGCCTTGCAGGACGGTGACGGAAGGATCGAGCATCACGGCCGCATCGATCTGGCCTTGTTCCATCGCCGCCACCGCAGTGGCGCCGAGGCCGACGCCGATCACGGCTACGCTTCCCGGGTCGACGCCGTTTTTCTTCAGGAGAAATTTGAGAAAGAAATCGGTCGACGAGCCCGGCGCGCTGACGCCGACCTTCTTGCCCGCGAGATCCCCGATCGATTTGATCTCGCCCGTATGCGCGGGCGAGACCACCAGCACTTCGCCGGGATAGCGGTCGTAAACCACGAAGGATTGCAGCTCCTGCTTCTTGGCGGCGAGATTGACGCAATGGTCGAAATAGCCGGACACCACGTCGGCGCTGCCGCCAAGCACGGCCTTGAGCGCATCCGAGCCGCCCTTCAGATCGACCAGCTCGACCGACAGCCCCGCCTTTTCATATTCGCCGAGCTGCCTTGCCAGCACGGTCGGCAGATAGCACAGACAGGCGCCGCCGCCGACGGCGATCGTCACCTTGGTCTGGGCGGCGGCGGAAATGGAAATCACGGCCAGCGCCAAAAGCGCCGCGGCGAGTTTTTGCAATTTTCTCATGATTTCCTCCGCTGTTCGTTTGCGCACAAGATAGAGCAGCGCGCGAGGGATGAGAAGGTGGTTCTGCCGCCTCGCCGCCATTGCGAGGAGTGAAGCGACGACGAAGCAATCCATCGAGCCGCAAACCGAAGCATGGATTGCTTCGCTTCGCTCGCAATGACGGGTGCCTCACGCCCTCGCCTCGCCCGCATTCGGCCGCCACACCAGAAGCCGCCGCTCGACCATCGTCACTGCAACGTCGATCAGGATCACGAAGGCCGACAGCACGAACATCCCTGCAAAGACGCCGGCGACGTCAAACACGCCTTCCGCCTGCTGGATCAAGTAGCCGAGGCCCGCGGCTGAGCCCAGATATTCGCCGACTACGGCGCCGACCACCGCGAAACCGACGGAGGTATGCAGCGAGGAGAACATCCACGACAGCGCCGAGGGCCAGTAGACGTGGCGCATCAACTGCCGCTCGTTCATGCCGAGCATGCGGGCGTTGTCGCGCACGGTGACTGATACTTCCTTGACGCCCTGATAGACGTTGAAAAACACGATGAAGAACACCAGCGTGACGCCGAGCGCGACTTTCGACCAGATGCCCAAGCCCAGCCACAGCGCGAAGATCGGCGCCAGCACCACGCGGGGCAGCGCGTTGGCCATCTTCACATAGGGATCGAACACGGCGGCAACGAGCGGCTGGCGCGCGAACCAGAATCCGACCGCGATGCCCGCAAGCGAGCCGATCGCGAAAGCGAGGATCGATTCCCAAAGCGTGATCGCAAGGTGCTTCCAGATCACCCCGCTGCGGAACCAGTCGACGATCTGGCCGCCGACATCGACCGGATTGGAGAAGAAGAACGGCGGCAACCACATGCGGCCGAAGATCGGCACGGTCGCAAGCAACTGCCACAGCGCGAGCGCAACCACCGCGACCAGGATTTGCAATGCGAGGAGCGTCACGCGCGACATTGGTAGGAACCTTTCTCGGGTTGGCGCGATGGCGCGACACTATCCGTCATTGCGAGCGAAGCGAAGCAATCCATAGCTCCAAGGAAGTAAGAGTGGATTGCTTCGTCGCGTTGCTCCTCGCAATGACGTACGCGGGGACGACGAGGGTTAGATCGAACCCCTTCCCCACACGGGGAAGGGAGCGCCGAGCACTTCAATGCTGTTACGGCTTGGAGAACGTACCGATCAAACCGGTCGCCCGCTTGACGTGACCGTCGAGCGCCTTGATCAGCTCATCCCGCGTCATGCCGGCCGCAAGCGCCGTCGGCTCGAGGTCGGTCGCCATCAGCGTGAAGGTGTAGTGGTGCTGCGGCCCGGGAGGGGTGCAGGGCCCGAAATAGTTCGCGAGCTTCATCAGGCTGGTGCCGCCGACATATTTGTCGCTGGGCTTGGAGACTTCGCCCTCGGCAAAGCCGGTGACGGAGGCCGGGATGCCATAGGCGACCCAATGGCTGACGCCGCCGGGCGGACGGCCTTCCGGATCGAACATCAGGATCGCGAAGCTCTTGGTGCCTTCCGGCGGATTCGACCAGGAGAGCGCGGGCGAAACGTTTTCGCCGACGCAATTCGGGTTGGACTTGTTGTTGCCGGCGTTCTTCACCGCCAGCCGTTCGCCGTCCTTGAAGCTCGGCGACGACAGCGTGAACACGCCTTCGGCGCTGGCGGCACTGGCGCCGCACAAGGCCGCGAAAGCGACGGTCAGGGTCAGAATTGAACCACGTAAAATCATGATACTTTCCTCTGTTTGCTTGCCTTCAATTGCTTGCTGGTTGCTTGTTGACGATTGCGAGTTTAGCCTTCGACGCATCGAGATCAAGGCAGCATCACCCCCCTCCTGCCGGGGCCTGCGACGACTGAGCGTAGCCTTTCAACACTTCAGTTTTGAGAACACTCCAAATCTCACGGTGAAGTGAGTGAAATTCCTTGTCCAGCCGGACCTCCGTGATATCGCGCGGGCGGGCAAGCGGCACCCGCCAGTCGCCGATGATGCGCGCGCCTGGGCCTGCCGACATGATCACCACGCGGTCGGCGAGCGCAATCGCCTCTTCGAGATCGTGGGTCACGAACAGCACCGCCTTGCGGTCGGCGCTCCACAATTCCAGCAGCAGATTGCCCATGATCTGGCGGGTCTGGGCATCGAGCGGCCCGAACGGCTCGTCCATCAAGAGAATCTTGGGATCGCGGATCAGGACTTGCGCAAGGCCCACGCGCTTGCGCTGGCCGCCCGAGAGCATATGCGGATAGCGGTTGGAAAACGCCGCAAGCCCCACCGAAACGAGCCAGGCCTGCGCGCGTTCCAGCGCGTCGCTGCGCGGCGTGCCCTCGATTTCGAGCCCGATGGCGACATTGTCGATCGCGGTCTTCCAGGGAAACAGCGCATCCGCCTGAAAGAGGTAGCCGGCCTCCCGGTTCAGCCCCGCAAGAGGAACGTCGAAAATCCGCACGCTTCCCGAGACCGGCTTGAGCAGGCCCGCCGCGACATTGAGCAGCGTCGATTTCCCGCATCCGGTGGGCCCGACAATGGCGACGAACTCGCCATGCGCGACCGCAAGCCGGGCCTTCTCGACCGCGGTGTAGACGCGGTCTTCGGCGAGGTGAAACGCCACCGTCGCGTCGTCCAATGCGACCGCTGAAGGCTTTGCCTTGTCCACCCGCATCCCCCCAAGTTCGGAGCATGCAATAGCGCCTTGGCGGGACAAGTTCAACGAAGTGGTACAAGATGGTACTGCGCCTTCTTCACCCTGCCCTCCAGGGGAGGGCCAAGGAAAGCACCGTGGTCGGATAGAATGCAGAACGTGCCCCTGATCGCCTTCGCTCACGTCGGCAAGAGTTTCGACGGCGGCCGCGTCAAGGCGGTGGACGACGTCTCGCTCGATGTCGCCGAGAGCGAATTCCTCGCCATCGTCGGCAGCTCCGGGTCCGGCAAGACCACGCTGTTGCGGCTGGCGAACCGGCTGATCGATACCGACACCGGCCACATCCAGATCGAAGGCGCGGACGTGCGCGCGGCCGATCCGGTCGCGCTGCGCCGCCGCATCGGTTACGTGTTCCAGAGCGGCGGGCTGTTTCCGCATATGAGCGTCGCCGCCAATATCGGAATCACGCCGAAATTGTTGGGCACGCCCACAGCCGAGATCGCCTCACGGGTCGACGAATTGCTCGATCTGGTGCGGCTCGATCGCCGCGAGTACCGCGACCGCTTTCCGCATGAACTGTCCGGCGGCCAGCGCCAGCGCGTCGGCGTCGCCCGCGCGTTGGCAGCCAAACCGCGGATCGTCCTGATGGATGAGCCGTTCGGCGCGCTGGATCCCCTCACCCGCGACGCGCTCGGCGACGATTATCGCGCGCTGCACGACAAGCTCAAGCTGACCACCGTCATGATCACCCACGACATGACGGAAGCGATTTTGCTCGCCGACCGCATCGCGGTGATGCGCGCTGGAAGGCTGCTCGCGCAAGGCACGCCGGCGGAGCTTTCGCGGAGCACCGATGCCTATGTCGGCGAGCTGCTGAGAACCCCGCGACGGCAGGCCGAGCGGCTCAAAATTCTGCTGCCGCGAGGGGGCGCGGCATGAACCTGTTTTCCGACCCGCGCTGGAGCGAGGCGCTGGCGCATTTGCCGGATTATCTCGGCAATCATGTGCGGGTCAGCGTCACCGCGCTCGCGCTCGGCCTGGTCGTGAGCCTGCCGCTCGCGATCGCCGCGCGCAACCGTCCGCTGATGCGCGCCCTGCTGCTGGGACTGGCCAGCATCGTACAGACGGTGCCGGGGCTGGCGCTGCTCGCGCTGTTCTATCCGCTGCTGCTGGCGCTCGCTTCGCTGTCGCTGTCCTGGTTCGGCTTCGGCTTCTCGGCGTTCGGATTCCTGCCCGCGGTGCTCGCGCTCGCGCTTTATTCGATGCTGCCGGTGCTGCGCAACACCATCACGGGCCTCAACGGCGTCGAGCCTTCGATCCTCGAGGCCGCGCAAGGCGTCGGCATGACGCCGAGGCAATCTTTGATGTCGGTCGAATTGCCGCTGGCGCTGCCGGTGATGATGGCGGGCATCCGCACCGCGGCGGTCTGGGTGATCGGCACCGCGACGCTGTCGACGCCGATCGGCCAGACCAGCCTCGGCAATTACATTTTCGCAGGCCTACAAACCCAGAACTGGGTGTTCGTGCTGTTCGGCTGCGCCGCCGCCGCGCTGCTCGCGCTCGCGGTCGACCAGTTGCTGGCTCTGATTGAGGCCGGGATCGCCGCGCGCAGCCGCGTGCGCGCGATATTGGGCGGCGCCGGCATCGCGGCACTGGTGGCGGCGACGTTGGTGCCTTCGCTGGCACGCGCGCCCTCGACCTACATTGTCGGCGCGAAAACCTTTGCCGAACAATATGTGTTGTCGGCGCTGATCGCGCAGCGGCTGAAGGCGGCGGGCCTCTCCGCCACGACGCGCGAAGGGCTCGGCTCCAACGTGATTTACGAGGCGCTGGTCAACGGCGATATCGACGTCTATGTCGATTATTCCGGCACGTTATGGGCCAACCAGTTTCACCACAGCGAAATCAAGCCGCGCCGTGAGCTGCTTGCGGAATTGAAGACCACGCTGGCGCAACAAAACGTCACGCTGCTGGGCGAACTCGGATTCGAAAACGCCTATGCGCTGGTGATGCCGAAAAAGCGCGCCGAGGCGCTTGGCATCCGCACGATCGCCGATCTCGCTTCGCATGCGCCTGCGATGTCGATCGCCGCCGACTATGAATTCTTCTCGCGCCCGGAATGGGCGGGTCTGCGCGAAGCCTACGGCCTGAAATTCCGCACCCAACGGCAAATGCAGCCCGACTTCATGTATGCCGCAGTCGCCTCCGGCGAGGTCGACGTGATCGCGGGCTATACCAGCGACGGCTTGATCGCAAAATACGACCTCGTGGTGCTGGAAGATTCCAGGCGGGCGATTCCGCCTTACGACGCCATCATGCTGGTCGCGCCGAAGCGCGCCGGCGATCAGGCGTTGCAGGCGGCGCTAAGACCCCTGCTCGGCCGCATCGACATATCCGACATGCGCGCGGCAAACCTGCGCGCCGCGGGCGGCAACGATGCGTCGTCGCCGGATGCCGTGGCGCGCTGGCTGTGGGAGAAGACGGGAAAGAAGCAGCCTTAGCCTTGTGGCGGTCGCGTCGGTCCGAAATGCCGCGGCCGACAGTCTCAACCCGTCACATTGAAACTGGCAAGTCTTCGTGCCACGATTGAGTATTTCGTCCTTCAGGAAGTAGCCATGAAAGCATTTGCGATTTTTTCCACCTGCGCGGTCTTGATGTTGAAATTACCTCGGTCCTTATTTGCATCACTCAAGCCGGGGCCTCGAACTGCAACTCCGGGGGGTTCACCGGCGCATTCAGCGGAAGTCAGAATCGATGGGGCTGGATGAGTGGCATTGGCTTTGAATACGGGCTCACGCAAGACTGGTCGGCCAAGATCGAATATGACTTCCTTGGATTTGGCAGCAAGAATGTGAATATGCCGGGCACATTGTGCCCGACCGGAGGTTTAACATGTGTCTCTGTTCCAAATCAGACGGTTGCCATCGATCAGAATATTCAGCTGCTGAAATTCGGGGTGAATTATCATTTCCGTTAAGCAAGTCGCCGGCACGGGAGGCTGGGGAATGACGCGGTGCTTTGTTTGGTTGAAGACCATCGCAGGAGTCGCACCGCCGCAGGTTGCTCGCGAATAAGATATTTTCTAACTTGAAGGCGGGTATTCGGGCTTTACTGCTGGGTTGTTTGATTGTCTCGATCGCCACGCCGGCTTTGGCGATGAGCTGCAGCGCACGAAAACAGGTCTGCTTGAGCTATTGCGACAGTCAGAAATATATCGACTTTTGCAAACGGCAATGCGGGGACTACGAGGCAAGTTGCAAGGCGACCGGGTGTTGGGAAGCCCCGGTGACGCCGAAAAAATGCCGGTTCTCGAGGGGCTAGGCCTTCTCAGAGATTGTTGCCGGCGGCAACCGAACAGCTTTGTCCCGAAACGGCGACCGAACCTATGGCCTCGAAATCCGTTCCCTGAAGCGTCTTCCACTTGAAGGATTTTCCGGCCTCGCGACCCGGAATCACGACAAGCGTGCAGCTCTGGAAACTCGAATCGAAGTTTATTTCCACGTGGAGCGCCCCGCTGATCGCGGCGTAATCGCCAACCAGCTTGTTGCCGACAAAATGCAGCCGTGTCGCGCCGGGCTCGTTTTCTTTCTGTCGCGACACGCCAATGTTATTCTGCTGAGATATGCGCTCAAACACCCGGCCGGCAGAGCTTACGAAAATGGTGCGGGCGGTATTCTTGCTCGCGGTTACCGTTCTTCCATTCGGTTTCTTGGCCTGCGAGCTGACCGTGTAGGAGGCGGTTATCGTTTTGCCAAGGAGCTGGGTGGGAGCTGCGGCCGCGGATGACGAACCGAGACGCCGCAAACGGTGGTCTTTCCGCGCGCCCGCCCCAGCGCATGGGGGATCGAGGAAGTGATTACCATCGAAGGTAACGCCACCAACGTGCTTACGGTGTTCCCGGTAAGTCATTTCCAACGGGTCTACCCGACCATATCGGGGGTTCTGGCGATGGACACGCATTGGCAGCCGATCAAGCGCTGTTAGAGCGTTTTCAAGCGAAGTGGATGCCGGTTCGCGTGAAGAAAACGCGTCAAAACAAGATTCTAGAGCTTCGGTTCTGATTCAATCAGAACCGATAATAGGCGAGGCCGGCCTCCAGGGAGGCCGGAGACAATGAACCTTTTCAGCCCACCGACGACTTATCGACGGGCCGGGATTTGCGAGGCGGATATGTCAGACGAGTCAAAGCTCCGGAAATGGGCGGCTGAGGCTGCCCGCCAGGCCAAGGCCGAAAAAGACGCCAACGAAGCGCGCCGGTTGGTGAGCTTCGCGCAATATTGGACGCGGCTCGCCGACCTGGAGGAATGGAAGCGGGACGACCGGGCGGCTTGAACGGCGCGCGAGAGGCGCATCAGGGCCGTTGACCGAACGTCACGCCCGCGCGCAACCGGCCGCATCGATCCATCGGACGTGCGCGATGCGCGCTGTCTTAAGGATTCAACCAAATCGGCTCAATCCAATCCTTGCGTGCCGGCACCGGAAAAAGTCGATCCGGTGCCTGCACTTGTGTCGCCATTTCGTCTGGCCGCCCGCCGGCCAAAACGAGTCCGGCTAGAACCCGGCGCTGTGATTCGCGCGGCTGGGCAAACAATTGAAGTCGTTATGATCGTCCCATCCGCCGCGGGCCCGCCAGGCGCTCCACGCGATGTAGTCCTCTTCCTTGGTATATGGATTGCCTGGCTCCCTGTTCGGGCACCAGTCGCCCTGGGCGTAGGTTTCGGAGGGATGGGCGATCCTTTGTCCTGCGAACGCAGGCCCTGCCAGCGTGGAGCAAAGAACGACGACGGCAGCGCCGAAAAGTGTGAGTTTCGTCATGCTATTCTCCTTTCAAGATAGTCAAGGCGAAAGGCTAAGCGCGCGACTCGTCATCACTCCCAATTCTTGATCGTCAGTCTTGATCGTCAGTATGCCCGGCGATGCATTGGGCGTGAGCCGGTCGGTGCGCGATTCTACTCCTGCGCCCAGCGCGCCAAACTAAAGAAATGTTTATTGCGATTGAATACACCGCGCGGCGTGCATTCCATGCAGCGCACAAACGTCGCGTTATTCGATAAGGAGCGTCGTGCTCTACGGCCGAATTCGCGATCGCCTCGGGCTATAGCGGCGGTCTGGACGATTGGGAATTGATTAACCATAATTGTTAGAGGGCAATTCAAATTTCCCGTTCAGGATCGCCCCGCTTGGTCGGCGGCCCAGGCGCCATTGCTACACGGGCTTCGTGAGCTGCGATGTGCGCGACGTGCAAAAAAGGCGAACCATTTGCCTGATGCGCTTGGCGGTCAGCGATCGAGCCCGTGCCGACGATAAATTGAGTTTGGAGCGCGCAACCTTAAGCGGTCGCCGCGTTCCTGTTTGGCGTTTCGCGTAACACGGCTCGGGGTAGGCACGATGGGCGAGACTTCCGGAATATCTTCGCGGCGGGTCGCCTCGCGGCTCCCGGTACTCCGCGCGCTCGGTTTTGCGGTGGCGCTTTCAGCCTGTTCGCAAGGCTCAACCTTTGAAACAGCGGTCAATGCCGATGCGGCTTCGCCGGCAAATTCCGAGCCGATATGTCGACCCGATCGCGCCTTGCTTGCGCCACAACCCGCGCCAGATTGTGGCTTCGGGCGGGCAGACCTGAAGACCGTCGACCCCGATCAATGGGCGCACCTGAAGCTCGAATACGAGCTGAAATGCTACAAGGAAGCGGAAAAAACCACCCGCCAGCGCTTGCGGCTGCTGCAGGCCGCCACAAAGTGCGAAGCTTCCGCCGCCAGATGACGGCGGTTTACCAAGGGAAGATGCCTCATTCGTAAACGACGCCGAACTGTTGAGAAGTCATTTTTTCGCCCCACTGGATCAACATTCTGTGCCTGCGGTGAAATTTAGTTAAATGCGTACTCCGCGAAAAATTCCCAGCAAGAATTTCGATCGGAGAACGTGGAAATCCTGCGGCGAGAGCGGCGATGGACACGCTTTACGATTTGCTTGGGGCTCTTCCAAGAGACGACGCCGATGATCTCAGGGCGGCGTTCCGCCGGGCCGTCAAGGGCACTCATCCCGATCTCAGGCCTGGCGATCCCGATGCGGCGATCAGGTTCAGGCAGATCGTCCGCGCCAACGAAATCCTCAACGATGTAGAACAGCGCGCGGCATACGACCATCTGCTGGCGCTGGCACGCCTGGAGAAGAACCCGGCATCCGCGCACCCGATCGCCGCCACGATTCACCGTCTTGCCTCCGGCGTGCTTGCGCTTACGGGAGCCTCGATCGTGGCGGTCGGCGGCTATCTCTTGTTCATGCACATGTCGATGGCGCTGGTTGCTCCGGCAACCAACACCGCCGCCGCGCGCCTATCGGCCAGGATCGACGCCGTCAACCTGGCGAACTCGCCGGAGCCGGAAGAGCAGAGCACGTCAACCGCGAAACCCAACAGCAGCGTCTTCGGTGAAGCACTGGTGCCGCGCGCCATACCCGTGATCCGTGTGGCAAGCATCCCGGCGTTCAATATCGGCGCGCCTTCCGACCCCGCGCCGAACTACGCCAGGTTTTTTCACGCACGCGGCGTTTCCGCCTACCGCAACGGTGACCTGAACGGCGCCATTGCCGACCTCGACCAGGCGATCCAGCTCGATCCGCAATTTTCGCCCTCCTACATCGACCGCGGCATCGTGTTTTACCGCATGCGCAAGCTCGACCGCGCCTTTGCCGATATAGCGCGGGCCAAACGTATCGAGAAGCAAGGCCACCCGAAATCCGTGGCAGCCATAACGGCAAAGCCGCGATCCGACCCGGCCCAGAGCCCGCCTGCGGCAACCCCGCTGCCCCCACGGCGAACGACAGCGCAAGAAACTCCGTCGCCAAGATGGATGGCGTCGACGGGCACCTTTCAATAGAACGCAATAGATCGACAGCTGCCGCCTTATTCGATCACCTCATCGGCGCGGCCAAGCAGCGTGATCGGCACGGTGACACCAAGCGCCTTTGCGGCCTTGAGGTTGATGCGCAGCTCGATCTTGGTGGCTTGCTGCACCGGGAGGTCCGCCGGCTTTTCGCCCCGGAGAATGCGGGCCACATAACCGCCGGTGAGACGGTAGGCGTCGACGATATCGCCGCCGTAGCTGGCGAGGCCGCCGGCTCTCCTCCGGCCATGGGTCACACCCTACCACACGGTCGGACAGCAGCGTCATGCATCGCGGCTATCTGATGTCGGCCGGGCCGCGGCAGCCATGCGTCACGGGATCGCGAACGCGGCCCCTGCCGCAGCCGAATTCGGCGGCAATGGTGCTAGGGGCCACGGCAACAGAAGGCGGCGCGGTCGAGTAACCTGTACTCACCACACTCGAGAAGGCGGGCTTGGTTTGAAACGATCCAGCGGCCTCGCAATTCGACCACGATGCGGCGGTCAGAGCCAAAATCACCGGCAAATGAAGGATGCGGTACATGGTTGTTCCCGCGAACTGGATTCTGCTGTTTGCATGAAATGCCAACCGTGGGAAGTTTCATTGATTCAGGTCAACCGAGCGCGTCCGCCGCCGTTGCGATTTTGTAAAGCTCGTCTGCGCTGGGCGCACAAATACTCGCCGCGAATGCCGTTCCGCCAAATCCGAAAACAAATGTGGCGGCGGACGCGGCGGCAAAGAGGCTTTGCTCAAGCCGGCTCGTAAATCGGATCAACAAAAAAGAGGCCGCCTGGTTGGGGCGGCCTCTGTGTTGTTGAAATACCTTACCAGCAGGGACGGCACCAGCACCGGTACGGACCGCAGGCTCTGACATAACCCGGTCCGCACCAGCGTCCAAAGCCTCCGCAAGCAGCTTGTTGAACCGGCGAGAAGTTTCTCGCCGCGCTCGGAATTGCGCTTACAGGGGCGGTGGTAGCCGCGTACGCCGACCAACCCATTGAGTTCACCAAAAGAATTGTCGCTGCGGCCATCACTGTAACGGTTAGCTTGCGCATGGATGCTCCTCAGTTGGGGTTAAGTCCCCACCGGCATTTTATACACAGCTACGGAACCCACGAAAGAGGGTTGATGTCACTCGCCGAGTTGCTTTGCCGCCGCGAGATCGGCATCGCCGCGCGCGGTGTCTCCCCTCGCCTGATGCGCGAGCCCCCGGTTTTTCAGCGCCCGGCCGTTCTGGGGATTGAGGCGGATGGCGTTGTCGAGGTCCACGATCGCGTGGATGTAGTCATCCTTCTTCAGATAGGCGAGGCCGCGCTCGGCGTAATAGTCCGAAATGGTGCGATCTTTCCCGAGAGACTCGCCGCCGTTTGCCGCCGTCGCATTGGGGCTGGGCCCGAGCTTGATGGCCTGACTGCAATCCATGATGGCGTGATCGTAATCCGCCTTGACGTTGAAGATGACGCAGCGGTTGTAATATGCGTCGGCGTATTTCTTGTCGATCTTGATGGCCTCGCCATAATCGCCGAGCGCGTTGTCGTAATCTTCCTTCAATCTCCGCTCGACGCCACGATTCATATATTGCCGCGCAAGGTCGTGCCCCTTGTAGCGGCCCGACTTGATGGCGCGCGAACACGCGTCGATGGCAACTTCGCCAGAGTCCTTGGCGCAGGTCTTGGCATCATCGGGAGCCGCCCGGCCCTCGAACGTCCCGGCCAAAAGCAATGGCCCGACAGCCATCATGCAGATACAGTAGCCCCGAAGCCCGCTCATCGTCACCCCTCCCCGGTTTTGTCCCTTTGGCCAAGAATAGCATGCCCGGCACGGGCGAAAAGTGGCGATTGCTCACGTTGTGCGTGGCGGCAAAACCTCGAGCCGCCAGCTGCGAGAGGCCCGGCGCCTCATGGCCGGTGGGCGCGGCGTCACCGGATACGTGCTTTGGCTTTGGGAGAAAAGCGGCAAGCGGTGGCACAAATCCCAAGTATCCATTGCGCATCAGTAGGTCGGCTGAGTGACCAATATTGATTACATGACGCCTGGCGCACAGCGCAGGTGAGGCGCTCAAAAAGGCGGGACTTCTCCGTAGAAATGCCGACAATCGTAGTCTAATCTGCCTGCCGGGCAGCTTGCGTAAGCAATGAACCGCTGGAACCGCAGCCCCCCAGAACCAACGGAGCCATTTGTTGACCACGCCTGCCGATGACGAGTTCGATGCGAAGGGGTACCTCGCGAAGGTCGGAAACGGGAAGACAATTCTCGAATTCCAAAAGGGCGCGCACGTGTTCGAGCAAGGCGACGTCGCCGATGCTGTGTTTTACATACAAAAAGGCAAGGTCAAGCTTACTGTCCTTTCCAAGCAGGGCAAGGAAGCCGTCGTTGCGATTTTAGAGCCCGGCCAGTTTTTCGGCGAGGGCTGCATGAATGGCCACAGGCTGCGCATTTCGACGACAACGGCGATGGACGATTGCCTGATCACGTCGATCACGAAATCCGCGATGGTTGCCGCCATTCATGATGAGCCGAAATTTTCGGAGCTATTCATGGCCTATCTCCTGACCCGGAACAGCCGGATTGAGGAGGACCTCATCGACCAGCTCTTCAATTCGAGCGAGCGGCGGCTGGCACGGCTGCTCTTGCTGCTGGCGAATTTCGGCAAGGAAGGCAGCCCGCAGCCGATCAGTCCGAATATCAGTCAGGCAACTCTGGCGGAGATGGTCGGGACCACGCGATCCCGGATCAGCCACTTCATGAACAAGTTTCGCAGGCTCGGGCTTATCAACTACAATGGACACATCGAGGTTCACAGTTCATTGCTTAGCGCGGTTTTGCATGAGAAGCCGCTGCTGAAAGAGCACGACTAAGAGCGGCCTTCTCGATCGGTAGCGTCCGGCTGTCAGAGAGTTGACGATCGATGCCGCCGGCCTTGCGTCGAGGGGATGGCCAGTCGTCGTTCCGTCTGCTAACTTTCGAATATCCTGAGAATGTTGGGGAGGCGAGCTATGCATTTGCCTGCACAATACGCGTGGTTTGAGCCGGTGCTCATTGCAACCATCGTAGTATTCATCATTGATTTAGTCGGCAACTCGATCGGTTTCGGCAACCGCCTGCTCAGCGCCATAATGAGCGCAATCGTGTTTGCCCTCGTATTCGGATCCCTCGTCTACTTCGGTTACGGCAGCGTGTCGATGTCCGTGACGACGACGCCGAATGCAAGTGCCCCTGCTCAAACGCAAAAGTAGCGCGGCCTAAGCAGAATTGCCGGCTCGCTAATCCGCAAACAGCGCGCTGCCCCACCGTGCTCGAATTTGAGCCAGGAAATTTCGAGCATCCTGCGACAGCAGGATACGAAATGCCTTCACTCGATCTTCCTGGGCCAAAGGCACCAAATAGGGCCTGAGCGGCGCAAGTCCACGATCGGTCAGCGTCCCGCCATTGTAAGCAATCTGCACACGTTCAATCCAGGCACACAGTTCTTGCCTCCCGGCAGAGCTGATCAGCGCGGGAAAATGCTCTTGGGTGACACCCGAGTATGAGAGCGGCGCATTGGGCAACGTTTCATTTCTGATAATCCAGACCTTGCGCCCTTGCACGAAGCCGTAGCCCGAATCTGACGGAGCATTCCATTGGGCCTCGTCCAGAATTGCCCTGAGCTCCACCGGCAAAAGCCAAAGGCCGGAGCCACTTTGCGTTTCTGGAAGTCCCGGGTGGTCCGACAACTTTGCAGTTCGGCTACCTTCGCCCTGAAGCAGCCAGCCCTCCTGCAACGACACCAGAGCGACCACTTCAGAAAGCAGCTCCCGCGCAGTTCTTTCCTGGAGAACTTTCGTTCCAGTATAAACGAACACGCCAGCCGTTATTACGCTGCCTGCAATGGCACCAATCAGAGCAGCGAGAATGGCCCTCCAACCCGTCATTTGATCCTGTCGCGCCGGCTGAAATGAATTCTATGATCAATAGCATCAACGAAAGATGCATACAATCGATGGGCGATTGCAAAGGACCCGCAAGCAAGCTGAGCTACTTCGACAGAGACCTGAACAATGCCAATCGCCGCTTGTTGCCCCACACGTTGCCTGGCTGTCGGGGGCAGCGGAAGGATCGGGGCCTCTACTCAATAGCCGCGGAGCGCCAAGCGGCAGCGCGCGACTGACGCGTCCTGGCTCAGCATGACCCGGATGTAGGCGATGGCGCGCGTAGCCTCGGCATGGGTCAGCGTCAGCGGGAGCCCGGCCCGGTCGGCCAACTCTCTACACCCGTCAGGGATGCGCACGCGCGCCTCGTCCGCGCGCGAGGGTAGAGCGAGCAGCACCAGCACTATCGCTACGAGTACGGCAGGCATCCCAAGGTATCTAGCCGACATCCCAGATGACTTCATTGCCGAGCGCAGGGTTGCTCCTTTTCGGCTGTGCCGGCAAGGCAGAGCGGGAGATGCAACGTCAATCCCAACCTATCATCTTGATCATCGCGCCTGTCAAACGGCGGG
>Ga0116223_10001714_pt1 | contig 21847 bp, 20 predicted proteins | sample Sb_taG_3_FD_90092 | JGI IMG/M metagenome (GOLD analysis project Ga0116223, IMG submission 90092) | Peat soil microbial communities from Weissenstadt, Germany - Sb_50d_a_PC metaG | ecosystem: Environmental > Terrestrial > Soil > Wetlands > Peat | place: Germany: Weissenstadt | collected 2010-09-21 | reverse complement strand
CGGTGAAAAATCCGAACGACGGCGTGCGCCCGAAATCAACGAACCCAAAAGCTCGCGCAATGACGACGCCGTCATGAATAAGGGAGGCTAAGGTATGCGACCGCTGCGCCTGGGGCGGCACGTAACCTCGAAGCCATGCCGATCTTCTTCACCAGCGACACGCATTTCGGCGACGCGCAGCGAATCCGAGTCGACAAACGGCCGTTTGCTTCGATCGCCGAGCACGACGCCGCGCTGATCGAGCGTTGGAACGTGGTCGTCGGCCCCGACGACGAGATCTATCACCTCGGTGATTTCACCGCCGCCAAGAACGCGGCGCGCGTCACCGAGCTTCTCGCCACGCTCAAAGGGCGCAAGCACCTCATCATCGGCAATAATGATCCGCCGGCGACGATCGAGAATAAGGGCTGGTCAAGCGTCGCGTATTATGACGAACGCGAAGTCGATGGACGGCTTCTGATCCTCTGCCATTATCCGTTCCGCACCTGGCACAACATGGGCAGGGGAGCGATCGATCTCCACGGCCATTCGCACGGGAGGCTCAAAGAGGAAACGCGCCAATATGATGTCGGAGTCGATGTCTTCGATTATCGGCCGGTCACGCTCGCAACGATCCTGGCGAGCCGGCGACGGGGCAAGATAAAGGAGAAGCCAGCGAAAAGCCTACACGGCGGCACGTGAGGCGCGATGTCGTGCGCCTCGCGCTTTCCGCCAGCCTGCGCGGCTCAGGCGGAATCGCTTTCCTGCTTCTCGATGCCCTCGCCGAGCGCATAACGCACGAAGGCTTTGAGCACGATCGGCGCGCCGGCCGATTTTTCGGCCTCCTTCACGATCTGGCCGATCGTCTTGGCCGCGTGCCCGGCATGGATCGATGGCTGATCGAGGAGGCAGACCTCCTTGTAGTAGGTCTTGAGGCCGGACTCGATGATCTTGTCGAGCACATGCGCGGGCTTGCCGGCGTTCTTTTCGGCAAGCACCGATTTTTCCCGCGCGATGAGGCGCTCATCCAGGCCGCTCGAATCGACAGCGAGCGGGGCCGCCGCAGCGACATGCAGCGCGATCAACCGGGCGAGCGCCGCCAAGGTCTCGGTCTTGCCGGCGGATTCGAGCCCGACGAGCACGCCGATTTTGCCAAGCCCGTCGCCGAGCGCATTATGGACGTAATGGCCGATGACGCCTTGGCCGACGTGTACGCGCGCAACACGGCGCAGATTCATATTCTCGCCGATCGTCGCGATCGCATTGGCGAGCGCCTCGGCCACGCTGCCACCGCCGGGGTAAGGGGCGCTCTTCAGAGCCTCGACTTCGGTCAAACCCTGCTTGAGCGCAACGTGGGCAATGCCACGCACGAGCTTCTGAAACTCGTGGTTGCGGGCGACAAAATCCGTCTCGGAGTTGACCTCGACGAGGACGCCGTCGTTTCCCGAGACCGCGACCGCGATGAGGCCTTCGGCGGCGACGCGGCCGGATTTCTTGGCCGCTTTCGAGAGGCCTTTCTTGCGCAGCCAGTCGACCGCCGCCTCGATATCGGCATTGGACTCGGCCAGCGCCGTCTTGCAATCCATCATGCCGGCCCCGGTCTTCTCGCGAAGATCCTTCACCATTGCCGCCGTGACGTTCGCCATCGCGCTATTCCTTCATCTAAAAGCCGGGCTCGTCCTCATGCAATGAGCATCCAATATAGGTGCCCCGAACGGCTTATTCAGGCGGCCATCAGGTTGCGCGCATGCGAAATCCAGTCGTCGCGCTCGAGCCGGCCGCCCAGCTTCAAATCCTGATCGAGCTTGGCGGCCTCTTCCGGCGTCAAAGCAGCGATCTGCCAATAATGGAAGATGCCGGCGTCGTTGAGCTTCTTGACGATCTGCGGGCCGACGCCATGCAGCTTGGCAAGATCGTCGGGCGCGCCGCGCGGCGCGGTCAGCAATTCGAAATATTCGCGCGGCGCCTCAGGCGCCGCCGGGGCGATCTCCTGCAGGATCTGCGGCAGGATCTCCGGCGTCGGGGTTTCCTCCGCGCCGAGATCGACGCCCGATTCGCCGCGCCCGCGCGAGATGCCGTCGAGCGCCGCGCGCGCGAAGAGGTCGCAATACAGGCTGATGGCGCGCCCGGCATCGTCATTGCCTGGGATCGGATAGGTAATCCCGTCCGGATTGGAATTGGTGTCGAGGATGGCGGCGACCGGAATGTGAAGACGCGCCGCCTCCTTGATCGCCAATTGCTCCTTGTTGGTATCGATGACGAAAATCAGATCCGGCGTGCCGCCCATCTCCTTGATGCCGCCGAGCGCCTTCTCAAGCTTGTCGCGTTCGCGCGAGAGCATCAGCCGCTCTTTCTTGGTGAGGCCCTGGGCGCCGCCCTCGAGCTGTTCCTGAACCCTGCGCAGTCGCTGGATCGAGGCGGAAATCGTCTTCCAATTGGTGAGCATGCCGCCGAGCCAGCGGGAATTGATGTAATATTGCGCCGAGCGTTTCGCCGCCGCCGCGATCCCCTCCTGCGCCTGCCTTTTGGTGCCGACGAACAGAATCCGCCCGCCGCGCGCCACCGTGTCGGAGACGGCCTTCAGCGCCTGGTGCAGAAGAGGCACGGTCTGGGCGAGATCGATGATGTGGATATTGTTGCGCGTGCCGAAAATATAGGGCGCCATTTTCGGATTCCAGCGATGCGACTGGTGGCCGAAATGGGCGCCCGACTCGAGCAGGCCGCGCATGGTGAATTCAGGCAAAGCCATGGTGTCTTCTCCGGTTGAAGCCGCCGCGGAAGATCAGGCCGGCCGATATTGCATCGGCGAGCCACCGGGTGCGGGCCTTGAGGCAGGACCGCGAAATCCGCGTGTGGGATGGCGCCGCTTATAGGGCGCGGGATGCCGGAAAGCAAGGCAGCCGCGAGAGCCCGCGGCTGCCCTTCTATTTGGTGGTTGGATGCTGCCAGTCCAGAGGCGCAGCCTACTCCGCCGCGATGCCCTGCTGCTGGGCGGTCTCCGCAGCCTTCTCTTTCGTCATGTGGGCGAGCGCCTCGCGCACCCCGGCCGCATAGTCTGGATGAACCTTCTGGAAATGGCCGATCTGGCGTTCGACGATCTCCTGCGGCACGCCGAACATGGCTTCGGCGACATTCAGGAAGAGGCGTTGCCTCTGGCCCTGATCGAAGAGGCCGAAGAGCGCCCGCACCTGTCCGTAATCATCATTGCCGTCGCGATGATTGTAGCGCGCCGCGTCGCCCGAGATTCTGAGCGGCGGCTCGAGAACGGAGGGGTCCTGCACCGGCCCTTTGAAGGAATTCGGCTCGTAAAAGGCGTCCGGATTGGGATTGTTCGGGAAGAAGCGCATCGCGCCGTCCTTGTGATAATTGTGCACCGGACATTTGGGCGCGTTCACCGGCAGTGCTTCGTAATGCGTCCCGATCCTATGCCGATGCGCATCGGCGTAGGAGAAGACGCGCGCCTGCAGCATCTTGTCGGGCGAGAAGCTGATGCCCGGCACGACGTTCGACGGCGAGAAGGCCGCCTGCTCGATCTGCGTGAAGTAATTGTCGGCGTTGCGGTTCAATTCGACGATGCCGACGTCGATCGGCGGATAATCCTTGTGCGGCCAGACCTTGGTAAGGTCGAAAGGATTGTACGGCGTCTTCTCGGCATCCTGCTCCCGCATGATCTGGACCTGCATCCGCCATTTCGGGAATTCGCCGCGCTCGATCCCACCGAACAATTCCTCCTGGTAGGTTTCGCGACTCTTGCCGATGAGCTTGGCGGCCTCGGCATTGGTGTAGTGGCGATGGCCCTGCATGGTTTTGAAATGGAACTTGACCCAATATCTCTCGCCGGCCTTGTTCCAGAAGGAATAGGTGTGGGAACCGTAGCCGTTCATATACATCGGCGCGACCGGCAGGCCGCGATCCGAGAAGAGGATCGTCACCTGGTGAAGGCTCTCGGGCGAGAGCGACCAGAAATCCCACATCGCGGTCGGCGAGCGCATGTTGGTGCGCGGATGGCGCTTCTGGGTGTGGATGAAATCCGGGAATTTTAAGGGATCGCGCACGAAGAAGACCGGCGTGTTGTTGCCGACGAGATCCCAATTGCCTTCATCGGTATAGTACTTCATCGCGAAGCCGCGCACGTCGCGCTCGGCGTCGGCGGCACCGAGCTCGCCTGCCACCGTCGAGAAGCGGATCAAGAGATCGGTCTTCTTGCCCATCTTCGAGAAAATATCGGCGCGGGTATATTTGCTGATGTCGTGGGTGACGGTCAGCGTGCCGAAAGCGCCCCAGCCCTTGGCATGGACGACGCGCTCCGGGATACGCTCGCGGTTCTGATGCGCGAGCTTCTCGATCAGCTGATAATCCTGCATGAGCACCGGCCCGCGCGGGCCGGCCGTGATCGAATTCTGGTTGTCGGGGACCGGCGCGCCGGCCGTCGTCGTGAATTTTTCTGAAGCCATTGTCTCCTCCTCGGCGGTTGGCGCGGAGCATAGGCGCCTTTAAATTATTGATCCAATCGATTATCTCACTTAAAACGATAGGCGGCGCCGATTGGAGCGCCGCACGCCTCCAGCTGGCGTAACAAAGTGAATCTGCGCGATCTTCGCTATATCGTCGCGGTCGCAGATTGCGGCCATTTCGGCCGTGCCGCCGAAGCCTGCAACGTGAGCCAGCCGACGCTCAGCGGTCAGATCCGCAAGCTCGAGGAGCAGCTCGGCCTCGCCATCTTCGAGCGGGTCGGACGCTCGGTCCGCCCGACGAACGCCGGGGCGCAGATCCTCGTCTATGCGCGCAATGCGCTCGCCGCGGCGGACGATATCGCGGCAGTGGCGCAAAGAGGCCGCGATCCCTTGGCCGGACCGTTTCACTTGGGCGTCATCCCGACACTCGGGCCCTATCTCATGCCCTATGTTCTGCCCGGCGCGAAACAGGCGCTCGCCGCGATGCGGCTGATCCTCGTCGAGGATCTGACGGTGCGTCTCGTCGAGCTGGTCGGCGCGGGCAAGCTCGACGCGGCGATCATCGCCTCGGATCCCGAGGCGCCAGGCCTGACGGTCGATCCCCTCTTCGATGAGGATTTCTGGCTGGTGCTCGCGCATGGACATGCGCTCAACAAGAAGAACCGGATCGAGGTCGCCGACATCGATTCCCACGATCTGCTGCTCTTGACCGACGGTCATTGCCTGCGCGACCAGGCGCTCGATCTCTGCGGCCATCCACAAAATCCCGATGATTCCATGGCCGATATGCGCGCCACGAGCCTGACCACGCTGCTGCACATGGCGGCGGCCGGCTACGGCATGACGCTGATCCCGGCCTTGGCGCTGAAGCAGGAACAGCCGCTGCCCGGCGATCTCGTGGCGCGGCGCCTCAGCGGCACGAAGGCGCGCCGCCGCGTACGGCTCATCTCGCGCCCGAGCCATCCGCGCCGGTCGGCAATCGATGCGCTGACAAAGCTCATTCGGGCGAGTGTCGCTGAGGTGCTGGGCGGGGAGATGGCGTCACATCGCGAAGCGTGAATGCTTCCAGTAGAAGTTTAGCCTATCGACAAGTCTGCTTAGCGAACCCTCATGCTTCGAGACGCACGCTGCGCGTGCTCCTCAGCATGAGGGCTTGGTTTGCGGCTCACACATGCTCAACATTCGCCACGCCGGGAATCGCCTTCAGCGCGGCGGCAATTTGCGGGCTCGCTTGATATTTGCCCGGCAGTTTGAGTTCGACCTCGCCAGCGCCTGTCGGCAGCACCAGGAAGATTTCATCCTCGCCCTTGGCCGAAAGGCGTTTGGCGATTGCGTCGAGCGGACCCGCGTCGCGCAGGAAAACCCGCAGGCCCTTCTGCATGCGGCTTGCCGCCTTGTCCAAGGGCTCGACGGTGGTGATGCGGGCGCGCACGTCCTCGCCCTCGACATTGGCCTGCAGCGAGACGAGAACCGCCGCGCCCTTCTCCAAAAGATCGCGGTATTGATTGAGGCCTTCCTGGAACAGGATCGCTTCATATTGGCCGGACTGGTCCGACAATTGGACGATGCCCATCTTGGTCCCCGCGCGCGTGCGCCGCTCCTGCCGGTCGAGCACGATCGCCGCGAGCCGGCCGGCCGAGGCGCCCTGTTTCACGGCGCGGGCGAATTCGGCCCAACGCGTGACCCGAAGGCGGCCCAGAATCGCGGCATAAGCGTCCAGCGGATGGCCGGAGAGGAAGAAGCCGACCGCCTCGAATTCGCGGCGCAGCCGCTCGGCGAGCGGCCAGCTGTTCACCTTGACGCCGGCGAGCGGATCGAGCCGCTCGGCATCAAACAGCGCCGACTGGCCGGCGCGCCGCTCATCATCGCGCCGATGCGCGAGAGCGAGCATGGGTTCGATCGCAGCAAAGACACGGGCGCGGTCGGCCTCGACCGAATCGAAGGCGCCGGCGGAAGCGAGGCTTTCGAGCATGCGCCTGTTGAGATCGCGCGGGTTGGTGCGCGCCGCAACGTCACCGAGATCGGCGAAGCCGGCACCGCGCGCCGCAACGAGCGCGCCAGCCTGGCCCTCGCCCACACCTTTGATCGCAGAAAGCGCATAGATGATCGACAGGGCGCCGCCCTTGTCGGCGGCCACCTCGAAATCGACGCCGGAGCGATTGACCGAGGGCGGCTCGACCTTGATGCCCAGCCGGCGCGCCTCGTTGCAGAATTCGGCGAGCTTGTCGGTGCTCGACTTGTCGAGCGTCATCGAGGCGGCAAGAAACTCCACCGGATAGTTCGCCTTGAACCAAGCGGTCTGATAGGCGATCAGCGCATAGGCCGCGGCATGGCTCTTGTTGAATCCATAATCGGCGAATTTGGCGAGAAGATCGAAGATCTCGTGGGCCCGCGATTTGGCGAGCCCGCGCGCCACCGCGCCTGACACGAAACGGTCGCGCTGGGCGTCCATCTCCGCTTTGATCTTCTTGCCCATGGCGCGGCGCAGGAGATCGGCTTCGCCCAGCGAATAGCCGGAGAGCATTTGCGCGATCTGCATCACCTGTTCCTGATAGATGATGACGCCGAACGTCTCCTTCAGGACGGGCTCCAGGCTCGGGTCGATATAGTCCGCCTCCTGCTGCTCGGTCTTCGCCGCGCAATAGGTCGGGATATTAGCCATCGGCCCCGGCCGATAGAGCGCGACGAGGGCGATGATGTCCTCGAACCGGTCGGCGCGCATCTCGACGAGCGCCTTGCGCATGCCGGCGCTTTCCAGCTGAAACACGCCGACCGTCTCGCCGCGGCGAAGCATTTCATAGGTCTTCGCGTCATCGAGCGGAATTTCGGCGAGGTCGATGCCAATGCCGCGCCGCGCGAGAAGCTTGATCGAGGTCGCGAGCACGGTGAGCGTCTTCAAGCCCAGAAAGTCGAATTTGACGAGCCCCGCCGACTCGACCCATTTCATGTTGAACTGGGTCGCCGGCATGTCGGACTTCGGATCGCGGTAGAGCGGCACCAGCTCTTCGAGCGGCCGGTCGGCGATGACAATGCCGGCGGCATGCGTCGAGGCGTTCGAGTAGAGGCCTTCGAGCGTCTCGGCGATCTTCAGCATGCGAGCCACGCGTGGCTCAGCAAGCGCCGCCTCTTTCAGCCGCGGCTCGCTGGCAATCGCCTGTTTGATGTTGACGGGCGCCGTCGGATTCTGCGGCACGAGCTTGGCGAGCTTATCGACCTGGCCAAGCGGCATTTCGAGCACACGGCCGACATTGCGCATCACGCCGCGCGCCAGAAAAGAACCGAAGGTGATGATCTGCGCCACCCTGTCTTCCCCATAGCGGCGGCGCACGTAGCGGATCACTTCGTCGCGCCGATCCTGGCAGAAATCGATGTCGAAATCCGGCATCGAGACGCGTTCGGGATTGAGGAAGCGCTCGAACAGAAGGCCGAAGCGCAGCGGATCGAGATCGGTGATGGTCAGCGCATAGGCGACCAGCGAGCCGGCGCCCGAGCCGCGCCCCGGCCCGACCGGTATGCCCTCCGCTTTCGCATATTTGATGAAATCCGCGACGATGAGGAAATAGCCGGGAAACTGCATCTTGATGATGACGTCGAGCTCGAAAGCCAGCCGCTTCCGATACGCCGCTTCCGTGAGGCCTGGCGCCGTACCGTGCTTGGCCAAGCGCGTTTCAAGTCCCGTTTCGGCCTGTTTCACAAGTTCCGCCGCCTCCTCGGCGGCACCACCGGCGCTCGCGAAACGCGGCAGGATCGGCTTGCGAGTCAAGGGGCGATAGGCGCAGCGCAAGGCGATCTCGACCGTATTGGCGAGCGCCTCGGGAAGATCGGCGAAACAAGCGGCCATTTCCGCGCGCGTCTTGAACCGGTGCTCGGGAGAGACCTGGCGCCGCGTGCCGTCGCCGACCACCGTGCCGTCGGCGATGCAGAGAAGCGCATCATGCGCTTCATAATCCTGCGCGCCGGCGAAATAGGCCTCGTTGGTCGCAACCAGCGGCAGGCCTTCCCGCATGCAAAGCTCGACGAGTTGCGGCTCGATCTCGCGCTCGCGCGCGAGCCCATGGCGCTGAAGTTCGACGTAAAGGCGGCCGTGGAAAAGCTGTCGCAGCGCGTTCAGTCGGCGCTCGGCAATCTCCGGCCGGCCGAGGGCGAAACAGCGGTCGAGCGGCCCCTTGGGACCGCCGGAGAGAACGATCAGCCCGTCGCTGCGGGTCTCGAGCCGGGCGAGCGGCAGATGCGGCAAATCCCCCGGCGCCGGATCCAGCCAGGCGCGCGAGGCTAGATGCATGAGATTGCGATAGCCGGCCTCGTCCTTGGCCAGCAGCACGATGGAGGCGCGCCCTGCTCCGGATTCGGCGCCGCGCGGGGCAACCTGCGCGCCATCGCCGAACTCGACCGCAAGCTCCATTCCGATGATCGGCTGAATTCCTTCTTTGGCCAGCTTTTCCGAGAATTCGAGCGCCCCGAACAGATTGTTGGTGTCGGTGATGGCGAGCGCCGGCATGCCGTCGGCGCCCGCGAGCTTGGCCAGTTTGGCGATCGACAAGGCCCCTTCCCGCAAGGAAAAGGATGTGTGGAGATGGAGATGGACAAAGCCTACTGCGGCACAAACGCCGTTCAGCGAAGGCACGACAACTGCGAAATTGCTCTCGGCAAAAAAGGAGTCCACGGGCCTTACCCTGAGCAAACAGCGCCGGGCGCGATGCGCCAAGCCTCGCCAATATCCTAGCGGCCTGCGCCGCCGCTCAGAAGGTAAACCCGTGGGATCTCAACAGAGATCTCAACTCGCCCCCATGCCTTTGGCAAGCAGCGCGAGCAAAGCAACAAAGATGGTGAGCGAGGCGAGCTCCGCCGCATCTTCGAGAAAGGGCAACATCCGATCACCCCCGATAGCCGAATGTTCCCCTTATATTCCTATTATGTTCCGTGTCAAGCTTAACTTCCGGACGGGAAATATTTTGAGGCAAAAATTCGAAGACAAATCATGGGGTTACCAGTGGGCGGTCCGAATGTTCATGTTCCATCCCTTTGTTAATACTGGGGAAAACATCAAATCGTTAGGGAACTTTCAAGAATGTATAACAATCGAGCCGCATCTTGACCGGCTTGCCGCGCCTTTCGAAACTTTGACGTCGCTTCGCGGGCCGCCCAGCCGAGATCGTCCAATCTTAAAATAAGCCCCGACGTGCGGCACACGCCGGGGCAGACATTTCCAGTTCCACCGAGCGGGACATTCTCGGCTCTTCCTTTATTGGCGGGAAAGCTTGTGCCGGGCTAGCCTGCTCCATGTCCGCCGCATGATCGTATTGGTTCCCCTTCGCGGATCATGCTCTAGCCGGCCGGCACGACATCGAGGACATGGATGATCGGAGCGGGCGGGATCGCGAACGGCGAAGCGAACGGCAATTCATGCGCTGCCAGCAACCCGATGACCAAGACGAGGCTCACGGTCAGCACCGTGATGGCGGCGATTTGCGCACGTGCCCTTTCGAGATGAACCAGCGCGACGCTGACCTGGCTCATCACCGCGAGGGCCAGCACCGACAACCATTTGACATTTTCGGATTGATCCTGAGAGAGCGCCAAACGCGTGTTTCGCGCGGTGCGCAGCGTGAGCGCGGTGTCGAACATCAGGCGGTCGAGATCGCTTCTGCCGCCGGCGCTCAGATGCAGCCCGTCAATCGCTTTGAAGATTTGGTCGAGCGTGACTTCCGCCTCCGGCGAGGACTGCTGGTGCGCCATGCTCGGCCATTCCTCTTTTACGACGGTCGAGGCATAGGCGCGAATCGCCGCGGCGAGCGAGTCGCGCGGCAGATCGAAAGTCGCCGCCAGCGTATTGAGTGCGAGGAGTTGATCGGCTTCCGTCCGCACAGCGGCGGCGGCGCGCCAGTCACGATCCCAGATGTCATTGGCGAGAAAGCCGATGAGAATGGCAAGGACCGCCGCCACGGCCCCGATAAACGGCGCGGCGACGCCCCTGAAGCTTTGCACCGCAAGGCCGGTCCTGCGGCCGAAGCAAAGCCAGACGAGGAGAGCAGCGCTTGTGCAAAAGAACAGAGCAAGAGAGGCGAGCAGGGCGGGCAATGGCAGCCCCAGCCACATCTCGATCATCGCATCCTCCGCGCTCGCCGCGAATCGGCCTGCCCTTCATACCTCGCCCTGCTAAATCGCGCGAGGCGCAGACCATCAAACGAAACGGCCGAGAGCGCATGGCTCTCGGCCCGATTTCACTGATCGTGGCGACGCGCTCTCATCACCAACGGTGCCAGCGATGCCAGCCCCAACCCCAACGCGGACCCCAATAAGGGCCCCAATATGGCGCCCAACGGCAGCCCCAGGGACCGCAGACCCAGCGCGCGTCCTGGACGCCCTGCTGCAGATCGGCCGAAGTGGCGACGCCGGGATCAAGCCCCTGCGCCATAGCCGAGGCTGAATCGGCGAAGGCTCCAAGGCTAGCAAGCGCGACGGCCCCAGCAACAACAAGCTTCAGCTTCGTATTCATTGCCTTCCTCCTTCAAGCCCCCTCAACCAGCATCGGACATGGCGCATGAACCCCGGCTGAAAGGCCGGTTCATTAAGTATTCACGACGGAGTTCCACCGTGCATCCGAGTTCCTAAACGCAGCATCCGGTTTGAAGCTCTTCTCTACCGCAGGATACGATCGAGAAAAAGCTTGGTGCGCTCGTGCCGCGGCGCAGAGAAGAAAGAGTCCGGCCGATTTATTTCGATGATCTCGCCGCCATCCATAAAGATCACCCGGTTTGCCACCTGCCGAGCGAAGCCCATCTCATGCGTGACGCACAGCATGGTCATGCCTTCCTCGGCAAGGCCGATGATCGTGTCGAGAACCTCCTTCACCATTTCGGGATCGAGCGCCGAGGTCGGTTCATCAAAGAGCATGATGCTGGGGCTCATGCATAGAGCGCGGGCGATCGCGACACGCTGCTGTTCGCCGCCCGACAATTGAGCGGGATATTTATGCGCCTGATCGGCGATTCTGACCCGCTCAAGATATTGCCGAGCGAGATCTTCAGCCTCGCCTTTCGGGAGCTTGCGCACATGGATCGGCGCCAAGGTGCAGTTCTCCAGCACCGTCAAATGCGAAAACAGATTGAAGTGCTGGAAGACCATGCCGACATGGCGGCGCACGTTTTCGATCGCGGCGAGATCGCGCGTCAGTTCAATCCCGTCGACCACGATCCGGCCCTGTTGATGCTCTTCGAGCCCGTTGATGCAGCGGATCAAGGTGGACTTGCCGGAGCCCGAAGGACCGCAGATGACGATCCGCTCGCCCCTGCCCACGACGAGATCGATGTCGCGCAGGACGTGGAAATCGCCATACCATTTGTTGAGCCCGGCAATCTCGACGGCGCCGGCATCGGCGAAGCGTTGGGATGTGTCGGCCATGGGTCTTTGCAAGCCTAGCGGCTCAGCCGCCGCTCGAGAAACAAGGAATAGCGCGACATGCCGGAAGAACAGACAAAATAGAAGAGCGCCGCGAAAGAATAGGCGGTCGGCGTAATCGTCGGCCCGGCCCAGTTGGGATCGAGCCGCGCCGAATCGACGCTGCGCAGGAAATCGAAAACGCCGACCGTGGCGACGAGCGTCGTATCCTTGAACAGGCCGATGAATGTATTGACGATGGCGGGAATGACGAGCCGCAGCGCCTGCGGCAGGATGACGAGACGCTGCATCGACCAGAAGCGCAGGCCCAAGGCCTTGGCGGCCTCGCTCTGCCCCTTCGGCAAAGCCTGAAGGCCGCCGCGCACCACTTCCGCCATATAGGCCGAAGCAAAGAGTGCCACGCCGATGAGCGGCGGCACCAGCCTGTCGGGGGCAAGCCGCTCGGGAATGAACAAAGGCAGCATCGTGCTCGCCATGAACAAAACCGCGATCATCGGCACGCCGCGCATGAACTCGATAAAGGCGATGCTGACGAGCCGCAGCGCCGGCAAGCGCGCGCGCCGCCCGAGCGCCAGCACAATGCCGAGCGGCAGCGAGACGACGATGCCGAAGGCTGCGACGACGAAAGTCACCAGAATGCCGCCCCAGAGATCGGTTCCAACCCTGGGCAAGCCAAGGCCCGGCGCGCCCCAGAGCAGGACGAAGGCAAGCATGGGATAGAGCGCGAAGAACAGACCGGCACCGAGCCGCCGCCACGCCGCTTTCGGAGTGAGAAGCCAGGCGACGAGCATGGCGCCGATGCCGAAGACGAGGTTGACCCGCCAGTGCTCATGCAGGGGATATGAGCCGTAGGTGAAGTAGGGAAGCTTGTGGGCAACGAAGGCCCAGCAGGCGCCAGCCGCCGGCGCACGGCAAGGACCGCCGTCGCTGGCGCTCCAGACCGCATCGAAAATGAAGAACCGCAGCAGGCCGGGAATTGCCCAGACGACGAGCACGACGGAGCCGATCGTCAAGAGTGCCGACCTGGGTGTCGCAAAGAGCGTGCGCAGGATCTCGCCGCTCCCAGGCGCCCTCGGCGGCGGCGGAGGCGCCGCGCGGCTCGGGCTGGTTCGAGCGAGCTCCGGCATCAGTGCTGAACCTTGGCAATGCGGCGGTTGTAGAGATTCATCAGGAGCGAAGTCAGGAGCGAAACGGACAGATAGACGGCCATAGTCGTGGCCATCACCGGCACGGCCGCGCCGGTCTGGTTGAGCACCGTGCCGGCAAAGACCTGAATGAGATCCGGATAGCCGATGAACACGGCGAGCGACGAATTCTTGAAGAGGTTCAGATATTGGCTCGTGAGCGGCGGCACGATGAGCCGCATGGCTTGCGGGATGATCACGTATTTGCGCGCTTCGGCCTCGCGCAGCCCGAGCGCGGAGGCTGCCTCGCCCTGCCCTTTCGGCACGCCCTCGATGCCGGCCCGCACGATCTCGGCAATGAAGGCGGCGGTATAGAGAACGAGACTGAACAGGAGCGCGATGAATTCAGGCAGCAGCTTGGCACCGCCTGAGAAGTTGAAACCCTTGAGCACCGGCACGTCGAAACCGAGCGGTTGGCCGATAGCAAAATAGGTGGCGAGAGGAAACGCGATCACCGGGAGAACGGCGAGCGATCGCCAGCTGTCCATCCGCTTTGCCCAGAACCAACAGGCAAGGCCGCCGAACAGGCCGAAGCCGAAGGCGACAAGCACCCATACGGCCGCCGGCGCAAACACTGGTGCCGGCAGGAAGAGGCCGCGGTCGTTGAGATAGACGTGGCCCGGGAGCGCCAAGGATCGCTGCGGGCTCGGCAGAGCCTCAAGCACTGCATTGTACCAGAAGAGGAGTTGAAGCAGCAGCGGCACATTGCGTGTCGCCTCGACATAGATCGCGGCAAGCCTTGCGACCAAGAAATTGCGCGACAGCCGCGCTGCCCCCAGCGCGAAGCCGAGCAGGCTCGCCGGCACGATGCCGATCGCCGCCACGAGAAGCGTATTGAGCAGGCCGACGAGAAAGGCACGGCCATAGGTCGAGGCGGGCGAATAGGGGATCAGATGCTGATCGATGTCGAAGCCTGCGGGCTCTCTCCAGAACGAGAAATCGACCGGAATGTGATGCGCGCGCATGTTGGCGAGGCCGGTCGCAACGGCTTCGTAGACAAGCAGGGCGAGCACGCCGAGAAAGAGGACTTGGATCGCGACGCCGCGCAGGACCGCGTCGCGCCTGAGAGATGAAAGCGCTAACATCGGGCGCGGTGCCCATCCTGCCGAGGCATGGGCAGCTCAGCGGATCGGCGGAGCATATTGAATGCCGCCATGCGTCCACAGAGCGTTGAGGCCGCGTTTGATCCTCAATGGTGAGCCTTCCCCAAGATTGCGCTCGAAAACCTCGGCATAATTGCCGACGTGCTTGATGATCCGATAGGCCCAATCCTTGGACAATCCCAATCCTTCGCCGAAATTGCCTTCGACGCCGAGAATGCGCCTCGCCTCGGGATCCTCGGACTTCATCTTGTCGTCGACATTCGCCGAGCTGATGTCCGCCTCCTCGGCATCGAGCATGACGAAATTCACCCATTTCACGAGATTGAACCATTGATCGTCGCCCTGGCGCACGGCCGGGCTAAACGGCTCCTTCGAAATGATTTCCGGCAGGATCACGTGGGCGTCCGGGTCGGCGAGCTTGGCGCGTTCGACATAGAGGGCGGAGGAATCGGTGGCGAATGCGTCGCAGCGGCCGTTCTCATAGGCTTTCACGGCCTCATCCGAGGTCGCGAAGGCGACCGGCTCATAGGACATCTGATGGGAGTGGAAGAAATCGGCGATGTTCAGTTCGCTCGTCGTGCCCTGCTGCACGCAGATCGATGCGCCGGAGAGTTCGAGCGCCGAGGAAATGTTCAATTTCCCACGGACCATGAAGCCCTGGCCGTCGTAAAAATTCACCCCGGTGAAGAGCAGGCCCTGTCCCGCTTCGCGCGACAGCGTCCAGGTCGTATTATGCGCCAGCACATCGACCTCGCCCGATTGCAGGGCCGTGAACCGATCCTTGGCCGTCAAGGGTAAGAACTTCACCTTGCTCGGATCGTCGAAGATCGTCGCCGCGACCGCCCGGCAGAAATCGACGTCGAATCCGGTCCAATTGCCATTGTCGTCCGGCAGGCCGAAACCCGGCAGGCCAGGATTGGAGCCGCAGATGAGGTAGCCGCGCTGTTTCACCTGATCGAGGGTTGTCGCGTCCGCGTCGCCGCTTGAGACGGCGAGCGCCAAGCCGAAAAAGACGCAAAACAGGAGTTTTTTCGACAACATCGCGCTGAACATGAAGCTTGGCTCGGCCTTCCGACAAGGCTTGCTCTGATTTCCCGGCAGCGGACCGATTGGTCCGGGTCGAGCGAAGACGACCCTGTCTTCAGCGAGGGGCGCTGGACTATCAGGAGTTTCGGCCGCCGCGGTCAAGCGGGGTCGGGCCGAATGTGGTAAGTTGCGGTTTGCGATCAGCTTTCAGCACAATTCGGAATCCCCGAGCGTGCGGGATTGCCCTCGAGCCGATCGCTCGCGATACTCGGGCCGAAACTCAGCTTGTCGAACCGCGCCAATTCGTTTTTTTAGGATTGGCCTATTCTTTCGCACTTCGGACAGCGCAATGACGAAGACCACGTCCGAGGGACGAAGAGATCTGAAAGTCCGGACGAAATTGGTCCATGCCGGCCGCCATCCCTTCGAGCAGCATGGGTTCATCAACACGCCGATCTATCGCGGCTCGACGGTTCTTTTCCCGACCTATGCCGATCTTCTCGCCCGCAACGCGCGCTTCGTCTATGGCACGATCGGAACGCCGACGACCGAGGCGCTCGAGTCCGCCTGGACCGAGATTGCCGGCGCGGCCGGCACGGTGCTCGCGCCGTCCGGGCTTGCCGCGATCAGCCTTGCCTTGCTCACCGCGGTCAAATCCGGCGACCACATCCTGGTGACCGACTCGGTCTACCGGCCGACGCGGAATTTCTGCGACAGCGTTCTGCAGCGCATGGGCGTCGAGACGACCTATTACGATCCGCTGATCGGGGCGGCGATCGAAAGCCTCGTCAAGCCGAATACGCGCGCGATCTTTCTCGAGACGCCGGGCTCACAGAGCTTCGAAATGCAGGACGTGCCGGCGATCACCGCCGTCGCCGCGGCGAAGGGATTGGCCACCATCCTCGACAACACATGGGCGACGCCGCTGTTCTTCCCGCCGCATGCGTTCGGCATCGACATGGCGGTCGAAGCGGGCACGAAATATCTCTCGGGCCATTCCGACCTGCTGCTCGGCCTCGTCTCCGCCAACGAGCGTTGGTTCAAGAGGCTGCGCGCGACTTTCGATGCCTTTGCCATGTGCCCCGGCCCGGAGGACGTGTTTCTGGCGCTGCGCGGCCTGCGCAGCCTGGAATTGCGGTTGAGAGAAGCGCAGCGTCAGGGCCTCGCCATCGCCGAATGGCTGGCGAGCCGCCCGGAGGTGGCCGAGGTCCTGCATCCCGCCCTGCCCGCTTGCCCCGGTCATGCGATATGGAAGCGCGATTTTCAGGGTGCCTCGGGTCTCTTTTCGGTGTTCCTCAAGCCCTGCTCGCAGGAGGCGCTCGCCGCCTTCCTCGACGGCCTCACGCTGTTCGGCATGGGCTTTTCCTGGGGCGGCTACGAAAGCCTCGTCGTTCCCTTCGATTGCAGCGCCTATCGTACCGCAACCCTCTTCAGCCCGCCCGGCCCCGCCTTGCGCTTCTCGATCGGCCTCGAAGACCCCGAGGATCTCAAGGCGGATCTCGAAGCGGGCTTCGTCAGGCTGAGAGAAGTGACGTGAATGAAGGCACGACTGCGAATGTTGAAGCGGCTGCCCACCATCAAACCATTGTCCATCTCAGCCGAAAATGATCTAAATTGAACGATTAGACGGCCGGCTGGGACGATCGGAACGGCGCGATAGCTCAAGCCTGATGGCGTTCGCGTGCGGAGTCCTCTTTGCTCAACGTCTTCCAAAGGCAAACAATCCCTCTTGTTCGAGGATTGCCCGGCATGGACATTCTGCGGCTCGCGCTTTTGAGCCTCGCCGCGCTCATCGCCATCATCTTGGGCATCAGCTTTCTCTTCGAGGCGAACGCACCGACCGAGGACAATGCGCCGAGTCCTGCGCTTGCGAGTTTCGCACCTGACGAGCCATTGCGCGAAACACGGCAGAAGATCGAGGCGCAGATCGCAGCTGAGGCGCCCGACTACGCGCGGTTCTTCGACCGGCTGAAGAGCGTCCTGCCGACCGAATATGACGCGATCCTCGACAGGTTCGCTAAACAATCGCTTGAAGGCGCCGACATGAGCAATGTCGATTCGCTTCTCTCTGATGCCGTGCGTGACGTGCGGCTGTCGAACGGCATCTTGGCGGCCAAAGCCGATAGCGCGGCGCTCTCGCATATTTTCGACATGCAGCTGAAAATGATGCAGGCGCTTGCGGCCAGGGATGCGCGGCTCTGCGTCGATTTTCTCTACGGGGGCGCGAGCGAGGCCTTCTTCGAATTTTCCGCGCAAAACCGCCGGCTCGTCTCAGGCATGGCGATTGCCGGGCTCGAAGCGATCAGCAGCGGCCGGAGGAATAAGATCGAGCGCCAGCCGCCGAACGACGCCGATTTCAACGAGCTCGAGAGCGCCTTGAAGGCACAGGGCCTCAATCAGGCGGAAATTGCGGCAATTCTCGACGGCAAGACGCCGGATCCGCCGATCGCGGACGAGAGAATGTGCGCTGTGGGGCAAACTTATCTGAAGACGCTCGCCGCGCTGCCCGAGCCGATTCGCCTGCGCATCTATGGCTTGGCTGTCGAGCTGATGGCGCGGTCGTGAATACGCTTTGCGGCCATCGCGAGGCTTGACTCGTCTTCTCCATTCTAATGATAAAATTAATAGACATCCTGCAGCTCGCTCCCTAATGGAACCTGCATCAGGAATGCAGGCAGGATTGGCCGACGTGCCACCATGTTGACTAAAAAGGGAAAATACGGGCTCAAAGCCATGCTTCACCTGGCCGGCCGGCCACCGGGCCAGCCGTCGCTGGTCACCGAGATCGCGACGACCAATGCCATCCCCAAGAAATTCCTCGACACGATCCTCGGCGAATTGCGCAACGCCGGGCTCGTCAATTCAAAGAAGGGCAAAGGCGGCGGCTATACGCTCGCCCGTTCGGCCCAGGAAATCCGCGTCGGCCATATCATCCGCATCCTCGACGGACCGCTCGCGCCCATCCAATGCGCGAGCAAAACGTCGTATCGACGCTGCGACGATTGCAAGGACGAGAAAAGCTGCGGCGTCAGGCTCGTCATGCTCGAAGCCCGCGAGGCGATCGCGACGGTTCTCGACAACCGCACGCTCGCCGACATGCGCGCTTTTGCCGTGCGCGGCGAGGCGGAACTTACCTACTGCATATGATGCCGATACGCCCAAGGGTGCTTTCCTTGCCGCCGCGATAAAGGCATAAGCAGCTTGGCGCGCACCTTCGCTTCCCTTTTAGCCGGTCCGGTCGGCTCGCTGGCTGAACTTAGATCCGTACGAACATCTGGATGTTAGGCGATATTCTTAAGATGCTGGATGAGCCGAAAGCCCTGTTGCGATCTCTCTTCGAGACGGCAATCTCCGCCGCCGATCCGGCCCGCGTTCTCGCCCGCCACCTGCCGCCTCCGCCGAAAGGCCGTACGCTCGTCATCGGCGCCGGCAAGGCCGCAGCCTCCATGGCGTGCGCCGTCGAGGCGGCCTGGCCGGGCGAGCTCTCGGGCCTCGTGGTGACCCGCTATGGCCATCGTCTGCCGACCCGAACGATCGAGGTGATCGAGGCGAGCCACCCGGTGCCCGACGCGGCCGGGCTCGCTGGTTCCAGCCGGATCCTGGCCAGCCTCAAAGGCCTGACCGAGGATGATCTCGTTCTCTGCCTCATTTCAGGCGGCGCCTCGGCGCTGCTGCCGCTGCCTCTCGAAGGCCTTGGGCTTGAAAACGAGCAGAGTCTCAACAAGGCGTTGCTCACATGCGGCGCCACGATCAGCGAGATGAACTGCGTGCGCCGGCATCTCTCGGCGATCAAGGGCGGCCGGCTGGCGCTCGCCTGCTATCCGGCTCGTCTCGTGACCCTGCTGATCTCCGACGTGCCGGGCGACGCGCCGATCGACATCGGCTCCGGCCCGACGATCGCCGATCCGACCACCTGCGCCGATGCCCTGGCGATCATCGCGCGCTACGGAATCGAGATGAGCGACAAGGTCCGCGAGGTCTTGGTGAGCGGTCGCGGCGAAAGCGTCAAGCCCGGCGACCCGCGGCTTGCCACCAGCGAGGTCAGGATGATCGCCACGCCGCAGATGGCGCTCGAAGCGGCGGCCGAGGCCGCGCGGAAGACAGGGATTCCCGCGCATATCCTCAGTGACAGGATCGAGGGCGAGGCCCGCGACGTCGGCAAGGTGCTGGCGGCGGTCGCCCTGCAGGTGGCGCGCCACAACGAGCCTTTCGCGCCGCCCTGCGTCCTGCTCTCTGGCGGCGAGACGACGGTGACGGTGCGCGGCGCGGGGCGCGGCGGCCGCAACGTCGAATTCCTCCTGGCGCTCGGCCTTGCGCTCGACGGCCACCCTGGCATTTTCGCCCTGGCCGGCGATACCGACGGCGTCGACGGTCTGGAGGAAATCGCCGGCGCCTATGTGGCACCCGACTCGCTTGCCCGCGCGTGGAAGAAAGGGATCAAACCGCAGGACAGCCTCGCCGCCAACGACGGCCACGGTTTCTTCGAGGCGCTCGGCGACAGCGTGGTGACCGGGCCGACCTTGACCAATGTGAACGATTTCCGCGCGATCCTCATAACCGAGGAGGCGGCAGCGGCTTGAAACTTGCGCCTTCGGTCAATGCAGGCCGGCAGCCGACGCTGGAACGCCGCTCAGGAAGGTCTCAGGTGCTATGCCGAAAAGCGTGAGGCCTTCGACGAAGGACGCTGAAGGGCGCGCGAACTCGATCGACACGCCGTCAGCCTGCCAGGTCGTCATCGCCGAGAGGAGAATCTGCAATGATTGGCCGCCGAGTCGCGCGACATGCGATGCATCGATGATAATCTCCGCGCCGCGCAGCGAAAGAATGTCCTCGGTAAGCGAGATCGCCGCCTTGATGTCGAGCACGTCCGGAAGCACCAGAGTTTTCGGATTTGCATGGATCGAAATGTCAGCCAGCCGAGAACTCCAGACGCTCGCCCCGGCATACCGCGCATCAGCGCCTTCACTACGCTTGCGGAGATTACCGGCCGCTTGCACCGTTGCTTCCCTCGCCGCGAAAATACGCCCACGCGACGCAAGCTTGGCAGTTTTCTTGATTCATTCTTTCCAATTCCTTCCGCGCCGCCGGCACGCCAGGCCTTGATGTTCACCCTCCTCGTCACCGGCTTTGGCGCCTTCCCAGGCGCAAGGCATAATCCCACCCTCGACCTGATCGGCGCCTTGCAGCGCCGAAAGGCGCGGTTCGCGCGCTTTGGCATAAGGCTCGAAGCGCGGGTTCTGCCGGTCCTCTACGCCGATATCGGCCCGCTCCTTGCCAGGCTCACGCAAGAGATCGCGCCCGACGCCATTCTGCTTTTCGGCCTGGCCGGCGGGCGCAAGAGCATCTCCATCGAGACGCGGGCGCGCAATCGGGTGAACCCCGTTCATCCTGATGCCGGCGGCTCTTGCGTCGCGGCGTTCAGCCTCGTGGCGGGCGGCCCGATGATCGTGAGGGCGCGTATCCCGGCGGCGCAGATTGCCGCGGCGCTGCGCCGCGCCGGCATAGCGAGCCGGCTCTCGCAGGACGCCGGCACCTATCTCTGCAATGCGGCGCTCTATCATTCGCTCGTCGCGCGCCACGCGGCCAGCGTCGGCTTCATCCACATTCCCTGGCCGGCAGCGGCACGGCGCGATCGGCGAAGCTCGACCTATTCTTCTTCCCGTCCAACGTTCGCCGAGATCGTCAAAGCCGCCGAGATCGCCATTCTTGAAGTCGCCACAGCCGCCCGGCGCGAGCGCTTGGCTCAACTTCCGTAGCTCACGCGATAAATGACGCCGAGCTTGTCGTCGATTATGGTTCAGCGGAAGAAGCCACGCGAGAACTTCCTGCCAATCCGCGGCGCACCTTTTGTTAGATGTCGGCCGCGTTCAAACACAACCATGCTGTCATAGAAGTGCATCGACAGTGTGGAACGGGTGAATTCCGAAGACTGGAGCTTGTCTCCGGTCCAATCGGCGTTCAATTCATCGATGAGACCTTTGCAGATTTCGATAAAGGAACCGGCACGCCCGAGACCGCCGCCAAATTCATCCCAATACGCGGTGTGCAAATCCCCGACCGCATAGACGCCATCTGCAGCCGTGCGCCGATAGAGAAATCGGAAAGTCTCCGAAATATCGCTCATTTTGTGACTGCCGTCGTCGAGCACTGCGTTTGGCGCCCCCTGGATTCCGGAGTGAAGTGCAACGGGGCTATGAGAAGCGGATTTGAACGTCTTTGCCAAGTTCGGTGAGGATCGCCTGGAACGGGGTCTTGAATGCGAGGCATTTTCGCGGGGTCAGATTGGCGGTTATGACGATGTCCTGGATTTCGGCGTCTGAGAGCCGATCGACATCGAGATGTCTGGGCAGCCAGCGCCGCAATCGTCCATTAGCGTTTTCGATTCCGCCCTTCTGCCATGAGGCATAAGCGTCGCAGAACCACGTGGTCATGTCTCGCATGTCCCGTAGCAACCCGTGCCGGGCGAAGGCGGTGTCGTTGTCGAAGGTGACGGATCTTCGCAGGCGGGGATCGATCCGGCCGAATACGGCGAGCATGACGGAGATGGTTTCGGCGGCGGTTTTGCCGGCTAGTCGCGCGGCGAGCGTCACGCGCGACTTTCGCTCGTGCAGGACGAGCACGGGCCGCGTGCGTTTGCAGATGATGAGATCGCCCTCCCAATGGCCAGCCTCGCCGCGGGTTTCGATGGTTTTCGGCCGATCAT